>SDBV01003129.1_pt1 | contig 24627 bp, 4 predicted proteins | sample 2277081 | NCBI WGS metagenome assembly SDBV01 (sample SAMN10402039, study PRJNA504765) | marine sediment metagenome | isolation source: marine sediment core GS10_PC15, 223 cmbsf | place: Arctic Ocean: Southern Knipovich Ridge | collected 2010 | reverse complement strand
CGGATCGACGTCCAGGGCGTCGATCACTTGGGTTTGCCGGTTGAGTGCGTCGTAGCGGTACCAGGTGGTATGGGCGTTATCCCCGGGTCCCGTGCCGAGCGGATCGGTCACGTACCAGAGGTTCCCTACCGCATCGTATCCGAAGTAAGTATGGGGGCTCTCCAGCGCTGCGCCGCCGTCCGGGTCGGGCAGGATCTCCTCGATGGTGCGGTTGAGGTTATCGTAGACGAACCGGGTAGTCCGGCCAATCGGATCGGTCACGCTCAGCACGTTGCTTACCGCGTCGTAGACGGTTTTGGAGGTATGCGGGTGCGTGTCGGGATCGACACTGCTGGCGTTCGGATCGCTACCCAGTGCATCGGTGACGTGCGTTTGGCGATTCAGCTCGTCGTAGACGTACCAGGTTTTGTTGCCGCGCGGATCGGTGACCTTTTCGAGGTTGCCGGCCTCGTCGTAGACGTAAGTGGTGATCGGCGGCCAATGCGACCCGTCGCCCGGGTTGGGAAGTTTTTCCTCGGTTGTGCGACCGAGGTTGTCGTAATCGTAGTCGGTGACGCGAGTGGTTTGGTCGGCAAGCACCCGGGTGACCAAGTCGACGTTACCCCGTTCGTCGTAGGTGGTAATGACGCTGTGCGCGGGCGTGCCAGGGTCCTCGAAATCGTTCGGCTTGGCGCCCAGGGCATCGATCACGTGGGTTTGGCGGCCCAGCGTATCGTAGGCGTACCACGTGGTATGATCTTCGTCCTCGGCTCCGCTGCCGCGGGCGTCGGTCACGTAGCGGAGATTGCCCGTCGCGTCGTAACCGAAGTAAGTCGTAGGCCGACCGCTTTGGGCGTCCGGGGCGGGCAGTGTTTCCTCGGTCATACGGCCCAGGTTGTCGTAGATATAGTTCGTTATGTTGTTCCGCGGATCGGTCACCGCGTCCAGCCGTCCCGCTTCGTCATAGCTGTAATATATGACGGGCGTGCCGGCCGGGACCGATGGCAGCTCTTCTTCCGTTATTCGTCCCAGAGCGTCATAGACGTACTCGGTGACGTTTCCTCGCGGATCGGTGACCTTCAACAGGTTCCCGTTCTCGTCGTACTGATATTGCGTAATCGGGGAATTGCCGAAGGGATCGTTTTCATCCGGGTCGGGCAGAATCTCAGCGATGGTGCGGCCCAGCGCATCGTACTGGAAGGCCGTGACGCGCCCCAGCGCATCGGCCAGCGCCACGACTTGTCCTGCCGCATCGTAGGAAGTGCGTGTGGCATTGCTCAAGGCGTCGGTCACCTGCGTCTGCCGGCCGCGCACGTCGTAGGCGTAGGAGGTGTCATTTCCTCGCGGGTCGGTGACGGTTATCAGGTTGCCGTGGTTGTCGTAGCCGAAGCCGGTGATGGGTCGACTTTCAATGAAACTCGGCTCGGGTAGCGTCTCTTGGATCTTGCGGTTTAGGTTGTCGTAATCGTACTCGGTCGTATAGTTCTCTGGTTGCGCCCCCGCCCACAAGGTGAATCCGTCGATCGGTCCGGCGATCTCCTTCACATTGCCGACGGCGTCGTAGTGATACTCCATAGCCATGGCAGGGAACGACTCGCCATCATCGGGACCGAGCATGATCTCCTGGATCATGCGGTCCAACTCGTCGTATTCGTACCTGACAGTGTGGTCGTCATCCTCCGGCCCACTGCCCCGGGCGTCGGTCACCCACTCGAGATTGCCGTTGCTGTCATAACCGAAGTAGGTTGTCGGCTGGCCGCTTTGGGCGTCCGGATCGGGTAGGATCTCCTCGATCTGGCGGTTCAGCGCGTCGTAGACGTACGTGACCTTGTTACCCAACGGGTCGGTCACGGACGTGAGGTTGCCGAAGGCGTCGTAGGCGTAGATGGTGCTTGGCCTTCCCAATCCGTTGTTCGGATCGGGCAGCGTCTGCTTGACCTTGCGGCCCAGTTTGTCGTACTCGTAGTCGGTCGTGAACCCGCGGGCGTCGGTCGTCCGGCTAACTCGCCCGCCGTCGTAGTCGGTCCGCAGCACGTTGCCGTCGGGGTCGGGCAAGAGGGTCATGACCAGCCGTCCGCGAGCGTCGTAGTGATACTGTGTGGTGTGGCCCAATTCGTCGGTCGTGGCCACGAGGTTCCCGGCCGCATTGTAGGAGTTGGTTCGGTACGTGCCGTCGGCGTGGGTCGTCCCCAGCAGCCGGCCCATGTTGTCGTACTCATACCGCGACGTTCGCAAGTCGTTGGTCACCGTCGTGTCGGTTACCGCGATCAGGTTCCCCAGCAGGTCATAGTCGAACTGCGAGGTGGGTGGTAGCAAGGCGCCGTTGCCGCCCGGCAAATCGTCGGGATCGGGTAGCGTCTCAGTCTTGCGACGTCCGAGCAGGTCGTAGGTGTAGGTGGTCGTATGCTGAGGATCTTGTGCCCCGGTCCCTAATGCGTCGGTAACGTACTGCAGATTCCCTTGGGTGTCGTAATCGAACCATTCGGTAACCCACGTACCGCCGTTTTCGTCGTCGACGCGTGAAGAGCGGACTTCGACTTGCCCTGCCTGGTTGTAGCTGTAGGTCGTCTTGAAATCGTCCGGATCCGTCGAACCGGCCACATTACCTTTCGGCGTGGTAATTAAATATGGCAGCCCGCGATTGATCCCCGTCACGGGTGCCTGATCCGGATAGGTGTAGCTGGTTGCGTTACCCAACGCATCTCTGACCTCTTTGAGGTCGTTACCATGCGCACCCTCGCCGGGGTCGTAGTACACGTATCGAGCAGATTGAATAACATCGTCGGCAACGTCGTATACCTTCACGTTGCGGAAGACGCTTTCGGAGGGCGAGTTAGGCCGCTCGTCAGCGTGGATGAAGGTCAAGTACTGCATTGCGACGGAACTTCCAGGCGGATCGTTGTAGTACAAATCAGGATCGTTGTAGTATAAGTATCGGCCAACGGGAATCACATAGTGTGCGACGCCGGGTGCCTCAGAAGCATATGTTCTGAAGTGTTGAACCGCGCCGAGGGTGAAGGTGTCACCGTAAAGCTGGAAAGTGGCCCAGAACGGTTTCTCGTCAGGCGAGTAGGTAAAACCAATGGCTTGTTGCTGACCGGGCGTGCTGCTTTCGAAGTCGAACTCCAAAACCGTATTCTGTGTGATTGTATGAGCGTAACTAACTGCCTTCCAAGCGTTCCCTGTCAGATGCATAGTTGTACCGTCATCTTCGAAGTCGGGAGTGCCGGTCGCGTCAAGGTCTAGGAAGTTGGACATGGTTTGGGCCTCGAGATTGATCGCTTGGTGAGCTTCACTGTCCAGATCACCAATACTCATCACATCTTCCGGGTCGTTGAATCTTCCCCCGACGGGGTTGGATAACTTGTAGCCGGAGATGGCGTAATTCCCGTTCCGATCCTTGACGCGGCCCAGGTTTCCGTCGAGGTCGTATTGGTATTCCTCTTTCTGCCCGAAGGCATCGGTCGTAGAGGTCTTCAGGCCGTTTTGCCACTCGAATTCGGTGGAGGTGCGGTCGGGGTAGAGTTCTTGGGTGACGTTGCCCTTGTCGTCGTACGTGTAATAGGTCGTCTGGCCGCGTTCGTTGGTCGAGGCGGTGCGGTTGCGGAAGAGGTTGTACGACATGCCGGCCGCATTGCCCTCCGCGTCGATCACCTCGAACCCGCGTCGGTTGGCATAGTAGGTAAACTCGGTCGTCCCGCCGCTAGGATCGACGACTTTCCAAAGCAGCCCGTCCCGGGCCGTGTCCGTATAGTACTCGTACTGCACCACAGCCTGCGGCGTCTGGGCGTCGGACGGCGCGGTTACCGTCGATAAACGGTTGTTGATATTGTAGCTATACGTCCACATCCGATTGTCCGCATCGGTAATCGTATCGATGTGGCCGTTCTGATACGTAAACGTAAGACGCCTCGATGACGGGCTATTCTCTGCCTCGTCGACGATGTCGACAACGTAGTCGATCTCGTCCGTTCCATACCGATAAATGATCTCTAAGCCGTTGCCGTGGCGGTCCTTCATTTGCCACAACTTGTACTGCCCTGAAGTATTGGTAACAGTGAAAAGGAGGGCGTTTCCGGTCTTATCTATCCAAACATAGGGATAGGGGAGGGTGCCGTCGCCGATCATGGTGCCGAAAACCCCCTCGGGATTGTTCCAGCCGCCGGTGCCGTCGGGCTCGAACGTCAATTGGTCGCCCGTGCTGGTGAACCAGATCAGATTCTGCCCGTCCTCGCGCAACTGATCGCTGTACGTGAATGACCAGCCTTCACCCATACCGCGTTCGGAATCGAAGTCGGGATCACCCACATTGATCGAATCGTAGTGGCGACTGAAGGAAAGCGGGAAGCCCATGTTCGGAATGACCAGATCGGTCTCGTCGTGAATGACACTGCCATTGGCCGTGTTGATCGGATCGAAGACGGGGGTTTGTGTGAAGAAGCTGGGAATCTCCGGAGGTTCGACAACCGGGCCCAGCGCCCAGCCGCCGTGGGCCGGCTCGACTACGCCGTTCGTGCCGCCGTGAATCAGGTAACCGAAGTCAAACCCTCCGGAATTCGTAACCACATAGCCGACGCCGTCCCAGTAGTCGTCAGGTGTGTTGGGATCGCCGATCGGCGTGTTCGTGGTTGGGACGAGTACCGTACTGCCGGCAGTAACGTAGTTGGTGATGTTGTCCTGGACGTCCTGATGGAGGGCGCCCAGGTGATCCAACACATCCTGAGCGGTAGTTATCGTCACTACCTCGCTTGCCATCTGCAACGACTTGATCGTGGACATGCTGGGCGTATTGGTCAGTTCTTCCCAAATGGCGCCTTCTAGCGCTGAACTAACATAGCCTGACAAGCGGTTCATACGAGTGTCCCACTCGTAATTGTCGATGGACAGCAAGGCAAAAACACCACGCGGTATACTCTGCGTGATGGACTTCGGGCGATATGGAATTTGCAGGTCGCTGTTTTTAAGCAGCGCGGATGTTGTGTCGGCCCATGCCACACCGGACGCGACCGCGTTGAAATACCTTGTTCCGCCTGTCAAACCAGCGATCACTTGCTCCCCGCGGTTGGCCTCATAGAATTGCTTCATCAACCCCAACTCGAGCAGCCCGCCGACGATTTCGTCGTCCCATTGCATAATCTCGCTGTTATTGATCTTGTTCAGAGCCGCTTCATTGATATCTTGTTGAATGTCGCGAAGCATCTGGTCGGACATCTGTCCCGAATCGAGACCGATAAGGACCTGCTTGCCGGCCTCTTGAGAATACGCTTGAGTGTACTCGGCGAACGTATCATCGCCACCCGCCAAATAGTCAATCACCAAGTACACTTCGTCGTCACTGGCCAGTGTGGTTGCACTGGTTGCAATCGGCATGCCGTCCAGCAGAAGCTGTGACTTCTGCGTACTCGAATTGTAGCTCATCAAAATCTGCTGACCTGCAATGTCCGGCAAAGCAAGTAGGGACGAAGAACTCAAGTCTGGAAGAGAGAACTGGTATCCCTGGCCGGGTTGCGGATCTGCGACCACCCCCTTTACGACGATGTATTCCGAATTCTCGGGATGGCACTCTATTATGCGAAAAGCTTTTGGGCCGTCGGGAAGCTCGATTACGATTGGCTGCCCCACCGCGACGTTCGCAGGCGTAAACAACCCGTCCGTTGAACGCAGACCAGACTGATCGTTCGTCGGATCGGAATCACCATCATTGACAACATGTGTTACCTCAACCATATACGATGCTTGAGGTATTGCAAGACCTATTTGAACCCGATTCGTATCCGCGTCGGGGACCGGTGGATTGAGCGTGGGGCCTCCAGTTGGATAATACGACGATGTGGAAGTCGGACTCAACACGAACGGCAAGGCGGTCGGCATTGCGTTGATGACTTGCCGCGTGATGGGACCGTCGTAGGGTACGTCGCCGATCGTCTTGTCGGGATAGGTTGTCGCCACGTACTCGCCGACTTTCCGCTCGTAGAATTCGTGCGGCAACTCCGTGTTTTCGGCAGGCAGCGCGAAGAACTGATCGACCAGATCGTTGTTGTTGCCCGGATCGTCCTCGAAGGGGAGCACGTCCAAAATGCCCGAGATGCCCGGCTGCAAGTCTCTGAACTTCCAGGAAGGGTCCAACTCGACGTCGCCGCCGGGCAGCACGGCTTTGAGCCAGGTGTGCTCGAAATCCATGTAGACCGGCTGCGTGCTGAATGCGCCCGGCTCGCCAACAGGCTCGCCAACGTCTGCGTCGTTGGCGTCCTTTGCAATCGGATTCAAGCCAGCGAAGTTCAGTACGAGGTATGCCGCCTCCGGCGTTTTGACGCCCAGGTAATCCATGACCGTTTCGATGTCCTCTTGAATTATGCCCGTAACATATTGGGTCTGAATCCCGGCCTCACCATACAAGGCGGCCAGCAGCGAGGCGATGTCCCAGGCGTTGCCGGCCTTGGTTTGCAGCGTGGCCAACGGGCCCTTCATGGCTCCTTGGTAGGGCTGGTACTCGATCGTGTTGAGCACGTACTCGTACATATCGATCGGCTGGTGATAAAACGCGCCGGCTAGCTCTTCGATTGTCTGGGCCGCTTCGGGGCGATCGGGTGGGATGTCGATGTTGATCGGCTTGCCGGCCAGATGTTGCAACCCGACCTTGGCACTGGTCGTCCGATTGGCCAACGCCGCGATCGCATCGGCCGAAAGCTCGCCGTTGTAGATGCGCACGTCATCCAGCATTCCGTTAAACTTGTACTTATCGGTCATTCCGGTCATTCCAAAGCCGGAGACGTATACCTGCTCGGTGACTCTTCTGTCCGGGAGAGGAGTTCCGACTTGCTGCAACGACTGACGTTGACCGTCAAGGTAAAGCGCGTTATCGGTCGCCAAGGGAGTGCCGTTGTAGAAGACGGCCGCCACATGGACCCACTTGTTGGCCAGTTCCGTTTCCATGTCTGGTAAATCATCGTAACGAACACCCAGCGCGTCAGCGTTGGCTGTATTGAACCCGAAATAACCTGCGGTGTGGAAAAACAGGTTGTATTGGTCATTCGCTCCCGTCGCGCCCCAAGCAAAGGGCATTTGAGATTGGGGGTCGTCCAAGCCACCCCATTTCATCCAGAAGGCGACCGTGTTCTTTGCACCATCAGCCGTGTTCACGGCCACGCCGTTGGCCACCACTTGGTCGTCATCGCCATCGAACAGCAGGGCGTTTCCAAAGCGGCCGTCGACCCAAGCGGTGTACTCCATGTCCGTGAGCGCTGCGTCGGCAGCGTTGCCGGTGGAGTCTGCTGCCGTGAGGCCACTTAGCTCGTCGAATTCCCAGTTGGCCACCAGCTCGGGCCGTAGCCCGGCCAAGGCCTCGATGTCCGCAGGCGCCAGCTCCCGATCGTAAACTCGCACGTCATCCAGCATGCCGGCAAAGTTGTACCGTTTATCCTGTCCAGAGCCGTAGGGATCATCCATTCCAAAGCCGGAGATGTATACCTGATCGGTAACCGTTCTGTCGCCTTGGTGAGGGGTCCCGACTTGCACCAACGTCTGAAGTACGCCGTCAAGGTACAACTTGCAATTGGCAGTCTCCGTGCCGGAGTCGTAGGTAAGGCCGTTGTAGAAGACGGCCGCCACATGGACCCACGTGCCGTCCGAGGGCACGGTCGCGGAGGGTACACCCAGCACGTCAGCGTTGGCTGTATTGAACCCGAAAACACCGGCGGTGTGGAAAAACAGGTTATATTGGTCATCCTCTCCCGGCGCGCCCCAAGCAAAGGGCATTTGAGACATCTCGCCATTCAAGCTGTCCCATTGCATCCAGAAGGCGACCGTGTTCTTTGCACCAGGAGCCGTGTTCACGGCCACGCCGTTGGCCACAACTTGTTGGTCGTAAACTGGTTGGCCGGCGTAATCGCCATCGAACTTCAGGGCGTTTCCGTAGCGGCCTGCAACCCAAGCGGGAAGCGGCTCGCCCGGCTTGCTGGTCAGCGTGGCTGAAACATCGTTACCCGAGGAATCGTATGCCGTGTCGTCGGACGTCTCGTCCAACTTCCAGTGGGCCACCGGCTCGGGCTGTTTCCCGACCAAAGCCTCGACCTCCGCGGGTGTCAGTTCCCGATTGTAAATCCGCACGTCGTCCAGCATTCCGTCAAAGTTGTATTTATCCCTTATTCCAGAGTTATCGGGGTCAACCATTCCGTAGCCGGAGAGGTAAACCTGATCGGTGACTTTTCTGTCCGGGAGGGGGTTGTTGCCGCCGTCGTATTGCACCAACGTCTGACGTACGCCGTCAAGGTAAAGTGCGTTATCGGTCGCCGAGGGAGTGCCGTTGTAGAAGACGGCCGCCACATGGACCCACTTGTTGGCCAGTTCCGTTTCCATGTCTGGTAAATTATCGTAAGGAACACCCAGCGCGTCAGCGTTGGCTGTATTGAACCCGAAATAACCGGCGGTGTGGAAAAACAGGTTGTATTGGTCCTCCGGTGCCGTTGCGCCCCAAGTAAAGGGTATTTGAGAGAGGCTGCCCTTCAAGCCCTCCCATCTCATCCAGAAGGCGACCGTGTTCTTTGCACCGGGAGCCGTGTTCACGGCCACGCCGTTGGCCACAGCTTGTTGGTCGTAAGCGTTCCCGCTGTAATCGCCCTCGAACAGCAGGCCGTTTTCGTCGTGGCCGACATCCCAAGCGGCAAGCGGCTCGTTCTCCTTGCTGGTCAGCGTCGCTGGAACACTGTTGCCCGAGGCGTCGCTCGCCGTGGCGCCGGTCGTCTCGTCGAACTTCCAATGGGCAACCAGACCGTCATCGGACACCAGCGGATTGCCGTGCAACAGCAGGTCTTTCAGGGCCGGCAGTTCGGCGATGCCTTCGGGAACGACGCCGATCTGGTTGTAGCGCAAATCGAGCGATTCGAGTGATGTCAGGCTATCCAGGGGCCCAAGCTCCCAATCGAAGAGGCCCGTTCCCTGAAGCGTCAGAGTTTTCAGATTGGTCAAGCCAGTAAGTGGATTCAGCGGTGAAGGGGCTGCGGAACCGCCAACCGGAAAGACCCGGCCGCCGGTATCGAGGATCCCCGGCAAGTCGCTGGGGATCAATTCCAACGATTCCAGCGCGGTGGCATACTCCAACCCCTGCAAGGAGCCGACCAGATTCGAGTCGACACTCAGCGAAGTCAGCGTGTCCAGGCCGGTCTCACCCGCCAGGCCCAGCGAGGCGTCCGGCGTCAGGATCCAGTTCACCGGCGGATCGAACTCATTGTGAATTGCTGCCACCACATCCAGATCGGCGAGTCCACAGGTTTGGGTCCAAGTAGAATCAAAGTTGATCGCGGAGATATCGAACGGGGGGGTCGTCGCCGAGTTGTACAATTGCACGCCGCCTGCAACCTCCGCGACCGAATCGCCAACCGCCCCACCCAAGTAAGCCCAATCATAGCCGTCATTGCCAGCGTCGGCGACGACCGTCTCGAAGTTCTTTGCGCGGTTATAGAAGCCCTCACCCCATAAAGCACCTTCGAATCCACCTGAGGTCGGGCCGCCGTAAAACGTATCGTCGCCGGCGGAACCAAAGAATGTTGCTTCGTCGACTCCACCTCCTCCTTCTTCATTAGTGGCATAGGCATACACTGCATCGAAGGATTCGACATAGAACACGTATTCACCGAACTCGAATTCACCCACATTGTATTTCATCCCGGCTGCGGTTGGGTTCGCCCAGAACTCATCGTCCTTCGGCGAATCGTAGAAGTAGGCTTCGTCGTGTCCTCCGCTAGTGGCGTCGGCCCGAACATATTCAAAATGCATCGCACGGTGTGTGTAATCGTTTCCCGAGAGTTCCCAAGTAATACCACCGTAGCTAGAATTCGTGTTGTTGTTTGAGGCAACGAACGTGTCGTTACCCACGGAATCAAAGAACTGGGCCGTGTCATGCCCGCGATTGTCGTCAACGGTAGTGTCTGCGTAGGCGGTAACGTCTTCGAAATACTGAGTGTCGATTTGATAAACGTCGGTTATGCCCAATCCCGCATAATTGGAGTCGCTTTCGTTGGTTGTGAACGCGTCATCACCGGCCGAATCATGGAACGTGGCCGTGTCTTCCCCGTCGCCGGCATAGACAGTGGTGATCGGGACATCCAGCACGCTGATCGTGAATCCTGCAGCAGTCGTAAGCACCACGTTATTCGCCTCAAGCGTGGCCGTGTCGTTTCCGCTCGTTCCGTAGATCGTGGCCACATCCAGGAATGGCCCATCGCCGCCGTAGATCCACACGTTCTTGTCAATGTCGATGTCTGGCATAGTGATCGTATCCGCCCCGTCGTGCGTGTGGATACGCAATTCGTTGAAGTCGTTGGCATCATACGTGGCCGAAGGGCTGTTGCTGAGGTCTACTGTGTATGTGTCGTCGGTTCCGTCGAACGTAACGTCCACTGTGTCCGCTCCATCGCTACCATGCACATAGACAGTGTTGCCGATCCGATTAATACCTGAAAAAGACATACTGTTGTTGAATTCGTCGCTTTCGGCTATTCTCGAAGAACCGTCCGAAGAACTGTCCACCACCGCGATGAGAGAATAGTCGCCCGGCTGATTGAGCAAGTCGGGATCGAACGTGATGCTGTGGGAGCCACTGCGTCGTTGTGCCGGCTCAGTGATCTGCTGGGTGACCAGGGCGTTCGCCATGTCCAGCGAACTGTAGATGCTGATGTCAAACTCGGGAACGGATTCAAGGGTCACATCGTAATTCACGATCAGCGAAGTGCCGTCTGTAGAGAATCCAGTCGCAGCAATATCCGGCATCGGCGTGATCAATCGCATGAACGGTCCGTCGCCGAAGTGACTGGCATTCAACAGAGCAAGCATATCGCCTCCGTCAATCTTCGTGCTGCGGTCCCAGTCGTAGGGACAATCGGCCGTATGAGTAGTGCCGTCACCGAAATGGCCGTAATTCAGGAACGCAAGCATATCAGCGCCGTCGATCTTGATAAGAGGATCGGAGGAATCGCCCGTATCGGTGCGGGCGTTGCCGAAATAGAAGACGTCATCTTGGGCTAAGCCCGTGTTGCCTTCGGCCAAGACGGTCACCCGCAGCCACGTGTCGACAATCGTGTCGTCAGACCAGATGATAGTAACGCGATCCGGGTCGCCTTCGGCGGCTCCGGAACGCACGCTGAAGTCCGCTGGGGCCGTCGCAAGCACCCAGTTGTCCGGGTCGTACTCGCTATCCAGGGGGTCGATCATCTTCTCGAAGACAAAATCGGTGACGCTGATATTGATCGGATCGAAAAGGTCGAGGATGTCGACCATGATGCCGTTGATGCCCTCGTCGAAAGTCGTGTAGTTCGCAAACGTGGCCGTCTCCCCGGGCAAGAGCGCTTCCTTGCCCGCCTCCAGGCCCTCCACCTCAGGATGAGTGGTCGGCGGAAGTGGGGCAATCGCGGCGTCATCATCTGTGTTGGCCGTCCAATCATTGTTGTCGAAACCCGAGTTGTTATAGAAGACGCGACGCTCAGCAATCGTGGCCGGTGTGCCGCCACTTTCACCGCCGCTCATCATGATCATCACTGCGTCGCCGGTCAGGTAGCCGAGGGCCGGGTCGTCTAGGCTGGCTTCGATGCTGAGCGTGTCGCCGTCGATCGTGACTTCGCCCAATAGCGTCCAGTTCTGATTGGCGTAGTTTCGATCGCCCGGCCAGACCGTTTGGTCGACCGTGGTCGACAATTTCGGCGTGCCGCCGCCCGGGTGCCCGTCGAGAATTTGGAAGGGGACGCCCTGGGCGTGTTCGGCGGCCGCGACATGCGTCGTGTAAACCTCATACGTGCCGGGAGCCAGGTCGGTGACGGTCCATTGCGTCTTGACCGGGCCGTTGGTGGCCTTGCCGCGTCGATAAGTGTTCTTGTAGGCCTTGCCGCCCGAGTTATTGACGTCTTCCCAGTCGGTGCCGATCTCCGCGTAGCCGAGATTCAGGTTGTCCAGGATGACCGTGCCTGCGGTAACCACGACCCGCACGCCAGCCCAATCGATCGGCCCATCGTCGTCTTGGGACCGGGCGAAGAAGGTGTAGCCACCGCGCGTGAAGCTGGTCGTCGACACGGTCCATGTCCACCCGTCACTCTCATCCGTATCGGTACCCAACAGCAGATCGGTGGCAACATCCAGCAGTCCGTCGTCGTTGGCGTCCTGATAGAAGGTTACCTGCTCGACCGTCCCGCTGACCGGATCGAAGATCTCGGCCTGAAGGTCGATGTCCATACCCAACGCAACCCGCTCCACGCTGAGCAACTCGCGCACCGATCCGACTTCCACAATGCGAATCGCGTCAGCGACGACGATCCCATTGGCGTCGTCCGAGAGCTCCACCCAAAGCGTATCGCTATCGGCCGTGTAGATGCCCAGGCTTTCCCAGGCGTGACCGTCAAACGTTTCGTCGTTCGGGTCGAACCGCTGATTGACGCGTACGGTCGTCTGGAAGCTCTCCCCGTCGGAGATCGTATAAGGTGCGTTGTTGGCCTCGTTGTCCTGCGGCGCCCAGGCGGCGAAGACTTCATAGGTTCGATCGCGCTCGACGGCCTCGAACGTCCAGCGTGCCGTGGCGTCGCCGGAGCCGGGCGGGTGTGTGATCACATCGCCTTGATAGGCGTCCGGTTCGGCCTGACTCAGCCAGCCGTCGCCCGATTGGGCATAGGCCGTATCGCCGTCATCGACCACGGCCGGGGCCTCGGTCACATCAGCAACGGCGACGGCCCAAATCGCGTCGGCGCGGACCGAGCCATCCGCATCGTCGGAAAGGGTGACGTTCAGCGTGCCGCTATCGATCGTATAGACGCCCAGGCTTTCCCACGAGCGATCAAACCCCGCCCGATCGTCGGCTGAAATCTGCTGATTCACCCGCACCGTGCCCAACAGGTTCGAGCCGTCAAGAATCGTGTACGGCGCGTTCGACGCTTGATCCGATGTCTCGCCCGGCGTCCAGGTAGCCATCACTTGATACTTCGAACCGGGCTGCAGACCGTCGATCGTCCAGGTGGCCGTATTGCTGCCGGTACCCGGCTGGTGCAATTGCACGGCCTTCTGGTAGGCGTCCTCGTCGGCAAGTCGGGTCCAACCGTCGCCCGTCTGCACAAACGTCACATCGCCATCGTCTGCCGTACCGCCCGTCCTCTCTGCCGACAACGGGAGAAGCACCACGGCGTCGGCGAGCACCCGCCCGTCGGCGTCGTCGGAAAGTTCCACCTCAAGCGTACCGCTGTCGACCGTAAAGATACCCAATTGCTGCCACGATTGCTCGCCGGGGTCCGTGCCCGTTGACGACATCTGCTGGTTCACAAGGGCCGTGCCCTCGGTCTGTGAACCGTCGCGAATCGTATAGGGCGCGTCCGAGGCCGCGTCGCTCTGCGCGACCCAAGTGACCAAGGCCGCATAACGCCCGCCCGTCTGGAGATTATCGAACTGCCAGGTTGCCGTGTTCAGCCCTGTGCCCGCCTCGTGATATTGCAGGGCCCCTTCCTGGGCCGCCGGGTCACTTATTGTTTCCCAACTACCTTCGGTCGCCACCAGCACCGCATCGAGGTCGTCGCAGAACTGTACGCCCCCGAAATCCGTGGCCAGCATCTGCCGTGCTTCGAGTTGCTCCAACTGCATCGAGCGTGCCTTGGTTCGCTTCCAAGGCGTGCGCTTCTTTCGGCGAGTGAAACCGAGTCGCGTGAACGTATCATTCCAGCTCCAAAATGGTTTGCGCATCGATATGATCCTCCTACAACTTGGGCAAGTTCAGCAAGGCAAAGTCCAACGACGTACGGCAAAGAGCGGGCGAGAAACACCACGAAAGGCGACCGAGAGATTGCATGCGATTCATCGAGTACGGACGAGCCATACGTCGACGGCAACCGCAGCAAGCAGGTCGCAAGTAAGCGAAGAGTGGGGCTATAAGACGCATAGTTGCCTCACCAAAAGTGTGCCCGCATGGCGCGCCAGGAAAAACCCCTCACGAGCCGTATGGTGGGTGAAACTACCCGCTTGCCATCCTTGTGTCAACGAATTTCTTTGTAGAATCCGGATTTTTCTTACTTTTTACGCAAAGTGTCATAAACACAGAATCCGTTTCTACCAAAACTGTCCAAAAACTGACGTTGGAACGCTCAATACGCGAGTGGCGTCTGGCCGTCGGTGGGGTCCCACTCGGCGCAGATGCCAGACTTTTTCATGCCCCGGCAAGATGTCCGGGGGAGAAGCGGTTGCCAAAAACGATCGGGTGTGGCTACACCCGTGTGGCAGGCCCATTTTTCGCGTCGTCAGCCGGGTTATGAAGGATCTCGGCTAGCGCGAGTTGGTTTCGCGCGGTAAGCGGATGCATAACGCGGCGCCGGGGTTTCCGTCACGCGCTTCGATCGTTCCGCCGTGACGTTCGATGATCTGCCGACAGATGGACAACCCCATCCCGGCGCCTTGGTCCTTGTCGGTGAACAGCGGTTCGAAGACCTTGCGGCGAAGTTCCTCGGGAATTCCGGGCCCGCCGTCGGAGACGATAATCTGGTCGTGCTCCGGCAAGCGGCTGGCCTCGACCCGAATGGCGCCGCCGGAGACCATGGCATCGATCGCGTTGGCAAACAGGTTTTGCAAGACCTGCTCCATTTGGGCCTTGTCGACGTGGACCGAAAACGGGTTGGGGCGACAGTCGACGTCCCATTGGATGGCCTCGGGCAGATCATGCAACCGGGAACGAGCTTCCGTAATGATGCTTTCGAGCGACGTAGGTTCCTTTCGCGGCTCTTCTGTGAGACTGGTGGCCAACAACTCGCCGATGATTCGGTCGGCGGCAATCACTTCGCGGTCGATCGACTCGAGGCACGCATGCTGCTGTTGACTTTCGCGAGGAATCTGTCTCTTGAGCAAATACACCGTATTGCGAATGACGCTCAGCGGATTGCGCAGGCCGGGGGCGATACCGGCCGAGACCTGCCCGAGCGTCGCCAAGCGAGTCTCTCCAATCAGCCGGTCGCGAACCTTGCTCAGCTCAGCCTCGACGCGGGCGGTCTCTTCTTCCTGGAGCTGCAGCAGATGGTCCTGTGCGCAGCGGGCTGCGTCTTCGGCCCGTTGACGCTCGGTAATGTCGATCCCCATACCCAGCAGGCACGTCTTGTTGTTGATGGTGTGCCGGGCGCCGCTGAAGTAATAGAGTGTCTTTTGCCCACTGCGGGAAAGGAACTGGGCTTCGACCGACGACTGCCCTTCGGAAAAGACCTCCATGATCCGCTCGTGGACAAGCTCTCGATCCTCTTCGGCGATGAAGTCCAAGGGGTGCATTTGGAGAATCTCGCCGGCGGAGTAGCCCGATATCGTTTCGAAGTTTTGGTTCCACCGTAGAAACTTACCTTGCTCGTCAAAGCAGTAGAACACGCCGGGCAGGCTGTTGAGCGTAGCTTCGGAGAGGTTCTTTTCCTGCCAGAAATGTTCCTCGGCCTGCTTGCGGTCGGTGATTTCCCGCACCACGGCCAAGACGCGTTCGACACCGGCCACCGTGGCGCGTTTCAGGTTGACTTCGACCCAAAACGGTTGGCCGTCCTGCTTCTTGCATTGCCACTCGAAGAGCTGGGGGCCTTCCCGGGCCGTCTTTCGAATCCAGCGGACCGCGTCCTCCCGCGTGTAGGGCGGTTGATCGGTACAGAGGAAATCCAGGGTAAGCGACTGGGCTTCGTCCGAGGTGAATCCGAAGACTTCGACGGCCTTGGAGTTCACGTCGATGATCTGGCCCGTGGCCATGTCGTGGACCACGATCATGTCGTTGGCCGCATTGAAGATCTCGCGGTAGTTTCGCTCGGAAGCCTCCAGGGCCTCCTCGGCCTGATGGCGAGCCGTCACGTCGCGGCACGATTCGACGACCTGGACGACTTCACCCTGCTCGTCGAAGATGGGAGCCGCCGTTATGTCCATGACCACCTCGCGGCCTTGGGCGTCGAAATGCGTGTGGCGGACCGCCTGGGGTAACTTCGTCGCAATGACTTGTGCCAGGGGGCATGGCTCGCGGAGGCCCTTGCAAGGGGCGTCGCGACGGTGGTTCACTTTGTAGCAGGTCAGGCAACTGGAAACGGGATCCGCGCCGTCGCATGCTTGCCGGGCCGCTTCGTTCGCCAGACAGATACGGTAGTTGCGGTCGATCACCATGATCACATTCGGCATGGCGTCGATCACCGTCTGCAGGAAGGCACGCGATTGCTTCAACGACTCCTCGGCCTGTTTGCGGTCCGTAATATCCTGGATCAACACGACCAGACTGTCGATCTTGCCGTCCGGCCGCCGCAAGCATCGCAAGGACAAGTTCACATGGACGATGCGGTCGTCCTTGCGAACGAACCGCTTGTCCAAGGTAAACCCCTTGGCGGCTCCCGAGAGAACCTGGTTCAGTTGGGTCTGTTCGGCTTCTCGGTCGTCCGGGTGTGTCAGTTCGTCCCAGGCGGTATGCATCAACTCGTCTTCCGTGTAGCCGAGCATCTTGCATAGCCGGTGGTTGACTTCGATCCAGTCTTTCTCCTTAGACATGACCGCCATGCCGACCAGCCCCAGTTCGAAGTAACCACGAAATCGCTCCTCACTTTCCAGCATCCAACGTTCGGCCTGCGCGCGGTCGGCGACCTCCTTTTCGAGCCTGCGATTCGATTCTTCGAGTTCGGCCGTCCGCTGAACAACCCGTTGCTGGAACGTATCGCGAGCCTCTTGCAGTTGGGATTCCGTCTGTTTCAGGTCGGTGATGTCCAGGAAGGCCCCGTTGAACAAGACACTCCCGTCGGGCATGGCGTGAGGGATGGAGGTCGCCCGAATCCAGATGATCTTGCCCCGAGGCGTTTTCAGTCGAATCTCGTGCTGCCAGGTGGAAAGGTTCTTGGCCGATTCTTCGATCGAGGCAAAAATCGGTTCCGGGTCGTCCTCGTACAACATGCCGGGGAAGAAGGCCGTCGGATCGCGCTGGACATCTTCGGGCGTAATGCCGATGATTCGCGTGATGCCTTCACTGACGTAGGGGAAGGTGTGACTACCGTCGGGAAAGCGTTGGTACTGGTAGACTACGCCCGGGATATGGGCCGCCGTATCTCGCGCATGGGTTCGGCTTTCCTGAAGCGCCTCTTCGGTCCGGCGCAGATCTTCGCCATGACGACATGCCATGCGCGAGGTCAGTGCGATGCCGGCCAACCCCACCAGCCACATGGTCGAGTAAATGCCAATTCGCCGCCGGATTTCTCCCCGATACGACGCCCAGGCATCGGGCGGTTTCCCCGAGGCGTCGCGCCAGCCCGATTGGCTCAGTTGCTTGGCCTGACTAAACTCGTCGCGCAGTTCCCAAGACAGCGTGGCCCCTAAGACCACGGTCCAAAAGCCCGCCAGAAACCAAGCCGTCCGAAACAGTCGAACCGGCCGGGTAGTCCCACGAGTTGGGTCGTTCATCACACTCGGCTCCACACGGATCGCCCCGGAAGGGAGCGAAGGAAAAGGCATCTACCATGCCATTTTTCGTGCGGCAAGGAGGGCGGGCTACCCCGCCAGCGGGGGTGCCGTTTGCGGCATCACGTGCCGGGCGCCGCGTTCGATTGACAAAGTGGGCGATTGCTTCGTGAAGGAATCGCCTCTTGGATCCCCCTGGACGAGAGACACTGCTTTTGCGAAGCTAATTGACAAAGTGTGCCACTACTTCGAAGAGGCCGTGGCACGCGTTTTTTTTCGACAGGTTGCTCGCTCACCACCAAACGAAAAGGAAATTCCATGCTTGCCGTGTTTCGCCTACCCCGATTGTTCTTGATCTCGACGATATACCTGGGCTGCGTCACCTGGGCAATGGCCGACGAGGCGCCGTGCGAGGGAGATTCGTGTGAGTGCAAGGTTTCGTCGGCGGATCACCATGTGCAGGTCCATAAGAAGCTTGATCCTAAGTGGATCGATAGCCTGACGGCCAAGGGCCAACGGAAGGTCTATCGCGGCAAGGAATTGGAGACCATCGGCATGCCCTGCGGCGGCGTCTGTGCCGGACAACTCTACGTCCGCGGTGACGGGACCCTGGCCAAGTGGTGGATCGCCAACAACGCCTACAACACGGGCGTCTGGTGGGTGCCCTACGAGGATCGGTCGGTCGACTACGCCATGGAAACCCCGCTGGGTACACACCGCGGAGCCTACCGAACCTTTCGACCGGCCAGCTATGTCGAGCAGGGGTTTGCCATCCGCGTGCAACGCGACGGTGACCAACCATTGGTGCGCACGCTCGATCGCGACGGCTTCGACGACATCCGATTCATCGGCGAGTATCCGATCGCCACGATCGAGTATCGCGACAAGGCCAAGCCCGCGTTGCCGGTGGAAGTTCAAGCCGAGGTCTTCTCGCCGTTTATCCCGCTGAATGTTCGCGACTCGGCCAATCCCGTCACGATCCTCCGCTACTGGGTCACTAACAACTCGGACAAGCCGGCCGACGTGTCGATCGCCGGCTGGTTGCAAAACGCGGTCTGCCTGGAACAGGTCGGGCGGATCCATGCCCAAAGCCGCAACGTCGTCGTGCGCCATGCGGGCTTGACCTCGGTGCAGATGGACCTGATCCCCTCGGCACCGAAGCCCGGCGAACCGCGCCGCGTGACCGTGTTCGGGGACTTCGAGGACGGCACGTACGGAGACTGGACGGTCGAGGGCGAGGCGTTCGGCGACGGACCGAGCACCGGCACACTGCCCGAGCAGCAGAAGCTCGCCGGCTGGGAAGGCAAATACCTTATCAACACCTATCTGGGCGGAAACGACCAACTACAAGGTCGGCTGATCTCACCTGCGTTCGAAATCACGCAGCCCTACATCACCTTCCTGATCGGCGGCGGGAACCACAAGGGCCGCACCTGCATGAATCTGGTCATCGACGGCAAGGTCGTCCGCACGGCCCGAGGTACGCAGAACACCAAGCTCAGTCCCGGCTGGTGGAACGTCGGCAAGTTGATCGGCAAGCAGGCCCGCTTCGAGATCGTCGATCGCGAGTCGAGACCTTGGGGCCATATCACGGCCGATCGGATCTGCTTCGCCAGCCGTCCGCTAGAGACGCTGTTTCCCCGGGATCACGCTCAGTTCGGCGACATGGCGCTGACGGCGCTGGACCCGACCGCCACGGCGACGGCCTGGTGGGATTCCAAAGAGAAACTGCTCGGCGAGTTGGCCCAAGACGGCAAGCTTCGCGGACCGGCCGTGGCCAGGGCCCCTTTGGGTAAAGAGTGCCGCGGGGCGACTTGCACTGCGTTCCGCTTGCAGCCGGGCCAACGTCGCGATGCGGTGTTCCTGGTGAGCTGGTACTTCCCCAACCGGCGACAAGACAATCGCGGCACGGCCTGGGCCACGCCCTCGGGGTTCGGCCGGCATGTGGGCAACATGTACGCCAACTGGTTCAACTCGTCGTTGGACGTGGCCCGATATGTGGCCGAGCACTTCGAGCGGCTGGATCGCCAAACGCACCTCTTCCGCGACACCTACTACGACACCACGTTGCCCTACTGGTTTGCCCAGCGTGCGGCCATGCAGATTTCCACCTTGGCCACCGAGACGTGTCAATGGTGGGCCAACGGGCGCTTCTACGGCTTCGAGGGCGTGGGCTGTTGCCAAGGCACCTGCAACCACGTCTGGCATTACGACCAGGCCACCGGACGCATCTTTCCCAGCCTGCAACGCTCGCTACTGGCCATGCAGACCTTCAATCCGCGGACCGGTTTCGCAGCCGACTCGGGCATGATCCGCTATCGGGGCGAGGGGGTCAACTATTGGGCCGCCGACGGGCAGGCCGGCAACATCCTGATGATGTTACGCGAACATCAATACTCGCCGAACGACCAATTCCTGCGAAACCACTGGCCAGCCGTACGCAAGGCGATTGAGTTTTTGATCGAGAAGGACGGTAACGACGACGGGCTGCTGGAAGGGCCGCAGCCGAACACCTACGACATCGAGTTCTTCGGCGCCAATACGATGATCGGCTCGCTCTACCTGGCCACACTGAGGGCCGGCGAAGAAATGGCCCTGGTCGTCGACGATAAACCGTTCGCCGAAAGGTGCCGAAGGATCTACCTCTCCGGACAGAAGCTGACCATCGAGCGACTCTTCAACGACGAGTACTTCGTCCAGGAAGTCGATCTGGAAAAGCATCCCGACTGGCAATACGGCGACGGATGCCTAGCCGATCAATTGCTGGGCCAAACCTGGGCCCATCAGTTGGGCCTGGGCCACCTCTATCCCGAAGCGCCGGTCCGCTCGGCGCTAAAATCCGTCTGGAAATACAACTGGGCGACGGACGTCGGGCCGCAGAACAAGGCCCATCGCCCCGAGATCATTTACGCCGACCAGGGTGAAGCCGGATTGCTGGTCTGCACCTGGCCCAACAGCCCACATAAGGGGCCCAAGTCGGTCCGCTATCGCAACACGGTCTGGACCGGCGTCGAGTTCCAGGTGGCGGCCGGAATGATCCACGAAGGCCTGATCACCGAGGGCCTGGCAATTGCCCGCGCGATCCACGATCGTTACGCGGCCGAGAAGCACAACCCGTGGAACCTGCTGCTCTGCGGCGATCACTACTCCCGGGCCATGGCCTCGTGGGGTTGCCTCTTGGCGGCCAGCGGCTACACCTACGACGGCCCGGCCGGCAAACTCGGTTTTGCCCCGCAGCTTTCACCCGAGGATTTCAAGGCCTTTTTCACGGCCGCCGAAGGCTGGGGTAATCTGGTGCAACAACGCAAGGCCGACCGGCAGATCAACCGCCTCGAATTGAAGTGGGGAACGCTGCGTCTGAAGACGTTGCAACTTCAACTTCCGCCCGGCGCGAAGCTCGGCAACGCTTCAGTCACCGCAGCCGACCGGCCTCTGGAAATCACCACGAACCAGCACGACGACCGTGTGGAAATCACCTTGGCCGAGCCCCACGTGATTAAGACGAATCAGGCGTTGGCCGTGGAGATGAGTTTTCGTCAGGACGAGCCCTGACCTACTTTCCACCGCCGCGGAAGAGGTGGCCGAAGTCTTGGGGATAGGCGACCGGTTCGGCGCCGGCCATGTCCATGCGCGGCTTCTGGTAAAGCTGCTCGTGGCCTTGGCGGATCAAGGCGAGCATGGCTTGATAGGTCGGGTCCGACTTGTCGGCGAACCGCGCCGGTTCCTTGCCGTCTTTCGCTTGGCAAAGCTCCAGCCCGCCGGCCGATTTGGATAGCGGGGCACCCAGCACGCGGCTGAGCTCGGGCCGGGTCAGGTTGACCCAGGTCGTGTGGTGGTTGTGCACTCGATCGAGCTTGCCGTGACAGGCCGAACAGTCGGCGTCGAACATATCGGCCAATTGGCCGCTCCAAGGGCCGGCCCACGCATCGCGCGAGCCGGACGTGCCGGGCCGCGTGTGCTCGTAGGTGCCGTAGTAAGGCACGTTGGCTTCGATCCAGGCGTAAAGTTTCCGCCGGCTGATCGGGTCGACGTCCACCTCGCCGTGTTTCTCTTCGATCAATTTCACGACCGGGCTGACCCGCGAGCCGGTCGTCAGCGGCAGGAAACTGCCCGTCTCCTCTTGCGGCGGTGTGAGGAAGAAGAACTGCACGAACTGCCGGCCCACCAGATTGTCGTAGGCCATGTTGAAGTGCCGCGTCTTGTCGCCCGACAGATCGATGCCGCCGTCCGGGTCGACGCCGCTGTGGCACTCGACACAATACTGATCCAGCACGGGCTGCACCTGGGTCACGAAATCGACCGGCCCGGCGCCCCATGGCGGTGGCGTAATGTCGACCGGGCCCTTTTCCGCTGCTGTCAAGCTCGACACGCGATGCGGCGGGGCCATGAAGGGTGACTCGTGGCAACCGATGCAGCTTTGGTTCTCGCCCGGCATCAACTGCGTGAACGAGCCCATCCGCGAGAGTTCCTTGCCGTCGGCATCGAGTGCTTGGAAGTAAAGCTCGGTGCCGGCCGGGGCCTTGAAATGGGCCGAGCCGTCCGCTTCGATCGGCACGGTACCCAGGTTGTACTTCACATAGAACGTGCCGGCCCCGATCACCGGGTCGACGATGTCATGGCCGCGGAAATAGGCCCTGGCGCCGCGATTGTTGGTCGGCTTGGGTACCTGGGTCATCACCCGCAACGACTTGACGGTCCCCCGCGGCACACCGCTTAGACCCTGATAAACATCGGCCAGCAAGAACGTGCCGTATGCCTGTTTGCCCGGGCGTTGTTTTCCCGGTCGGTGCGGCGAGGTCACGTGCGGATGGCGTCGCGGCACGATCGGCACCGGGTGAAAACAGGAGATGTCCTTGTCCTCCCAAACTTGCATCTTGTCGCCCTGCTCACTGAGCAGATGGATCCGATAACGCTCGACGCCGCCCCCGCCATAGGCCACCAGAAACAGATCGCAGTCGATCGGGTAGGGGTCGCGGTACGACCAATAGAACAGTCGATCGCCCGGCTGCCAGTTTGGGTCGGTCGTTGCCTGATAGGGGATCTCCGGCGTAATGTTGGTCAATGCCTGCGGATTCTCCACACCCAGACTGCGATCAAGAATCCCAATCGCGCCGACCAGGTTGAGATGATGCGGGGCCAAGGTGCAAACGACCTTGCCCGTGCCGGGAATCGGTCGGGCCTGCCAAAGCGTGTTGGGTATGGTGATCGTGTTGCCGTAGAACAGGTTCAACCGCGTGCCGTCCGGGTTGATCGTCCACAGGCTCTGCACCGAGAAGACGCTCTTGTCCTGGTACTCCCAACGCGTGAACAGGATCGAGCCGTCGTCCAGCACGTAGGGTGAGAAGTCGGCCAAGGTGCCGAACTGGATCCGCCGGATATCCGACCCGTCCGGCTCCATCACGTGCATGGCCGAGGCCGGCGCGTCTTGGCACATCGAAAACGATTCTACCCTGGTCGAAATAAAACAAATCTTCCCGTCCGGCAGATAGACAGGCGAGACGTCATGGAACCGTCCTTCGGTCACTTGCCGTAAGCCGCTGCCGTCGATGCCCATCTCGTAGACATGAAACGAATCCTTGCCCTTCTCGCTCAGATCCATCCACGAGAACAGCAGCTTCGTCGCGTCGAACGAGAGGCACATATCGAAGACCACGCCGTGGCTACTATCGAAGATCCGCCGTTCGCCGTCCTCGGGCCGTGACGGATCGCAGACAAAGATCCCTCCGCCCGCTCGAAACACATCCCAGCAGAGCAACACACCGCCGGCCCCCGGGCTGGCGAAATGGTGCCGCTTGACGAAGACGATCGGCGGGCATTGTTCGATCCGTGAGCGAATCCGCCGCTCGGCCCCATCTTCCGCCAACGCCTGCCCCTCAAGCAGGCAGACAACCCCAACCATCAACAGACACAATCGACATCCGTAATTGTTCACGCGGATCCTCATTTTCCTCCCCGAGGCCAAGTTGGGCGTCAACTGACCACTATCCACTCCCCACTATCCACTACTCACTATACCTTAACCGCCCGGCCGGTGCGAACCGATTGGGTTTGCTTTTGGCAGAGAACTACCGCGTCGCAGGCCAGATTGCCGTCGAGCAGCGGGGACTCGCTGCCGGTGCGCAGCGCGCGGGTGACCTCCTTCAGCTCGGCCACGAAGGCGTCGCACGGGTCGCCGCCGCCCAGCTTGGGATGTCTTACCTGGCCGTCGCTGGTCAAAACGGTCAGCGGATAGCCGACGACCCAATCCTTGCCGATGCCGGCCGCGTCGAACAGGATCGTGGCCTTTTCCAGGTAGATCTCGTAGGCGTGGGTGAACGGACGGCCCTGCTGATCGATCACGCCGCTGGTGGCCGTCACGGCCAGGGCCGGATCGTCGAAGCGGAATTGCGTGGTGAACCGCTCGGCCACTTCACCCCGCATACTGCCGACGCTCTGCACGGCCGTGGGCATGCCGAACGCCAGGCGGATAAAATGGGCGTCGTGTACGTGCAGATCAAGCATCGGCCCGCCGACCTTCTTCGGGTTGTAGAAGTCGGGCAGCCAGAGCGGGTCGGAGATCATTCGTTTGAAGTGTCCGCCCAACAGCTTGCCGTACTTCCCACTGGTAATCGCCTTGTAGGCGAAGTTGTATTCGGGAAAGAAGGGCAACACGTGGCCGACCAGCAGTTGCCGGCCGGTCTGCCGGGCCGTCTTGACCATCCGCCGGGCGTCAGCGGCCCTCAGCGCGATCGGCTTTTCGCAAAAGACGTGCTTGCCGGCCTTCAGGGCCCGAATCGTCACGTCGACGTGTCCGGCCGGCGGCAGGCAGACGTCGATCACGTCGACCTTAGGATCGCCCAGCAGGTCGTCGAGCTTGCCGTAGCAATCGATGCCCGAGAGGTCCATCTTCGTGCCCTGCGGCCCGAAGTTCCCCTTGATCGATCGCCAGTCTCCGGCCAGTCGTTTCTTATCCTGTTCGCAAAGCGCAGTGACCTTCGCGCCGCGAACCTGTTGATAGGCGTTGTAATGGGTCATGCCCATAAAGCCGATGCCGGCGATGCCGATGTTGAGCATTTCTCGGTGTTCCTTGTTGATCGTTTAGCGTTAATCGTTTAGCGTTAGTCGTTTAGCGGCGGGGCGTGCCCCCCGGTTTTGTTTATAAACCCTTCCCCCCCCCAAAAACGCCGGGGAAGCCCCCCCCCCAAACGGTTTGTTTCGAAAGGGTCCCCAAACTTTTACTACACTCACTACAACCCCCCGCCCCCTTCCGCC
>SDBV01003128.1_pt1 | contig 24627 bp, 28 predicted proteins | sample 2277081 | NCBI WGS metagenome assembly SDBV01 (sample SAMN10402039, study PRJNA504765) | marine sediment metagenome | isolation source: marine sediment core GS10_PC15, 223 cmbsf | place: Arctic Ocean: Southern Knipovich Ridge | collected 2010 | reverse complement strand
ACGACGGCGATTCGTTCGGTATGTCGGCCTGGCACTCTTGTTGGGCGGCTGTCTGCTCTTTGTGAGCGCGTGGGCCAAGCGCCATGGCAATGTCAGTGACCTGACCGAGGACGTCTTGCAGCTTGCGGTCTGGTGTCTGTTCTACTTGCCGTTGCTAGTCTTTACTCATCCGAGCGTTGCATCGCGCGCGATTCGGCGAGCGGTCCTTTTCAGTTTCGCGATGGTCGTCATCTGGCGCCTTGTGGACATCGCGGACGAGATCCCCTACCTGCACTCGGTGCCATTGGTGGGCGCTGAAAGCGCGTTCCATTCAGGAGTGCAACACGTTCTCATGGTGGCTACGGTCGGGTCGCTGTTGGTCGTTGTCCTTCTATTCATCGATGAGCTGGTCGCCAACGCTTCCAGACTTCGCCAAAGCAACTCGCGCTTTCAGAATCTCTTTGACAACATGCCGACCGTGTGCTTTACGTTTGACCGCACGGGTCGAATCTTGAGTTGGAACCGTGCGGCCGAACGGGTGTACGGGTACACGGCCGCCGAAGCGATCGGGGCCGAAGCGCTGAGCATCATCGTTACCCCGGAAACACTGGACGCGACGAAGCGCATGATTGCCCAGGTATTCGAGGGGCACTCCGTGCTTGGCGCCGAATGGCACGATCGAGACAAGAATGGTGCGGTAGGCTGTCGGCTGCGAAACGCTTTCCCGCTGCTTCGCGACGACGGCAGCGTGGAGTGCGGCGTGAATTTGAGCGTCGACATCACGGACCGCAGAAAGGCCGAAACGGCTCTCGCAAGAAGTCAGCAAGAACGCAAATTGATCGTGGACAACGTGCCCGCGCTGCTGGCCCACGTGGGCAGCGATAGACGCTATCGCTACGTGAACCGCAGGTACGCCCAATGGTTTGGAAAAACGCCGGACGATACTATCGGCATGCACCTGCAGGAGCTGTTGGGAGACGCTGAGTATCAGCGGATCCTGCCTCATATCGAGGCAGTCCTTGCCGGAGTTCCTCGTGATTTCGACAACGAGGTCTCAAGACACGACGGACGCAGCAGGTGGACTCAGGTGAGCATGGTGCCCGACCTCGACGATCGCGGTACGACAATCGGATTCTACGTCATGGTGAAAGACGTCACGCAGCAGAGGATGGCCGAACGTGACGCCGAAAGCGAGCGAGCGCTGCTTCGCAAGCTGCTCGATCTGCAGGAGCGCGAGCGCCAGACGGTCACGCATGACATCCACGACGGTATCGTGCAGTACGTCGTGGGCGCCCAGATGGAAGTCGAGGGCTGCGAAATAACGCTCGATCCTCACGACCACGCGACCGCCCAGAGACTTAGCCTGGCGTCCAGCCACCTGCGCGACGCGGTGCGCGAGGGCCGTAGGCTCATCAGCGACTTGCGTCCTCCCATCATCGATGAATCCGGACTTGTCGCCGCGATCGACCATCTTATCTGTGAGATGTCGGGGAACGACGGACTGCGGGTTGAATTCGAGCACCACGGGGTTGGGCGCGACCTGCCGCCGTTCTTGAAGAGTACGCTGTTTCGAATCGTGCAAGAGGCGCTGAACAACGTTCGTCGCCATAGCGGCGCCAACGAGGCCTTTGTCCAATTGGTCTGCGCGCAGGAAGTGATTCGGCTTGACGTGCGAGACGAGGGCCGGGGATTCGACCGCAGTGAGGTTTCGCCAAGCCGATTCGGATTGCGAGGCATCGAGCAGCGTGCCCGGTTGTTTGGCGGCAAAGTGCGCATCGAGAGCTCTCCAGGCAAAGGCACGCGGATTCACGTGGAAATGCCCTTTACCCCAGACGAACGCTTGCCGGGTCCGACAGATCCGCACGCCGCCGGGTCCGAAAAAGCGACCGCCTAGGACCGGAACCGGTTCTTTATGGCCCTCGTGGATCCGCAACACGTGCTACGGCGTCAAGGTGCGTTACGCTCGCTGAGGCGAGCAGGCCGATCGCTCTCAATCGCTTGCCCCGAGCTTCCCCGCCGGCGTATGAGCCGCCAGCTCGGCGACCATGTCGCGCGTGGCGGCTGCGACCGCTTCCTGCCAGCGCGCGGCGCCGAATCGCGCGGAGTACTCGGGGCGTGCGTGGGCGAAGATGATGCCGCGCGAGCTGTTGACGATTGCGCCTAGGCCCTGTTCGTCGAACGCTCCGGTCACGTCGCGCGCCGTTGCCCCCTGGCTTCCATAACCGGGCACGAGGAACCAGGCGTGTGGCATGGCAACGCGTAGCTCCGCCAGCTGGTCGGGGTAGGTTGCGCCGACCACCGCGCCAACGACCCCATAGTCGCAGTGGCCGACCGTTTCTCGTGCAAGCCGTTCGACGTGATCGGCCACGTGACGATACAGCGGCCGCCCATCGGCTATCAGATCCTGAAACGTTTTTCCACCGGGGTTCGACGTCTTCACCAGTATGAAGATGCCGGTGCCGCTTCGCCGTGCCACTTCGACGAATGGGCTGAGACTATCGTCGCCCAGGTAGGGACTGACCGTCAAAGCGTCCGCTGCCCAGGCCGACCCCGGGCCGGCGCCCAAGTAGCCCTCGGCGTAGGCCGCCGCGGTCGAGCCAATATCGTTGCGCTTGGCGTCCAGGATGACCAGCAAATCCTTGCCACGCGCGTAATCGATCACCTGCTTGAGGACGCTCATGCCGTCCGGTCCGAGTTGCTCGAAGAACGCCGCCTGCGGCTTGACCGCCGGGACCAACCCCGCGACCACGTCGATCACGCCTTGGCAGAACGTGAGATACGCCCCGGCTCGATCGCGCGGGCTGGCAGTGTCCCCGCACCGCAGCCCGCTGGGCAATAGCTCGTACCGCGGATCCAGGCCGACCAGCACGGGAGTCTTAGCACGCCGCACCGCATGGACGAGCCGGTCGGCAAAGTGTGTGCCCTGGGCCGGCGACTCACGCGGGTCGTGCTGAAGAGCCACGTCGATACTCCTGGAAGAACGGTACTCGCTCGGTCCGCCGGCTGGCGCGGCGCACCGTCTATGGTAGCCTTCCAGCGGCGTTGTGCCAGCAGCCGTTGAAAACGCGGGCGCGATCTGCCATATTGGCAACCGTCGCGGCGAGCGAACCGTCGCGGCGAGCAGAATCCAATCCGGGGCGTGGCGCAGTCTGGCTAGCGCGCTTGACTGGGGGTCAAGAGGTCGCAGGTTCAAATCCTGTCGCCCCGAACTACAAAGCCTTGCTATGACAAGAGTTGTGGCAAGGCTTTTTCAATGCGCAGACCGAGTATCGGGTCGGTGCAACGCCAGTGCAACGGCTGAAAGCAGTCTCGCATTTCAACCACCTGCGCGTTTTGTTTCACGGCTCGACGAGCGCGGCTATCCTGCTGGTCGTGAGCCAACTCGCAAGCGGGGGTGAACCGTGGCACAGAACGTTGCCTGCCCGTACTGCAAAAGCCCAGTCTTGAATGACGGCACCTTGATCGGACAGCCGGTTGCCTGTCCAGGTTGCGGTGGGCACTTCACAATGCCAGCGCTGCCGACCGTGGATGCTCGCGGGTTGCCTCAGATACAGACGACACAACCAACCCACGGCAAGACGAGCGGGCAGTTGAAGCGTGCTCGGGCGAAAACCAATGAGCGGATTGCGGGGGTAGTCGCCGGGGTGCTTGTCTTCGGAGGCATCTTCGCCTGCTGCGGTGGCATCCTTTTGATACCGACGCCACTCCAGCAAGCCGCGGGGCCGACGTCGCCCCAGCAAGTCACCACGAGTCGTGGCATCTTCGACTTCGACGGTGATGAAGTTAAGCGTGTCTTAGATGGAACGGTCGGCGACTGGCGTCAGCTCGACACCGTAACCAAGCAGCAGCTTTGCCTCTATGTGATTTGGGGGCTGTACGAAAACGATAGCCTGAATGCCGACCTAGCCGATTCGCTTGACCGGCTGGGACCGGTGGGCACCGGCAACCGCGAGCAGATGGTCATATCGGCGATGGTGCCCGTCGCGGTCAGCCTGATGCAAGCGTTCGATACGTTCGCGGTGGCCAAGGGCGGCCCCGTTGGCCAGGCTGAGTGGGACACGATGCGAATGCACGACGCAATGGCCCTGGTCCTATCGACCGGCTACGCAAAAAAGGGCATTCCCGTCTACTAGGAGCCCTAGTCCGCCAACCTGTTGAGAGCGCGTCTACCCAGCGTTGTTTGCTCGTGATTGATTGGGCTACATGAGCCAAACAAGCGCCGCACTCGTGACGTGCCGTAGGTCGCGCCGCGCAAATGAGACGCCCCAGGATTGTGCGTGCGGCGTTCAAATGGTTTGGTTGATATCTGGGTCGTCCAGTTTTGCCGTGCGTTACGTGGCCGCTGTCGCGTTCACCTTTCGCCAGGGGTGCTACTCTCCGTCGCTGACCATCAGCGGCTTGCCGTCGGTGCTCTTGTCCTGCATGACGATGTTCAGTCGCTTGATGCGCCACAAGAGATCGCCGACGGTTAGCGCCGTACGCACGCGACGGACCGGTACCGTGTCGTTTGCCTTGGCGTAGCGTCGGACTGCATCAGCGCCTCGACCATCCAGAACGCTTTCATTCACAAATAGCAGATCGATGGTTGGCTCCCCTTTCCCGCGATTGGGCTCATGGCAGATCTCAATGCCTACAGGCCAATACTCGCCCGGCCCGATTGCCAGCTTGCCCGCCTCGCTCAGTAGGTCAATAGCGGCGACGCGTTCAAGTCCGTCGACTGCGATCGTCCCGCGCATGTCGCCATACTGTACTGCCGCCCTTGCTTCTGTTGTCATCGCTCGTGTCCTTTCGTGTTCAAGATCCGCGTGTCCATGTCCCCGTCATCCTGCGCCTAAACCGGCCGCATCTGCAAGGACGTCTTTGCCACCGGGGGGTTCGGCGCGCCCACGCCCCCGCCCTCGCGCCGCCGCGTGCGGCCCGCGAACGGCGCGAGGATTGGGCACGCCTCAATCTTCCGGCCCCCCGATCAACGCCAGTTGCGGCAACCGTGGTTGCGACTGTTGCACCTGGGTCGGGTCGATGTAATGACGTCTCGCCAAGCTCGCATCCCGATGGCCCAGCAGCCACGTCGCGGCCCCAGGCTGTGCGCACTCGATCAACGTGGCGGCCGTGCGTCTCAGCTTTTGGGCACCGCCGGTTAGTTCCGCGCGATCGACCAACACGCGGAACCGCTGCTGATGCACCCGCTGTCCGAACGCCGCGAATATCAGCTTTCGCTTGGGTTGTGCAATCGCTTCCACGACTGCCATCGCATCGGGCGGAAGGAAGCATCGCATCGGATATCCTGTTTTCGATTGCGTGACCGTCAACCAGCCCGACGGCTCGATCATACCGAACTCCAGCCGAAGCAGATCGCCCAGACGCAGGGCGGTAAAGAATCCGCACGCTATGAACGCGACCCAATACGGGCCACGCGGGACGTCGAGCAACCCGAATCGCCCCTTTGTCTCGGCAGCCGTCCGGGCCAAGCCCTGCAATTCTTCCAAGGTCCATGCGTTGGGATACGTGCGCGGACACTTGATCTTGCGGACGCGCTTGGGCAACGTCTCGACCGCCTCGCACTCGAAACCGAAGCGCCATAGCGTCAACAGCGCGCCACGAGCCGACCGGATACTGCGGGGGGCTAGCTTCGTCTGTTGCTGCATCGCCAGTAGCCACTCGTTAAGCGTCGAATCGTTCAGGTCCGACAGCATGGGCGGACGCCCAAGGTACTCGCCAAGACGCCGCACGGCACCGCAGACGACGGAGACCGTGCCCTCAGTCACGTCGCGGTCGATCGGATAGCGGTTGATCAGCGCCTCTAACGAATCGACGGCCGTGGCTTCGCGCTTCACTTCCTCCACCGGCTTGTAGAAGTGCCTCTGTTTTCCTTCCCACGGCCGGCGTCGAATCCATTGGCGAACCGGCTCGCGCGCCAAGCCGGCCTCATGGGCAGCACGCCAGATGGCGTACACGGCCCCCTTGCGGCTTCGTATCGTGCTCGTGGCGTACTTCTGCCGTTGGAGCCATGCACCGAACGCCTCGAACTTGTCGGCCGTCAGGTCGGTCAGGAATGGCTCGTGTTTCAAGAATTTGGCAAACGCCAGGATTGCACAAACGTGGTTGTGGCGAACCCAGGCGGTTTTCTTGGCTAGGCGTTCGGGCGTAAATCGCTGCTCGAAAAACGGCATTAGTGGTTTCGGTTTCTTAGTCATGGCCGTGCCCCCTTCCCCGGCAACTCGCGCAGCGGCCGTGGCATCGGCTTGTTGGCAATGATCATTCTCGGGTCCAGGTAGTGCATCCGCGCGATATCGCTGCGGGCGGCGTGCCCCAAGTGCGCCCCGCCACAGCCCGGATAACGCATTTCGATTTCGCTTCCCGAACTCTTGCGCAGCTTCTTGAATGAGCCCGGCGGGATGCCCGCGCTCGCTATGATCGCTTTGAACTCGCGGCGAGCGTATTCGCCAGTGGCGTACCACGGAATGATCGTATCCGTTTGCGGCGGAAAGCTGGCGGCTATCGCGTTCTGTGTCTCGGGGTGAATGCGCGTCAGGTGGTGCCGCTGTGTCTTGCTTTGAATCAATTCGATCACGCCGTCGGCTCGAATCGACTGCGGGCGCAAGGCCAGGATGTCACCGGTTCGCAGTCCGGTATCCCACGCCAGCCGAATGAGCAGGCCCCAGAGCGTTGCCCGCCGGATGATGCGTTGCGACTGCGCGGGAAACGCCGGGTAGTGCCCCTTTAGGCGTTCGGCCGCGTCCAACAGTAGCTTCACTTCCTCATAGGTCCAGGCTTGGGGCGGAACCCAGGGGACGGGCACCGTGGGCAGCCCGAGCGGCGCGACGTCATTGAATCCATCAAGATGCGCGTGTCGCCAAAGCGTGAGAAGATGGCGTCGGCGATTGTTGGCCGTGGCCGGCGCCATCGAGCTTTGGATCAGATGCTTGATCCATAGTGCGACTAGCTCGAATGTCAGTTCATTGACAGCAACCCGGCGGCCGTACCACAAATCGAAGCAGTTGGCGGCCACCTGATACTGATAGACCGACCCCGGCCGCAATGTCCGCTTGCCGGCGTACACGCCGACGTAATCGCAAAGCATCGTCTCTGCACTTGTCGGACACGGGGGCCGCTCGGGCTCGCTTGGGGCAACGTCGCAAGCGTACGCCCAATAGAGCGCATGCAAGGCGCGGCGCGTTTCGGCCAACGTACTCTGCGCGGCCTTGCGGTCGCGCAGCCACTCCATCAAGCCGCCCATCGTTTCGTCGCCGATGTCATCGAACGTCGACCCTCGCCCCAAATACCGATCGATCCGCGCGATACTCTGGAAATAATGCTTGCGGGTAGCGAGTGGCGCATTCGCCAGGCGCTCGGGCTCGAATCGGGCGTGATAGAATTCGGTCAGCGTTGGATTGTCTGTTTTTCTAATCATGGTCATTCCCTCCTTGGACAGTGAGTAGATCGATCGGCCTCGCCGTTTCGTCGAATGGCGCGATCAGTTGCACGGCGATGGCCCACAAGCTCGCGCTTCGGCCGGGTTTCATTGTGCGCATCTCGCGCGCATTGAATTCACGAGTGTCGCGCAACAGCGCAGCCAGGTTTCGCGTCGTATAGAAAATCTGTTTGCGGCCCCGATGCATCGGCGGGATCGCGTCAACGGTTCGTGGCTTCCACCGGCTCCGCTTCGGTGGTCGGTAGAGCAAACAACCAAAGCACCGCTCGCCGTTAGGGATCGGCAGTTCGATCAGGTCGCGGCCCTCGGGCAGTGAGGCCGAGAGCCACGTCAACGGCGCGAGCACGGGGGGAAGTAGCGAGGCAACCATGATGGTCCCCTTCCTGCGCGGCCCAGCAGGGCGCGGCGCAAAAGAAAGCCCCGACCCGTACACTCGTTCCTAGGCGGTGCAAGACCGCCTTGCGGCCCTTGGTCGGCCGAAGCCGATCTTGGGTGACGCACAAGCGTACGGGCGGGGGCTCTGTTTTCTTGCATTGGTTTAGGACTTGCATGCACAAGGCTTTAGGAGCGGTCAATTTACCACAGCCCGCCTTCCGTGCAAGCCCGCAGGTTTGCCCCGCGATTGCCGCCGTGCTATCGTGCTGCTGGCCGCTTGTCGCTGACCCCGGCGAGCGGTTTCTTGACGGAGACCGGTTCAGCGGGGTGACTCGCTGGGCCGGTTTATTTCGCCGTCGACGAACGGGTCATAAGGATGGTGAAGACATGAAACGCGACATGGACCTCGTGCGCAAGATACTTCTCGCCGTCGAAGACAGCGAGGAGATGGTCGACCAGAATCCCGAGATTGAGGGCTACACTAAAGACCAGGTCGACTACCACGTGTGGCTCATGCTCGAAGCCGGCTTGGTATACGGAGCCGAGGTGACCACATTGGAGTCCGACAACATGCAGGGGGCCGTTTCCAACCTGACCTGGGATGGGCACGAATTCCTTGACCTTGCCCGAGATGAAACGACCTGGAATAAGGCCACAGCGAAGATCCGCAATGTAACTGGTGCGCTCTCGTTCGCGGCAGTCCGCGCCGTGCTGACTGACTACGCTACGCAGGCTGCCGCCCAAATTGCGACAACGATGGCCGCAGGCGGCGGCTAGCCGCCTCTATGCCGGCCGTGTTCTATCTGGATGTGGAGACTCAAAATGACGCGAAACGGCTTTCGATTCATGGTCGTATGCCGACAGGCCGGTCCTGTTCTGAGCGATGCGACGACGCTGACGGACGTGCTCGATTCGCTGGGCCTGTCGCCCGACGCATTTCCGGCGGACGTCGAGCTGACGATCGCAATCGGATTGTTCCTCGACAAACCGGCGGTAGTTCAGCTCGACCTAGTGGCGTTCCAAGTAGATAAGCAAGGCGAGCTGCAAAAAGTTCCGGGCTTTTCGGTGGGTTGCCTTAAGGCGAACTCCCCCGCCGGCGCAAGCATCGGCCTTAACACTATAAATCTCACACTGCCGGAGCCTGGGCGTTACGGTTTCTCTCTGTTCGACCCAGACGGCTTTTTCGGGGCGCCGAAGCGGTTGCTGGCAGACTATCTCTACGAGGTGGAGATCGAACAGGAGGGGTCACACGAACGCAATTAGCCAATCAAGGCCAGCATCGCCGATCCGTCTACACCGCGACCCTTCCAGCGCCGCCCCGGTTAGTCTTCCGCGCGGCGGCGCACTGAGTTGTCAAAGATCAATCTACCGTCCCGGTATCGTTGTGGGGCGGCCTTGGCAGTGCTACAATTTTGACCACTCGTCGAGGCGGTTTGGTTTTATTCTCAATGGGGGGCAGAATCATGGCAGACCCGGTCGCTGCGTATCAAACAGCGTACGAGGAATTCGGAAAGGCGTACGACAAGGGGAAGCGTATCGCCAAGTTTCTCATGATGATTGGGGACTACATGAGTCGTTGGGAATCTGTTTCCGTTACTAACGCGGGCATTGCGTATCCGGCATCCGCAGTCGGATCGCGCATGAAAACCATAAACGCCGACGATTGGCCCACTGCCGAACTGCTTGGCCAGACACTGGCCGACTTTCACAAGGCGAAGGCGGCGTTGGATGCTGCGTGGCACGCAGTTCCTGCGGATCGTCGTTCTGGTCTGGCTTATCCCCCCCCGGGCTGATCCGGCGGTCTGCAATCCGCGGCGTGTGTCGCTGATCGTGGTCATGGTGCTCACCAGCGCGCCGGCGACCTGTTCACAGTCGGCTCCGTCAGCGCCACGTCATCGCACGATCCGCAATACCGGACGCCAGTGGCCTTGCGCGACAAGCTGCACTCGCCATGCACGGCACACGCGAACACCTTTAGCCGCGTTTGCTTCCCGCCGCACGAATCGCAGGACATGTCGCGGAGCCTGTCGCCTCGGTGGCCGCATTGATCGTAGTTTGGAACGAGCACCTTGCGGCAATTACGCTTGACGGCTTTACGCGACGGACGACCGCACGTATTGCAAACAACGCCGTCGGCGGTTTTGTCCCAAGTGCAATCAATCATACCGATTCAACTGTTACCGCAGCCTCGCCGCCGACGGCCGAAGCATTGCCTATTCCGTCCCAGGTGCATGTGACGGGGCTACCGTTCCCAGAAGTAAACGGTATTGAGGTTGGCCCCATAACGCAATCAAGCGCCCCGGCGGTCCAAGTCTTCATCCAGTTGACGTTGTGTGTAACCGCAGCAACTTGGACCCATAGTCGGTGGCCGCCAACTGACGAGAGGTAAAGTCTGACCCAGTCCCAACAAGTGGAAGATGGGAAATCGTACCGCCAGTAGCAAACGCTCGGGCCTGCTACCCTTTGGTTAAGCCGAAAGGTTCCGACCGCATCGTTGCAATCGTCAATCGCGCACGTTCCAGCTCCCCAGTGTCCGCTGGGGATAGTCACGTCGAACTCCAGTGGCGTAAGGCCATTGCAGAAGTCACATGGGTCGCCGGGGCAGCAGCAATCCGCGTGGTGCGCGATGTTCCCGCCCACCCAAAGAATGTGCCCGTCCTTCCATTGAATCGTCATGGGCAGTTTGTCCCGGCGTCGATCATTTCGGTTTCCTCTTAGTGCTCGCGGGTCCGTGGTGTTCGCAGCTCGCGCGTCAGCCGCGTGACTTGCTGCCCATCAAAGTGCGGCACGCCGTTCAAGCACAAGGCCGGCGCGATGCCGAGCCTTTCGGCTGTCTGTTGGATCTTGCGAACCGGCCGCTGCACGAGTGCGGCAAGGCAGCCGATTGAAGTAAAGTCAGTGGCGGCTTGGGTTGTTCTCACAATGTCACACTAGAGGATGGTGGGCGGCTCGCTGCCAAGTTCTGGCAATTCGATAACCAGCTTGAATGGGGAGTCGCACTGTTCGCAGATCGCCTTGCGCATGACAGAGCCGTCGCCGCCCGCTTCCGTGCGCGTGATTCGGTGGTCCGTTGCGCCACAGCTTGGGCAGGCCGGTAGCGTGACAAAAACGAACGGCGCGTCACGCCAACGAATCCTTTCGTGGCGTGCTCGATCAACCATGCTCGCCAGCGTTCCTTGCTGCCGCAATAGTGTGCTGTAGGGCCGCCGACATGATTCGGCGTTCGCCCGCAGCCCAAAGCTCCACGAATTCCAGGGGGGCTGTCGTGGCTACCGCGGTGCGCAGCGGCACTGAGTGGCTGCCTTCTAACTCGGGCAGCAAGGCGTTAATGTATTCGCCGGGCTCCGATAACTTTTCGAGCCCAGGGACACTGCTGCCAAATCGCAAAAGCTCAGGGCGCAGGTAGCAGCCGGCCGAGTTTTTGGCTCGCCACCACACATGCACGGCCAGTCGCGTGAACTCCCGGTGGTGCGCCCAAAAACCGGCCGGAATCGGGTGCGCTTCCTCCGGCCTCTCGCACTCGCGGACAAAGTCTTCGTAACGGGCTGAGCAATCCTCGGGCGCTATGGGCTTCGGCTCGGGCACATTGAGCCAATGCGCCAGCTCATGCAGCGTCAACCCGACGATGGCCCGCTCGGCGTCGGGTTTCCAGGCCGCCTGGCGATAGATGTCCAAGGCATTTATTACCACGCAGACACCCGGCCCACGCCACTGGCCTTGACGTTCAAGTTCCGGGCGAAGCGCACCGTCCAGGTGGCGAAAATACAGGCCGTCCCGATTGCCCAAGAGGCGCGGTGTCACCATGCCGTCGTCATGCGGCCACACGATGTACAGCGGCTGGCTCCCCAAGTCGGGGATTGCGGTGCGCGCAACCCAACATGTGCGGTTCACGAACTCCGATACGGCCTCCAGCTCAGTCATTGTTCAATGGCCCCCAATCGCTCGGCAACGATGATCGCGGTTTTCGTTGGCGGTCGGATTCACGGGGCGACAATCGCATGGCCCAGCTTCGCGGCCAGCGCTTTCGATTGCTCGTCAAACGACGCCTTCGCGCGGACGATGCGAAACGATTCCGGCTTTGCCTTGGCCGTGTTGAAGACAGCGGACTTTTTGTTGACCGCCGCGCGCTTCTTCTCGATCTCGGCCAGCTCTCGCTCGCATTGGGCAACTGCCGCTTCGGCAACCTCCACCGTGTTTCGCAAACGATCCGTGCGATCTTTCGGGAATTGCTTGGACGCGGCGTCGGCCAATTCTTCCCGCGCATCGCGCGCCATCGCGGCGGGGTTGATATCGATCATGTACGTCCCACCCCCGGCGGGCAGCGAGACAGTCGGCCGCAACTTATTTTGCAGCCGCACGGCCTCGTCGTTCAACTTGCGCAGTTCAGGCTCCAGCGCTTTTTCGGCAGCGGTCACTTCAGCGCCGCCAATCAGGTCGGCCTCTGCCGCCATCGCCCGACTGGATTCGGCCATCGCGGAGTCAGCCGAAACTTTCAGCGCTTCGAGGTTACGGAACGCCGCCTTGAGGCGCGCAGTCTCGGCCCGGTCGGCGTCAATCCTGGCCCGTTCCGCCTGCTCACTTTTCTTTTGCAGCGCGACGCGATGCTTGGCCAGCTTCGCCCACGCGATCCGCCTCTTATACAGGTCGACCGTAACGCGGAAATCGGCCTCGCCCATCCCGGACGCGGCCAGCGCGTCAGCGGCTGAATCTACGTCGACCTTTTGCGCCCCGCCAACCCCCAACTCATCGCGCCCGACGGCGATGGCCAGAGACCTGATGTCTTTGTAAACGTCGGCCTGCTCCTGTTTGCGGCGGCCAGCGATCGTCTCGAAAAGTGTTGCGGTCAAACTCACGGCAAAATTCCTTGCGGTTGAAACTGAAAACGTGTTCTAAAAACCCGGCCGGCGCAGCTCGTTGGGACCGATGAACAGTGCCCCAGGCGCGCCGAACCGGGCCGACAAAGACGCTGTTATCTCTACCACCGCGATTCGCCCCCTCGTGCGTAGCCGGGAAAGATTACGGCGGGTCGCTTGGGCTGTGCCTGTGCGGCCTGCGCGGTGGTAAACGCAACGAGACTACTGGCCGCAAGTGCCGCGTAAGTCGAATCTAGAAAGTGATTCGCCCGGCGAATGCGCTCCCACACGATGACCTCGCCGCGCCCCTCGATCCACTTGTCCAATTGCCGCTCTGCGGTGAGCTGTTCGGCAAATTCACGATGCTGGGCTGGGTCGGCTGCCTCATACAACAAAAGCGCCAGCGGGGAATCGGCCGGCAAGCTCAGTCGCTGATGCACCTCGCTTTTCCAATAGTCGGAGTTTATGTGTACTACCAGCGACTGCGCCCGCTCGGACCGCGTGAGGTGATAGCCGTCACCGATGAATCTCACGTCGGCGGTAAGCTTCTTCGGAATCCAGTAGCGATCCAGCCGTCGTTGACCTTCGCCGTATCCTTTCGTTGCGCGGAAGCGCTCGCCGCCAACTGGCAATCCTTTGTTCGCCGTAGAGCAAAATTCGTAGATCGCTTCGGCGTGTTCGTGCCAGCCAGAATCGATCCAAACTTGCGACGGGCCGCGCGTGCCGGTCTCGCCGTGCCAGCCACCTGCGAAGTAACTTTGCAACGCCCGCAATGCTTCAACCAGCCCCTGCCGAACGCCCAGCTTGTCAGCCGCAACCGATTGCTCGCCGTACTCAATGACGTGACTCACGCCCACGGAAGTACACGCAATCGCCGTCCAGTGCAGCATCCGTTTTCCGGTGTCAATGCCGACCACAACGGAGGTGCAGTCATTGGGCACAATGCCCTTTTTCAGCGCGGCCGTTCGCTCAACAATTTCGTCAGAATTCAGCGGCGTCACCTGTACCTCGGGGGGATCGAAGGGAATGGCGTAGACAAATTGGCGCAGCTCTTTTTCGGCGTTATCGCGGTTTGGCTCGCGGGCGGCGTTCCACTCATCGGCAGCAACGTCGGCGGCCGTTGAAAAATGATTGTCGATGCTTCCCCATCTAAATCCGAGCGTGTGCGTGGCGGGAATCGGGCCAGTGACTTGGCCGTCGGCGGAAACTTCCTGCCCGCGATGAACGAGAACGCTTTGACGATTCGCGGCGTAGCGCTCGGCCTCTGACCACGCTTCGCCGCACGACGGGCAACACCACGACGCGGCGGCGCGCGCTTGCAACTCATCCTCCGCGTCTTCCCAGCCGGTCAAGTTTTCACGCTCTGGCACAACGTAGGCGGAGCAATGGGGACAGGGCCGAGCAATTTGGCTTTCCGTGCCGCCGACATACTCGCGCCAAATTCTGCCCGTGCTGGTCGTGACCGTACACTCAAAAAATGTTTTTGTTCCGGTGGCAAGATATGCGCGCTGGCGTGCTTCCAATTGCTTGATCGCGTCGGCCTCGATGTTCGTCGCGTCCGGGTTAGCGAATCCGTCAACTTCCGTTACGGCGAGCACCCGGCTTGTAAACCCGGCGCGCGACGTGCTTCGGCCACCGCCGGACATAAATCTCAACGTGCTACCGTTGCGGAATCGGACGCTTGCGCGCACCCTGCCTGAACGGCTGCCCGGGCCGCGAGCCGGCAACAGCTTTCGCAGCGCGGCCGACGCTTCGAGCACGGGCAGGAAATCTTGAACCCACTTGTCGCCGGCCATGTTCAAATCCGGCAATCCACAGATGCACGTCTCGTTCAGCGCGAACAGGTGATAGAGTGTCGGCACGACATAGCAGATCAAGGATTTCCCCGATTGCGTCGGGCCAACAGCGGCAACGCGAGACCACCGGGGGTTGTCAAGCTCGCGCAAGAATAGCCGGCTGAACGGTTGCACATCCGCGTCAAATGCTTGCCCTTTTAGTGGTCCATCGGGGATGACGATTGTGTTTTCTGCCCATTCCAAGATCGGCGGCGCCGGCTTCGGCAGAAGCGTAGATCGGAGCCGCGTGTCTAAAGCAAATCGAATCACTCGACCGGCCTCCGTTTTGCAACAGCTTTATCAGCCTTTCGGATGGCTGTTTCGATAAGCTCGGCCGCGTCGGCGCCGAAACGCACCCGCAGTGCATCCACGGCGCGGCTGAGTGGAGTGGCTATTTCGCTTTGCCACCACGTCACAAACTCGTCGACATTGACGACGCTGCCTTGACGCTCCTGCGCGTCCAGTTCCGCAAGCACCGCACGCGCGGTCCTGTATCGTTCCAACGCGGGCGAGTCGCCGTCGGCCAGCAACGGGTCGCCTTCGCCGGCGGCCGTGTCGCGCTGCCACTCGAATAGGGCGCGGCCGTCGTAGCTGCCGTCGGAATTTCGCGGCGCAGCGGAATCGCGGAATGTCCTGCTGCTCTTGCCGACCAACCACGCCGCGACAGTCTGCGTCAAGGCACTCAGGACGGCCTTTTCTTGCTTCGTCGTGGTCTTCGTCGTGGTCATGGCGTCAAGGTCGATAGGAGGGGGGGGGGAAAAGTTGGGATCGTTTATGTCTTTACGGTGGACACGGGATGGGACTACCACCACCGCTCAAGCGGCGGGAAGGACCCAAGCCCGTCAGACACGCGAGCCTCGACTGTCGCGCCTGCCTGATCCTCGCCGCGTGCGTACCTCGCTAGGCGCTCGTCGTGGTCCTCAAGCTCCTGCTGCGTCTCTTTCGATAGCAGCTTCTTTAGCAGCGCCTCGCGGCGTTCGGTGGTAGGTTGTTCGCTCTTACTCATGGATTTGTTCTCGCTCGTGCGGCGCTCAATACGGTCACTCGGGGGCAGCGTCCGCGGTGACGCTCGACCTTGACCAGTCCGGCTTGCTCCAGCGCCAGTAGGCCGCGATAGCCGGCCTTGCGTGAGACACCGAACCGCTCCAGCAACGTCGAGCACACGGATAACGCTTTGCGACTCTGACGTATGCCGACTAGAAACCAGACAGCCATGCCGACGGCCAACGCACGGCCAGGTAGGACGGCAGCACTGGCAAGCCAGCGCACGGGCACCGGGCCACGGACAAACGCGCCGTGGCGCCGCTGTTGTTGCTTCCGATGCCGCTGCCGAGATGCGTCGGACAACCGCTCAGCAATTCGTGTCATGGGGGTGTATACCTATATCTATATATAAGAGAAGCTGATTAGACTGACCGGGTGTCCCACGGGCGTCCATTGTTGGTCCTAAAATGGGACACCTTGTGACTCGGCCAACAGGTTGCCGACCAGCTCCCACATTCGCGCGCCACGGGGATCGCTGTATCGCTCGGGGTGGCAGACGATCTTCGCCTCCGTCCGCAACTCGAAGCCATCGAGCACCACAGCCGACGCCTCACGCATCGCCGCCTGGCACGCCTCGACGGCCTGCTCGATGGCGTCGGCGTTCGCCTCGATCAGCAGCGCGTCGTGGATGGGTGCGCAGACCTCGATACCACGCTCAGTCGCCAAACAGCACGCCAATCGAAGCATTTCGCTGCCATTCCCCTGCATGGGGAAATTCGCCAGCGACCGGGGGTTCACTTCCGGGCCGACGTGAACGCGCCAGCCAAACACCGTTTGAAGCCAGCTTCGGAGCATGGCATGATCGACGGCGGCTTGCGACCATTTCCAAAACGTCGGGTACGTTTCGCGGTGCAGCCGAAGCAAATCCCGCGCGTGGGCCTCCGTTTGACCCAGGCGGATCGCTAGAGAACGCTCCGCCATCCCGTACTGTGTGGCCAGCGAGCAAATCTTAAACCGCTCGCGCTCGCCGTGGTGGCTCTGCTTGGTCGCATCGGCCGGCACGGCACCGGCTTGCTTGGCGAATTCGAGGTAGGGGTCGCCGCTCGCATACGCGGCCAGCATCGCCTTGTCTCCCGACAGCGCAGCCGCAATGCCGAACTCCTGTTGCTCCCAATCGACGTAGGCCACGGCCCGCCCCGGCTCGGGTTGGATCAAACCGCGAAGCCACACCGACGGTCCGAAAATGAACTTGCTATTGCTCGGCTGGTTCCGCCCCGTGCGACTGGAGAACACCGACAACAGGCAGCGGTTGCGGCCGTCGGTGCCGACCGCCAATTCGTTCAACCGCAGTTGCGACAGCGAATGTCGCAGTTCTCTTAGCGGTGCCACGGCCGGGTGCTGGCGGGCCATTTGCTGGAAAGTCTTGTCTGATAGATCGAGTGCGCCGGACTCCAGCCGGGGCCACGGAATGTCCGAACGCGACAACCACTCAGCAAAGCGGGCCGCCGAGAATGACAGCGGGCCGACGGCTTGATCGTCGCCAGCCGACGCCACCATTTCGGCCGCTTGTGGAAGTAGATCGAGTTTGGATTGGCGCGTCGCCGGCTTACGCAACATCTCCCACAGACGGCCAGAATAATCGGTGTCGTCGTGACCCGTGCCGCCTTGGTAGCCGACGCCGATCCCAAGCTCGGGCAATTCAGCAGCTAACCGCCGCGCCGTTATGTCGAGTCCAGGATAGGTCGAGTGGTCGCGGTCGCCGGCTTCCCACTTGGCGATTCGATTCGACGTCAAGCCAGTTGCTTTGCGCGCGTCGAGAATCGCGGCCTGATGCTCACCACCACCGCGTTGTTCGGCCCACAATAATTGCAAAGCGCTGGCCAAACGATAGCGGTCAATGTCCCACTCGTCGGCCGTTTTGATTATCGCTTGGCCCAACGGGGTCGACGGATCGAGAGTCGCGCCCGTCGGTACGTACACACCGTAGTCGGCGTCTACAGCCGCAATGAGCTTAACCTTGATCGCTTCCCAAGTATCCCGCAACGCGGTCAAGGTTTCGACGTCGATCGGCGTGCCGGCCCACTCGATGCGCGCTGCTGCTGCCATATACCGGCCTCGCAACAACGCGCGCGGCAAGTCGATCCTCGGGGCCATCGCTGGCAACAACTTTGCGAGTGCCACGACGTCGCTTTCGCAATACTCGACCAACGCCAAAAGCTCATCGGCCGTGTAAGGTCCGCCCCTCATCGCCAGATCGCGCATCGCCGACTTATCAGCCGCGTCGATGCTGTCGATTCCGTGGAATGACAACGCACCCAACAGCCCACGCCCACATGGCACATGCAAGCCCGATGTGAGACAGCGAAACTCGGCATATAGATCGAGAATCCTTGTCGGCATGGGCCAGTCGAGTGCCTGGAAGGAACCCAACTCGGCCGAGGCGTAATACGCGACGAACAGGGCATCGTCGCCGATGGAAAACGGTGGCGAATTGCTCCCTGTCAGATCGTCGCCGGCCAGTCGGATCGTTTGGCCCGTGCGATGCTCGCGGGCCACCATGCAAATCGGCGTCGGTCGCTCGCCCGATGGCGCGTAGAACTCAAAGTCGACCAACCAGATTTCGCGGAAACAATCGAACGCGATCACGACTCACCTCGCAACCGCATCAGCACGGGGTGATCGAGCGAGGTGATATGCCGGTCCTTGAACGCGACGCGCAGCAACTCGCAGAATGGCTTGTCGGGCCACTCGGGATCGGGCAGCGTCGCCGTCGCCTCGAAAACGTCGTAAGCCCCCAGGCTCATGTTGGCCGCAATGCGGACCCACTTCCCGGTGGCCAGCGCGGCGGCTTCAAGTGCTGATCGACTCCATTCGTCGATCTTCCCGTCCGGGCCAGGCAATCGAATCGGCCACAAGAAAAGAACCTTTTGGCGATTCATCGCCGTGAAGATTGCACGGGTGCCGAACGTCGATTCGCTGGTCGCCAGTTCTGGCCACAACTCGGGGTCGACCAAATACGTCTCGCGCTCCTCTTTCAGTTCGAGCACGGCGGTCTGTACACGATACGCTTCGTCGGGGTGTACCTGGACGAACCACTCTTTCGATGGTTTACGAACCGGAACCGTGAGCAACGCCCGCTTGACGCCCAGTGTGGCCGCGAAGTCCTGCGAAAGTCTCAGCCGGGCCGGATCAAACGGGTTCGGCGCCGGCTCGGGGGTCGCTTGCCCGTTGTCAGACGGGACGGTTTTCTCTATAATTTCTCGTGTCATCTCAACGTCTCCAAAGTTTGGGGTGATAGTGACTCACGCAACGGCTCGCCATGCCACGGCGGGCCGTTTGCTTTAGGCGGTATTTGCTTCGGCCGCTTTCGTCGGCCGTATTTCGTGCTGCACACCTCACACAGATCGGCCACGACACCCAGCGTCGTCATAGCGCGGATGGTGGCTCGCTCACAGCAGCAAGCCCAGCAATCAACAGCCATCGTGTGAGCCCCCGTCGTCGGTGCGATCGGTTAAGAATTTTTCCAGGTCGGAAATTCTGTACCGGATACGCCGACCTACGCGAATAAAAGACAGCGGGTACCGCCGGTTGCACCGCCAAGAGTGCAACGTCTGCTCTTTAAGGCCGAGAAATTCGGCAGCGGCTTTTGTGCCCAGCGTCGGGCAAGAAACTGTAGACAGCATTGAAACACCTCCGCGATTGAGTGGAAACGTAGTCCCACTCAAAATATATGCAGAGGTGTGGCCGAAACTGAGGGGGGAAAGTCAGTCTGTGTACACAGACGGTCTTTTTTCTTTTCCGGTCTGGGTCCGCGACGTCTTCACCCATTCTTCAAGCGTGCGGAGCTTCGGCTGCCACTGTCCCGGATACTTGGCTTCGATTGAGGCGAGCACGCGGGCGATCGCTTTCTCGCGGCGGTCGGCGGGGGGCGTAGCCTTTGAAACGGCCGGCAACTCCAATTCGTATTGCTCCCGTGCATATTTTCTCATCTTCGCAATCTTGGTAGAGCGTTTCCCGCCCGACTCCTTGGCGATTTCGCCTCGCTTTCTTCCGACGGCGGCGTTTGCCTCGTGCGCCCGTACATGGCACTTCTCGACCAATCTGCCGAGATGGTAGCCCCACGTCGCCGCCTGGGAAACAGCGGCGGCGCGGATCATCGCCTCGACCGTCATCGTGTACCCCATTGCCGACAACGCATCGCGGACCCGCTCTTGACCAACTTCGTCGAGCGCCTTGAACCTCTTGCCGTCGAGAATGTCCGTCTCGACACGCTTGATCGGCAGGACGGGCTCGATACCAGCCCCCGCATCAACCGGGCCATTCGGCGCGCTCGGAACAACGACCTTACAATGCCACCCATCCTGCCCCAGCAGTTCCGACAGCAGATCGGCTAGTTGGCCGCGAAGTCTTGGCAGCGCGTCGAGCAACGGCGCGTTGTCGTGAGCCGACGCCGCTTGCTCCGCTTCGGGGGTAAGGCAAAAGACGGCATGGCTCTCATAGATGCCCGTGTTCCCCCGGCGCTCCACGCGAAAATGCTCGGCCGGCTTGGTCGCGGTCTTCTTACGCCTTCCCATTGCCCCCCCCCTTCCGTGTTCGTGTTTTATTCGCCGGCGCCGGCTCGGCATGTTCGAGCATGGCTTGCACCGCCCCGTTGACCGACGTGCGAATCGGGTCCATTAGCAACCTCGCGTAGACTTGTGTGCTCTTAACGTCCCGGTGCCCGAGCGATTGGCCGATAACCTGTAGGCTCGACCCCGCGAGCGCCTGCCAGCTTCCCAAGCTTCTGCGCAGATCGTGCGGGCGCAGGTCGGCCAGCCCAGCGGCCTTGCGCACTCGCGCCCAGGATTTGCGCGGGTCGCGGATATGTCCGGCATCGCTACCCGATGGGAACACCCACGGCGACCCGTTGTGATCCTCTTGGCGGGCCTGGAGAATGGCGGCGGCTGGCGGCGGCAGCACGATTGCCAGGGGTAGCCCGTTTTTCAGCATTTGGCCCGCGACGTACCAGATCCCCTGCGCTACATCGACGTTGCTCCACTGCATCGTCTGGACGTTCCCACGACGCGCGCCGGTGAATAAACACAATAGCCAAAAGTCCCGCCACGCGGGCGGCTCGGCTTTCAGGGCCTCGAAAAATGGCCGCATTTCGTCGGGCAGGAGAAACCGCTCGCGTTCTCTCTCTGGAAACCGCTTGACGTGTAGGCATGGGTTCGGCCCGGTGGAGCCCAACTCGTGGGCCACGCCGTACAGGGACGACAGCAGGGCTCGGCAGCGGTTAGCGATATATGGCCCCCGCTTCCGCCCGATCGCGCTGTGCCACTTGGCGACGTCCGCAGTCGTGAGGCTGGCGAATCGCCGGCTGGCAATCGGGCCGAAGTGGAAGTCGAAATTGTCCTGATCGGCCGGCCACGATTTCTTGCGCAGTTTGGCGTGTGTGAGCCAGTGCTTGAATAGCGCCTCGACGGTCCCGGTCTTGTCGCGCTTCTGCTTCGGGTTGAACCCTTTGGCGATATCGCCGGCCATCGATCGTGCGACCTTGCGGGCGTTCTCGATCGAGGTGTCGGGCCATCGCCCAATCTTGATCCGGTCGGCCCGTCCGTCGGCGTTGCGGCCCGTGCGAACGAATGTCTTGACGCCGCTGGCCGTCACGCGAATCGCTAGGTTCGCCTGCCCCGTATCGTAGATGTACGTCTTGCCGGTTGCCGGCGGTTTCAGGGCCTCGATAGCCCTCTTGGTGAACCTGATCTTGGTCGGTTTGCTGGCCATCCTCACGCCCCCGCTGACTGCCGGTGCAACGCCAGTGCAACGCGGTGCATCAAACTCAGTCCATTTGGGTGTTGCACTGTGAAAGTGAGCCTAGCCGTAAGTCGTTGCTACGTCAAGCGCCGTCAATGTCGGTACACTTGACGGAATGACCCATGAAACTGACTGGGGGTCAAGAGGTCGCAGGTTCAAATCCTGTCGCCCCGATTCTTGCGGCCGGTGGCCGCAAGAATAGAGCAGGAGAGCAGTGGAACAGGGGAAGGAACGAGGAAATGTAGAATTGCCCATCGACTTGCTCTCCTGCGGTCACCTGTTCACCTGATCTCCTGCTCATCTTGAGGACTGCACAATGGCCTTCATGTTCGAGAAACTGGAGGTTTATCAGAAGGCAGTTTCGCTCGCGGATGTGATTGCAGCTACGACGCAGGACTTCCCTCGCGGATTCGGCTTCCTGGCCGACCAACTCAACCGTGCTGCCCTGTCGATCGCGACCAATCTTGCCGAAGGCAATGGTCGGTTCACCAAGCCGGATCGAAAGAACTTCTTCATCATCGCCCGCGGTTCCGTTCAGGAGTGCATACCGCTGCTGGAAGTCGCTCGGCGCCGTGGTTTGATCGATAAAGCGAAGCACGAAAGGTTGCGAGCAGATTTGGAAACAGTTGCCAAGATGATTAGCGGCCTGATTAACGGTCTGGAAAAGCGCGGGGGGCAAGGGGATCGTCAGTTGAAGGCTGAAGATCGTTTAGGCCACACGTCCGGTCGCCTGCATTAGACCTTTCAAACGGGATCGGGATGGTCGAGCTTCTCCTCTAGTCGCTTGAACCGCGATTCAAGCCAGCGGACGAATTCGGGGAGCGTTTGAAGCATTGGGTATCCCGCCAGCGGTTGCAAGGTCGAATGTTGGCAGGATTTGAACCTGTCGGTGTTAAGTAGCTCAATATTGTTTCTTGGATGAGTCCTGCTACCGAACCGTTGGTAGGTCACGTCGGCCGCCGGTATCGCACGTAGGGGTGACGATGAGGTACCCCATGGACCCACGAGGGTTGTTCGCCGACGGGCGTCACTCTGCGTTGTGTGTGTTTTGTGGTAAGGAACCCACGACACGGGAACACGTTGCTTCGAGAGTGCTGCTTGACGATCCCCTTCCCGAAGACCTGCCTCTCGTGGCTTCGTGCCACGCATGCAACAACGGCTTCTCCCTGGACGAGGAATATCTGAGCTGCCTGATCGATTGCGTAGTCAGCGGGTCGACTGACGCTGCGAAAGTCCAGCGAGCGAAGGTAAGGGCGATTCTTCGGCACTCCCCTGCGCTCGCAGCCAGGATCGCCGCTAAACGCCACGAGGATGGGCCAGCAGTTATTTGGAAACCTGAGGACGACCGAGTGCGGAACGTAGTCGTGAAGCTCGCCCGTGGGCACGTCGCTCACCAGTACAGCGAACCACAGTTGGATGAGCCGAAACGCGTAATGGTCGTCCCGCTGTTGTTGATGTCGGCGGAGCAGCGGAAAGTGTTCGAGGATGTTCCTGAGTCACCATTTTGGCCGGAAATCGGCAGTAGGGCATTCGTCAACGCGTGCGTCGTTTGGAACGACATTTACGCCGTTGAAAGCGGGTGGACCGTCCTGCAGCGGGGACGCTATCGATATGCTGTAGCACAGCCGGGTGAGGTTACGTTTCGTGTCGTGCTGAGCGAGTACCTTGCGTGCGAGGTGGTGTGGTAGCTCCGCGAAAACGGAATCGTGGAAAACGCCTGCTCTGTCGAACACTCCGCTGCAGTAGCAGATTTAGGTGCATCACAGGGAGGGGTCAGATACACGAAATCTCCGAGTTTCGCCACCACGACGTACCAAGAAATGGGCAGGGATTTCAAAGTTTTCGACCGAGCAATCCCGACCCGCTTTCCGTCCTATCGCCAAGTGAGGCATCTATCCATGATTCTCGAGGTTGCTATTCTCGACGTCGTGCCAGGCCAGGAATCCGATTTCGAAGCTTCATTCGCCCAAGCACGAAACATCATTTCATCGATGTCGGGGTACATCCGTCACGAGCTCAGACGCTGCATCGAAAAGCCCTCGAGGTACATTCTTCTGGTGTATTGGGAGAAACTCGAAGATCACACGATCGGGTTTCGCGGATCGCCCGAGTATCGCCAGTGGAAGTCGCTGCTACATCACTACTACGATCCATTTCCAGAGGTCGAACACTACGTTGACGCCGACGACTAGCCGCAGACGGAGGCGGAAACTGCCGGCGTGAGAGCGGCAACGAAACCCTGGGCAAGAGGTTTCGCGCTCGGTGATGTCGTGGTGATGGCCTCTCGACGCTCAATCGCGGCCATCGGACGACCCGGCCAGCAAGTCATTGGGCCGGTTCCACACGATCCGCGCTACGAACACTGCGCCGGTCGCGCCGCGCTTTCTGGCGTCATCGTTCCAGACGCCTTCGGCGACCGTGACCCAGGACTCGTGCGGGGTGATGGCGCTGGCGCCGAAGTTGCCGAGCGCGGCGCCACGCTCGGGGATCAGGATCCGCTCGGTGGCGCGAATCACCCGCAGCCTGGACGGATCGACCTGGGCGATGAACAGCGGAGCGCGGTGCCGCACGATGTGGTCGTTGTCGGCGCCGCGGCGGGTGTAGGTGAGAAACAGGCCCTCGCTCCGGTTTTTCGCTGCGGATCATCTGACTACCGCCCTGCGCTCGGCACACGCCCGTGTGCCGTGCTCGGTTGCTGGTTCAAATCCCCTCGCCCCGATTTTCTCCGCCACCGGTGGAAAAAATAGAGCAGCGGAGCAATGGAGCAGGTGAGCAGGTGAAGGAAACAGACCGCCAGAGGAGAGGCAAAAACGGCGGCTCCCTGAAAAACCGGCTCTGCTGCGGTCCACTCTCCACTTTCACGTTCTCATTTGCCGCGTCGGTTGCGGCCGAATTGGTCGGCGGTCTTAAGTGCGGCGATCACGACATCTGGCGAGACGGGGCACGGCTCGTGATGAATCGTTTCGCCTTTTGCGCATGCCGCTTCGGCGACAACTCGCAAGTCGCCCTCGGTGGCGTCCCCGATCCCGATCTCGTTGAGCGTTGTCGGCAATCCGACGGACTCGTAGAATTTGTATACTTTGTCGATTAACTCGCTGTCGGAATCCGTCAGAAACAATCCCGACAAAACGCCGATGGCAACCTTCTCGCCGTGATAATAAGCGTGCGTGCCGGGTAGTCGAGTGAGCCCGTTGTGGATCGCGTGGGCCGTCGCGAGTCCACCGCTTTCGAATCCCAGTCCGCTGAGCAACGTATTGGCCTCGACGACATGCTCCAGTGCGGGCGTTACCACATTCTGCTCGCATGAGGTCTTCGCGGCGATGCCGTATTCGAGGACCGTGTCATAGCAAAGTCGAGCCAAGCTATACGCCGC
>SDBV01003127.1_pt1 | contig 24634 bp, 29 predicted proteins | sample 2277081 | NCBI WGS metagenome assembly SDBV01 (sample SAMN10402039, study PRJNA504765) | marine sediment metagenome | isolation source: marine sediment core GS10_PC15, 223 cmbsf | place: Arctic Ocean: Southern Knipovich Ridge | collected 2010 | reverse complement strand
ACGAAACAGTCTCCGGCGTCGGCGTCGGGTTGGCGCCCGTTGGCCTGGAGATCCAGGTCGTCCTCGCTATCGCATGGGCGGTGGTTTGATGTGGGGCGACAGGAACCCGAACCAGTGGTTCCCCGCATTTAGAGGCGGCATGCCTTATAACGACAACTATGCCTACCCTGAACGCCTCCCCGGTCCTCTGAGTGGCCGTGGTCAGGTTGGCAAACCTTATCCTGGCGATCCGGGTGGTCCTCGCTATCGTATGGGCGGCGGGGTGATGTATGGATATTCCAATCCTTATCAATCATTCCCTGCTATGTCAGGCGGCATCCCCTACGACTATGCTTACCCGCAGAGCCTGCCTGTAAGTGGCCGTCGTCGCGGTCGCAGTCGCGGTCAAGTTGGCAAGCCATATCCTGGTGATCCGGGCGGCCCACGCTATCGTATGGGCGGCGGAATCATGTATGGGTACAGCAATCCCAACCAATCGTTCCCTGCTTTCGGTGGTGGAATTCCCTATGACTATGCATACCCGCAAAGGTTACCTGTAAGTGGTCATCGTCGCGGTCAAGTTGGCAAACCCTATCCTGGCGATCCAGGTGGCCCTCGCTACCGTATGGGCGGCGGAGTGATGTATGGATATTCTAATCCTTACCAAAGCTTCCCAGCCTTCAGTGGTGGAATGCCTTATGATGACAACTATGCTTATCCGCAGCGTATGCCGGTAGGCGCACGTCGCCGTCGTCGGTTTGTTGGTAAACGTTGGCCTGGAGATCCAGGCGGCCCCAACTACCGTATGGGCGGAGGCATCATGTACGGAGACAACGATCCCTACCAAAGCTTCCCCGCATTCCGCGGCGGCATGCCTTACGATGATAATTACGCTTATCCGCAACGCATGCCGGGTCGGCTGAGTGGCCGTGGTCAGGTTGGCAAACCTTATCCTGGCGATCCGGGTGGCCCGCGCTATCGTATGGGCGGCGGAGTGATGTATGGATATTCCAATCCTTACCAATCGTTCCCAGCATTCAGCGGTGGGATGCCCTATGATGATAATTACGCTTACCCACAACGAATGCCGGTGAGTGGCGGTCGCGACTGGTAAGCCGTAACAAACAAACAGTAAAAGAAAACAAGGCCCCCAACCGGGCCTTTTTTCTTAATCCACATTTTTCTTGACCAAAGTCGTGCGCTGCATTAATGTACAGAAACATTCATTTCACTACGGAGTACAAATATATGTCTTTATTAGAAGCACGCCAGAGAAGGGCAGCTTACCACTCGCTAGAAAAGGGAAAAACCATTACGGACTTCTTTACCGTCAGCGCGTGTGAAGCAAGAACAAAAGGGAACGGAGACGGCTTCTTGAGTGTAGTCCTTTCCCACTGTGCTGGAGTTTTTGACGGAAGGGTGTGGGACATCAAACCCGGCGACCAAGACTCCTTCAAGCCCGGTTCAGTAGTACTCATTACAGCCGAGATGGACTTTTACAACAAACCCCAACTCAAGATTCTCGCCTTCGAAGCGAAGGAAGACCTCACTCTTGCGGAAGAACAAGAACTGATTCGGTGCGCTCTCCGTGAACAGGAAGAACTTGAAACCCAGCTTCTAGAGCAACTACGGCCGAGTGAAGATACAAAAACCGGTGCCCTAATTGGAGTCCACAATCCAATCTTAGGCAAACTACTGCGAAAGTATATCAAAGATGCTAGTTGGTGGGAGCGGTTCTGTACATGGCCGGCGAGTATGAAATTCCACCACGCCTATAAATGCGGGCTCCTAGAACATACAGCCGATATGTGTCTCAGGATTAGCTCCCTGTGTATGCTTGACCCCACAATTGACCGCGACCTCGCTCTGGTAGGCACTTTTCTCCATGACACCGGAAAGATAGATGAGTTATCGTTCGTGCGCGGAGTTATCAACTACAGTAACTATGGCGAATTGATTCCCCATATTACCTCGGGATATCTCCGCTTTGAAAAGAAATGCGACGAGATTGAAGATTTCCCTATGGATTTAAAGGCATGGATATCTCACATCATTCTCTCACACCATGGAAAGCAGGAATGGGGCAGCCCAATTGTTCCGAAAACGAGGGAGGCTCGACTTGTCCATACTATTGATGTCCTAGACAGCGAAGCGCAAACCTTCAAAGAAATTACAGCGGAACATCTGACCCAGGACGAGGTCTTCAAATACGTTCCGCGCTTCCGGCACAGCTTATGTGTAAAGCCGGATAACTTAGACCTTGAAAACTTAAGGGCTTTGCTCCCGTAGACAGGTGGGATATAGTATTTTCATCGAGTTACCTTGATGGGAAACCTTACCATGGCCGAAAATTGGTCCTCACTTACAATCGCTTCTATAGGCGCTCTCGCCTTGTTGGGCATCGGCGTAGTTTCGCTTTTCACCTCGCGCGTGCCTCCTGTCGAGGTTGACAAAGCCGTAGGTGGCCCTGGGCAAGTAGGAGGAACCCAAATTAGCTTCGGTACCCCGGGAGAGGTATACGGATCCAAAGAAGCCAGGGGATACGAAAGCAGCAATGTTGGCACCGTCCGCTATGGCGCAGGCAACGGACCGCGCCCCGGTTGGGCCGGCGATCCTTGGCCGAAGTCAGAACCTATGACCAAAATCGCCTCTGGCGTAATGGGCCTCTCATAATCATTCATCCCAACATTCACTCATATCCTCGTCGCCTACACAGTCGGCGGGGACTTCTTCTGCTTCCTCTAAATCAAAATCTGGCATAATCTGAACAACTTCCTGAGCTAAAACTTCCCAAGCGTCTTCCCAATCGCTCGGAACTCGGATTTCGACCAGGCCGGGACTGTTGCGAACCCAAACCTCATCATCCAAATAATACACAAAGAGATAAACCATTAAGTGATCATCATCATCGCTACGATCTTCTACTGCAATTCCCGTTCTCTCGTCAGGGGTGTAGAATAGAGCGTAAGGGCTACCTTCCAAAGAATCCGCTAACTCCTCGCTCAAGTTAATAACCTGATCATCGTAGGGACCCTCCGAACGGCCCACCGTCCGAATAGCACCTAAAGGTTGCCCCAAGTTATAGGTCATAATTAAATCGCCGCTGTACGCCACTTACTCCAATAGGTATACTATACGCAGTTGCACATGAAAACCGAAGTGATGAAACGCCTACCTGTCCTAATTCCTCGTTCGCTAGAAACCAAAATAAAAGGTTTGCTGCGCTATGACAAACCGCCTCGCGGGTGGGGAATGCTATTTCTCAATGTGAAGGAGGTCCACATGATAGGAATGAAGTTCCCTATCGATGTAGTCTTCTTTGACAAAAAGTGGATTATTCGAGATATCAAAAAAGGACAGCCCGGCGACAGATATATAACATGCCCAGGAGCCAGCCACACACTTGAGATAGCCGCTGGCCTAGCAGATACACTGAAAAGAGGTCAGAGAGCACAGTTGCATAGAAATCTCTTAACTTTTCTTCAACCTGGCAAGATAATTTCCCCAACAAGCTGATCAAGGCGTTTTAGCTGCTCTATATCCGCTGCGGTCAACCACCGTACTTGTGCAGTTTCATGCCCGAATGGATTGTTCGGGCCGATATCAATTTTCCAGTCCTCTATAGTTGAAGAAGGAACATCATACACATAACTATAAAACAACCCATGCCGACTCGGAGTGGGACGAACAAATACAAGGCCCGACCATTCAAACTCTGGAGGCATCGACCCCAGTTCCTCAATCACTTCACGCACAGCGGAGTCCTGCGGGTCTTCACCCACTTCGACACCGCCCCCCGGGAGGCCCCATTTGAAAGGACGAGTTCCGTTTCGACCTCGCTGCGCGAGAAGGTAATACCTATCTGGAGTCCTAAACAGAACTCCGGCTGCACGGAATTTGTTCACTTCGCCCTCCTCTCATGTTTTTAGGATTGTACTCGGCAGTTGGATAGACGTCCACCCGGTTTTAAAACCAAAAAGTATCTTGTCCCAAGAGGTTAGCCACGATACCATCCATTCATTCTTGCGTATCCTCCCTACCCAATTAAACTCGTGTCTATTCACTATCTGGTTTGGCTTATCGGAATATGCCTCGCAACAACAACGCTAGCCTTTATCACCAATTGGATCGGCGCTGTGGTAACGCTAGGCACTTTGACCTGTCTATTCTTTTTCTCAAAAATGCACAGCTTGCCGAAAAGGCCCATATCCGACACCCTCTGTATCATTCCAGAGAAAACGGAACGCATCGTGAAGAACTAAGAGGGAGAAGGAGGAGATGGCGCCCAACCAACCATCAGAGATTGTCATTCAAGAGAACACATGGAATGAATTAACCCTCCACGAAAAGAGAGTCATTTACGGACTAACCCTTCGGGGTAAGGCTGGAAGCATGTTCCGCATCCGAATTGCTGTGCGTCAGAACCCTTCCATACTGACCGTCCGAGAAAACGGAAAGATACAGGCATGGATGGCACTCTTCCTCAACAACGTGGAGATGGTTGTGGAATGGGGAGCTTCAAGGAGTGTCTATTTTTTCACTCGGAAATGCGCTCGACGCAAAGGATACGGCCAACTCTTACAAGACAAACTAATAGATATTGCACAGCATGCAAAGTCAGATAAGTGGGTAGCCGAACTCTTTCGCAAAAGCGGCCACGAATTGAAAATGGAATATATCCTGCGACCTTGGGATTCCACAAGCCGAGCATTCTTCGCAAAACTCTTACAGAAAGCCGAAAAAGCCGGAGTCACAAATATCTACGCAATGCCGTCCCTACAAAATTGAAAAAGCCCGGCACCCAGGCCGAGCTTTTTCTCTTATTTTCCAAATCAGCCTAACTCAATCCCAATAGAGCGAAGAAGCGGCACCCGATCCCTCCAAAGCGACAACGCTAGGTAGACACCAGCCCCCAAGAGAAGGCCATTTCCTACAGATCGTAGCTGGCCATCACTACTATTGGAAGCATAAGATCCTGCTGCCAAGCTCGCGCCCCATCCAACAGGGCTAGCACTTGCAGCCCAAGCTCCTGCCGCTGAGACCGCATACGCCATCATGCTTCCTTGGCTTCGACGGCCGCTTCGGCGCTGCTGCTGACGTCGCTGCCCCTGCCGACGTTTCTGCTGCCGAAGACGCGGCTGAAATGGTTGTCCAACCCGACCACGTTTTCTGCGTTTTCTCTGTGCCATCTTAACTGCTTTCTATTAACTCCGATAAGATATACCACACATCATAACATATGTGATCCAAGGGGAAACAGCACCCACCACCCCTCCGAGTCAAGACTGTGTTTTTGGCTTGAAGAAGACTCTGAGAATGCTACCCTATCAAACATGAGGGGGAACATTTCAGGAGGAAGTAGATATGCATATGCAGCAGCCTAACCAAGAAGTTCAAATTGGTCCGTATCACCTCGGCGGCACTCAGGAGTTCCAAATCGGCACCCTAACCGCCACACTCCGCCAAGCGGCAAACAGAACTTTCGTCTATCTTCAAACGGTTAACTCTCCTCTGACGGCTCTGACTCCCGAAGACATAGAACTTTTAGTTCAGCTTCTTATCGAAGCCGAAGAGCCCGTGGAGTACAGCCTTCTAGATAAGCTCCAGAAGCTGGAGAAGGAGAACGCGGAACTCGTTCAGACGCAGGAGAGATACGCTAATCTGCAAAAACTCGCGCAGCGTGGAGACGTGTATCTCCAGAAGCTGGAGAATGAGAATGCGGAACTCATTCAGAGGGTGGCCACCCTAGAAAATGCCCTAGAAAATGCCAACATCGAGCTTGATGACAAGGCCGTAATCCTAGAAGCCGAAAAGGACTATGTTCAAACCCAGTTCAACAGGACGCACGCAGAATACCTTAACCGGCAACAAGACGCCCTGCGTACTAAAGCTAACCTCCAAGACCAGCTAGAAGGACTAGAGAGGCAATATGTGAGGGATATGCACAACGCTAACCTCGCTAGCAGAAAAGCAGTTGAGGGAAAGAAGCAGCGTGGGCTCCTTATCCGCAAACTAACTGCTGCGCTACGCAAGGAACGGCTACAGTTACAAAACAGAAACTTGAACTTCCTCACAGTTCATGACGAAATTCAATTTGATGTCCCGAAACTCGACCGTGACACATGGGCTGCCCTTATTGGAGGGACGGGCCTTATTGGAGCCCTTGGAGCCCTCTCGATTAACAGCATCCGACCCAAAGGAGACCCGATTTCGCAAGTCCCTATTAGCGCTCAAGGGATCATCCTCCAAAAGTACTCCGATTGGAGCGAACAGATGGAGAGCTACCGTAAAGGACGCCAAAGCGAACACACCCGTATTAAATGAGAGTACAAGAAATATACCTTGAACGAGAGCACGACCGATTCGACCCGGACCAAGTAGCGAAAATCCCACGAGAAGAAGTAAAACTCCTTTACCATTTGGGTTACTGGGATGGTCCCTATAGCGGAGTGTGCTCCTGGAACAACAAACGCTACTTCTTCGATTGCATGAAAGAAGAGACTTTCACCTTAGACTTGGAACCGGGTGATGAAAAGTACGTCGATCCAGAAGGACCAATCCCTAAAGATCGGGAATGGATACTCAAGTACCACAAAACTTTGGCAGACGTTGAAGACCTTAACGAAAGCGGCCACTGCTTTCGGTATATGGCTCTGTTTGAGTTAACCGAAGAAGAATGGGAAGTTGAAGACAAAAAACATGCCGCTTGGCGACGCTATATCGGAAGACATTCCGACTACGACGAAACCGGAAAGCGTGGCATTGGCGAGGTTGGCAGCGAACAAGGCGGTCCCTGCGATTGGGATGCGTGGGAGGAAGCCAAGAAGGGACTTCCTCAAATGCCCAAATGCGCTGAAGAACGTCCAATTATCGGATATTTCCTTTTGTGGGATGACGCCGAGGTTTGGGAGTTGGCCCAGAAATACAAAAGCGGAAAAATAGGTTGACTTTTCTGCCAAACAACCTTATGGTACCGCAAACGTATCCCCCTAACTCGGAGGAGCCAGATGAAACGTTTCACGCTTCCGCTCGGGACTTCGAATGGGGGAACTATATGGATCAAGGTCACCAAGACCAAGTTTGCAGTAATTGAAGCGGAACTCAAACGGCAGGGTTGGGATGTACGTGAGGACGGACAGGTGTTCGACGCGGACGGTGAGCCGTCCATGCTTTTTGAATTGGATCGCCATCAGCGCCTTTTTGGGGTGCGTATGCTGCCCCCTATAGGCGTTCCTGCGTGGGAATAAAGAGGTGAATCATGGGTACCAAATTCGGACGTAAAGTCTATCCCGCTAATCACGGCCCTGACGATTTCAAATGCTTTGGACCCCCCGCCACAGAAGACGGCCTGTTTGAAGGCACTATGATCTGTGACATGGGCTGCTTCCGTCAGGACATGACCGACAGTAACAAAGGTTTTCATGGATCGATCTGCCAGTCGAAGAAGAACCATGAGTGGTTTGCCTACTTTGAATGGGGCCGCACAGGAGCCCCCAATCCCGACTTCCAGTTCATTGCTTGCTCCAGCAAAGATGAAGCCGAGGGTGAGTACGCCAAGAAGCTTCACTCAAAGAACGACAAGCGCGGAGTCTGGGTTAATCATCCGAAGCTTGGTCGCCTCTTGCAAGCCAAACCGAACAAAGATTGCTACCTTGTTCGACCCCAAGCCACTCGCCAAACTGGCCTTCCCGACGCGCGTACCATTACAATGAACGACGGCGCAAAGGCTGGAGCCGTTAAGGCAGCAGCGACGGGTAAGAAGAAGACCAAGAAAAAGGCTACCAAGGCCAAGAAATACGATCCCCAAACGCTCAAACTTGGAATTGACCTTCTCGGAGGCACAACCGCTTATACACAGTCCAGCATGAGCAACGCGGCGCTGCCAACTCAGGGCGCAATTGATAAGGTACGCCAAATTCTCGATGAGTCGATGAACCGCATCCAAAAAGTCGGGAACGAAGTTGACGACCAAGTTAACGACAAGGAATTGAAGGACCTAACGGCTATGGTCTACGGCCTGATTCCGAAGAAGAAGAAGCTGAAAGCCGCACCGGAGGACTGGATTCTCAGTGCATCAAACAGTGCAATGTGGCAACAGGACTTGGATGCCTACGAAACGGCTCTCTACGCCGTCGATCTCGGGGACTCAATTGAACAGGATCCTTGGGCTGGCCTGACTCTTGAGCTTCGCTGGCTTGGACCCAAAGATGAACAAGGCAAGTGGATTCGGGAATGGATGCCTAGTGCATCGCGCAATCGCCATTACGGCATAGGCAATCTCAAGATCAAGAACGTGTGGGAAGTGACCCGACACGAAGAAGTTGAACGGTTGGCCAAGGCCCAAGATAAATTGTCGAAGGCACGTATCGCCGGAGCCGAAATTCCACTACATCAGCCGAAGAATCGACCGGACCTCAGCCTAGAAAATAAAAAACGTTTTGCCAAAACGAACACGATGATGGGACTACATGGCACCCGAAGCTGCAATGCCGCGGGGATTATGAGTACTGGTCTTCGTCTTCCCAAAGCTCTGAAAGGCGTCATAATCACTGGGGCAATGTACTCGGCCTCGGGGTCGGGAATTTACTGGGCAGATGATTGGAAGAAGTCCGCCGGGTATACTAGTCTACGGAGTAGCTACTACGCCGGGGGCAGCGGATCAGTCGCCGGCCGCGATGCTTTCATGTTTATAGCGGACGTGGCACTCGGCAAACCGTTTGTCGCACCTCACGCTCACCCCTATGTCACAGCACCACAGGGCTATCATTGTATTATGGGCAAAGCGGGCGTAAGCGGTGTGCAAAATAACGAATTTATCACTTTCCAACGTGAGACTCATCGTCTACGATATCTGGTGGAGTTTACTGCCTAAGATATCGCTCGCACTATGGAACAACGGCCTCAACTAAATGACAAACAATGGCTTGCTCAAGAATACGAGGCCAACAAACGCGAACTAAACAACATCGCAGCGGAAATAGGATGTACCACCCAAGCGGTACGCTACGCGCTAAGCAAATTCGAAATCGTCGTCCGCGCAGCCAAGAAGAAATATCCCAAGTTGTACGATCCGGCATGGATGCGTAAATGCTATGAAGTCGAAAAAAAGAGCACTTCGGACATAGCACAGGAAATCGGCTGCGATTCCACCACAATTCTAAAAGCGCTCAAAAGATTGGGTATCAAGCGGCGCGAGTCTGGAGAATCCATAAAAATCCTTAACGACAAAAAGACCGATAAAAGCGTTTATAAAGAGCTAAACGACTCCGAGTGGCTGCGAAAAAGATATGAGGTTGACGGCCTAAGTACAAAACAAATCGCGGCTCTTGTTGGCGCCAAAGCACCAAACAGCGTGCGTCAAGCATTACTGCGCCACGGAATTGTTGTCCGCAGCGTTCGGGATGGTTGGCTCCGCTCCCGAGCCGGAGACGGATTCAAAATTAACCAATCGATAGTGACAGGCATATTGCTCGGAGATGGCGGCCTATCAGTCACCAAAGACGCCGAAGAAAGTTGGCCGCGTTTTTATGTTAAGCACGCGCTGCTTGAACACTGCAAATTCGTTTACAAACTTTTGTTTCCCGACCAGAGATTGAACGGTACTAGAATAAAATATGAGCCTGCCTATTTGAAAGATGGTGCTCAACATGATGTTTTTGTGGTAAGTTCTCTCAGCCACCAAGAACTTGTTTCGTGGTACGAGGACTGGTATCCCTCTGGCATTAAAGTAGTTCCAAAAAAACTAAAAATTGACGAAACTGTGCTTTTACATTGGTTTTTAGATGATGGAACAACTTCGTTCCGAAAGCGCGCCGACGGAAATATCCGAAACGGGAAGGCAAAAGGACAACGTGGACAGGTTTTAACTAAACAAGTAGAACTTGTTTTTTGTAGCGAGAGTTTCACGAAAGAAGAACAGCAATTCTTGTGCAACCGTTTCAATGAAAGATTCGACCTAGGAATGCGCATTCGGAGTGCCAGCGGCGGCACCGGCTACCGTATTCATATTCCCCAATCCAAAACTGACCACTTCTTCAACACCATCGGCCCATGTCCTACCGAGATACCGAGCCTCGCCTATAAATGGAAATGACTTGACCTATAACTACCCAAGCTCTACTCTTCCTCTATCAAACTCAAACTGGAAGCAAAATAATGACAGACCCAAATAACGCCGAACTCACCCCTCAGATGCCCACCGAAGAATCCGATATTGAGGAGGATGATTATGGGCTTAGTGTCTCCATGTTTCTGTGGGCCAAGCCGGGATGGGATTTAGACGAAGGCAGCGAAGCCGATGCTGATAAAATCAGGAATTGTGGCAAGGGGATTATGGAACATACGGCGGAAGTCGCCTCGGCAGTTGAGAAACTGAAATCCGATGGTTGGAGCGCCACCATTGCTCTGTACGATATCTACTTTGATCACCCCGATGTGCGAATAGTGGAAGAAGCCAAAGCCCGACTTAGTGACCTTAATCTTGATCCCGAAAATTTCAATATTCACGACGATTATTGAAGCTCTCTCTGGTGCCGGAATTGCTTCTCTCAACGTCAATCACCCCCACCTAAAGGAAGGGGCGCCTTACGGCGCAAATCTTTCTTGACACCACAACGCAATCTGGCATTCTAACGGAACACAATCCCGCTAGGACAATAGCCAGCCATGCCTCTAGAATTTAGCAACACGTGTCGGGGCTTCCGCAAAATCAAATTCTCAGACGACTATGCCCTCCAGTGCAGTCTACAAGAATCGTCCATAGACAGGCCGGGCGGCTGCATCTGGATAGGGTTGGAGAACCCAGCAGTTCAGTATGGTCCCCGGCTTATCTCTGCGCTCCCTCTAATTCAAAAGGCAGCGGACGAGGCGAATATCGCGATGGGCGCAGCCACCCCAGGAGACGTTCTGATGGACGGACGCATGCACTTGACTCGCGAGATGGCTGCGGACCTTATCCCCGTATTGCAATATTTTGTGCAGACCGGGCATTTGCCCGACGCAGTAGAAGAAAACCAAAACGAAGTCCCTAATAAGGAAAACAAATGAGTATCATAAACTACATTGACAAGGCCGGCTGGCGCACCAAACTAATTGCACTCTCGTGGGCGATCTGCATCGCCCTCATCCCCTGCGCTGCCCTTGCGGGGATATTTGCCACGGTCTTAGCCACTGAAATGCCCATTCCCTTGATAATCGCACCGCTCGCTGCGTTTGTCTTCCCGATGCTCTTCATTGTCTTGTGGCCCCTTCTCCGAGCCGGGGAGACGCTTGGAAACGTAACTGCGACAGTACTCGGGCTCAAGGACAAGGAAATATTTGATATTGATAGCAACATCACACGCCCTATAACAATCGCGGAAACGTTGGCCATTAGCTTAACTTTGAGTATTTTCTTGGTCTACTACGGTGGGATGGTAGCGGGTATCCTAGCTCTCGCGGGGGTTATTGCACCGGCAAGCGTCATTACAACATGTCTCATCTGCACAGCCGTTGGCTGCGGGATCGGCGCTATCATGTACCTCGCATCACAGAAGACGACTACCTACACCTCTTTATAAGGTTCTTGAAAGACTTCTCCAATCGACGCGCACCCTGTTTCAAGGAGAAAAATTCGGCGCGTTGGATCAGTCTTTGTCCAACCGCTAATCGTAACTCTTCGTCTTCGATTGCTAGGCTAACAAGATCAAATATCGAATCCGCTACTTCCGGCCTACGCTTTACATTCCTAAACCAAGGATGGAAAAACTCATAGTCAGTACCCATTTCCTCCTCGCGTGCTCGATAACGAGGAGATAGTACAGGTACACCACAGGCCATAGCTTCTTTGATCTTAAGCGAACCGCAGAAGTGGCCCTGGTCAGTCCGTTCGCTGTACAACACCATATCACAGGCCGATAGAACGTGCGGCATCATCGCATATGGAAAGTTATGGCGCGTAATACCATCTATCATCTCTAGCTTCTCATCGCTAAACACAACGTTTAGATGCGGATACTTTTTACGCAAACGAGGAAGCGCATCCAAAAACACATGCGGGTAGTTGGTGTTTCGTATTCCCCCAAATTGGCCTATGATGAACCCCCCACCAAGTCGTTCGCGGATTTCCTTGGTTGTGGGATGATGTTGTAATGGTTTGAACTGCGGTAGAACAAACTGGTGAATGGTAATAACTTTGGTTTTGCATGGAGTCCCACGCAGCGGCGTATGCGTTCCATTTCTTAGCCTTTTAGTCCACTCGCTACTCGGCGTTAAGATCGCATCGGCCGCTGCATAAATCTTGGCATCATACGGCCCCTTATAGACTTTCGGATGGGGTAATTTCATGAATAACTTGCGGCCCCGCAACCCCCGCATTAGGTACAGGTCGGCACCCCGGTGATGGTCGTTAACAACGGTACCAAATTGTTTAATTGCAGCGCGGAGGCCTAACTCATTAATGAAATCACCTCTAGTAGGTGTCAAATCCTTGTAAGTATAATTGGCATACCGATGAAAAACGCGCATGTCTTATCCCCGGTTGAACACTCTTTTTATTTCGTCGTAGTTGAAATTTTTGTAGTACTCACACCCCTCGGGATTTGGTTGAGGCCTACCACGTAAAAATGCCGCTATCTCCGCCGGTTCACTCATTTGCACAACATAGGGCATTTCTTGGTTCGTAATAACGACTCGGTTATGCTGTTTAGCTTCTATTACACACTTGGGAAATCCGTCGTGGTTAGTCAATCGAAGTAGACAATTGCTCTCGCGAAGTAAATCATGAATATTCACCCATCCTCGCCTTTCTATGTTCGGTGGCAAATCGAAGAGGGCAATCCGTATCTGTTCATTAGTACCGAAAAAGATAAACCGTATATCGGGGCACAACCTTGCCACTTCCACAACTTTTGACCATCCATAAAAACCTACCCGGTTCAGTGGCATGTAAGAGACAACGGTATATTGCTCCGGAGGCGCCACAGCTTCCACAATATGGCGCTCATGGGGAGGAAGTGTAAGGAGTTGGGCTCGTATATCTTTCGAACGCAATTCGGCTTGCAGGCGCCGAGATACACACAAATGTACAGCCTTATAAAACTTCTGCCGAAATCGAGGATACTTAGGGAAGCGACTTGCGTACCTAAAATGCTGAAGAACATCGGTTCCTGTCCACCAGAATATCACTAGAATATTCGGATATTTTTCTATCACCTGTCGAGCCACCGCAATTTTGGCCCAGTTAACCGCTGGAAGTATCAAAACGTCGGGTAGATCCTCCTCGATATGATGTAACTCAATTGGCCACGAATAGGTGGAGGCTCCAAGTTCCCTCGCCATCGTAAGGTGAAGTGGCCCCCTTCCCACAATACCTAAGCGAGCACCAGATTTGATAGGTAACGGTAACGGTTCTTCTATATCTTCCGCTGTCGGTAAAAGCTCTCCCCGCTTGTTAACCGGAGAACTAGGAAAGTGGACATTTGCCATCATCCGCTCAACCACTGATTGCGGCCAAAGGCCAGCAGTTGTCCATTTGGGGTCCGGTTCTACCGGCAGCTTAGTCTTGACTTTTACTGGACGTTTCGGGACGTTTACTACTTGAGGCCGTCTTTTCTTAGGCTTTCCTACTAGAGGAATATCCGTGAATCGAATACGTTTCATGGATCCTACCCGAAGGCGTCTCTGTTTCTTCGGTGTGCCCATATCATTTCATCCCGAATAGTCTTTTTCCATTTTCCTTCATATCCTGCCTCATCTGTTTCTGCGCCTTGGTGAGATTTTTGGATCCCTGCCCGCGATGTGTTCTATTAACTACGGTGTGGTACTCCGGAAAGTACTGAAACCGATATCCATTATCTTCAGACCACTTGGATAAGCGTATTTGCTGATCAAATTCCTCGGCTGTCGTATAGCGAGGATTCAAAGGAAATTTAAGCCATAGCTCTCGATTCATCATTGCGGATGTTCCGTTTATCAATCCCCCTCGGGCTATCAAATCACGGCCAGTGATTGGGCCCGAGTTTTTGAACTCGTGGAGCTTTTTGCCTGTTTCCGAAACCTTGTATCCATTAGTCCACAACAAGGATACTCGGGGATGATCCTCAGCCAATCTAAACCGAACCGCCAATGAATCTGTGCCTAATAGGTAATCATCATCCGCAACAAAACATCGATATTTGCCACAACCCGCCTTAGTTCCTGTATTGGAGGCATAGGAGCGCCCTTTACGCTTCATTTTCAAGTACTTGATCCTCCTGTCTGCCAGCCACGGAGGTGGTATATCAAGTGTAGACCCGTTATCTACGATGATATACTCAAACTCGACACCTTTCTGTCGAAGAACACTGTCGATACACTCTTTGAGCCAGCGACGGCGAGCTTTATTAACTAAACATGTGATAGTGACGACCGTGACATCCATCTAACACCTCCTATGCTCAGACTATAATCAGGCTATATCGGACTTAGGATTCCCGTCGGGCTTGGGATTCCCGTCGGGCTTAGGCGGTGGAGGCGGCGGAGACAATCGGCCATAAAAAATCCAAATACAAGCATGGCCCTTCTTTGTCTCTTTCATCCGAACCTCTATTATTCCTCTGATATCGCAAAACTCTTTATAACGCGCCATTATTTGATTGGTGTTTTTGAAAAACCGAACGTGTTTGGTATGGTCGAAATTGGGAACGGAGAACACAAATCGTTTCTTCGGAAAGCGGCGAGCCAACCGCTCCACAAACTTTCGGTCCTTGGCCAAGTGCTCTAGTACCTCCAGAGCAACTATTACGTCCACGTCCCTTTTTTTAGGGAGCCTACAAGTGTAAATGTTTCCACAACGAAACCCGAAGCTCGAACCGGCGAGTCTTTTTTTTGCCTGCGCGATGGCCACCGAAGAAAAATCAATCCCCGTATAGTTCTTTACTCCAATATCCTTCACATATTCCGCAAATTGACCTGGGCCGCATCCGAAATCGACCACCCTATCTTTGGGTTTTATCAGTTTTTTTCCTTCCAGAATGGGCTGCCAACACCGCATGTACTGGCATTTACTATAATGCTTGAAATAAGCCTTATTGACCCTATAACCCTTATTGTATGCGGCGGCACCAGCTTCTGCGTTCATATTATCACCTGTCAAGTTTGCTTCCGTGTTCACTATATAAGAATAATCGGCCAATTCTAATACCAAATTCTGCTAGACTGACCGAAATGCCGCAAGTTAGTGAGAATAGAGCTTATGAAGTTTGCGTTGATTGGGGCTGCGGGCTATATTGCACCCAAACACTTGGAAGCGATCAAACACATTGGCGGGGAATTAGTGTGTGCCTACGACCCGCATGATAGTGTCGGCATCCTGGACCGTTACTTCCCACAATGCCGATATTTTCGCGAGTTCGAGAGGTTCGACCGACATTGCGAAAAAGTTAAGCGGCAGAAGCGAGGAATAGATTATGTCACCATCTGTTCCCCAAATTGGCTTCACGATGCTCATTGCCGTTTCGCGTTGCGGATTGGAGCTAATGCCATCTGCGAAAAACCGCTTGTGTTGCACACTAAAAACCTAGATGGCTTAGCACAAATCGAACAGGAATACGGAAAGAAGATTAGCGTCATCCTACAACTGAGGCACCATCAAGCTATCCAAGGCCTGCAAGCCAAACTAGCTGAGGGATCGGAACACCAGCTTCGGGTTACTTACTATACCCCTAGAGGCAGTTGGTATCACTACAGTTGGAAAGGCGACACCAAGAAGTCAGGAGGCCTTTACACCAATATCGGCATTCACTTGTTTGACATGGCTATCTTCCTTTTAGGCCCAGTCACAGATATCAAAATCGACTACCATGATCGCGAAACAGTAAAAGGCCTGCTAACATTGGAACGCGGTACCCTCGATTTTGATTTATCCATCAGTTTAGACAACGAGCCAAAAAAGATATTCTTTGCGGATGCGGAACAAATTAACTTCCTTGAAGGATTTACCGACCTCCACAATGCATCTTACGAATCAATCATAGCGGGTCATGGCTTTGGAATTGAAGACGCTAGGCCCTCCCTAGCTTTATGTGAAAGGATACGAAAATGTCACATCTAGGGTGGCACCATTTCTCCTCGTGCGTTGATAACGGTGCTGCAATTGGGAAGGGGACCAAGATATGGCACTTCTGCCATGTCATGCCGAAGGCGCAAATTGGAGATAATTGCACTTTCGGCCAAAATTGCTTTGTTGCTGATAAGGTGCTCGTGGGAAACAATGTAAAGGTCCAGAACAATGTATCTTTGTATGAAGGCGTCATTCTCGAAGATGATGTTTTTGTTGGGCCCTCTGCTGTATTTACAAACGTGATCAATCCGCGATCCTTCATCGAAAGAAAAGAAGAATACCAAACCACTCTAGTTCAGAAGGGGGCGACAATTGGAGCTAACGCCACTATCCTCTGCGGGGCAACAATTGGCGAATACGCTGTTGTAGGAGCAGGAGCGGTGGTCACAAAGGATGTGGCCCCTTATGATATAGTCATCGGAAGTCCGGCCCGAATCATAGGACAAACCGATAAGAGCCTCTCTAAGGGATACACACCAGAGCCGCAGAATAACCATGAGTAAACGGGAAGCTAATGCCCGAACATATAACGCAGGCTACCGCAAGGGTGGCTATAACGGTATGTATCTCCGGCACTATACAAAAACTTCATACTTCCGAGCTTGGAGTCACATTATAGACAGCGGTTGGCTACATCCAAAAGACAAAATACTTGAGTTGGGATGTGGTCCGGGCCAGTTTGCTCACATGCTTAAGGATCGTGGATTCAAAAACTACACGGGTATCGACTTTTCAAGGGTCGCAATCAACCAAGCCCGGAAACGCGTTCCAGATTGGGATTTCCGAAACGAAAATATCTATGACTACAAAGTTACCAAAGAGTTCGACGTTGTAGTCGCACTAGAAGTTCTGGAGCATATTCAAAGCGACTTGATGGTTTTGAAGAAAATGCCCCAAGGGAAAAAATTTGTCTTTTCCGTTCCTAGCTTCAATTCTAAGAATCATGTCCGACATTTCCAGAAAGCCGAAGAAGTTCGGAGTCGGTACTCGTGTTGCTGTAAAATTGAGAAGTTGAACAGAATATCAAAACCCAAAGCGATAAACTGCGTTTGGCTGTTTCATGGTACATTTCATTAACCCTCTTAACCCCCCAAGAAAGAGAACAATGTCCATCAAGATTTTCAGCCTGGTCACTCTTTGGCGGCGCCCGATCCTCACTGACGCAATCCTGGCACAACTGGAAACCGTCGCAGCGCTTAAGGGTATTGATTTAGAAGTTGTGTGCGTTGGGTCAGAGGGGGCCGCAAGCCATGCATTAGCAGAGAGGCATGGATTTCACTATGTCGAACATCCTAATCAGCCCCTTGGTGCAAAACACAATGCCGGTCTCAATTTCTTACGGGACAAGGATTTCACACACCTGATGGTGATAGGATCCGACGACTTGATAAACAACAAAGCGTTAATTCAACTTACAGCCGAAGTTAAAGCGCGCCCTCAACTCGATCTGGTCGGCTTTAGGGACATGTATGTGTTGAGTTGCCTTAGCTCCCGAGCGATGTACTGGGGCGGCTACAGTAATTCGTCCACACGCACAATTGGAGCAGGCCGCCTTGTTCGCCGGAAAGTAGTCGAAGAGCTAGGATGGCAACTATGGAAGCCGAGTGCTACTAGAAACTTAGATAGTAGTATGATGCGCAACCTGAAAAACAAAAGAAAAAAGACCACAGTATCCGCTTTGAACTTAGGACGCGGCAGCATGCTATGTGACGTGAAGTCCGCTGAAAACATCTGGTCCTTCACCGATATGGGTGCAACCGCTAGACGGAGGGTATTAGTGGAGGCTGGGTGGGTACTTCAGCACTTCAATTCCAAAGTAAGAGCTACAATCGGGTCGCTTTTGAAGAGGGGATCCGATCCCGCTTCCAAGCTCGGGGCGCCGAAAGCTACACGACAGCGTTGGACACGCGGCGAAAGCAGTAGTGGGAGCAGCGAAACAAGGCTCCGTGTCTGAAGGCCGATTTCTCTGTTAAACTTCGTCAACGGTAAGAAACTATTTGGACTGGACTAATGGTCGAGAAAAGGCTCCGTGTCGGGACCCCCAAAAAGAGGAGAAATAAGCCATCTCAAAAAGAGGAGATAAGGTGGCCTCAAGAAAAGATAGACCATCTTTTAGAAAACGTCAGATTTGAGAGTCCGGTCGTAAACGAGTGGCACGAGAACACACCAAAACCTGAAAAGACCACTAAATCCACGCCGATAGAGAACAACGCCCGAATAGGCATCATCGGCCGCGGGCCCCTCGTAAAAATAATGAAACAACAACTCCATGCGACCCTCTTTCCTTGGCCACCAAAGTTAGCGAATGTCAAGAATATCGAAGTACTAATAGTATCCGCTGTGGGCCACTTGAAAATAAAATTTCTCCGGCACTTCGTTAAGAAGCGTCCTTCGGTAAGGATATTCCTGTGGTGGACAGGCACGGATGTCCTCCACGCCCTCAAAGAAAAAAGATCCTTCTTGAAAACGGTGAAAGCCACTCATCTATGCGTGTCAAAGAACCTACAAGCCGAATTACAATCGATAGGAATAGAATCCGAGATATTAACTATTCCTCCCATAAAACATATTAAGCCGAAGCCACCACCGTCAAAGTATACCGTCGTATCGTACATACCCAACGATAAGCTGGATTTCTATGGGTGGAAAAAGGTTGTGAGGATCGCTCAATTGTGCCCAAATATACAATTCATAGTATACGGCGCCAAAACCCTGACCATGAAAAAACCGACCAACCTAAAAATATTGGGTTGGATAGATACCAACAAATTACTTCAAAACAGTAATTGTCTGTTGAGGTTGACCAAACACGATGGTTTTGCAAAGTGCATAATAGAGGCAAAGCGGCATAACAGGGTCGTCATCACCAATCACAATCTCCCCTATGTGGTGCAGATGAGCAATCCCGAAAAGATAGCCAAGTTCCTCAAAACTAAACCCCAACCCAGCAAAACGGGCTATAAGTTCTACCAACAATTTACATACAAAACAATCAAGCGCAGGTTTGGAAGGTGACTGGGTTAGGACTGTTGGTCCCTTCTCGCAATGCCTTTGACATTCTTTTTCTTCTTTCTGGCTGGCTGCCCCACATAAACATACTCGGGTTCAGCATTCGCCATAACAATGGAGCCCATGCCTACCATAGATGTGTGCCCGATCCGGATCCGCTGATGAATTACCGCATTGAGGCCCAAAGATGCCCATGATTCAATATGGCAGCATCCAGCCACACGACTACCCGAGGCTATGACACAGTGGTCTTCCACAACACAATCATGCCCAACATTGACATAATCCATTATTAGGTTGTTGTTGCCAATTCGGGTGATGGCTGTTCGATAAGGGCCTTTGATCTCCACATGATTGTGGATGATGTTATTGTCCCCAATAACAACCTTCCCCTTAGCGGAAAAGTCCCCCAGCATCCCCCCATAACCACCGATGACCGTAAATGCCCCAATGATATTGTTTTCGCCTAATTCAACATCTTCGGCAATCAAAGCTGTGCGATGAATTTTGTTGGTACCGACGGCAACAAAATCATCATATCTTTTCGGCTGGTTGTCCAATGGTGCCTTCTTCCTCTTTGGCAGAGGCACTTTCTTTCTTTTTGGCAGAGGAGCTTCTTGTTTTTCGGGTGATTTTTTTCGCTGGTTGCCCAATACCTTCTTCTGTGGCGCCTTCTTCTGTTTTCTTTTTGGCTGAGGGGCTTTTTGTTTTTCGAGTGATTTTTTTCGCTGGTTGCCCAATGTAGGTGCCCTCTTCAGAGATGTCTCGGTTAACAAAGGATAGCGCTCCTACCTTCACATTATCACAGATATCGATTCCGTGATGAAGGACCACATTCGTTCCGATGAAACAATTCTTACCGATAGTTGCTCCTCCGATTTGCTTCCCACCCACATCCAAATTGTTGAACATGACACGAGGAGCCAAGAATGAGTTATCACCGATGCGACTTCCGCGGGCTATAACAACGTAGTTCCTTACCGTTACATTGTCTCCAATCACCGCACTTCCGGTGACAATAACTCCACTATCAATATAACAATCTTTCCCTATTATGACGTCATCGCGTATCTCGATGTTACTCCGTAGGACAGTCCCCTCGCCAATCTGGACATTCTTGCCGATGAGGACATTTTTGCCCAACCTAATATTCTTGAGCAAGCGACGAGCAGCAATCGACTCCGCGCGCTTCGCAAGACTCTTCATCACTTTCTCCCAACTGTTAATATTTTGGGAAGTCTTGATATCAACAATGGCGCAACCCTCATCTTTACACCACAGCTTTGTCTGGTTCTTGAACCGCTTTAGCTTACCCCAGAGGTTGAAATCGGGGGACTTTCTCAAGCTGGCATCCCAGAGTTTTCCGTCCAAGGCCTTAATAACCCGTCGGCTCAGGCAACGAGCAGGAGCAAGCGGTTCGCCTTTCCGTTTAGATTGATAGCCAGGCATATAAGCCAGCCGCCCCGTTTCCCATTGGTAATAGTAAATGTCCATCCAACTGACTATATCGTAGCGCTGAATTTTTTTCTCAATGATAGACAAGGTTCGAGAACAAATAATGTCATCACTGCCTAATAGAAGCAGATGCGTGTATTTGGGATGGGCTAGAAAGTACTTAACTCTAGAGTTGAATTTTTCCCCGAGCGGCGAGTTAGGACATTCCAAGTAAATACAGCCATGCTTTTCCGCAAGTTGCCGGCTCCGCGCCCCTTCACTCCCCACAACGAGCATATCACAGCCAAGCGATTTCGTACGTTGAGCCCAAAACTCGAAGATTTCCGGCCTTCGCCACATTACCGTAGCGATAAGTATTTTTGAATCGCCTTGGTGCAGATCGCCTGGCAAACCAATAACCCTAGAAGGGGCGGCGACCCTCGCGGGTAGGGCCTTTTTAAGATTTGTCATCGCCTGTTTTCGCGAAAGTTCTTTCTTCGACGGCTGCGGGGTATGATTACGGCCCATTAATTCACCTTTTTCTCCTTTAAGATACCTTCAAGATACCTTTAAGATACTTGCCTTCAAGTATAACTACTAAAAGACTCTATAAATTTCGCGAAAGCTCGCCCAAAATTGCGGCTGAAGGCCGTCCAACGGGTAGATAAAAATCTTTGCGTCTCACGATTTTCCGGCTGAGCCATTGCCGATCTGCATTGGTCAGTGAAGCTGTTTTCACATGACCACTCTCTATCGCCTCCGTCCACCCTATCTCACTCCTCATAACCAAACATCTTTTTCCAAAGAAAGGAGCAATTTTCGGGATACTGCCCGAGTCCGTCAGAATGTACTTACACCCCCCTAAAAGAGCGACCATCTTAGTGTAGGGCGCTGCGGGGATAACCTCAACATTCGATGGTATCTCTACAGCCTTGAACCATTCCGTTTTACGGAGACTGTGATGGATAGGCAGAACAATTCTCTCCCTTAACGACCCTACAAAATTGAAAATCTGTCCCACCCTATCAAGATTCATGTTTTCCCTGCGATGCAACGTCATCACCCCGTAGTTACCATCCGTCACTGTGGGGTTGATAGAATTCAGCAGTTCGTATTCCAAATCGCCTACCAGTACACCATTATCCACATTGGCCAGATCCTTCGCTGCCGTGCAAAAGCACACATCCGCGACCGAATCAATGTACATTCGATTAACTTCTTCAGGTACAAGCCGATTCCCGCAGCGAGCCCCTCCCTCTACATGGCCAAACGGAATACGCAACTTATTACAAAGTAGTGCTGCACAAAATGCCGAGTCCGTATCTCCGTAGATCAAAACCCCAACTCGATCTTGTTTTTCTAGTTCCTTACGGAGTTCAGTCAGGGTCCAGGAAATCCACTCAAGTTTATCCAACCCGGGGACAGGCGCCGTATTTACATCAATGCGTATCCCCAAATCCCTAATGATATCCTCGGACATCTTTTTATCATAATGTTGACCTGTATCGATAATCCGGTGTGGAATACCATTTTCGGCACAATAATCGTAAACCGCTTTGACCTTAATGTACTGAGGCCGAGTCCCGATCACGCTCACTACCATTTTCGTGTTCTCCGGAGAAGGGCTTTATGGGCAGCTATACAGTTCCGGGACCTTCGCAACCTCTTCACTACACTCAGCGGTATGTGGCTCTCCAAGCTTGCACAACACTTACGGAACGGCGGCGCGACTTGACGCACTCGCGCCGCTCTCTTGTGTGAAATATTGTTGAGACCGGTTATATTCACCGTGTCTTTCTCAAGTCCGTTCTGATCATAGTAGAACCGAATCCGATTACCAGCCCGTCCACGCAGCGCTTTAAACATCCAAGTATCGACCGATCTTTTCTTCCAAACAAGAGGCAACTTTTTCACCAACCCTGATTTGGCAGCGCGACAACAAGTATCAGCGCGGCCTCTTGCTAATGACCGCAGCGCAACGTGAGAATCAGAGCCTATATCGTATACCAAATTTCCATTCAGCTTATACCAATTATACTCCGGCTTACTGAGGATTTTGAATTGAGCAGCCAGTCGCTTATGACTCATATAAATATCCGCCGAGTTGAAACATACCACTTGAGAATTAGTATCTATAGATTGGATCAGATAGTACCATTTTCCCGAGAGTGGCAGCCACTGCTTCAACTGAATATACTTTAAGCGGCAACACCCCACAGCTTTCAGCCTATCCCAATACGCCACCATTCGCTTATACCCGAAAGGGTTGTCAAACCCCTCTTCTAGTATAATCAGTTCCCAATTGAAGTTGACACCTTCTTGTCGGATTAACGACTCGAAAGGTACCCACCCAATAAATCCCGCCCGGTAATAGGGTATTACTACAGATAAAACGGCTTTGGGTCTCCCCGGAACCTCCTCAACCACCGTCGTTGCTGTAGCGAACCGGCTTTTTAGACGTATGCGCTCTGATCGCGCTAGCAACGGCGACTTCGATAGATTCAATACCCCCAACCTCCCGCCTCGCACTCGCACTCGCTTCGGGGGCTTCGACTTCGACGGCCCGTGAAACCGCTTCGATGGCTTCGATGGCTTTGATGGCTTCAATGGCTTTGCTGGCCCATGAAACCGTTTTGATGGCTTCGATGACTTCGACGGCCCATGAAACCGCTTTGATGGCTTGGAAGGCTTGGAAGGCTTAAATCTTCTCGATGGACTCATATTAACCCAATCGCTAACCCGCCAGACCATCCATTATAAGATAGAGGACCTCGCTGGAACAGTACTTCTGCCAACGACAATCTCGCGAGCCAAAGACCAGAAACAGCTTGACAAAAAATTCGATACCGCTATGCTGTAGGAAGTGCCAAACTCCGCTAGCTACAGGAGAAGCCCGTTGAATATGTCTCTAGCCAACTTCCTTCGACTTGTGGGGGGCCTTGCGTTGTGGGGCTTGATCGTCCTGTGGAGTTACCAAATCGTAGTGTCGGGAGTCATCCAAGACTCGGACCCGGTCAATAAAATTGAACACCATTTCCGTGAGGACCATCTAAGAGTGGTGGTGCATATTCCACGCCTCGATCATCGAAAAGAGCCAAAGATTGCGGATCCGATCAAATGCAGCCTGCACCCAGAAGACCCCACCCTCCTAACTCAAATAGGTGAAGTCCAAGAAGTAGAGCATCGAAGCGATGGCAGCTACAAGGTTACCCTCTTAATATGGGTTGAATACAAAGACTTGGTAACCGTAGACACAAACTTTGCAGTTTTCGGCGGCCCTACCGGGTTTGGTGAGATTATGTCTACCTTATTTGATTCCTATGCCAAAAAAGAGGCCGAAAAACGGTGGGCAGCCTTCCTAGCAAAAAATGGCGACGCGGTGAAAAGAATCTTCAGCCCAATCTTGGAATCCACCATGGATGAACTCGTATCCCTCCTACTACCCAATATTGAAGCATCTTTCAATGCACATCAAGACGAGCTTTGGACACTGCTACGAGAGCATTGGAAAGAGGATGTAAAAGGGTTCCTTCTTCCGCTACTGAAGGAGAAGGCGAACCCGCGAATTAACCGGGAGATTATTCCACTGTTTATGGACTGCGTTCAGGAGCTATGGGAAAAGGCTCCGGCTGGATCCTTCGCTTGGAACGCCTTCCGCGACAAGATCGTCCCGTGGGACACAAAGGACAATCTCCGAAAACGCTTTGTAAAGTGGTTGGATGATGAAGGCAAAGATGTAATCGACGCCCATTTGCCCGGTGTGATGAATAAGTGTGAGGAAATCGGAGAAGACCTGTTGCAGGATCAAGAAGTACGCGACGCTCTAGCATCCTTGGCACAGAATATATTCACGCATCCTCAATTCAAAGCCTTGGGGCAAAAAATTGTCCAAGAGGCCATTCTGGATAACCCCAATATCTCAACCTTCCTTGAAGAGAAGCTAAATTCCCCCGAAGTCCAAAAAGCACTCGGCAAGCTTGGTAAAATGATTGACCCATTCGCGCGCGACCTAATCGATTCGATCATTTTGGATCCGAGGAGTCCTACTATAAAGAGGATCAACCCAACCCTAGTTAAGATTCTGCGCGCACAGATTCTATGGAAGAAAGACTTCTGGCTTTTGATGGAACCCGG
>SDBV01003126.1_pt1 | contig 24640 bp, 19 predicted proteins | sample 2277081 | NCBI WGS metagenome assembly SDBV01 (sample SAMN10402039, study PRJNA504765) | marine sediment metagenome | isolation source: marine sediment core GS10_PC15, 223 cmbsf | place: Arctic Ocean: Southern Knipovich Ridge | collected 2010 | reverse complement strand
GCAGCAAAGATTTACTATATGTTAAATGCCGTTGAAGAAGATGAAGCAGAGTCCATTGTGAATTTCATTAAATCATTTCAGGACAACCATGGCAACATTTATGATAAAAAAATTGAACGCCTCTCCAGGTTTAGGAGAGTTGCATACTCGATTTTGCAGAGAAAATTGAACAATCTCTTTAATGAACAGGCACGAATAGGTGAAACAAGGCAATCTTTTGCCGCCCTGCGATGTCTGGGATCCAGACCGGACAACCCTTTTCTGGATATTCCATATACCGGGAAAGAGATAGAAAAATATATCCACTCCCTTAACTGGAAAGTACCCTGGGAAGCTGCCGGTGTTCTAAACCATCTCCTTTTCTTTTTGCACAATAACAGGAAACTGTTTAATGTGTACGAAAACGAAACGGATGAACTTATAGACCGCGCTTTAAAAGTATTGGATTCCTATAAACAGGATAACGGCGCATGGGCTGCTCCTTCATCAAATATTTCGGACAATCTGAAAATCAACGGGGGCATGAAGGTCATGGTCGCTTTCGAATCGGTTGAGAGAAATGATTTTACGAATCCGGAAGGCTTGATTGATTTATGCCTGTCAGCAGTAAATGACGGCCATGCCTGCAATAACTTCAATATCATATGCGTACTTTATCATTGTTCCCTCAAGACTTCTCACAGAATAGATGAGATCAGTGATTTCTGCAGAAGCAGACTGGACATTTATAAAAAACATTACTGGCCGGAACATGGCGGTTTCTCATTTTTTGAACGGCAGGCAAATAATATATATCTGGGTGCAAAAATAACAAGAGGATTAAAGGAACCGGACATTCATGGGACGGTACTATTCCTGTGGGGAATTATTCTGATTATGAAAATACTGGGGCTTAAAGATGCGGACGCATTTAATATGCCCATCACTTAGGATTGGCCGGTCAGGCACCGAGATATTATGGTATGCACAGCAGCAGCATTCCACTGGTTCATTCTAAATTCACAGAACTAATTAAATGACATTTTGATTTCAAGGAGATAAGCAAATAATGGACATACTGCTGATTAGCCCCGATTATTATAATAAGAAAAATAACTACCCGTGGTCGGCCCTTTCTGTTGGAACTTATTTGACAAGTGTAAAGAACTACGATGTACAGCTGCTTGACGGAAGTGTATATTCAAAAGCAGCACTCCTCGATAAGATAAAGGACTTATGCAGGGATGTCAAGCTTATCGGCATTAGCTCTATGACCACTGATACGTATTATGTCAAAGACGTCATCGATTACATTAAGGGAATAAACCCGGACTCTAAAATTATTGTGGGAGGCCCTCATGCAAGGCTTCAGCCTGAACAGACCGTTATGTATGAAAATATCGACTTTGTCTCCTACACAGAGGGTGAGCACACTATGTCTCTTCTGTTCGAGGAGATAAAGTCAGGAAAACACAGATATGACAGGGTTCCCGGCCTGATTTACAAAGAAGGGAATTCCGTCAAAAAAACACCAGAACCTGAACCTATCGGCTTTTATGACACAAACTACGACCTGCTTCCCGAGAGCACAAGAGAGACATTTCATGACTACATACAGGTACTGACGGGCAGAGGGTGTTCCTTAAAATGTTCGTTCTGTTTCAATTCTGTATGTGGACAGTCATGGCGCGGCAGGCCGGCGGATGAGGTAATAAGCGAAATAGATACAATAGTTTCTAAATACAATCCAAAGGTAATATATTTCAGAGATGAAAATTTCTTTTTGTCAAAAAAGAGGATACTGGAATTCATTTCATTATACAGGAAGAAGAAGTATACATTTAAATGGCGCGCTACCTGCTTTGCGGGATACTATACAAAACGATATATTAACTTTGAATTCCTTAAAGAACTTGAGAGTATAAATTGCGAGACCCTGAAATTCGGTTTGGAGAGTGGTTCGCAGCGTGTGCTGAACAGTCTTAACAAGAAGCTTAAAGTAGAGAATGTGAAACGGATGGTGAAGGACCTTTCCATGATCAAAAAAATCCAGGGGAATTATTCGTTCATGATCGGCCTCCCCGGTGAAACATTTGAAGAGTATAAGGAAACCATGGCAATGATTAAGTATATTTTTGATCATGAGCCGGACGCTCTTGTGATCGGGCCTCAATATTTCCGAATATATCCGGGAGGCAAACTGTATGATGAGATTAAGGCAAAATATGATTATTCTGAACCTAAGTCATTTGAGGAATGGGCAGATACATATAATCCCGAGAAAGACTGGCTGAGCTTCGGTAAACATATCAGGTATCCATGGATCCCGGAGGAACATGAATTTTTTGCACAGTATGCGGACGTAATAGTAAAACTGGTGAGAAAAAAAATTAAAAAGGACCCAAAATTACTGGCGGCACTGCCGTTTATTTTGCTGGCGAAGATTCGATTGGCATATGGATGGTACAGTTATCCCTATGACATAAAGCTCGTATCTTCGCTATATAAATACCTTCATAAAAAAGGCATTGTATAGCGATCTACCAGAAAAAGGCCCGGAGTACAATGAAACAATATATTAAAAATATTCTATTTATACCTTCCGTTGCCAAAGTCATCGTAAGACTTTTAGCAAAAATACATAAATTGAGTTATGACTACGTCGGGCCTTTTGCAATCGCAGCCGAGGGGGGATTACATCCTAAACACAGACTAATGAATTACCACGCATTTTTTGTCGATAATGTTTCAGAGGGGGACAAAGTCCTTGATATAGGCTGCGGCAATGCGGCCCTGTTAAGAGACGTTGCCGCAAAGACCGGAGCTGCCGCTGTAGGCGTTGATATTTCAGAAGATAATGTCAGGTCAGCCAGAAAATTACTTTCTGATTTTCCGAAGGCAGAAATCATCCGGTCCGATATTCGAGAATATAAAAGCGACATTCAGTTTGATGCCGTGATTCTCTCCAACGTACTTGAGCATATTGACAGAAGAGTAGAACTGCTGAAGTATCTCGGTGAAAACTTTAGTCCGCAGAAATTCCTTCTAAGAGTCCCAATGTTTGAACGTGAGTGGCTTGTCCCCTACAAAAGAGAACTTGGGATCGAATCACGGCTGGACCCGACTCACGAAATTGAATATACCGAGGCCCAGTTCAGAACTGAATTGGAAGCTGCAGCACTTGACATACAGAATATAAAATTTCAATGGGGTGAAATATATGCGGTTGTCACACCATTGAAGACGGAACCATAAGACTGGACTATACCTGTGAGAACATCCTGCATGAATATATTCATTGATAATCAGAGAATAACTGGATACTGATGCCAAACCTGCTCCTCTGTATGACTCCCGGGGTTGGCCTGAGCACATGGGATAAAATCGGATCTCTTCAGCGCGAGTTAAAACCTTATGAAGAATATCTGCGCAGGGGCTGGAATGTAAAAATCCTGACATTTGATAAAGATCTTATCCCTGAACTTCCGGATGGAATAGAAGCTGTCCGCTTTCCTGATCGAACATTACTGTGGCTGCTGCCATGGACGCATAAGGAAGTAGGCGTATGGGCAGATGTGATAAAGACAAACCAGAGTGTTCATGCTTTTTTTTATACAAGGGCGGCAAAGCACTGGAAAAAGCCGATACTTCTTCGCTGCGGCTATGTACATGGCGAATTTCTTGAGACTACAATGAAGCCCGGCCTTAAGATAAGGCTTTATCAGTTGATGGAAAAAAATGCTTTTCGCACTTCAACTCATTGTGAGGTCCCAACAGAATATCTTTCCAGATGGGTCTATGACAAATATGGTGTATCAAATAAAAATCTATCTATAGTTCCAAACTTCGTCGACATGGACCTGTTCATGCCGGCAGCTAAAATAGTGAAAAAAGAGCATTCCGTTGTATCTGTTGGCAGGCTTAATCCTCTCAAGAGATACGACTTGCTTATAAAGGCATGCGCTGAGATCCCCCGATGTCAATTAACTATTATAGGCGAAGGCCCTGAAAAGGGCCGTTTGGAGCAGCTGGCCCAAAAGAGCGGTCTAAAGCTCACGCTCACAGGCAATATTGATAATCGCTTGCTATCACAAAAAATTCAGGAACATACTGTATTTGCAATTGTTTCTTCATGGGAAGGACATCCAAAAGCATTAATGGAAGCGATGGCCAGCGGAATGCCCTGTCTGGGGGTGGAAGCACCCGGGATATCAGGAACGTTAAATCACAGAAAAACAGGCATCCTTGTCGAGCCGTCGCTTGCAGCTATTGTGAATGGGCTGAAAGAGCTATTTAGCAGTCCTGAGCTTCGAAGCAATTTATCGAGTGAAGCCAGAAAATATGTTGAGGACAATTTTTCCTTCGATGCCTGTTTCTCCAGGGAATACGGAATAGCAGAGCAGCTATTGGCTTAGCTTTACTTTTTATATACTTCAACGATGTTACACTTCAAGTTATGAAAATTTCCGTAAGCATTTTAATGCCTGTGTACAATGGTAAAGCTCACCTTGAAGACGCTATTAACAGTATCCTGAAACAGACATACAGGGATTTTGAATTAATAACAGTAGATGACGCTTCTTCAGACGGATCTTTATCGATACTCCAGGGATATGCAAAACAGGACAGCCGCATCAAAGTAATAACTAACAATAAAAACATCGGGCTGACCCGGTCATTAATAAAAGCTATCGAAATGGCACAGGGGCGATATCTTGCCAGACAGGATGCTGACGATATCTCCCTCCCCCAACGACTCGAAAAGCAGATTGATTTTTTAGAGAACAATAAAGAATACGGGGCAATCGGCACATCGGCAAGAGTTATTGGCAGCAACGGGGACTTCATAAGAAATGCTTATGTACCAAAGACCTGGTTTATGACGAGGCAGATATTAAGGTTCGGAAACTGCTTCCTGCATGGGAGCATGATGTTCAGAAAGGAAGCTTATATAGATGCTGGAGGATATAGAAGCTCTTTCTCTCTTGGGCAGGATTTCGACTTATGGCTGCGAATATCAAAGAAAAGTAAAATGAGAAACATGCATGAAATATTATACTGCTGGAGAGAAACAGGAGACAACAGCTTCTCATCAATAAAAACTGATACTCAGTTCAAGATTGCAGCATTGGCCTTATACGACCATCGTTATGACAAACAACTTGAACTGGACGATGACTTTGAGATAAACAGTTTCATAGACGATCTGTGCCAGAAGGATAGAAGAGAGTTTAATTCGTGTTTAAGAGATATTTGTTTGAGGCACGGCAACATAGCAATGGCAAGGAAATACCTGGACCGCAGCATAATCAATGTAATTCTCATAATGCTGACAGATGCAGCATTCAGGGTGAGAAGGATTAATAGAAAGTACAATGAAGAATAATATATTACTTTCCATTATAATCTCAACAAAGAACAAACCCTGGTCAGTATTGTCAAGGACCCTTGATTCAATCGTATCTTCCGATTTTAATGGACTTGAAACTATACTGGTAGATCAGAATATGGGAAATGAGATTGAATCCGAAATTAAGGGTAATAAAGAATATGCAAGCATTCAGCACGTTAAGTCGCCCGGGAAAGGGCTGTCCAAAGGAAGAAATCTCGGCATCAGCCGCTCCCTCGGAAGCTGGCTTTTATTTTTTGACGATGACGCCGTCCTGTCTGAAGGTACACTGCAGGACATAGCCCCCCTTCTCGTACAAAACCAGGGGGAGCGGAGAATTTTTTACGGCAGCATCTTTACCCTCGAGACAAACAGGCCCTATCTGAAAAAATCCATAACAATGGGCAACAGAGTCACCCTGTTAAACTTTGACACTGTTCCGAGTATTGCCTTCTTCTTTAACCGGTGTCTGTTTGATGAAATAGGCCTCTTCGATGAGAACCTGGGTGCGGGGATGAAGTTCGGAGGGGGAGAGGAATCGGATATAATTATAAGGGCGCTGAAAAAACAGTTCAGGATAGATTTCACAAAGGACTTCAAGGTATACCATCCGTCATCGGACATATCACTAACGAGTTTGACCAAACGTGAATCCTACGGCATGGGTTTCGGAGCACTCTACAGAAAGCATATGTTCTCTTCCCCTTATTTTTTTTCAATATTATTCTCCAAGTTCGCTCTGGAGATATTGATAAGGACAACTTTAGTACTAATCAGCCTGGGAAATCGGGAAGCGAGAAATTATCACTATTACTTTTTCCAGGGGATAATGAAGGGATTTTTACAGTTTAATGCATGAACATAAAAGCCTATGAGATATAAAAAAGTACTGCTTGTATTTCCGGATTACAAAGGCGGACATTACGGTGCACTGCGTCCTCCTGCCGGACTTGGCTATATAGCGGAAACCCTTAAAACAGCCGGAATAGAATATGATGTTATCGATATGGCCGCGGGATATTCTACTTCTGATCTGAAGGATAAAATAGCGGAGTTCAAGCCGGATCTTGCAGGGATCAGCCTTATGTCATTGATGTTTAAACGTTCATATGAGATCATAGATTTCATCAAACAGTGTGATCCCTCTCTTCATATAATAGCCGGAGGACCGCATATCTCGACACTGAGAGAACAGGTCCTGAAGGATTGCCCTTCCCTTGACTACGGAGCAGTACTAGAGGGGGAACAACTCATTCTTGAACTCTGCAGAGGGGAAGAGCGCCCCTCCATCAAGGGACTGATCTACAGAGACGAAAGCGGAATAGTTTTTTCAGGAGAAAGGCCTTTAAATAATGAACTCGATAATATACCCTTTCCTAAATATGAGAAATTCCAGCTTAATAAATATGTCACAGAGGAAATAGGTATTGTATCCTCACGCGGCTGTCCCTATGGCTGTATATACTGTCCTGTAAAAACCGCTATCGGCAGGAAGTGGCGGAAACGCGGTCCAGATGGTTTTGTCAATGAAATAGCTTACTGGTATGAGAGGGGGTACAGGCAGTTCAGTATCCTTGATGACAATTTCACCTTTGATAATAAACGTGTCATTGATATTTGCACAAAGATCAAGGCAGACAGCCTCATTGACCTTGAGCTTAACTGCAATAACGGGATAAGGGCTGACAGGGTAAACTATGAAATATTAAAGGCCATGAGAGAAGCCGGTTTTGCATACCTGGCGTTTGGGGTGGAAGGAGGAAATGACAAAATCCTCAAAAACATCAACAAAGGAGAAACTATTGAATCTATTGAAAGGGCCATCAGGGACGCCATTAAACTTGGATACAAGGTAACACTTTTCTTCATCGTCGGATCACCCGGAGAAACAATGGATGATGTCAACGACTCCATAAAACTTGCGCTTAAATATCCTGTATTTGATGTAAGGTTTTACAACCTGATCCCGTTTCCTCAAAGCAAACTCTTTGACTGGGTTGAGAGCAATAATTATTTTATTGTCAGCCCCGATGAATACCTTAACGGCACATCACACTGGGACAACAGGCCCGTCTTTGAAACACCCGACCTGAATAAGCATGAAAGAGAAAAGGCCCTGAAACTGGTCAGAGAGGTGAGAAAAAAAGTCAGGTCCGCGTCCATGAAAACCTCCCTCGCCCCAAAGTTCGGCCCTCTGGCAGAACTGATAGCAAAAATATATGTGACCGACTGGATGCAGGGAAAGTTAATGAGAAGCGGCATGTTACGCAGGAACCTTAAACGGGCATTCATGCGTCTTGCCGGTTAATTGCTTCCATAATATTCCCATTAACTCATGCTGAATATTAACAACCTTGCAGCAAATTCTATAAACATGTGCCGTACCAGGATACAAATTGACATATAAAATTGCTGTCATTCACGAATGGCTTGTAAATTACGCCGGCTCAGAAAGGGTGCTTGAGCAAATCATAAAGCTCTATCCTGATGCAGACCTTTTCAGCCAGGTAGATTTTCTTCAGAAAGGAGAGCGTGACTTCATTTCAAATAAACAAGTCCGAACCTCCTTTATCCAGAGGCTTCCCTTCGCAAGGGAAAAGTACCGCAGCTACCTGCCCCTGATGCCCTTTGCCGTAAGACGCTTTGATCTGTCCGGCCATGATGTGATAATCTCAAATTCTCATTCCGTTGCCAAAGGAGTAAAAAAGAATCCCCGTCAGCTCCAGATCTGTTACTGCCATACACCAATGCGATACGCATGGGACTTGCGGGACCAGTATCTCAAGGAGTCGGGCCTGGATTCAGGAATAAAGGGAGTACTGGCAAAGTTTATTCTGGAACGACTGCAAAAATGGGATTATAATGCCTCTCAGCAAGTGGATTTCTTCATTGCCAACTCCAGATACATAAAAGACAGGATAAAGCGTGCCTACAACAGGGAGGCAGAGGTAATATATCCGCCTGTCGATATTGAGAGTTTTAAGCTCAGGGAACAGAAAGATGATTTTTACCTGACCGTATCACGAATGGTCCCTTACAAAAAGGTAGACCTCATCGTCGAAGCATTTTCCGGGACCGGACAGCCGCTCGTAATCATAGGCGACGGGCCTGACTTCAGCAAGGTAAAAAGCAGGGCCGGATCAAATATTGAATTTCGCGGATATCAGGAAGACAGTGTTCTTATCGACTATATGCAGAGGGCAAAGGCCTTTGTATTTGCAGCTGAAGAGGATTTCGGCATCGTCCCTGTAGAAGCACAGGCATGCGGCACACCGGTAATAGCCTTTGGCAGAGGCGGGGTCACAGAATCGGTCATCCCTGTTCAGAGCAGCAACAGTACTCCTCCCACCGGAATATTTTTCGATGAACAGTCCCCTGCGGCACTCATTGATGCTTTAAAAAGATTTGAGTCACTGAGTGATAAATTCGATCCCCTGGAGATAAGAAAAAATGCCGAAAGGTTCAGTGTAGAAAGATTCAGGCATGAACTGGAAGAGTTTATCTCAAAAAAGATTGATGAGTTTTTTAAATAACCCTTTTTTTATAGTCTCCCCGGAGCCTACCCCTCATTACTATCTATATCCTGCCGTGAACTTCCAATACCCTTCGCAGCCATCCCGAGCCCGATTACAACCGCAAGGTATCGCAATTTGATAAGTGACACCATGGCATGAAGGATATAGTTGCCCACTAAGACCGCAACGCATGCCACAAGCATATAGCCTGCTATCCCTTCTTTTTTCAGGGCTTCCTTCCAGAATGTTCTTATTGAAATCAGGATAAGAAGTACATAGGGGATAAAGCCGATAGTCCCCTGATGAAAAAGTAGAGTCAAAAATGTATTATGAGGATCATCAAACGGTGCCCTCTCCGTACTGTTATGCGGGCTTTCTTTGATCGGGGTATTTTCAAACGGTTCATTTTTATGAAATATTTCTTTGCCATAACCCCACCCCAGGAATGGTCTCTCCTTAATGCCGTACGTGGTTGCCCTCCAGACATATGTTCTGTCATTAATGGTTCCTTTTAATGTAAAACGGTTTTTAACATCTGGAAATATGAACCACGATACTGTCCCGACCATGATTATCACCGCAACTACCAGCGCCAGGAGACGCACAAGGTTGTGTCCTCTTTTTCGAACGATATAAATAGTCCAGATCAGGGCCATGCTGAAAAAGGAAATATAACCTCCCTTGGATGTATTCAGCACCAGGGCAAGGATCAGGATAACAGCTGAAGCCGCTAGAACAAGTTTTAGAGCCGGTTTCTTCCATACGAAAAAAAGAAGGAACGCAAACGGGATAACGGTATTCAAATACTTTGCAAATTTATTGTGATATACATGCATTAATGCGATGTCCGGCTTCAGCATGGGGATATCATGAAAAGCATAGCTGTAATATCCAATGCCGGATATAAATATGGCGGTAAACAGGCAGACATAAGCTGTCTTTCTGAGTCTGATTTCATCAGACATTACAGTAGCAATTACAGGAAAGAGCGCAGCAAATATAAGCGGGTCCATTTTGAATCTGAAAAGAGAATAAAGCGGGTCGATTGAAAATATTACAGCTACAATTGTAGCAGCTAAATAAGTCCAGCACAGAATTGAGACCGGCTCTTTTAAGAGATAAAGATTTTTTCTATGCTTGAGAGTGAACACCCAGAGGGCAAAATTGCCGAATATCAGTATACTCCTGATAGTCTCTCCTTTGGACAGAAACATAAGTATTATGTACAGATAGACACCGTACTCAATAATCCTGTCTATGATTTCGATTTTTTTATTCATCTACAGATTACGCTGGAAAGCTCCCCTTATCATTACCTACCGCCTGGAACTTACCTGGCTCATAACACCCAGCATGAATTTCCTGGTAATTAAAGACAAAGTAGTCATAGGGGCCACCTTGAACTTCTCGTAAACTCTCAGGAGTGTCCCTGCAGGATGTTTAAATACACGGCGCATGAAAGTTCTGTCTCTTATGTCTGCCAGATCCCCTGGAGAGAATTCCGGAGTCCGAATCTGGCCGACTCTCGGCGACAGGTTCCCCATATGAAAATCTTTCTCAAAGTACCCTTTCTCTTCACACTCCTTATAAAGGGCTGTCCCCGGGTATGGCGCGGCAATAGAGATTATTACCGAATCAACATCCGGGTCCTCCGCAAATTTCATTGAACGTTTAATTGACTCCATTGTTTCACCGGGAAGCCCTATAACAAAAAACGCATTAGTATGTATTTTTAATTTTCTGCATGCCTTTGTCACCGACTCAACTTTATCGAGCCGGAGAGGTTTCCTGATTATTTTAGTAAGAGTTTCAGGGTCGCCCGACTCAACAGCAATGGTAAGCCAGGAGCAGCCGCTCTCTTTCATTAATTTCAGGAGGTTATCGTTCAGGGCCCATATTGCGACCCCGTTTGGGGCGGTCCATGAAAATCCGTATTTTTCATCAATCATGTTCTGAAAGATCGCTTCCGCCCTTTTACGGTCAAAGGTTATATTGTCATCCTCAAATAAGAGATGATTGATCCCGTATTGTTCACGGAGTTCCTTCAGCTCACTCAAAACATACTCCGGTGAATGCCCCCTGAATCTGCGTCCCCACACTGAATGGATCGAACAGAATACGCACTTTGCAGGACATCCCCTTGAAGTAATCAGAGTTGTAGCGCGCACACTTTTTTTCGGCGAGCCGTGCATCCTGCCGATTTTTATATATCCTTCGATATTCAGGAGATGCCTTGCGGGCCTGGGAAGACTGTCGATATTTTCAATGAACTCCTGGGGAGTGGACCGGATTTCTCCATTTTCTCTCCATGTGAGATTATTGACTTCATCTATCCTGATTTTTTTCTCAAGATGCTCAACAAGCCTCAGGAATGCATATTCCCCCTCTCCACGTATTACGTAATCAATATGGGGTTCACAGACCAGATCATCCGCCATAACAGTTGCGTGAGTTCCGCCGACAGCAATTTTCACATTCGGAAATTTTTCCTTGATATGTTCAGAAAGTTTCCGAACAGTCCTGTCAAGAGTTGAAAATATGGCGGAAATACCGATGATATTCGGGCCGTGTTCTTCTATTACATGAAGGATTTCATGAACAGATAAACCGTATGACATAGTCCCGTTGCTGATTTCATCCTCAGTGCCGTAACCTTCGACGACACAATCAACGATTTTCACGGCATACTTATTCTGTTCGAGCACTGCTGCTATATAAGCTAAGCCCAGAGGGGGACTGGCAGTTTTCACCTCATCAGGAATAAATGGATAAGGGGGATTAATAAGCAGTATCTTCATCTAGTAGTCCTCAATAATTTTCAATGGCCTTATCACTTCTTGCCAGGGTAGATTGTATGTAACGGATATATTCTACAATTTTTTTTCATTAATACATATCTGTGTAATCTGCTTTTTTAATCGGTGTAATCAGAGATTCACAGAATCTCAGCTAATTTCTTCTGCAAAAGCGCATGGTGCGTTCCCTTCCAGTAGTACCTGCTGCAATTTTTGCAGTGCTTAAAACTGTCATGAGTTTGAAAAACATATTCCGGAACGTGCATTTTTGCATTTTCCTTCGGAACTATGTCGAGGACTTGATTACAGAGAGAGCATCTGCATAACTCCTGTATATTTATGGATTTTCCCGGTGAACTATGGGAGATCAGACTGAATGTTAAAATAACGTTTTTCAATTGTTCGAATGGATCGTTTTCCTTTAACAGCAGAAAATCTTTCAGGCCCCTTACTTTTACAAGACGGGTATTTCTCGTAAGGAGCGTCCTGTCTTCTTCGCGTGCAATTCTAAGAATAAGACTGTCTTCAATATGCGGGTAATATAAAGTATCATAGCCGATCAGTCTTAACCATCTGGCGAGACGGCCAAGCATTGAATCGGCTATGAATTTCATTTCATGCTGTCTATTAGCAGCTATTTTTAGTGGCCGCCAGGGAATTCCTCTTCAGATTCTACATAGGTCTCTTTATACATATCGGTGCCGGTACCGGCAGGAATAAGTCTTCCCATAATAATATTTTCTTTCAGTCCTCTCAGTGTATCTACTGCCCCGTTAATTGCGGCCTCGGTAAGGACCCTTGTAGTCTCCTGGAATGAAGCTGCCGAGATAAAACTGTCTGTAGAAAGTGATGCCTTCGTAATACCCAGAAGCATGGGCTTTCCCTGGGCAGGTTTACCCTTTTGCTTCAATATCTTCTGGTTTTCTTCATCAAACTTAACTTTATCAAACTGTTCGCCAACGAGAAAATCCGTATCACCTGCATCCTCGATCTTTATTTTTCTCATCATCTGCCTGACAACAACTTCTATATGCTTATCGTTTATTCCAACACCCTGAAGTCTGTAAACTTTCTGCACTTCATCCACGAGATACCTCTGCAGTGCGTTGGGACCCAGGATTTCAAGTATGTTATGGGGGTTTATTGAGCCGTCCATCAAGGCCTCACCGGCCTTTACCCAGTCTCCTTCATGAACGCTGAGATGTCTGCCTTTAGGAATTTTATATTCCCTGGTATCCGCACCTCCCACGACATTGACTACTCTCATTCCCTTGTCAAAACCCTTAAACTCAACAGTTCCGTCTATCTCACTTACAACCGCCTGCTCTTTGGGTTTCCTCGCCTCAAAAAGTTCCGCAACCCTCGGAAGACCGCCCGTGATGTCCTTGGTCTTTGTTGTTTCCCTCGGTATCTTGGCTATAATATCACCGGGATGTACGATGGTCCCCTTGTCAACAAGGACGTGAGCACCTGAAGGCAGCATATAACGGGCGAGGTTAGTGGTTCCGGGTGTCCTCAAAGTAGCTTTCCCATGTTCGTCTTTAACTGAAACCCTCGGTCTCATATGAGCAGGATATTCAATAATAACCTTATGGGCAAGACCTGTAACCTCATCAACTTCTTCTTTGACAGATACACCTTCAGTTATGTCTCCAAGTGCGATCCTTCCACCGACTTCTGTAATAATCGGGAGTGAATACGGGTCCCATTCAACCAGCAGTTGTCCCGCATCTACTTTCTGTCCTTTTTTCACTTTCAGTTTCGCGCCATAAACTACAGAGTATTTCTCTCTTTCTCTTCCTTTTGCATCAATTAAGGCGATACTGCCGTTTCTGTTCATAACTACCAGAGAACCTTCCCTGTCTTTAACAGTCGAAAGATCAATGAATTTAATTGTCCCGCTGTTTTTGGCCTCAAGAACAGTCTGCTCTACAAGCCTGGTAGCTGTACCGCCGATATGGAAAGTTCTCATCGTGAGCTGTGTTCCGGGCTCTCCGATAGATTGTGCCGCAATTATTCCGACCGCCTCTCCTGTTTCGACTATCCCGCCCCTTCCGAGGTCTCTGCCGTAGCACATCTTGCATACCCCGACCTGGGCCTCACATGTTAAAACCGAACGGATCAGCACCTTGTCAATACCGGCCGCTACAACTTTCTGTGCAAGTTCATCATCTATTTCCTGTCCTTTGGAGACAACTTTTTCATCGGTCACCATATCTTTCAGATTCTCAGCTGCAACCCTGCCGTAAATCCTTTCTTCCAGCGGTTCGATTATCTCTCCGCCTTCAAGAAGGCTTGTCACCTGGATGCCCTGATGTGTTCCGCAGTCATCCATCCTGATAATAACGTCCTGGGTAACATCTACGAGCCGCCTTGTAAGATAACCTGAATTGGCTGTTTTTAATGCAGTGTCAGCCAGACCTTTTCTTGCGCCGTGAGTTGAAATGAAATACTGGAGCGGTGTCAGCCCTTCTCTGAAATTTGCAGTAATCGGGGTCTCAATAATTTCCCCGGAAGGTTTTGCCATCAGTCCCCTCATCCCTGCCAGCTGTCTCAGCTGGGCAGCAGATCCTCTCGCGCCTGAATCCGCCATCATGAATATGTTGTTAAAAGAACGCCTTTCCTGAAGCTCTTCTTTTGATATCTTACTCAGGTCTTCCACTCCTTCGGAACCCAGTTCTTTCATCATCGCATCCGCAATCTTTTCAGTCACTTCAGCCCAGATATCAATGACCTTATTATAGCGTTCACCATTTGTTATCAATCCATCGGCATACTGCTGCTGAACATCGAGTACATCATGTTCAGCCTCTTTGATAAATTTGTCTTTCTGGGTAGGGATATGCATGTCATCAATACAGATAGAATTTCCTGACAATGTAGCGCTTGCAAAACCGAGCTTCTCAATATTGTCAAGGAAAATAACCGTTGCCTTCCTCCCGAGTCTCTTGTAACAGAATTCGACAAGTTTCCCAACCTCTTTCTTGGTCATTACCTTGTTGATCATCGAGAATGAAAGTCCCTCGGGCAGCACTTCTCCAAGAATAACACGGCCGGCCGTGGTCTCAACAAAAGAACCGTTCATCCTTACCTTAATCTTTGTATGTTCCTCAATAGTTCCTGCATCATATGCAATCCTGACTGCTTCCCTGTTTTCATAGACGCCTTTCATCCTGGCCCTGAATTTCTCTGCGGGGTCCTTGATCTTTTCGATATCTGACTCAGATAGTATTTCTCCTTTTGCTCCTTTTTTCTCTTTCGTAAGATAATAAATACCGAGGACCATGTCCTGCGTGGGTGTCGCAATAGGTTTGCCGCTTGCAGGACTGAGAATATTATTTATGGACATCATCAGCACTCTCGCCTCAACCTGCGCTTCTATGGAAAGCGGCACATGCACTGCCATCTGGTCTCCGTCAAAGTCAGCATTAAACGCGGTGCAGACCAGGGGGTGAAGCCTGATGGCCTTGCCCTCAACAAGTTTGGGGTCAAATGCCTGCATTCCAAGCCGGTGAAGGGTCGGCGCCCTGTTTAACAGGACAGGGTGTTCCTTGATCACTTCATCCAGGCAATCCCAGACTATATCTTCTCCCTTTTCAACCACCTTTTTGGCAGCCTTGATAGTTGTAACATAGCCTTTTTCTTCAAGCTTGCTGAATATGTACGGTTTAAAAAGTTCAAGCGCCATTGTCTTGGGAAGACCGCACTGGTGCAGTTTAAGTTCAGGGCCGACAACAATAACCGAACGGCCTGAATAATCCACTCGCTTGCCGAGAAGGTTCTGTCTGAAACGTCCCTGCTTCCCTTTTATCATGTCACTCAGGGACTTAAGAGGTCTCTTGGTCGCGGCCTTAAGAACACGGCTTCTCCTGCCGTTGTCAAACAGTGCATCGACTGCTTCCTGAAGCATCCTTTTTTCATTTCGGATAATTACGCTCGGGGCATTCAGCTCCATCAGCCTCTTCAGCCTGTTGTTCCTGTTTATTACCCTTCTGTAAAGATCATTCAGGTCTGAAGTAGCAAACCTTCCGCCTTCAAGAGGCACTAACGGGCGGAGGTCCGGCGGAAGAACAGGGACAACATCCATTATCATCCATTCCGGCTTGTTCCCTGATTTTCTGAAAGCCTCAACAACCCGCAATCTCTTTGTAAGCTTTTTCTTAATGCCGAGTGATGATGAAGCCGCTATCTTTGCTCTCAGCATTTTTGCCAGTACATCGAGGTCTATGCCCCTGAGGAGCTCTTTTACCGCCTCTGCTCCGACTCCGGCCTTAAACTTATCACCAAAGTCCTGGACATTTTCCCTGTATTGTTCATCGGTAAGCAGTTCATTCTGTTTTAATTTGGTTTCACCGGGATCAACAACAATATAGCTCTCAAAATAAAGCACCTTCTCAAGCATACGCATAGTCATGTCAAGAAGGGTGCCTATACGTGAAGGGATGCCTTTTAAAAACCAGATATGGGCAACAGGGGTTGCAAGCTCAATATGCCCGAGCCTTTCACGCCTTGATTTTGCCTGTATGACTTCAACGCCGCACTTGTCGCAGACAACTCCCCGGTGCTTCATCCTCTTGTATTTGCCGCATATGCACTCCCAGTCCTTGACCGGACCAAAAATCTTTGCACAGAAAAGTCCGTCTCTTTCAGGCTTGAAAGTACGGTAATTGATCGTTTCAGGCTTTTTTACTTCTCCGTATGACCAGGCCCGTATCTTTTCCGGAGACGCCAGCCTGATTTTGATAGCCTCAAATTCCGTAGGATTTTTCGGCTTTTCAAATATTGAATATATATCTTCCACTTAGTTTCCTCCCATTTTCATCTATAAAATCCACAGATTTCATAGATTACTCGGATTTCTTAATCTTTACTCAGAAAGAACCATATGTTCCAAACCCCAAAAATGTAATAAACAGTTTGCCTTTTTCGAGATTAATTTTTTTATTTTTTAATATCTGTGTCATCTGCGTAATCTGCGGACTTCCTACGCCTTTGCCTTTGCAGTGGAACCCTGTTTCCGTTTCTCACTGCTTTTAGCTTTAGTTGATTCTTCTTCCAGCTCAACATCAAGGCCAAGACTCTGCAGTTCTTTTATCAAAACATGGAACGACTCCGGCACACCCGGCTCGAGATTGGCATCTCCTTTAACAATTGCCTCGTACACCCTTGCCCTTCCTGTTACGTCATCACTCTTTACTGTTAGAAATTCCTGCAAAGTATATGCAGCGCCGTAAGCCTCAAGTGCCCAGACTTCCATCTCTCCCAGCCTCTGTCCGCCGAACTGCGCCTTACCTCCCAGCGGCTGCTGGGTAACGAGTGAGTAAGGGCCTATGGAACGGGCATGTATCTTATCTTCCACAAGATGGTGAAGTTTCATTATATACATATTGCCCACTGTAACAGGCTTCTTAAACGGTTCCCCGGTCTTTCCATCATATAACGTGATCTGACCGCTGGTCGGCAGGCCCGCCTGTTTTAAAAGGTCCTTTATTTCACTCTCCTTCGCACCCTCAAAGACCGGCGTTGCCACATAAATGTCAAGTGTCTTCGCAGCCCACCCGAGATGGGTCTCCAGTATCTGGCCGACATTCATTCTGGACGGCACTCCGAGAGGATTCAAAATTATATCCACCGGGACTCCGCTTGGAAGATACGGCATATCCTCCTCCGGTACCACAATAGAAATAACACCCTTATTGCCGTGTCTCCCTGCCATCTTGTCTCCGACCTGTATTTTCCTCTTCATTGCAACAAATACTTTCACAATCTTCAGGACACCAGGTGGAAGTTCATCACCCTTCTTGAACTGGTTCATCTTTTTATTAAATTGATCTTCAAGGACTTTTATCTGTCCCGCTGTTTCATCTGCAACAGCTTTAACTTCATCACTCTTTCCGGAATTCGAAAGTTTAAGCTTGTGAAGGGATTTATCAGGAACAGCCTCAAGATTCTTATCAGTGAGCTTCTTTCCATTTTCGCACACAACCTCTTTAACTCCGGTAACCTTGACATCTTCCGCCACTTTTTCGTCAATGAGCATTTCTCTCATTCTTTTATAGCTGTTTTCTCTGAGAATTCTCACCTCATCTTCATAATCCGTCTGCAGCTGCTCCTTCTTGTCCTCTTCAATGCTCTTTGTCCTTTTGTCCTTGTTGGCCCCTTTCCTTGTGAATACCTTAACGTCTAAAACAGTGCCTTCAATTCCGGGCGGGACATATAGGCAGTTTTCTCTGACTTCTTCCGCCTTTTCACCAAAAATCGCCCTCAGCAGCTTCTCTTCAGGTGTAAGCTGGGTCTCACTCTTCGGCGTGACCTTTCCTACGAGAATATTACCCGGTTTTATATGTGCTCCTGTCCGGATAATTCCGCTTTCGTCCAGGTCTTTCAGTGACTCTTCACCAATATTGGGAATATCTCTTGTTATCTCTTCAGGCCCGAGCTTTGTCTCTCTTGCCTCTGCGGAAAACTCCTCAATATGTATGGATGTATAAACATCTTCTTTTACGAGACGTTCGCTGATAATAATAGCGTCCTCAAAGTTATACCCTCCCCACGGCATAAAAGCCACTGTAACATTCTTGCCCAGAGCGAGTTCTCCCATGTCAGTAGCAGGCCCGTCTGCAATTACCTGGCCCTTCTTTACGCTGTCTCCGGTGTTGACAATAGGTTTCTGGTTTACGCAGGTGGCCTGATTAGACCTGTAAAACTTGATCAGGGTATAGACATCCACCCCGCCGTCATCACATCTCACAACAATTCTTGTCGCGTCAACAAACTCTACTACCCCGCGCCTTTTTGCAAGGATTACCACTCCCGAGTCTTTTGCCGCAACACCTTCCACCCCTGTTCCTACTCTCGGGGCGTCCGTAAGCAGCAAAGGTACAGCCTGTCTCTGCATGTTTGATCCCATCAATGCCCTGTTGGCATCATCATTTTCAAGGAAAGGGATTAGTGAAGCGGATATGCTCACTATCTGTTTCGGTGAAACATCCATATATTCAACTTCATCTGGTGCAACCAGCCTGAAATCACCGCCAACTCTGACAGAAACCGTTTCGCCTTCTATATTGCCTCTGGCATCAAGAGTTGTGATAGCCTGTGCAATGATATACTTTTCTCCATCAATTGCCGAAAGGTATACGATCTCATCAGAGACTTTGCCGTTCTTGACTTTTCTGTACGGTGATTCTATAAAACCAAAATCATTCACCCTTGCATATGAAGCAAGAGAAACTATGAGCCCGATGTTCGGACCTTCAGGGGTCTCAACAGGACAGATACGCCCGTAGTGTGTCGGGTGGACGTCTCTTACCTCAAACCCGGCCCTCTCCCTGGTCAGGCCGCCTGGCCCCAGAGCACTTAATCTCCTTTTATGTGTTATCTCCGACATGGGATTAGTCTGGTCCATGAACTGGCTCAACTGGCTTGAACCGAAAAACTCCTTTATCACGGCAATAACAGGCTTTGCATTTATAATGTCATGCGGCATTGCCGTGTCCAGCTCTGTCAATGTCATCTTCTCTTTTATTGCACGCTCCATTCTGACCAGCCCGATCCTGAACTGGTTTTCAAGGAGTTCTCCAACTGCCCTTACCCTCCTGTTTCCAAGATGGTCAATATCATCTACCTCTCCCTTGCCGGCCCTCAGGTCAAAGAGATACCGGAGGATTTCAACAATGTCCCTGTCTGTAAGAACACGGGTTTCAAGAGGCACATCAAGTCCGAGGCGTTTATTCAGCTTAAGCCTTCCAACTATAGAAAGGTCATATCTTTTAGGCTCAAAAAACAACCCCTCAAAAAGTGCCCTTGCGTCTGCAATTGAAGGTGGCTCACCGGGTCTGAGTTTTTTGTAAATCTCCACAAGTGCTTCATCGGTACTGCCTACTTTATCCAGGCGGAGAGTATTTCTCAAAGAGGGGAGATAACGTATACCGTCAATAAAAATCAGCTGAAGTGAAGGCAGTTTCATTGCCATTATTTCTTCAGCAATTTCTTCCGTGATCTCCTCATTGCTTTCGAGTATTATCTCGCCGGTATCAGGGTCAATTATGTCCATCAATGTTACTCTTCCCACAAGTTCTTCCTTATAAAAAGGTATCTCCTTGATCTTTGCCGCATCCAGTTTTTTTACGGCTGCTTTTGTTATCCTGCCGCCTTCTTTTACAAACACTTCATCTGTTTTCGGGTGGTTAATGCTTTTAAATGCCCTCAGTCCAGCAAGGATCTCCGAAACGCCGCGCGTTGCCGTGCCGCGTTTTATCTTGATATCCTCAATTGGATAGTAGGTCCTCAGTATCTGTTCCTCTGAAAAGCCAAGGGCCTTAAGGATAATTGTGGCATGGAGTTTTTTTCTGCGGTCAATCCTCACATAAAGAGTGTCTTTTGTATCAAATTCAAAATCAAACCACGACCCCCTGGCAGGTATGATCCGGGCTGAAAAGATTGTCTGGCCGCCCACTGATTTGGCCTTATCATGACTGAACAGGATACCCGGGGAACGGTGCAGCTGACTGACAACCACCCTTTCTACACCATTAATAACAAAAGTGCCCGTCTCAGTCATGAGGGGAAGCTCTCCAAGATAGACCTCCTGTTCCCTGGACTCTTTTAACCTCTTCTGGTCCCCTTCACCTTTTTCCCAGAGGTTAAGCTTTACTTTTATCTTCAAAGGTGAAGCATAATTGATGCCTTTATCAAGAGATTCCCTCAAGTCATACTTGGGCTGGCCCATTATATACTCTAAAAACTCAATCGATGCGGTTTCATTATAATCAACAATAGGAAATACACTTGAAAACGCCGCCTGCAGCCCGACATCTTCTCTTTTGCCCGGCTTTACATTTTCCTGCAAAAAACGTTCAAATGAACGTATCTGGATTTCTAAAAGATTCGGGATAGCAAGTATCTCGGATGATTTCCCAAAACTTTTTCTGGTCCTTAAACCCTCTGCCATAATTCTCCTTTTTTCAGAACACAGAAACCAGATTTCAGAACACAGACTTTTTTCTTCGGTCTGTGTTCCGTGCTCTGTGTTCCCCTGTACAGTTTCTGGTACAGGGTTCTTTAATCAAATTTATTTCAATTCTACTAATGCACCCTGTTCTTCGAGCTTTGCCTTGATTGAATCCGCCTCTTCCTTGGAAACGCCTGATTTTACAGCCTTAGGTGCGCTGTCTACAAGCGCTTTAGCTTCCTTAAGTCCAAGACTTGTAAGCTCCCTCACTGCCTTGATGACCTGGATCTTTTTGTCACCGGCACCAGTCAGGACAACATCAAAACTGGTTTGCTCCTCCTCTGCTGCTTCTGCGACTGGGGCTCCTGCGGCTGCAACAGCAACAGGGGCGGCAGCGGTCACTCCATATCTTTCCTCAAATTCTTTTATAAACTCCGACATCTCCAGAATCGTCATTTTGTCAATAAACTCAAATACATTTTCCTTTGTAGCTGACATCTTCTTCCTCCTTTTATTCTATAAATCAACAATTAGAATTTCATTCGTTTTTTAACTTTCACTCTTTGTACTCTTCAATGCTTCCATCGCATAAGCAAACTGCGTAAGCGTGGAATTCAGTAAACCGGCCAGCTTGCTCAAAGGCGACTGCATAGCGCCGACCAGCATTGCAAGCTGAATCTCTCTTGACGGCAATTTTGAGATTGCCGATATCTGTTCGGAAGAGCAGATATCACCTTCTATAACTCCGCCTTTGATCTCAAGCTTATCATTGGACTTACTGAATTCCAGAACCTTTTTTACAAGAAGCACCGGATCATCGTAACCGATAGCTACTCCTATGGGACCTGAAAAAATCTCCCTGGCAGCCTCTATAGATGTACCTTCAGCAGCGATTTTGGCAAGAGTATTTTTTACAACCTTATACTCAAGTTCAGCAGACCTGAGAATGGCCCTTAAACCTGAGATCTCCTCAACATCAAGTCCGCGATAATCCGTAAATACAACACCTTTTGCCTTCTCAAATTTACCCTGAAGCTCTGAAACCAGCTGTTTTTTTTCTTCCTTATTCAGTTTGTTCACCCCTTTCTTTATATCAGAAACCCTGAAAGAAAGAGTTATGAGTTAAGAGTTATGAGTTAAAAGTCATTCAAATTATGACTATCAACTTTCAGCTCTTAACTGATTCCCAGTCTATGCGGGCCGGTTAATTCGTTTAAGCAATTCCTGATTACAGGAACTGCACCTGCAGTCTCTGACTTATTTTATTTAGACTTATGTCTATTTTCTCTATATATTATCCCTGGATCTAAACTGTTGATACACTTGAAATAACCAGAGGAATACCAGCTCCCATTGTTGCCGAAATAGATATCTTTTTCAGGTACTTGCCTTTACTTGAAGAAGGCTTTGCCTTTTCAATCGCTTTCACAACAGTTTTTGCATTATCAATAAGTTTATCGCTGTCAAAAGATACTTTGCCTATAGATACATGCACAACACCGGCTTTTTCAGTCCGGTAATCAGCCTTTCCGGCTGTTATGTCTTTTACGGCCTTTCCCACATCAAATGTAACGGTTCCGGACTTGGGATTCGGCATGAGACCTCTTGGCCCGAGAACTTTTCCCAGTTTCCCGACCAGTCCCATCACATCAGGCGTTGCCACTACTTTATCAAAGTCCAGCCATCCTCCCTGGACCTTTTTAACCAGATCTTCAGCACCTACAAATTCAGCACCCGCATCTTTTCCCTCAGTGGCCTTTTCTCCCTTTGCAAAAACAATGACCCTCACCTTCTTGCCAAGTCCATGGGGTAAAACCACGCTTCCCCTGACCATCTGATCCGATTTCTTGGGATCAATTCCCAGATTCATCGATAAATCCACTGACTCATCAAATTTTACATAAGCGAGTTCCTTTATCAGATCAATTGCTTCCTTAATGTCGTATTGTTTAGTTTTGTCTATTTTTTCCTTCGCTTCATTCTGTTTCTTAGCCATTGTGCCTCCAAATAAGTTATATGCTATTAGTTATACGCTATTAGAAGTTAACGTTGGTCAAGTCTTTACATATAACTAATAACTAATAACGTTTTTTACTTAGTTACCTCAACTCCCATACTTCTCGCAGTGCCCTGGATGATTTTCATCGCCTGTTCAACGTCAAAAGCATTCAGGTCCGGCATTTTTGTCTTGGCAATTTCCCTTACCTGGTCCAGAGTGAGTTTTCCAACTTTTTCCTTGTTAGGCTCACCCGATCCCTTAACAATTCCTGCGGCCTTTTTAATCAGTTCCGATGCCGGCGGGGTCTTCAAAATAAATGTATAAGACCTGTCTTTGTATATGGTGATCACAGCGGGAATAATGGTATCTCCCAGTGCCTTTGTCTGCGAATTAAAGGCATTACAGAAATCCATTATATTAATACCATGTGGTCCCAGTGCCGGTCCAATAGGCGGAGCAGGGTTTGCCTTTCCTGCCGGGATTTGTAATTTAACCATTGCCATTACTTCTTTAGCCATCTAAACCTCCAATATCCGCAGATTCAGTAGATCAAACAGATTATTCAATGAATCAATTTCCTGGCTTTTTTATAATCTGTGTCATCTGAGCAATCTGTGGACTATTTAGTTTTTTATTTTACGCCTTCTCAACCTGCATAAAATTCACTTCAACAGGTGTCTGTCTTCCAAATATTGTTACCATTACTCTCAATTTATTATGAACATCGTCTATCTCGTCAACAAATCCATTGAAATTCGCAAATGCCCCGTCCAGTATTCTTACAGAATCACCCCTGTCAAACTGGGCAGTCATCTTGGTTGCCGGACCTTCTTCAATCTGCAGGACAATAACATCAATTTCCTCCTGCGGTACCGGAGTGGGTTTTTCACCGCCTACAAACCCGGTAACCCTGGGGGTACTGTTGACCAGGTGCCAGGTTTCATCGTCAAGGCACATGTTAATCAAAATATAACCTGGATAAAATTTCTTTGATAATTCCTTTTTCTTGCCTGCTTTAAGTTCCACAACCTTTTCCGATGGGATCAATATCTTGTCAACTTTATCATCCAACCCGCGCCTCTGGATATTATCGTCAATTGAAATTTTGACTTTTTCTTCAAATCCTGAATATGTATGGACCACATACCATTTCTTTTCCATAATTTCTCCTACTTCATTGCAATGCTAACCAGTTTGGAAAGCAGCATATCTACGAATCCTAAAAAGATCGCAATTATTAGTACCAGTACAACAACAACTTTTGTTGAGCCTATTACTTCATCTTTGCCAGGGAATGCAACTTTTTTCAGCTCTATCTTTACTTCCTTGAAGAATTCTTTTATTCTGTTAAACACTGTCTTTCCCCTTCAAATAAAGTTTATAATAATGGCAGGCCAGGAGGGATTCGAACCCCCAACCCTCGGATTTGGAGTCCGATGCTCTGCCAGTTAGAGCTACTGGCCTATCTATCCGGGACTTTACACTTTTCACTTTCAACTTTATTTAAGCCTTTGTCTCTTTATGTTCAACATGTTTCCTGCAATGCCTGCAGTATTTTTTCAGAACAAGTTTTTCCGTTGTATTTTTCTTGTTCTTTGTTGTCGAATAGTTCCTGTTTTTACAGCTTGTACATTGTAAAAGTATTATATCCTGCATTCTTCCGTCCTCCGTTAACCGTGTTCCATGTCCGTTATTTCTTTGTCTTTAAGGTCACGGATAACGGACACGCTTCACGTTTTTTATTCTATAACTTCCGTAACAACACCTGCGCCTACCGTACGTCCTCCCTCTCTCACTGCAAACCTTAATTCCTTCTCCATGGCTATCGGCACAATTAATTCTACAGATATTGTCACATTATCGCCAGGCATTACCATTTCTACTCCTTCCGGCAGCTGCGCCACTCCGGTCACATCTGTCGTCCTGAAGTAAAACTGCGGCCGGTATCCCTTGAAAAACGGTGTGTGCCGCCCGCCTTCTTCTTTCGTCAATACGTATATCTCTCCCTTG
>SDBV01003125.1_pt1 | contig 24643 bp, 21 predicted proteins | sample 2277081 | NCBI WGS metagenome assembly SDBV01 (sample SAMN10402039, study PRJNA504765) | marine sediment metagenome | isolation source: marine sediment core GS10_PC15, 223 cmbsf | place: Arctic Ocean: Southern Knipovich Ridge | collected 2010 | reverse complement strand
TAAGGGAATCCTGGGGAGCTCATGGGGATTGGGTTACCCATTTTTATGCTGCTTACTCTTACCTTGAGGTTAATTTTCCTGATTCCGGGCAGATTACCTTCGTTACAACCGCAAATCACCAGATCAAAACCGGTGTTGATCTTTTTTATAAGAAGTTCAGTACCTCCATGCGTTGGCGATACCGTACCAGCTCTGAATCGGTTGTAGATAATATTAGAAACGACAGTTTTGGGATCCTTAATTTTAGTTTGAATTACCTGGTTTTGAAGAATGAAGCTAACCCCAGACTAAATTCAGAATTGAATGTTTTTCTCAGGGCTACAAATGTCCTGGATAATAAGCATTACCATGTGGGAGCTGCCGGTGATTCATTTGGGAGAACTCCACAGGAGACCCTGAAGATCATGGCGGGATTCAGGTTTGGAATAAATTATTAACAGGGATATGATTGTCATCAAGCATAATGAGCTACCCGGTTTTCTTTTGATGCTGATCTTCTCTTTTTTGATGGGATCAGCGCTGGCTTTTTTTCTCACTGCCTCCATGTCCGCTTTTCTTGAGATTTTCGGTGACCGAATCCATTATCTGTCGTACAGCTATTTTATCTCAGGACTGTTAAGCCTGGTATTATGGTATGTTTTCAATAAGTTTCAGCAGAAAGTTGCCTTTTCCAAATTGCTGATTGTCAGTTTAGCAGGTTTAATTATTCTTACTGTACTATTGATCTATCTCAATACTTTGTATAATCGGAAGGCCGATCCAACACTTAATGAGATCACGGTATTTTTCACCTATACTTGTACAACCATATATTTTTTTTACAGGGGAGTAAGTTTCTGGAGTTTAGCTGGAAGGATCTATGACGTGGAACAAGCCAATAGACTTTTTGGCATCCTGGGAAATGGTGAAGTACTGGCTTCACTGGCAGGCTTTATGCTCGTACCGACTATCCTGAGTAATGCTGATACAGGATCCGGTATTGTGTTATTAATCTGGGTGGCCTTTGGTTTTCTTCTGCTCAGCTTATTTAGCTTATTTTTCCTTTCCCGAAGAGAATCGGAAAAGCTTGCTTCAGTTCCGGTTAATAAAGTCAGGTCAAAATATAAAGACTCAAATCGCAAAGATCGATATTTTTCTATGGTCCTTATTTTCTCTGCTTTGCCAATTCTGTCCTATTATTTTGTTGATTTCATTTTTCTCAATTCGACAGATATTGAGAATATCCCTAAGGTTTTCAAAAGCGGGAATGGTAACCCGGGGGTCGAAATTGCAAAATTTATTGGCTATTTCTTTGCCATAATAGCAGGTATTGAACTATTAGTAAAGACCTTCTTTTTCCAATGGTTTATGAAAAACTTTGGAGTAAAGGTGGGTTTGAGCCTACTACCCGCCTCACTGATATTATTTTCGATCCTTGGAGTTTTGATAACCATTTTAAGCCCTGATGTGAAATTAGTGTTCATTGTTATTTTACTCCTGAAATTAGTGGAAAGGGTAGTCTTCGGGGCAATACATATTCCGGGATTTCAGATTATGTACCAGCCCATACCTGAAAGCGAAAAAACTTTGCTCCAGACCAGGGCACAAGGATTACCCGTAACCATTGCCATGTTCTTTTCGGGTATTACCTTACTGGCTTCTACTCATTTCGGGAACAATAATCCAGTATTTCTATTCCTTCCATTTATTGTTATTTTGATTATATGGTTGTTTTATAACCCCAGACTTTTTGATGGGTACAAAGAAAAATTGAAAAATCGATTAGACAGTTATGCAGATACTTCTGATAAAAATAAAGATCAATTTAGTGGTCTGGACCGATTAAAGAAAGTAATTAAAGAAATGGTTCCGAATCGGTTAAAGCATTCAATTAGCATGATAAATCTTATCAATCCATATTTGCTTTCTGAATACTTGCCGGTCCTTACTAAATCGAAAGATCCGGAAATTGTGAACCTTGTTCAAAGCAATCTTGATGAAAAGTACTACCCTTATCAAACAGACAGGGATATAGATAGGGAAACAAAATTGGAAATGGTCTCAGAGGCGTTTAGCCAGCCATGGGTTCTTCAATCGTTGAGGGAATCCTCAAAAAAACAAAAAATGGGCGGCCTTTTTTATTCCAGGGAATTCTTTCATTCTGAGATTTTAGATGAGGTACTTACGTATTTTCAAAATCCCGTATACACCAATATTTGTCAGGACACACTGGAGGCTTATGGTGAAAAGGTCATACGCCCCATGGAAAACCTCTATAACCAGACAAAATCGATCCGGGTAAAAAAGAAATCAATTCAGGTCTTATCCAAACTTCATCATTCGCAAGCTATTCATATCATACTCGATAAACTTAAATATGGCGGCAAGGGGATTCAAAAAGCCTCCGTGGATGCTTTGCTTCGATCTGATTTCGAGGCTAAGACTTCTGAAGAACAGGAAAGTATCCTGTCTGCGGTTAAGGAAGTTGCCAGAAAGATAGTATGGCTAAATATCTCACTTATTGATATCAAAAATTTGAGGTGGTCCGCTGCGTTGGAGCAGGCTATAAAACTGGAAATAAATGAAAATTATAAACTTATGGCCGACCTGCTGGGGTGCCTCTATGGTCAGGGTCTTGTACAAATGATCAGGGAAAATTTAAAGGAAAGTTCCCCTCAACAAGCTAAACTGTTTGCCCTTGAGGTTGCTAAAAATTATTTTGAGGATAACATAAAAGGAATCGTTTTCCCGTTACTTGAAAATTTGGTATATGAGAGATCGGATAGCCTGGTACACCAAACATTTCCACAAACAAAAATGTCCGGACTTGAAAGGTTAGAGGATATTATAAACAGCGATTTCACTAATACTTCTTTGTGGCTCAAATCATGTGCCCTGATCGCCCTTGGTGAAAACATTCGCACTGTCCCCAGAATCCTCAAAGCTTTTCTTTTCCATGCTCATCCGCTTATTTATGAAACAGTAGCCCAGGTTTTTGTCAAAAATTCTCCTGAAGAATTTAAATACTATTTGAGTAAACTCAAAAAAAGTAAACAGAAACACCTGGTTAAATTATACCTTGAAAAGGGCAAGGGAAATATCAACACATACAAAAGAATCGTGTTATTGAAAGAGGTCCCGCTTTTTCAGTGCCTGGGAGAAGTTGACCTCGTTGATTTTGCGATGATCCTTAATCCCCGGAATTTAAAAGAGAATGAATCGATGGAAAATGATTCGGGGAAGTTGGGCGCTCTGATTTTGATTCGGGGCCATCTTAGTGTAAATCTCCAAAACAAGACTTCCATGGAGTTAACTGCAGGTCAGGTACTTATCGAGGAAATGGATACAGACCAGCCCATATCCTCTATTATGGCGATAAGATCAAGTGTTATATTTTATTGCAAAAAAGATGAGTTCCTGAACCACGTGGTCGATTACATCGAAATCACCGATGCGCTGCTTGACCAACTGGAGAATAAGGGGTAGTATTCTATATTGTGCAAATAAAAAAAGCACCTACGATTTCATTATCGTAAGTGCTTGATTATTTAGTCGGGTTTACCCAACGGAGTCCTGCGAGAAGCGGGACGAAGTCGGGGCGGCAGGATTCGAACCTGCGGCCCCCTGCTCCCAAAGCAGGTGCGCTAACCGGACTGCGCCACGCCCCGAATATTATGTTTAGTCTGGCGGAGAGAGGGGGACTGACTACGCTAAAGCTTCGTCAGTTAAAATTCTTTTTTTCAGGATAGCTTTCCCTGATCCTGTTTTAAAGTATTTTTCCAAATCCCTTGCCTTTGTCTCCGTTTGAACGGCCATATATGCCTTTAACTTGAATGGCATATGTGGCTTTGTGGACTTTGACTTTCCCTTATTGTGTTCATCCAATCTCTTGTCAACATTATTGGTCGAACCTATATACTGATAGTTTGATTCTATACTTCTTATTACATAAACATACCACATGTGAAAGAACTTAAACTACACTTACCGTCTGGCCTGCCAGACGAAGCCTTGGCGTAGTCTGGCGGAGAGAGGGGGATTCGAACCCCCGGTACCCGTTATTAGGTACGGCAGTTTAGCAAACTGCTGGTTTCAGCCACTCACCCACCTCTCCTTTCTTGAAAGAAAGTGCAAATATAGCTGATGTATTATTTCTTCACTATTCCATAATCAACAATTTTTAAATAATTTGATTTTGAATTTCAATTCCCACTATTTGAATTACAGTCCGAAAAAAATTATCTTGGTTCTATTATGAATGGACTAATGAAACAATCGTGGCGATGGTATGGGCCCGGCGACCCGGTAACGCTGAGTGATATCAGCCAGGCGGGAGCTACGGATGTGGTTTCGGCCCTTCATTACATTCCAAACGGAGAGATATGGCATAAAAATGATATCGAGAAGAGGAGGGAGGAAGTGGCTGCTGCAGGTTTGACTTGGTCTGTTGTTGAAAGTGTTCCTGTACATGAGGACATTAAAAAAAGGAGTGGAAGCTATGCACGTTATATTGCTAATTACAACGAAACACTTGAAAACCTTGCTTCATGTGGCATAACAACAGTGTGTTACAATTTCATGCCTGTACTTGACTGGACACGTACTGATTTAAGTAAAGAAATGCCGGACGGTTCAAAGGCCCTGTATTTTAACAAAAAGGAATTTGCCGTGTTCGAATTATTTATTTTAAAACGACAAGGAGCAAGCAATAACTATTCCCCGAAAGAATTCGAAGAAGCTGAAAGCCTGTATCATTCGCTAAGCTCTGTTGATATTGAACGAATTACCAGCAACCTGATTGCCGGATTACCAGGAACGGAGGAGCATTACTCCATATCGAAGTTTCTTAACGTCCTTCAGGGATATATCGATATTGATGACACAAAACTTCGTCAAAACATTGCTTTATTTATTCAGGAGATAATTCCAATAGCTGAAAAAAATGGAGTGAAAATGTGTATTCATCCGGATGACCCTCCGTTTCCTATTCTTGGACTTCCTCGGGTTGTTAGTACGATGGAGGACATTCAATTCATTTACGATGCATATCCCAGTTATTACAACGGTTTAACCTTTTGTACCGGTTCATTTGGTGTTCGCGAGGATAATGATTTACCTGCTATGGTTAGAAAATTGGGTAGCAGGATCCATTTTGTGCACCTTCGGAACGTTAAAAGAGAGGGAGATGATTTTTATGAAGCCAACCATCTTGAAGGGGACGTGGATATGTTTGAGGTCATGGACGCACTTATCGACGAAATGGGTAAAAGAAAAGAAAATGGGAAAGAAGATTACTCAATTCCCGTAAGGCCGGATCATGGACACCAAATGCTGGATGATCTTGGGAAACACTCCAATCCCGGATATAGCGCAATTGGCAGGCTGAGAGGCCTCGCTGAGTTACGGGGGCTGGAAATGGGTATTCTTAGGTCCCGGAATAAATGAGGTAGCGATATTTAGAAAAATGAATAAATGAAGAAATCAGGGGTTTCGGATCTTAAAGGAAAAGTAGCAGTAATTACCGGCGGAGCAGGAGTTTTGGGATCGGCAATGGCAAGAGGACTATGTGAGGCCGGAGCCTTTGTGGGCATCCTGGGACGAACAAGTTTGAAAATAAACTCTGTGGTAGAAACGCTAAGTACAGAAGGGAAGCAGGCGATTGGACTAGTAGCAGATGTATTGAATGAAAAAGACCTTCATTCTGCCAGGGAGAAAATAATGAACCATTGGGGAAAAATTGATATTCTCATAAATGCTGCCGGAGGGAATATGAAAGGGGCAACCATTATGCCCGATCAGACAATTTTTGACCTTTCTATCGATGACTTTGACCAGGTTACCGAGTTGAATCTAAAAGGAACGCTACTGCCTGTTATAATTTTTAGTAAAGAAATCGCCAAACAAAAGAAAGGAAGTATCATCAACATTTCTTCCATTACTGCACAGCAGGCAGTTACTCGTGTTGTTGGATATTCGGCATCGAAAGCTGCGATAGATAACCTTACGAAATGGCTGGCGGTGGAAATGGCACATAAATATGGAGAACATGTTAGGGTTAATGCCATTGCTCCGGGATTCTTTATAGGGGAACAAAACAGGGATCTGCTGGTTGAAAAAGATGGAAAATTAACAGCTAGGGGAGAACAAATTGTAAAACTAACTCCGATGAAACGTTTTGGAAACCCTGACGAACTTGTTGGAGTCGTCAATTGGCTGAGTAGTGATGCCGCCAGCTTTGTAACCGGAATTGTGATTCCTGTGGATGGAGGCTTTAGTGCATTTTCCGGAGTTTAATAAAATTGGTAATTCCAGCCGAAAGCTCTTATTTTTCCTCAAGTACTTCTCGAATAGCCGTTAGTTCTCTCAATATATGTTTAAGAATATCCGTATTGTTTTCTTCTGCAACTTCCTTTTTGACCTCCTCGACTGTTGAACTGGAATAGTTTCGGAATCTTTCCATTATTGTTGACTTTAAACTCTCCAGGTCTCTTATACCCATTAATATCATTTCGGCCTGCGCACCCTGTGGGCCACCGGCACCAGCTGTTTGAACGTGAATTATACCAATATCATATAGCCGCTGAACCGGACCCTGAGTTATGTCAATATTTGTGATCTTGGGGAAAGGAATCGTAATGCGTTTTTTCCAAAAGACACCTGTTTTTATCTTTATATCATCCGTATCAATGATATATTCCAACGATCTGTAGTATGCAGGAATATAAATTGCTATGGGTAACATGATTATTAACCAACCGGCGAGGGAAAGAATAACAGGGAGTTTATCAACAAAAAATAAGAGAACCAGACAAATGATTACACCGATTGCAAAGGGGATACCCCAGCTTATAAACCAAAGGGTTTTCTGTTCTTTTTCAGGTTTTAAAATGATTGCTTCCATACCGTCAAATTACAGATTAATTAACAGTCAAACAATGATATTTATCACTATTCCGGTTTAACATAAATACATTCTGACTGCCAGAATTCTTAGACAGAGATTTGAATCACATTAAGCTCTTTTAATTTTTAGCTTTAGCTCGTAATATTGTTCATGGTTCAATTAGTCATTGACTAATTACAAATAGTAGATGAAATTCTGATGGGAATGTTATTTAAAAAAGCAGGCGATTATTTATTGGGGTTATTTAATTTCAATATTCGAAGGAGATTAAATGGCAGAAAAGTAATCGTCCCAGTCAGAAGCGGGCTAAAGGTTACCATTAGCGGAGAAAAGTGGATGTCAGAAATATTGAAAAAATTATTTGATCATTATGACGGTGCTTTTCTGGATATAGGGGCAAATTTGGGACAAACTTTAATTAAGGTTAAAACCGTCGATCCGGATAGAAATTATATAGGTTTTGAACCAAATCCATCCTGTGTGTTTTATCTGCAACACCTGGTATCAAAGAATAATTGGAGCAATGTTACGCTGGTCTCCACAGGAGTATATCCTTCCGATTGCTTATTAAACCTGGTTAGTGACCATGAAACGCACGGTTCTTCAACAGTTATTGATGATTTTAAAATTGACTCAAGGTTTAGCTCGATGAAAGCGAAACTAGTTCCGTTACTATCTTTCTCAACCATAAAGGAAAGCATCTCCAGTGATAATATATCTTTTATAAAAATTGATGTAGAGGGGGCGGAACTGGAAGTGATGGAAAGTCTGTTTGATACAATTAAACTAAACAGGCCCATTATACTGTTGGAAATTTGGCAAAATAAGGGGGATCCTTTAAAAATACCACGTGCGGGAAAAATTGTTGATATGGTGGTCTTATTAAATTACAAAGTGTTTAGTTGGGTTGACATAAAAAATGAACCCTATTATACCAAATTTCAGGAAACAAAATTGGGAGCAAGTAAATCAGAAAATTATGTTTTATTACCTCAGGAAATACAAGAAAAAATTTTAGAAGAATTAAAAAGGTAGTTCGTCCGGCCAAAATCTCGCTGCAAGATCTTCATAATAAGGTTTCAATTCCGCTACATCAGAAGCTATCGACGATTTTGTATAAAGATCGAATGGATTAAATGCCTTTACCCATTCAAACATCTTATGGTCGTGCATGTCCATCAGGTGATTATATCCATTTTCCCGATGCTGTGCATAAAATGAATGATATCGAATGATGTACTGTGCGGGATCGGGTAAATAGTCCTTCAGGATGTGATATAAATATTCATCATGGCCCCACCACATATGTATATTCGCAACCCACAATTTTCAGAATAGACCCCATAACTGGAGTTAAACTGATCATCCTTAGTATCAGGATTTTCAGAAAAATATTCCGGATAAACAATCTTGTCAGAGAACTTACACCCGACTCCACTCATTCACTCATTCACTCATCCACTCATCCACTCATCTTACCATTGTCCCAGCCATATGTAAATTAATATTGTTAAAATTACCAGAACTGATCCTACAATCCTCGTGTATTTCCATTCCGTCATTTCAATTACACCTCTGTCAACAGCGCTGAATATTTTAGTCGCCGGATAATAATGGGAAATGATAAACATAACCGCCATGTTAATTATGAACTCAATACCCCATATGTGCACAAAATGAATATCAATCTGCAATACAAAGCTGGTTATAATATAAAAAGCTAGTCCTGTAAAAAGGGCAACTTTAGCCCCCATTGCCGATATTTTGGGTATAAAAAGCCCCGCAATCATAATTGATGCGATAGGAATAAAAAATATTCCATTGAGTTGTTGCATCAGTTGATAAAGTCCCTCTGGTGCACCGGCTACCAATGGTGCCGCCAGGATTGCAAACACTGCCAAAACCAATGATGTTAGTTTACCCGCAACGACCATTTGATGTTCTGAGGCATTTTTATGGAGATGCCGTTTGTAAATGCCAATGCTGAAAATAGTAGCTGTGCTGTTGAGCACACTATTGAATGTACTCAATACCGCTCCCAGCACCACCGCGGCAAAAAAACCTACAAAACTCAGGGGAAGCACTTTCTTTATTAGTTCCGGATAAATTATATCCTGGTTGTTGTAATACATATCTCCAAAGTAATAAAAGCCAATTACACCGGGGAGTACAATGATGGCGGGAACAAGTAATTTTAAAACACCGGTATAAAGCAATCCCTTCTGGGCTTCTACCAGGTTTTTTGCTCCAAAAGCCCGCTGAATAATGGTCTGGTTCATCCCCCAGAAATATAGCTGGTTGATAACCAAACCTGTGAAAAGTGTACTAAACGGCAATACCGAATCAGCAGCACCAATTACATTAAACTTTTCTGGAACGGCATCGTAAACTTTCGAAAGACCGGCCACGATATTTCCATCTCCAATGTTCCACAATGCAAGGCCTGGAACCAATAATCCTCCGATAAATAAACCAATACCGTTTATTGTATCTGAATAAGCAACAGCTTTTAACCCGCCAAAAATAGCATATACTGATCCTATTACCCCTATGATAATCACCGTGATCCATAGCCCTTCAGATTTTGTAGTATGCAGTATTTCTGATGTATTGAAAATGCTCTCGAGGTTTATTGCCCCGGTATATAAAACAATAGGTAATAGTGTTACAACAAATGAAACAAGAAGAAAGAGCGCGACGATGGTTCGGGTAGTACTGTCAAACCTGTTTTCCAGATATTGGGGTATAGTTGTCAGTCCCATTTTCAGATAGGTGGGTATAAAATATATCGCTGCCACAACCAGCGCAAGAGCCGAGGTCACTTCCCATGCGATAATGATAAAACCATTTTTGTACGAAGATCCATTCATCCCAATGAGATGCTCCGTAGAAATATTAGTTAAAAGCATCGATCCTGCGATAACCACCCCGGTCAGGCTTCTTCCACCCAGAAAATATCCGTCTTTGGAGTCTAACCGGTCGTTCCTTAGTTTATACCATGTATAAAATGCGACAAATGAAGTAAAACCGATGAATGGAATAAAAAGCTGCATAACTCCGGATTCAGGAATCCGGCAAATTACAAAAAAAAATTTAAGCTGATTTAAATAGACCTGATAGCGAATAATCTAAATTCTAAGCGGTGGCGAATTCAAAGACGCTAACAAATTGTCCTCCAAGTGATCCCCCTTGATAATCGTATTTCTTTGTGAGATGTACAACTTGTCTAAAAAATTCCATAAACAAAAATTCTAACTAAATTGCTATATTCGGAACAGCGCAAAGACAAACTTTCACAGACAGCTACTAAGTTTCTTATACAATGAAATTAAAATTTTACGGTACTCGTGGTTCAATACCAGTTTGTGATCGAGATTTTTTGGAATTTGGTGGCAACACAACTTCGATAAAAATAACCCGGGATAACGGTCGGATATTTATTCTCGATGCTGGTTCGGGAATTCGAAATTTGGGTAGGGACCTATTGAAAGATGGTTTAGAGCAACGCGATTTATTTATTGCCTTTACCCATTTTCACTGGGATCATATTCAGGGATTTCCTTTTTTCGCCTATTGTTATCACTCTAATATGGTTATTAACATATTTGCCATGGGAAAAGACAAAAAAATTGTAAACCTGGAGGGAATATTCAGAGGACAAATGAAAGAGGTCTATTTCCCGGTCCCATTGGAAAATATGGGCGCAAAATTCAATTTTTTACAATTGGATCAGACTGAATTGAAATTAGGTGATGGTGTAATTCGAGTGATAAAACAAAACCATCCCGGTGGTTCTTGTGGTTATCGTGTGGAGGATAATAATAAAAATTTAGTGATTTGTACAGATATCGAACATGGTAAATCAGTCTTACCTGAGATTGTGGAGTTTTGTAAAAATGCTGATTTACTTGTTCATGAAGCACAATATACAAACGAAGAGCTAGAATCTCATCGCGGGTGGGGGCACAGTAGTTATGATCAAGCTATGGAGGTGGCTGAAAGGGCAGGAGTTAAAAAACTTATAATCACTCATCATGACCCAGAACATAACGATGCCTTCCTGGAAAAGATAGAAAAAGAATGCCAAAAAAGATTTACTGACTGTGTACTAGCAAGAGAAAACATGGAAATTGTATTATAATTTGATCAATTGTATGAGCTAAAAAATTAGATAATTGAATTCTGTGAAAGCATATTCGAATAACCTTACTCTATGTATTAATCGTTTCAAGCTTATCATGTCCTACAAATCATATTTTCATTTGGTGAAAAGTTTTTAAAAAAATAAAAAATATGGAAGAATTAGTACAAAATTTAGGTGTTGCAGATGTAATCGATGCCATGTCAATTACATTTCAGCATAAAGCCCATATTATTCATATCGATTCGCCGGACCCTACCCGGACTCTCTTTGGACAAGCAGTCACTATTGGATTTTTACCAGTTAGAAAAGACTTCATGGATGCGGAAAAACATAGCCTTGGACCGGCATTTTATCGTGCGATTGGTGAACAAGACCCCACCGGCAAAGTATTGGTGATGTCCAGTGGAAACTATCCTAATACATCCCTGGGTGGTGGGACTAAGCTCTCGCGATTGAGAAACCATAAGATGGCCGGTATTTTATGTGATGGTCAACTCCGCGACTATGAGGAACTAAATTCTTATGACTTTGCAACCTATTGTAAAGGAGAAACGGTAAAGGCAGGAGGGAATGAAATACTGCCCTATTTGACAAATGTACCTGTAAGTATAGATGGTGTGACAGTTATTCCAGATGATTATATATTTGCCCGTGGCAGTTCCGCTGTAATTATCCCTAAAGATTTTGTCGATGAGATCCTAAACAAAGCCAGTAACATCATGAATAAAATGGAACAAGTGAAGGCTGGGTTTATAAATGAAGATCCGAAAAAAATATTGAGCCAGGGTAGCTCCGAAATTTAGTAAGAAGAACAATTTTTGATAAATAAGTTATAAAAGCAATAATGAGAGCATCAGATCAAATTGTAACTGCCCTCGCAAATGAGGGGGTCGAATACATCTTCGGGATTCCCGGGGACGAGAACTTACATTTTATGGAAGCCATAAGAAAGGATGGGCGAATACAATTTATACTTACTCGCCATGAACAAGCTGCTGGATTTATGGCTGCCGCATATGGTCGTCTTACCGGTAAACTGGCAGTTGCAATGTCAACTTTAGGGGCTGGTGCCACAAATCTTACCACTGCCGTTGCACATGCGTATGTTGCAGCAATGCCTATGTTGGTTATTACCGGGCAAAAGGCTATACGAGATAATAAGCAAGGGCTTTACCAACTGGTAAATATTGTAGATATTATGAAGCCCATCACCAAATTCTCAGCCACAGTTCCCTCAGGTGCAATGGCTGGATCTATTGTCAGGCAGGCCATGATGTCCGCTCTCAGTGGCAGACAAGGACCCGCACATTTAGAACTCCCTGATGACGTAATGCTCGACGAAGACCTGGGCCCGTTAATACCCTGTCGGCATGGCGATCAGCCTGTGCCTTCATCGAACAGTATTATGGAAGCCGCAAATATAATTCAGGCAGCTAAGAGTCCATTAATTATGGTGGGAGGTGGTACTCGTGCTAATCGCCCGGAAGTTGCTTCTGCATTACGAAATCTCATAGATAAAACACAAATTCCCTTTGTTGCCACCATGATGGGAAAGGGAGTGGCAAATGAGAAGGGGCCGCTTTATGTTGGCACTTCGATTATACCGGGTGATTATACACATTGTGCGGTGCAGGCTGCTGATGTAATACTAAATGTGGGTCATGATGTTATGGAAAAGCCTACGTTTCAAATGGTTCCAGGTGGAAATAAAACAGTAATTCACCTGAACCCTTTCGCTGCACATGGAGACCCCGTTTATTTTCCGCAACACCAGGTCGTTGGGGACATGGCAGTTGCCCTGGACGGACTAACTGCACAGCTGAATCCTAATCCTGAATGGGATCATTCGCCCATGCATAAAGCAGCCAAAGCCATGCAGGAAAGTATTAATAGAAATGAAAATGATCTGTCAATCCCGGTAAATCCGGCTTTTATTGTTAGCAGTCTTCGCAAGTTTATGCATGATACCGATATCCTCTCACTCGACAATGGATTTCATATGATGTGGGTTTCAAGAAATTTTAGGGCCTATGAACCCAACACGATGTTAATTGACCATGCTTTGGGCAGCATGGGGATTAGTCTTCCAGCTGCCATTGCCGCTAAGTTGGTTTATCCTGAGCGAAGGGTGGTAGTTGTTACCGGAGACGGTGGATTTATGATGAACAGCCAGGAGTTGGAAACGGCTGTTCGCCTTAATTTAGACTTAATAGTGGTGATATTTAACGACAGTGCACTGGGTATGATTGATGCCAAACAAAAAGCCGATGGCTATGGAAACATAGGTGTTGAATTTGGTAACCCCGATTTTGCCGAATATGCCCGAAGTTTTGGAGCAAATGGCCATACATTAGATGATCCAAAACAATTTTCTTCCATTCTGGAAAAAGCTGCAGGACAGGGTGGTGTGAACGTAATTGATGTTCCGATAGATAGTAAACAGAACATGATGTTGATGAAAGAAATGAAATCTGTAAACTGTGCAAAGATAATTGATAGCCAGTAACTAAAACAAAAAGATGAATTCACATTCACAGTTTCGGTCCCGGGAGGTTGATAATTTCTTTGCTGATGAATCCATGATAAGTCGATATCTTGAAATAGAAACGGCGTTGGCCCAGGTTCAGGGACATCTTGGTATAATACCTGTGGAGGCTGCAAAGTCCATTGCCGAAACTGCTGTGTTATCAAATTTCGATCTCGAAAGGTATAAGAGTGATTTTGATCTAGTAGGATTCCCCATAGTAGGACTTGTTCGGCAACTCACCGAACAAGTACCCAATGGTAATGGAGAATATGTTCACTGGGGGGCAACTACTCAAGATATAATGGATACAGGCCTGGTACTTACCCTAAAGGAAATAATTAATATTGTACAAAAAGAGCTCGATTTGCTAATCGAAAAATTAACCTCTCTTGCAGATACCTATAAAGGCACGCTGATGATCGGACGTAGTCAGCTGCAGCAAGCCATACCCATTACTTTTGGTTACAAAGTAGCAGGATGGCTTGCCCCACTTATTCGACATCGTGAACGACTGGAAAACATAAAGCCCCGATTGTTTCAAATTCAATTTGGGGGGGCAGTAGGTACTCTCGCATCACTTGGTGAAAAGGGATTTATGGTTAAAAAAGCACTGGCCAAAAAACTTGATTTAAACGAAAACATATTGGCGTGGCATACTCAACGGGATAATCTTATGGAACTGATGACCTTTAAGAGTTTGCTTACAGGCAGTTTATCTAAAATTGCGACGGATATTATGTATATGACTCAAACGGAAGTTGGTGAACTTTCCGAAAAATCACAGCCAGGTGGTGGGAGAAGCTCGACAATGCCGCAAAAAAGAAACCCGATTCTCGCGCAGCGCGTTTTGGTATCGGGTAAACTTGCCCGGGCAAATTTGTCGGGACTTTTGGAATCCATGATCCAGGACCATGAAAGAGGATCAGCCACGTGGCAAGTAGAATGGTCATTAATCCCGGACTTATGTTCACATAGTATGTCTGCGTTACAATCTATCAATAAGTTATTCGGATCGCTGGAAATTCATGAAGAACGTATGAATACCAACGTGGAAATGACGGGTTCAATGATTTATGCAGAATCGATTATGATGGAACTGGCATCTGCTCTGGGTCGTCAGCGTGCTCACGACCTTGTAGATAAAGCTGTGTCACATTCCCTGTCTGGGATGCCATTTGAAGAGGCATTGCAGAAAATACCTGAAATTCACGAAGTCCTTTCCCAAAAAGTTATGAAAAAAATATTTTCGGGAAAAATCCATCGTAAAATGTCAGAAAATATCGTCATTAGAATGTTAACAGACATTTAATACAATAAGTTAAATATTAAATAAAATATATGAGCCTTGTAGAAAATTTAATCAACTTTTTCAAGAAGTCTGCTGAAGAAACCAAAGGGAAAGCGCCTGAAGGGGTATGTCCGAATTGCTGGGGATCCCAGGAGTATGATAACGAAATTCGTGAATTGTATAAGGACAAACAAATTGATGTAAATAACCATAAAGCCAATCATAGCTTTATTATTGCCGCTGTAGTGAAAAGAATTGATGGCATTACGTTTAAAAAAGGAACCAGTGGGTTTGTATGCCCCTCTTGTAAAACTATAGTACCTAAATTTTAATTTCTTTCCTAAACGGATCCATTGGTAACTGGTTTAGTAACTAAATATGAAAATAAAATAAACGAAAATAAACAAACTGAAAGCTTTCTGCATGCCTGCCGTCAATATAAATCATATTTCAGAAAGACTGTTGGTTGCTGTAAAAATGCAGCAATCAACGGATAGCCTGATTGCTGAATTGGGTAGTCTGGAATTGTCTCAAACTCAAAATGATTTGAATAATGATGATTTAAAAAAGGCGTTCTGGATAAATATTTATAATTCTTTTTATCAGGTTCTTAGAAAGGTTGATCGTATGGAGAAACCAAAAGTATTTACGCAAAAACTTATTTTTATTGCAAATACCAAATGGAGCCTTGATGATATTGAACATGGCCTTCTCAGGCGATTTCGATACAAGTACACACTAGGATTTTTACCCAGGTTATTTGTGTCAGATATAATCAGGAAGCTTGCTGTTTCAAAAATTGATTACCGCATTCATTTTGCACTAAATTGTGGAGTGAAAAGCTGTCCACCTATTGCATTTTACACTGCCGATAATATTGAACAACAATTGGATGCATCTACCTTATCTTTTCTTGATGATGAGACTGATTATCTGGAAGAAAAGAAGGAAATACATATCAGCAGACTATTTTTATGGTTCCTGGCAGATTTTGGTGGTAAAAGGGGAATACGAAATATTTTAGAAGAAAAGCTCCATCTCGACACAAACGGATATAAATTAGTTTTTAAAGAATATTCGTGGGAGGAGAAAATAGATAATTATAGTACGACGTTCAAGACTAAATAATTAAAGTTTTAACGCACAAAGGAAATGATTATGCTGGAGTAGAGAGTTCCATATACTGTTGAATAATTTTATAGAATGGATTACCCGGAAGTAAAGTATGCTGAAGAAAAAGCACTGGAATTAGACAACTTCAGGGATATGGATTATTATGCCGTAAGCAATTATAATCTTCCCATTGAATTAATGATGGAAAATGCAGGCCTCCATCTGGCCAATCTGGTAGCTTCTTTTATAAAAAAGGATCAGCTGATAAAAATAGGTGTGGGAAATGGCAACAACGGGGGTGGAGGACTGGTTGCTGCACGCAGGTTGGCTGCCTGGGGATATTCGGTTTACCTGGATATATTCACGAAGCTTACAAAAGACCTGGTTGTTAAGCAGTTTGAACGAGCATTAAAATTTGGTGCAAAAAATAAAAACATCCCAAACCAAGATTTATGGATTGATGCTTATTTGGGGTTTTCCCAACGGCTTCCTTTGAGCGATTCGCTCTTAAAAATAATAGAGGAAGTAAATAATAGCCCGGCAATAAAAGTATCCTTGGATTTTCCTACCGGATTTCTCGGTAATACAGATGTTCCCTTTTATCGTGCAGATAAAATCTTAACTTTAGCGGCGCCAAAGAAAATACTCTATAATCTCGATAAAAATATTGACATTTTTATTGCTGATCTCGGTATACCTAAAGAGGTGTATGAAAAATTTGGAACTGAACTTCTACCATTTCACAAACATAATATTGTAAAACTAATACGATAATATGATGAATAAACTAGTTTGGGAAGGTTGGAGCAAGTATTAGGAATTGCTAAATAAAAAGTAAAGAAGTTAATTATGAAATTAAATGAAAAACAAATTGAGATGTGCGAATCCAGTAAATGGGATTTTTCAGGTCGTCGGGCCCTATTCTTAAATTGTACCTTAAAACGATCTCCGGAAATGTCCCATACACGAGGACTAATTGATATTTCAAAAGCAATCATGGAGAAAAATGGAATTAAAGTGGATGTACTGAGACCGGTGGATTACGACATTGCATTTGGAGTATCCGGTGATATGACTGAGCATGGTTGGGATAAAGATGATTGGCCTCAAATTTATCAAAAGGTAAAAGCAGCTGACATTCTTGTGCTGGGCTCTGCGATATGGTTAGGCGAGAAAACTTCGGTTTGTACTTTGGTTATTGAGCGGCTATATGCTAATTCACACATTCTAAACGAACATGGACAAATTGCAGATTACGGTAAAATTGGAGGTTGTCTGATTACAGGTAACGAGGATGGTGCAAAACACTGTGCCATGAATATTCTGTATTCATTACAGCATCTTGGTTATTCCATACCGCCACAGGCTGATTCGGCCTGGTTGGGTGAGGCGGGTCCTGGGCCATCCTATTTAGATCCCGGTTCAGGTGGACCAGAAAATGATTTTACCAATCGCAATACTACGTTTATGACCTGGAACCTTATGCATTTAGCCCTGATGATGAAAGATGCGGGTGGAATTCCAGCACACGGCAATCAAAGGTCCGAATGGGATGCCGGTTGTCGATTTGATTTTCCTAACCCTGCGTACCGATAAGTGCAAAGTTTAGTAGCAGCTAACTTGTATGAACCAGCCGCTTTAACCAAGAGGAAAATCGAGTTTTTGAGCATTGTGGATAACTCAACAACTTTTCTGATTTTAAGATAATTGAACTTCTTTTGGTAGTGTAACAGGCACAATGTATAAAAATCATAGCCTCCCTAAGGATTGGCATAACTTTTTATCCTAAACGTTGTAGCCACTTTTGCATAAACAGTTTTAATTATAAATAAATACAAAATATGAAACTTAATTATATCAATTTTCTAAGTGGGTTTCTATTAATTTTTACCAGCTGTACTCATGAAAATGGAAGAAAATCAGAATTAATGTATAAGACTGTAGTTGACTCAAGTACTTGGATTATTGAAAACAGATCGATCCCTTCTCCGGCTGGGGCGAGCGAAATTCTGTACAATTCCATTGAATCTACCCCACAGCCAAATCCAGATGCCATGATGGCCTTTCCTACAAACATTAATGAATGGAAAACACTACAGCGGACAAGAGATTCTGTGAGTGCACAGAGAGCTCTGGGATTGGTAAATGCCTTATCTGTACAGATTGAAGAAATTGAAATGAACGGTATTACTGTTCGAATCATCCATCCTAAAGAAATTGATAAAGAATTTTCTAATGCTATTTTTGTTCATGTGCATGGTGGTGCTTATGTATTCAATAGCTCAATCGCTGGTACCGCGGAAGCAATAATTCTTGCCCACCTATTAAAAATCCCAGTATTCTCGATAGATTATCGAATGCCTCCTGACCATCCCTTTCCTGCTGCCCAGAATGATGTGGTAGTAGCTTACCAACAAATCCTGAAAGATTATCCAAATCATTCTATATTTATGGGAGGAACTTCTGCCGGAGGTGGATTGGTGATGTCGACTATTCTTAAACTACAAGATGAAAACTATAAATTACCGGTAGCTATTTTTGCTGGAACGCCATGGACAGATTTAACCAAAACCGGGGACAGTTATTATATTAATGATGGTATAGACCGATTATTGGTGACTTATGATGGATTTCTGGAAGAAAGTGCAAAACTTTATGCCGATGGCAGAGAACTTAAAGACCCTTATCTATCACCGATATATGGTGACCTTTCCGGTTTTCCGCCCACCTTTCTATTGTCAGGAACCCGTGATCTTTTTCTCAGTAACACCGTGAGGACCCATAGGAAATTAAGAGATTCAGGAGGGAAGGCAGAACTTGTAATCCTCGAAGGCATCTCCCATGGGGATTACCTGGCCACATTTAATGCGCCTGAATCAATGGCTGCGTTTAATGACCTGGCAAAATTTCTAAAAATTAGTATTAAAGGGAATAACTAATTAATAGGCTGTAATAATGTATAAAAGATATTTAAATGGTTTTTTGAAACGCTGAGAGCAATTATAACGAACAATAAGAATTAATACAAAAATAAAAGTGACATGAGACTTACAAGAAAACACTTATTTTTTTTTGCAGCAATTGCATCCCTAATCATGCGGTGTAGCACTACGTCAAGTGAGAAAAATAACATTGAAACGGATAAAAACGGCTATGCTATCCTTACTGACGAGCAAGTCGAAAATCTCGTAAAGCGTTCGTACCAGTATGTTGCCATGTACAATGTAAACAATAAGTTTGCGCTAGCTGAAGAAGGCATGTCAACACGAGGCTATAATAAAGGCTTAAAGATCACACAATTGCTCGACCATACAGTAAAAGCCATTGCCCGCCCCAATAACGATGTAATGTACCAAATGGCCATGCTTGATTTACGAAAAGATGCTGCTGTATTTGAACTGCCGCCCATGGAGTCGAAATACGTTTCTATAATGGCAACAGGTTACGACCACTATGTTAATGTACCTCTTTCAACGACCAAGGGCGACTTTAAAGAACCAATAACTGTTCTTTTTTATACCAAGCGTACCGAAAACTACAATGGCGGGCATGTTGAGGGAATAAATAAAACCTTTGAAATGACAGGCGATTTCATTTCCCTGGTAATGCGCGTTATGCCACATGCCAACGAAAAAGAAAAATTCGAGCGAATAGTAGAACAAATTAATAGTCTGAAGGGAATCTCATTGGCGAAATTCCAGGGTGGAACTAAATTAGAAGACGATGCCATTGAGTTCCCGGAGTTTGGCGCTACTGATGCTGATATATTTGAGAATAACTTGCTGGAAGTAATGCAATTTGTATTTAATCACACCACCTTCAATAGCAGCGCAACACTCGACAAAGAAATCTTAGCCGCTTATAAACCCCTCGGAATTGAACCGGGGAAAATCTATGACCATGAAAGTGCTATGAAAATTGATGGTAAGCGTTTTCGCGAAGTATCCCTAAAAATAAAGGATACAGAACTGGCAAAAATGAACGATCCGGAAGTTAGCAGCCGTCTATTGCCAAACCTTTTCCAGTTAAAGGACAAAATGACTCTTGAGCCCATGCTTTTGCAATCGGTTTTAGGACCAATTGGTTTGCCTATGAGAGAGGCTATGTATCCACCGGTAGTGACAAGTGATGGTGATCCCATGAATGCATTAAATGACTATTTAATTCGCATGAACAGGGAAGAGCTTCCTCCAGCTAATGCATTCTGGTCACTTACTCTTTACGATACCGAAAATGGGTTCTTCATTCCTAATGACCACAAAAAATACAGTGTAGGAGAGAATTCCGGCATGAAATTGAACGAAGATGGTGGAATCGAAATTCATGTTTCTGCAGAAAAGCCAGCAGAAGTTGCTTCTGAAAACTGGTTACCAATAAACCGCAAAGATCTAGGAATTGACATTATACTTAGGGTATATGCACCCGACCTGGAGAAAATGAAATCCTGGCAGGCCCCCAAAGCTGAAAAAATCGAACAAAACAATAAATAAAATGAACTTATTTAAATATACCTTCATGATCTTTGGGCTACTTGCCATTCAGTCCTGCTCTCAAAATCAGCCAAGTTCCACTTCAAAGGATTCAAATTCAATTCCATACCCTTTAGAAGAATGGAATGGTACCCAAGATAAAACACTTACCGATTCTAAACCTTATTTTGTAGGTCCTGTAAAAGCAAAAAAAGGATCACCGAATGTCCTGGTTATCATGTTAGATGATGCAGGTTATTCGAATGCTGGTTCATATGGAGGTGCCATTAACACTCCAACATTCGATAAAATTGGTGACGAAGGAATTCGATACACACATATGTCGGTCGCGGCGGTATGTTCGCCAACACGTGGTTCATTGCTTACCGGGCAAAATATCCATACCATAGGAACAGGAATTATTTCTGAATTTGCCACAGGATATCCTGGGTATAATTCTCAAATGGATTATACCACCCCTTCTATCGCTAAAATATTAACAGAAAATGGATATGCAACCGCTGCTTTTGGAAAATGGCATAACACTCCTATGGAGGAGGCTTCTCCGGCGGGTCCGTTTCACGCCTGGCCATCCGGCATGTGGGGATTTGAATATTTTTATGGTTTCTTAGGTGGAGAAACCAATCAGTTCCATCCGTTACTATATGAAAATAATACTGCCATTGAAACACCAAAGATTAATGCTGATGGTTCACCTTATCACCTCTCTCATGATTTGGCCGATCAGGCTATTAGCTGGCTAGATAACTGGAAAGGACTTCGAGACGATCCTTTCTTTATGTATTATACCCCGGGAGCAATACATGCACCTCTGCAAGTGCCCAAAGACTGGCGTGATAAGTACAAAGGAAAATTTGATCAGGGCTGGGATGTTTATCGCGAAGAAGTATTGACGAATCAGAAAAAACTAGGTCTTGTTCCAGAAGATGCACAACTGGTTCCAAGACCAGAATCCATCCCTGCTTTTGAATCTTTTAGTGAAGAAGGAAAAACTTTTTTAAGGCGACAAATGGAAATCAACGCTGCATTTATGGAGCATGTTGATTATCACGTAGGTAGGATAATTAAGCACCTGGATGAAATGGGTGAATTAGACAACACAATGGTCATTTATTTAACGGCTGATAATGGAGCAACCGCGGAGGGCACTCCAACAGGAACTAGTTCGGAGCTATTGATGCAAAACGGATTTCCTCCCCTAACAATGAAGCAGCAATTAGAGATGTTAAATGAATATGGTGGTTTAGAAGAATGGGGAGGCCCCCATATGGCGAACCATTTTTCTGTTGCATGGGCATGGTCCACATCCACTCCTTTTCAATGGACTAAACAAATGGCTTCCCATTTCGGTGGTACTATGGCATCGGCTGCCATACGCTATCCTAAATTAATAAAGGCTAAAGGAGAATGGAGAAGACAATTCCAAAATGTTACCGACATTTTTCCGACTATTCTTGAAGTTACCGGAGTGCCTCAACCTGATTATGTAAATGGTCAAAAAACTATTCAGGGGCCAGGTAAATCACTTTTATATGCCTGGAATGATGCAGAAGCAAAAACAAACCATCCAACCCAATATTTTGAAATGTTAGGATACATGGGTGTTTATCACGAAGGCTGGGCATTGGCTGGGAAACCTTACCGGGTTCCTTGGACTGTTGATCCTGAAGCAATGGCAAATTTTGATCCTCTAAATACTGAGTGGGAATTGTATAATATCAATGAAGACCCAACTCAATCCAAAGATTTAGCATCACAATATCCAGATAAAGTCAAAGAGCTAGAGGACATATTCATGCATGAGGCTGAAAAATATGATGTATTTCCATTAGGTGGGTCTATGGGTCGTTTTTTGCAACCAGAATCTGATCCTCGATCAATTGCAAAGAAACATTGGGAATTAAGCACAAATGTATACCGGGTCCCGGAATTTGCAGGTCCTTTCATGAAATCCAATAATTATGAAGTAAATGCATATATCACATCGGACAGAAATACGGAGGGAGTAATATATGCTGTGGGTGATCGCATGGGAGGCCAATCACTATTCATAAAAGATGGAAAACTTCGTTATAGTTTTTCCACATTAGGACTTTACTGGCATGATTTCGATAATAATATTTCAATTCCAAAAGGGGAAGTTAAAATCACATTAAGACATACTATGAAAGAAGCACAATTAAACGGACCATCTTTAGTTGAATTATTTATTAATGATAAAAAAGTAGGTGAAATAGATATAACAGCAACCGTTTACGGAGCCTATACTGCTCACGAAACTTTTGATATTGGCCGTGATGAAGGTATGCCCGTTAACCGGGAATATGAAAACAAAGGGAAATTCAAGTTCACTGAGGGACAATTGCATAAAGTGATCATTGATATAGAATAATACCGACTGCCACATACATAATACATGACAATTACTAAATTATTGATTCACGGATGTGTCTGAAATTTATAAAGTATGTACGCAGCCAGATATTATCCAACAAACACTTTAGCCGGCTAAGTATTAATTAAACTTAAATTAGATAAAGAAAACAATTCAGATATGAAAAATAAAGAAGTACAATACGGGATTGAAGGACAAAAGGCAGCGGAATTATCGGATGAAATTTATTGGGTGGATGGCGATGGAAACGAGAAACAGGCCATCAAATTATCTGATTATAATGGGAAATTTAGAGTTCTTTATGGTTTTCAATCCTGGTGCCCGGGCTGCCATAGTCAGGGGTTACCCTCATTGCAGGAGATGGTAAAAGCTTTGGACGGCAATGACAATGTTAAATTTTTTGCCATACAAAGGAAAGAATGCTGGAAGTTCAGAAACAGTATAATTTGCACATTCCTTTTGGACATGATATTGGGAACCAAGACACCCGTAATGTCTCCAGTATTATGTATAACTACCGCACCGGTGGAACCCCGTGGTTTATTTTCATAGATAAAGGTGACAACGTAGTATTCAATGACTTTCACCTGGATACTAAAAAGGCAATTCAATTTCTTATAGGAGTTTAATGTTTTTTGGGTGAGTACCAACAATTATTATTCAAGGAAAAAAATTAAGGAGCCCCAGCCTTGATCAACTTCAAAAAATGGTTAATATGAAAAGGTTTATAAAACCTGTTATTATGAGTAATACTTTGATTTTTATTTTAGCAGCAATATTATCTATAACGGCAAGTTGCAAACAAAACAATACCGTAGAAAGCGACAAGGGGTTTGCAAACAAATTAATTAAGACTGATATGGATTCAATACCCAAAAAAAACGGATTTATTTTAAGTGATCTGCGAATACCACTCAATGAAATAATGCAGGGAGGACCTCCACGAGATGGTATTCCTGCAATAAATAATCCCAAATTTCTTAAAGCAAGCGAAGCTGATTTTCTAGAAGATGATGATGAAGTTCTGGCTATTACCAAAAACGGCGTAGCAAAAGCATACCCAATACGTATTATGAATTACCACGAAGTAGTAAATGACTTTTTTGGTGAAGATCCTGTTATTGTAACATTTTGTCCTTTATGTGGAAGCGGTCTGGCATTTTCGGGTAATATTAATGGTGAAAGCAGGACTTTCGGTGTTTCCGGTTTGCTTTTCAACAGTGATGTATTACTCTACGATCGCGAGACAGAATCGCTATGGTCGCAATTAATGGGGCAAGCTGTTTCGGGACCTTCAGTGGATCAAAATTTTGAACTGGTGGCTATGGAACAAACCAGCTGGCAAGACTGGATAGAAAGAAACCCTACTACCCAGGTACTTTCTACAGAAACAGGATTTTCACGTGATTACGCCAGGCTTCCTTATGATGGATATGAAAGCAGTTCGCAGTTGTACTTCCCTGTCAGAGACAAAAATGAGGTGTTGGACAATAAAGAAAGAGTGATAGGAATCTCGTTTGAAGGTGTGCATAAAGCTTATGCATTCAGTAAACTCAGTGAAGCTGAAAGTCTGCCTAAATCTGATATGGTGAATGGTTCAGAAATCCGGATACACTATAATAAGGAAAGTAACAGTGCAAAAATTACAGATAAAGAAGGCAACCTGCTGAATGGAACAACCCTGTTTTGGTTTGCATGGTTTGCATTCCATCCAGAAACAGAGCTATATAATTTCTAAAAGGAAAAAGACACGAGGTGAATTTCTTGTTAGCACCGTTAACGCAAAGTTTATATATTCGGTTA
>SDBV01003124.1_pt1 | contig 24650 bp, 23 predicted proteins | sample 2277081 | NCBI WGS metagenome assembly SDBV01 (sample SAMN10402039, study PRJNA504765) | marine sediment metagenome | isolation source: marine sediment core GS10_PC15, 223 cmbsf | place: Arctic Ocean: Southern Knipovich Ridge | collected 2010 | reverse complement strand
GGGTATGATTGAGAGAAAAGATAAAATAGTTCAAGACTTAAGAAAAGGGCTAGAGGGACTTTTACAATCTAATAAAATTCAAATAATTAAAGGAAAAGCGAAATTTTTATCTAAAAATGAAATTGAGATAACTGGAGCAAATGAAAAAATAACTGCTGAAAATATAATTATCGCAACAGGATCTTATCCAACAGAAATACCAAATATTAAAGTTGATCATAAAAAAATCTATAACTCTAATTCACTACTGTGTTTAAAAAAACAGCCAAAATCCATGGTTATAATAGGCGGAGGATATATAGGCTGTGAGTTTGCTTCTTTTTATGTCCGCTTAGGTGTAAAGGTTACAATAATAGAGGCGCTTCCATCCATTTTATACTCTCATGGAGAAGATTTAGCTAAACTACTCTCTGGCTCTTTTAAAGCTGAGGGAATTGATTTAAAAGTAGGGGTAAAAGTTTTAAAATGTGAAGAAACTGCAGATGGCATTGAAGTGCATTTAGATAATAATGAGATAATAAAATCTGAGATCGCACTATTAGCAATAGGCAGAAAACCTTTAACTCAAGATCTAAATTTGGAAGCTTTAAATATTCAAATGGGAAAGCATAATGAGATAATAGTAGATGATCAAATGAGAACATCTTCTCCAAATATCTATGCAGTAGGAGATGTAATTGGAAAATGGATGCTCGCACACACAGCTGTACATGAAGCTTTAGTTGCTGTAGATACAATTCATGGAATAGAGAATAAAATGGATTTTTCAGCTGTTCCTGCAGTAATTTTTACAAAACCAGAAATTGCAATTGTCGGTCTTACTCCAGAACAAGCAAAAGAAAAAAATATGGATGTTGATATTGCAAAATTTCCATTTACAGCCCTTGGAAAAGCGCATGCACTCAGTGAAAAAAAAGGTTTTGTTGATGTTATTATTTGTAAAAAAACTAAAACAATTTTAGGCGCTCAAGCAATAGGTCCTTCAGCTTCTGTTTTAATAGCAGAGATGGGGCTCGCTATTACAAATAAATTAACAGCTAAAGCTGTAATCGATACTATCCACGCTCATCCAACTCTTCCAGAGAGCTGGCAAGAAGCTCTTTTAATCGCTCTTAATAGACCATTGAATTTTCCGCCAAATTTAAAATTATGAATTTCCCAGAATTTTTAAGAAAAAAATTAACCATCGGCCCTCTTAATAAAACTATTGAAACTATAAAAAAAAATAAAATTCATACTGTATGTGTTGAGGCTAACTGCCCAAATAGATTTGAGTGTTTTTCAAAAAAAACAGCAACTTTTTTAGCACTCGGAAAAGAGTGCACAAGAGCCTGTTCTTTTTGCGATATAGATTTTTCAAAAAAACCCAAAATGCCAGATCCTAATGAACCTTTTAATATCGCTAATTCTGCTAAAATATTAAATCTTAAACACATAGTTATAACTATGGTCGCAAGAGATGATCTACCGGATAAAGGAGCAAATCATCTTTGCAAAATAATTCGAGAGGTAAAAAAAATAAACCCAAATTCTACTATAGAAACACTAACCTCTGATTTTTCATGCAAATTTGATTTAATTGATCTTATTTTAAATGAGAAGATAGATATTTTTAATTACAACATAGAAACGGTTGAGAGAATTTCTCCAAAAATAAGACATAAGGCTACATATACCAACAGCTTAAAGATATTAGGATATGCAAAAAATTCAAAAAAAGTAAAATTTGTTAAATCAGGTTTAATGGTTGGGGTTGGAGAGACAAAAAAGGAGGTTTTTCAAACCATCAAAGATCTAAAAGAAATAGGGGTTGATATAATAACAATAGGCCAGTATCTATCACCCAATAATAAAAAGTACCCTATTAAATCTTTTGTAACCCCTAAAGAGTTTCAAGAATATAAAGATTTTGCAAAGAAGATAGGAGTGCACAATATCTATGCAGATCCTTATGTTAGATCTAGTTATAATGCTAAAACCATTCTAAATAAAGCATTATTTAAATAGATTAAAAAAATTTATTCCCAACTTAATTTTAAAAATATATTGATTTGTAATTATTTATTTATTACGTTGCAGTTTTAGAGGACGAAAAAAAATCAATATTTTTACATGCTATTTGAAACAACAATGAAGCATCACAATATTGCCAGCATTATTTTAGCTGGAGGCAAGGGAACGAGGCTTCATCCATTAACACTTTACCACTCGAAACCTGCTGTTTCATATGGAGGAAGATATCGACTAATAGATATTCCAATATCTAACTCACTAAACTCAAACATTCGTCAAATACTCGTTATTGGACAATATCTTACAACAGAAATCGGCCATCATCTCTCTCAAACTTATCAATTTGATAGTTTTTTTCCAGGAAGATTAGATCTAATCACTCCTGAAGAAAAACCAAATGGTGAGAGAGTTTTTTTTAATGGAACAGCAGATGCTATTAGAAAAAACTTAGATAAGATTCTAGAGCTTCCAGTTGATTTCTTTTTAATACTCTCTGGAGATCAACTCTATAACATTGATTTTCAGAAAATGTTTGCATTCGCTAAAGAAAAAGATGCAGATTTAACTATCGCATCTCTACCAGTTACCGAAAAAGACGCAAAAAGGTTAGGACTTTTAAAAATCAATAAAGACTCATATATAGTAGATTTTTTTGAAAAACCTCAAGAAAATGAGATTTTAAATAACTTTAGATTAGATGAAACCATCGATAAAGACTGTAACATCACAAAAGAAAAACCCTTTTTAGGTTCCATGGGCATCTACATCTTTAAAAGAAACGCTCTAAAATCACTTCTCTTAGAAGATCCAAGAGAGGATTTCGGAAAACATTTAATTCCAACACAGTTAAAAAAAGGAAAAGCAGCCTCTTTTGTTTATGATGGATATTGGGAAGATATTGGAACTATAAAATCTTTTTATGATGCAAACCTCGCTCTTACAACATCTAATTTAGGTCTAAAAATATATGATGAAAAAAACCCAATATATACATGTGCGCATCATCTTCCTGGCGCCAATATAAAAACTACCAAAATAATAAACTCAATAATTTGTGAAGGGTCTGTTATTGAAGCTAAAGAGATAAATCACTCAATGATAGGCCTAAGAACTAAAATAAAAAAAGGTACTATAATCAAAGACAGTGTTTTTCTTGGAAACTCTACATATACATCTCCCGAGCAAACAAAAGACATTCTGCCAGATGTTTTTGAAATAGGAGAAAACTGCACGATCGAAAAAACAATAATCGATGAACATGTAAAAATTGGAAACAATGTAAAACTAATAAATAAAAATAATTTAACATCATTTGATAGCGAAAATATCTATGTTCGAGATAGTATAATTATAATAACAGCAGGAACTATCTTGCCGGACAACTTTGAATTTTAGATGCAAATTTTTGCTATTTCAGATCCACATCTCTCCCTTTCAACTCCCGATAAAACCATGCAAGATTTTGGAGATACTTGGAAAGACTATCAAGAAAAAATTAAGATCAATTGGGAAAAAAACATAACAGCTAATGATTTAGTATTAATCCCAGGCGATATCTCGTGGGCAATCAAATTAAAGGACGCTCTAATAGACTTAGAGTGGATACATGACCTGCCAGGCAAGAAAGTAATAATAAGAGGAAATCACGACTATTGGTGGCCTTCTGCATCTAAATTAAAAGAAGCTCTTCCTCCATCAATTTCTTTTATTCAAAATAACGCTCTTTCGTTTGGGGATGTTTCAATTGCAGGATCAAGACTTTGGGATACTACAGAGTATAATTTTAATGATTATATTAATTTTGTATTCAACCCCAAACAAAGAAAAGATATTCAAGAAGATATTCAAGAAGATCTATCTGAGAGAATTTTTACAAGAGAAATTGAAAGGCTAAAACTTAGTTTAGAAGCGCTAGATAGAAATGCTAAAACTAAAATTGTAATGACTCACTACCCTCCCATTTCAGCTGATTTAAAAGATTCAAAAGTATCTAAACTCTTAGAAAAATATAAAGTTGATATTTGCATCTTTGGACATCTTCATAATCTAAAAAGAGAAAAAAAGATGTTTGGAGAGAAAAATAATATCAAATATATTTTAACATCTGCTGATTATATTAATTTTACTCCAGTTAAAATCTTATAAAAGAAACAATTTGAATTCATAACCTAGATAATCTAAAGTTTATACAAAAAAAAGGGAATTAATTATGGCTTCACCTGTTCGTGGGGATTTTTCTTTTGAACTTCCTCTCCTAGCACCTAAGTTTGATTTACCTGATTCAACATCTAAGTCTGAAGAAATAGCCCATGATAATGATCGTTATCGACAGTTAGTTTCAAGAAAATTTCCTTTTGCTAAAAATTTGAAAATAATTACCTCCGAAGCAAAATTTTTATATGAAGGTTTAAAAGTAATACATAAATCTTTTGAAGAAGAGAGGTTTCTGAGAAAATTTGTAAAAGTTTTATTAATAAATAAAAATATCGAAGATGCAAAAGCGTTAACAGATCAACTATATAGTCAACATCAAGTCTACGCTCAAATACAGCTAGTAAAAGTTTTAATATCAAATGGACATATCGAAGATGCAAAACCAATAATAGCTCAAATATCTGATGACGATCAAGACTATGCTCTATTCAAGCTCGTAAAAGTTTTATTATCAAATAAACATATCGAAGATGCAAAATCAATAATAGCTAAAATAACTGATAATGCTATTAAAGCTATGGCTCAAATAAAGCTTCTAAAGGCTTTGCCAACTGAAGAAAATATTGAACAAGCAAATGCATTTATAAATCAAATACCTTCGGATAAAAAACTCGAAAAAGCTGCAGTTTCATTTAAACTTGCAAAAGTTTTGCCGACTACTAAAAATATTAAGAAAACAAAAAAGCTAATAGCTCTATTATCAGATGTTGAATATAAGGCAACCCTTCAAGTAAAGTTAACAAAAAATTTTCCAACTGCTAAAAATATTGAGAACTTAAAATCAACAATAGCTGATGTATCGGATATTGAATATAAGGCTCGACTTCAAATAGCATTAACAAAAATTTCTCCAACTGATGAAAACATTGAAAAAGCAGAAGAGCTAATAGATCAAATTGAAGAAAGCAAAGGATTGGATACCGCAAAAGCTCTAGGAGACCTTGCAATAGTTTTGATAACTAAAAAAAAGATAGAGAAAGCAGAAGTGATAATATCTAAAATGAAATTTTATAAAACTTTTGTTAAATTAAAACTTGCAAAAATTTATCCAACTACTGAAAACATTGAGAACGCAAAAAAGCTAATAAATCAACTTGATGATTGTTGGGATTTAGAAAAATTTCCAGCTCAATTAGGCCTTGTAAAAATTTCACCAACTCATGAAAATATTGAAGAAGCAAAAAGATTAGTCTCTAAAGCAGAATTTGATTGCTTTCAAGAAACGTTATATCTTAAACTTTTAAAAATCTTGGAAAATAATACCTTACTACCTACCTAATAACATTCTTTTTTAATTTATTGGGTAATTCCAAGCTTTTTTTTAACCATTCGAGCTCAACTGTTAATCAACCAATTAGTTGCTGTAAAAAATCTACATTTTCTTTTTTATCTGTGCTCTGAAAAACATTTGAGCCTTTTTGTATAAGGCATTTTTTCCAATCACATCCTAAAGTTTTACTTATTTCGTAATCTGAAGATATTTGATTGGCTGTTTTTTTTATTTTTTTCCTAGGTAATATGTTTATTTTACAATAGGCATTCGGTTTTAGATAGTCTCAAAATTGGGGACCATTATATAATGAAAAACTTTCAAAAAAAACCATCGAAATTGGAGACTATTTTTATGTTTCATATACGTTTTTTAATATTCCTTATTATTAATTTCTTTCTTATACAAAATATATGCTTTGCTGATTTCGTATCAGATATTGAAAATGCTAACACCACGATTCTTTCAAAAGAAAAAGAATTATCATCAATTTCCTTGGATTCAGCCAAAATGTTGAAGGAAGAACTTGTTAAGTTTGAAAAACTTTGGGAAGCACGAACTAGGTATACATTACATCTTATGTGTAATGTGGATAGCATAATTTTTTATGTCAAAGAATTTGCAAAAAAAAATGGATGGGCATTGGAAGTTTGTAGTTTTCCATCTTATATAAAGCGTGAATGGACGGAATCATTTGGATATCTAGATATTATAGAAAAACAAACAGTAAAAGTTTTACCCATCGTTGTTAAGCGTTTTAATTCAATAGAAAATCTAATATTTAATACTTTAGAAAAATATGAAAAACAACTTGAAAAACAAATTAATGGAACAATCTTAGAGATTAACGTTGAGCAATTATTAAATGAAGAAACGGATCGTTGTGACAAATTATACGAAGCTGGAAAAAGTTATACATTAAATATTGCGTGTAAATCACATAGCTTAATTTTGGATAACCTTGCTCAATTTGTAAAAACTTATGATTGGGAATATGACTATACTCCTTTATCATTCAGTGATTTATCTGTACCTTCAGAATATGCTTTGCTAACATTTACTGAAATACAAACAAAAAAATCCTTTGCTATAATGGTCTATCCTTTATTTCCGATAGAAAATCAAATATTAAAAGCCATAGAACAATATGAAGAAAAAAATTAACAAAACAACTGATTAAAAGGGGGTTTTATGTTTAAAACATGTTTTTTTTTCATTTATTTTCTGTTATTTTCTTATAGGAAATGTTCAGGGATTAAATAATGAAGGCGTAGAATTTTTAAAAGAAGAGATAAAAAATGAGCGCACAGTATATGTTCATTGCAAAGCAGGAAAAGGAAGGAGTGTTACAGTTGTTTGTTGCTATTTAATAGCTGAATAAAAAATGAGCGCACAAGAAGCTATAGCATTTGTGAAAAGCAAAAAATCCAATATTAATTTAAATAAAAATCAAAGAAAGAGAATAGAAGACTTTGCAAAAGAAAACGCGGAACCTTCAAAAAAATCTTAAAATTTAGATGTTTTAAGCTAAAATATTTAAAATTGCGTTGATATCTTGTTTTTTTAAAGATTGATCACTTTTAATTTTTGATCTTTTATCTATAATATCTAGAATCTTTTTCTCTAAATCATCTCTATCTAGCCTTATATAAAAATCTGCTAAAATATTTAAAATACTTTTTAGCTCACTCTCTTTTTTTAAATGCTCTGTCGTCTGCTTAAAAGTCTTCATAAAGAGATTTCTATCGCCCAGACCTACCATAAACTTGAGTATTCTAAACTGGAGAGGGATATTTGGAGTTTTCTTTAAACTAGATAGAATCTTTTCAATAATTTCATTGGAAGATGAGATATCATCTAATGCTTTTAGCTTTGCTTTTAAAAAATCAAACCATAGGGTTTTAGATATATATGGATAAAAATTATCTATTAATTCTAAAGCATAAACTTCATTTTTAGCATCGATTTGATCTGAGATATAATCAAACAAAAAGTTTTCTAAATCATGAGCTAAATATTGTAATAGACCTTTAAAGGCTTCTTTTTGATCTACACCAAAATCTACGTTAGAGTCTAAAATATTTTTTAAATTAGCAAGTGAGTTTTGTAAAAGCTCATCATTATGAAGCTCATTTGAATCATATAGGAAAATCCTATGATCTAACTCATCTGCAAAAATAGATATACATCTTTTTTCTGAAAAAAACCTGCGATATAGCTCGAACAAGACAAGATAGATTTGATCTTTAGACTCTCCTTCTTTTTCCGCTGCTAGAAGATCAACTAGCTCTTCTGGAGAATCTGCTTCATTAGCATATTTTAAAAAATATTCTTTATCAAAATTAAGACCTAGATTTTTGAGATTTTCAAATAATTTCTTTTCTTTTAAAACTCTTAAATCTTCAATTTGCCACTTTTTTACTTTCAATGACTTATTATCACATGAAGTAAATCTTAGGAAATTATATAATGCTTTGATTTGAAACTGCATACGTATTAAATTGCTCTACAAACTATTTAAAATTATATAACTTTTTTATTATGAAGTCAAATAAGCAGCTATTTTTTTCCTATAAAAACAAAAGATCGTTTTTGTTAATTGAGGTTATTATAGCTTTTGCTTTAGTCACTCTTCTAATAGTTCCTTTAATTAGAAACCCAATTTATTTTTTTAGATCTCAAATCAAATCTTTAGAAAAACTAGAGTGCGAGAGAATAGCTGATCTAACTTTTTTAGATTTGAAACTTGAAATCTATAGTGATCAAAACAAATTTACTAAAAATTTAGCCCGTAGCAAAAAAGCTACGCCTTATGAAATATTAGATCCCTATGAATTAGTCACATTCAACAACAAAAAGATAGCAAGATCATATAAGATCTACTCGAAAAACAAAGAAAAAGAGACCAAAGATAATGAAAAATATAAACTTTTAACCATTAGAATATTTTTAAGGCCTACTGATCAAAAAAGAAAGTATGAATATGAATATAAAATGCTATGCAAAACTAAATAGAGCCATTTTTATTAAAAAACTATGAAACTAATAAAAAAGAAAAATTTCACATTACTTGAGATAATAATATCTTTATTTTTAATAACTATTATTATTACTTTTTTATTTGGTTTTTTCTCTAAAATCATGAAGCTAGAGAAAAACATTGAAGAGAAAAAATCAAAAATTTTAGCAATAAATCATGCTCAAATAAGACTTACCCAAGTTTTTTCAAATGTTTATCAAAGTGATTTTATAACTAAGAGCCCATTTTATACAAAAAATTCTCAAAACTCCAAAGGTCTTGTTGTATATATAACTTATGATAATAAAATCGATAGTGATCCTAATTTTAGTCTAATTGTAAAAGCTAAACTTTTCGTTAATGATAACAATGAATTACGTCTTGAGACCTTTTCAAGAGATGAAAACCAAAAATCTAGAGTTGAAACTTTACTAAAAGGAGTTAAGAGAATTGAGTATGAATTCTTATCAAATAGCGATTCAAAGTTAAAAAAATATAAATCTAAAAAAAGCTCAAAAAATATTTGCTGGTTTAATTTTTGGCCTAAGAAAATTGAGCTTCTCCCCTCTGCAATTAAAATAAAAATTATTAAAAATGAGTATAGTTTAGATTTTGCTTTTTTTCTACCAGCTAGACATGTTAAGATTTGAGGCGCATTTAAAGAAGATTTTTTTATGAATATTGTAGCATTTATTGCTGGTCTTTTGATGATCTTTGCGATAACGACAAATACGCTCTCAAAAAAGCATCTATCTGATGGATTTGTATCTAGAAGTTTTTCGGGCTACATGAAATCTTCTAGAAAAGCTACAAACGAGTATGAAAGATATTGTTTTGATAATCTAAAAGAGAGCGTTAAATCTAAACAAAGAACAATAGCTGATAGAGAAGAATCATCTGCTCTGAAAAAAGAAAAAACAAGAGAAGTTCATATTGAAAATGCTAAAATAAATATATATCAACTAGTTATAGATAAAAAAGAGAAACAAAAAAATACCTATAATCTGATTGCATCTTTGATAGAGACCCTATATTCAAATCAAAACTTTTATAAAAAAGGCTTTGAAAATGATATCTTAAATAATATATTAACGGCGTTTGAGAATCAAATTGAGAAAAAACAAAATCTAAATTTCGAAACGCTAATATTAAAAGATGGCTCTTTAAAAAATATCTATTATAAAATTATCAAAGGCACAAAATTCTATGATTTTGAAAAGAAGATTGGCTGCCCATCAATCTTAGATTTTGTAAAAATTGAAAATTCAAAAGAGCAAATTCCAATGAAAGATGCCTCTAAAGAGCTCCTTATTACTTTTTTTAATAAAAAAATTGCAGAGGAGATATACGAATTGCAAATAGAGTATCCTCCAAAAAATCTAACTTCTCAAAACGTTTTAAACATATGCCAAAAAACCAATCTTACTATTGATGAAAAGAAGCTAAAACTCTTTGATTTTTCAAATTCTATGATTAGATCAAATGAAAAAATATTTGTAGGTTTTGATAAAAATACAGATATAAAATGTAAAATCAAACTTCCAGTTAGTTAATGCTATAGAAATTTTCATATCCACTTTGAGTAATTAAAATAGTATCTTCATATCTAGTTCCGCCTAAATTTTGAAGATAAATGCCAGGCTCTATAGTAATTACCATGCCAGGCTTCAAAATAACATCCCTGTCTTCTGTATCGAATTTTATTCTCGGAAATTCATGGATCTCTAATCCAACACCGTGTCCTAGAGAATGCACAAATTCTTTTTCACACCCCTCTTCTTTCAATACTTTTCTGGCGGCTAGATCTAACTCTTTTAATTTTACACCAGGCTTGCACTGAGATAGAGCTGCTGAGTGAGCTTTTTTTGTTATAGAATAAATTCTTTCTAACTTTGGATCAGGACTGCCAAAAAAGATAACTCTTGTCATGTCTGAGTGATAATTTTGAATTTCAACTCCTATATCCATTAAAACAAGATCGTTTAACTCTAGTTTTTTTGTAGATGTTTTATAGTGAGGCATAGCACTATTTTTACCAAAAGCTACAATAGGATCAAAAGAGAGCTTATCTGCTCCATTTTTTTTAACAAACATCTCGTATTCAAAAGCGATCTCTTTTTCAGTGATTCCTTGCTTTAAAAGCAAACACACATGCTCAAATCCTCTCCAATTTAAGTTAGCAGCTTTTTTAAGTAGTAAAATTTCATCTACATCTTTAATAACTCTAAATTCTTTTAAAGGGTTCACTAAGGGGGTAATTTTAATATCTAAATCATATTTAGTTTTTATTTTTTCTAAAAAAACTTTTAGTTTTTCATAGCTACAATAGCTTAGTTTTGAGCTATCAAAGGCAATATTTTTTAACTTGTTTTCAACTATAAAATCTAAAAGAGATTTTTCACAAATAAGCTCTACATCTAAACTAGAGTTTTCTTTAGCTATTTGCAAATATCTGCCATCTACAAAAAGTTTTGTTTTATCTTTTGTAATAAAAAGTTTGCCATAAGAGAGATGAAGCCCTGTTAGATAGATCAAAGATATGCTATCGTCTAGTATTAAAAGATCTATATTTTTTTCTAAGACATAATTTTGAAGATTCTTTAATCTTTTTGAATAATTCATTGTTTCTTATCCCTTTAAAATCTTTTCAATACCATTTTTATTTAATTTTTTAAAAATGCTTTGACCCAAAGGATCTACGTTTGTATTTTTATTTTTTATAAATGATGATAGAAGATCTATTGCTTCTTCTTCTGTGTAACTTTTAGTTTTCGCAATCTTAGAAATTTGAGTAGCTATCTTTTTTTCATAAGTTTTGTCCATCAAACTTGTAGAATTTAAATGTTTTAAATCCTCTAAAATTAAAAAAAACAGCTCCTTTATATTTTCTTTTTCAAGCATCTGAAAGGTTGCATCAATTGAGATTTGATCTTTAGAAATTACTCTTAGATCAAATCCATAATCTAAAAAGCCTTTTAGGTTTTCTTCTACAAATAAGATATCAGATACATTAAGTGAAACGTTTATAGGAACTAAAAGAGTTTGGAGCTTTAATTGTCTTTCTTTATTTTTTATCTTTTCAAAAAGAGAGGTTAAAAAAATTGAGCTTAAATCGAAAACTACAATTTTTTCATCATCTTCAATATCCAAAAAACCTCTCAAAAATTTAGTTTCGATAAAAAGAAAATGATCAATTTTTAAAAATTCTAAATCTAAATTTTCGATATCATAAAATTTCTCAAAAATCAGTTGTTTTTCAAAATTTTTAAAAATATTTTCTTTTTGAATATCTTCAAAAGAAAAGTTTTCATTCTTTATCTCAGGCTTAGTAAAGTTAAAATCAGCTGAAAAAAAATTATTATCTCTACTGATTTTATTTTTCTGAAATTTATTTTCAAAAGCAGTATCTACAGCATTTTTAATTGCTTGTTTTATAAAAATTAGCTCTCTAATTCTGATTTCCTTTTTTTGAGGATGAACATTTACGTCTACAAAATGAAAAGGTATTTTTATATGAAGTGCAAAAACAGGATATTCACTTTCTTGAATTCTAGTAAAATAAGCCTCTTTTATAAATTTCGAAATAAGAGCACTCTTTATAGCTCTATTATTAACTATTAAATATTGATGAGTTTTTGTTTTTTTAGAAAAGTTTGGATCAGATATTAACCCAAAAATTTCAATGTTATTTTCTGAAAAATCAACCTCTATTGCATTTTTCATGACATCTTTAGCTAAAAGATTTTTTATTCTGTTTTTAAAAGCTGTTTTCTTATCGATATCTTGAGGTTTTGTTGAAATTTTTATATCTGAATTTAAAATCAGTTTAAAACCGATATCTGGCCTTGTAAGCGATAGATTATTTATAACTTTTACTATCTCTGAATTTAAATAGCTCAAAGTTTTTTGAAACTTTTTCCTAACAGGCACATTAAAAAATAGAGATTTTATATCTATTGTCGTACCTTTGGTTCTAGCTATCTCTTTTTCAAAAATAATTTTAGATCTATCCAATTTCAAATGCGTTGCAACGCTATCTATAGATGTTTTTATCTCAACTTTAGACACAGAAGCAATAGAAGCTAAAGCCTCTCCTCTAAAACCCATTGAATCCACTACTGCTAAATCATCAAAAGTTTTAATTTTTGAAGTAGCATGCCTTTTAAAACAAAGATGCGCATCTTTGTTTGTCATTCCAATTCCATCATCTTCTACTCTAATTAGCTCTAAACCTGACTTTTTAACTTCGATTACTATATTTTTTGCATCTGCATCTATTGAATTTTCAACAAGCTCTTTAATAGCAGAAACAGGGCTCTCTATCACCTCTCCCGCTGCTATCTTATTAATTACATTATCATCTAATATTTGTATGCTTTTAGACATTTCGACCTTTTTATCTTGCAAAAATTGAGTATAACATAAAAAATTATTTCTTAAGCCACCTTTGATATTTTTTATGCAAGAAGCGAAATTTATTGTCAAAACTCTAGTAGCGAAAGGATACCTTTCTTATTTTGCAGGAGGATGGGTTCGGGATTTTTTATTAAATCACCCATCTGATGATATAGATCTAGCAACAAGCGCTCCTCCTGAAGTTGTTGAATCTATTTTTTCTCATACAATACCTATTGGAAAAGCTTTCGGAATAATTTTAGTAATAATTAAAACCAAGCAATATGAAGTTGCAACATTTAGACATGATGTTGAATACATAGATGGAAGAAGACCATCTAAAATAGAGTTTTCCTCTCCTGAAATCGACGCTCAAAGAAGAGATTTTACTATCAATGGTATGTTTTATGATCCAATAAAAGAAGAGATCATAGATTTTGTAAAAGGTAGAGAGGATTTAGATAAAAAAATAATTCGCTGCATTGGAAATCCCCACTCAAGAATTAAAGAAGATCGCCTTCGAATGATAAGAGCTATAAGAATGAGCGCAAGGTTTAATTTTGAAATAGAAAAAGAGACTAAAAGAGCGATAATATCTCACGCGGATGAGCTATTTCCAGCAGTTGCTATTGAAAGAATCTTTCAAGAACTTACAAAAATGAGTCAATATCAGGGATTTAAAAAAGCACTTACCATGCTTTTTGCATATAAACTTCTTCAAACCATTTTTCCTACTCTAAAAAAACTAAGTATTGATGAAGTAAAAGAGAGACTCTTTTTAGTTGATGATTTTCCACACAGAGCTCCTGTTATAGTCTCTATTTTAGAGCTGTTTCCAGGATATAACTTAGAGCAAAAAATAGAGCTTTGCAAATATCTAAAACTCTCTAATAGAGAAGTTGAATTTGTAACTTTTTTAGATCTTGGAAAAAGCTATATAGAAGATGAGAGCAGAGTAGATGATTTTTCTTGGGCTTATTTTTATTCAAATCATTTTTTTGACTTAGTCATTGATATTTTAGCAGTTCACATAAAAGCTGAAATTAGAAAAGATTTTCTTCATATTCATGAAAATAGACAAAAAAAACTTACCCCCTACATAGATAGAATCAAAAATAATGATCCTATAGTAAAATCAGATCATTTAAAACTTTGCAGTATAAAACCTGGTATTTTGATGGGCCAGCTTTTAAAAGAAGCGATAAAAATATCTATAAATAAAAATCTATTAGACCCTAACAAGGTTATAGAGGAGCTGAAGAAATTGAAAATCTGGCCTAAAAAGTAATTTTTAATTTAAATTAATATTCTAATTTATAAATTATATTATTTTTTGAAAGAAAATCTTTCAGTTTTTGCAAGATTGTAGAGAAGCTTGATATATGTTCAATATAAGATGTTACTTCATCTGTATTCCCTCCACCTACTTGAGAAATTAAAAACTTTTTCTCACATCTTTGATGTGCATGTAAATCTCGATTATATTGAATTATTGTAGAAATAATTTCTTTAATTTTTGCTTCTTTATCTGAGCTTAGATAAGAATCAGGAATATATAAAGTGATCTTTTTGAAAAAAGATCCTCCACCTTTTTCGTCAACTTTCGGCCCATAACTATGCAAACCATACTTATTCCAAATGTCACTATTTGTAAATTCTATAACGGTTATACCTGAAACTGCGCTCATAATTTCCTCTTATATTGTTCAAAATTTTAAAGGGAATCGAATGTAACATTAATTATTTTTAAAATCATCAAAATTGGGATATTTGAATTAAATATTAGAAAATATTTGAATTTATAAGAAGCTTATAATAAGCGTCTTGCTGTTTTTAGGTATAACTTTAGCCAAAATTTGGCTGGAAATGGGTGCAACTTTAGCCAAAAAATGGCATCAAAAACAACCAAAGTTTGGCTAAAATAACAATAAATAGAAAAGATGAAATAAAATTTTATCTAATTTTAAATACTAAAGCAGTCATATCATCGAACTGTTCAGCATCCTTAGAATACTCTTCTAATTTATTAAATAGATTCTCTACTATCTGAGATGCCTTTAAATCTTGTGTATCTTTGATAAGATTTACTAAATTTTCTTTACCAAAAAACTTACCATTTTTATCTATAGCTTCTACGATTCCATCGGTATATAAAAATAAAAGATCATTTTTTTGCAGAGTAATTTCATTGATATATACTTTTTCCATCTCTTGAACTCCAAGAGCCATACCCTTAGTTGTAAGCTCTGTTATAGTTGAGTCTTCTTTTCTTAAGATTGTACTCATATGACCTTGATTTGAGTATTTCAAGTTTTTAGATTTAATATCATATATCCCAAAAAAAGCGGTTGCAAACATGCTTTTTTCCTTAGCATCCTTGTAAAACAAATTATTAGTTTTTATGATAATCTCATCTAAATTATCAAAAGTTAAAGCATAAGATCTAATAATGCTTCTCAAATTTAGAGCATAAAGACAAGCTAAAATCCCTTTAGTTGCAATGTCTACTATTACAAAAAATATTTTTCCATCTTTTAAAAAAAAGTCATAAAAATCTCCACCTACCTCTTTTGCAAAAAGATTTCCAAAAGAGATATCTACATCTTTAACATCGAGTGATTTTTGAGGAAGCAAACTTATCTGAATATCTTCTGCGATTTCCATTTCTTGTACATATCTTTGTTTCTCTATTTTTTCTTTTTCTATCTCACGCTGTTTAGCTATTAAAGAGTCCATAGTATTATTAAAAAAATTACCGATGTAATTTATTTCAAAACCAAATTTTTGTTTTTTATAACGCTCATCTAAATTCCCCTCTTTAATCTTTTTCATAGTAATAAGAAGTTTTTTTATAGGTTTTGAGATAAATGAGATAAGAATCCAAGTTAAAATAAATAAAATTACAAAAACAATACTCAAAATAAAAATATGTTTAAAAATAAAATTTTGTTGATGAAAAGTTTTTAAATGTCTCTGATCTAAACTTAAAATCAACTCTAAATTCAGTTTTTTTAGATCTTTTTTAGCTGTTAGTAGACTCTCTATTTGATTTGTATTTTCACTTTGAGAGTTTTTAGATGCATTGGATAAAACAATATTTTTTGAACTATCTAAAATTTTCAGATCAATATTTTTAAAATATTTATCGTTTGGAAGATCAGATATTAGCTCATCTTTAAAGAAAGATAGAGCATATGCTCCTTTTGGGATATTATTTTGATAAATCGTTTTACTAAAATAGATACAATTTTTGCAGTTTAATTGACTTGTTGAAAAAAGAGCGTTTTTTTGATTTAAAATATTTTTTAAACTATTTAGATTTTTTCCTATTAAATTTTGTTTAGTTGAGTTCATTAAAAAGAGATTGTTTTGAGAAAAATCCAAGTAGATTAGATCTTGAAGAGAGAACTCATTAGCTATTTTTTCAAAACATCTATTTATATTTTGCCCATGGAGATTTATCTCCTTCATGGCAAAATCTAAGATCTCATTTTTAAATTTCAGATTATCTTCTATATTTTTAGTGATCTGAGTAGCTAATAAATCCAAAGTGATCAAAAGATCTTGTTTTTGCTCTTTATATTCAGATCTATATAATATAGATACATATATAATTAGCGGCAGAACCACTAAAACAGAAATAATAAAAAAAATTCTATAAGCAAAAAAACTTTTAATGTTTTTTGTTTTAGATTGTGCTAAATTCATAATTTTAAAGGTTAGTTATGTCGTCAAAAAAAATTTCTAGTTCCTCTAATTCACATATAAAACAAATTGTAAAAATAAGAAAAGATAAAAACACTAGAAAAGCAGAAGGTAAAGTTTTAGTTGTTGGAAAAAAAGCAATTCAAGATGCTCAAAAAAGGAGACCTATCCATACTTTTATCACTACTAAAAAAAGAATTGGGAAAAGACCAAAGGCTAAAAAGATTTTAAAAGTTACAAAAGAGGTAATGAAAAAAATTACAAATGTAAAATCCCCTGAAGATGTTGCTGCAATTATCGAAATTGGAGATGAAGAGATAAAAGATAAAAATTATGTTTTAATTTTAGATAATATTTCAGATCCAGGAAATTTGGGAACTTTAATTAGAAGCGCAAATGCCCTTAATTTTGATTTGATCATTATATCAAATCACTCTACTGACCCATATTCTGAAAAAGCTCTAAGAGCTGCTAAAGGAGCAACTTTTTTTATTCCTATAAAAGTTTTTACTGAAACTGAGATTTTAGATTTTATTAAAGATAATAAATTAAATGCATATTTAGCTGACATAGAAGGTGAAGATATCGATGAGGTTGATTTTGAAAAGCCTATGGCTTTAATAGTTTCAAATGAATCTAAAGGACCTTCTGCTTGGGCGAAAAAGAAATCTAAACGTTTTACAATTCCAATAAAAAAAGATATCGATTCTTTAAATGCTGCAATAGCTGGTAGTATCTCGATGTTTGAAATGAGAAGAAGCTAAAAAATATGCTAGATAACTTTGATAAATACTTAGAAGAAGAAGAGCATTTTTTAAAAGATTCAAAAAAAGCAAGAAAACAAAGAAAACTAAAATCTTCAAAAGATCGATCTAAATACAAAAAAACAGATCTTCAAAAACCAAAAATTTTGTCCCATACAAAAAAAATGTCTAAAAAACATTTAGACAAAGCTATAGTTTTATCCATTTTAGGAAGTGAGGTTTTAGTTAGTTGTAATAAAAAAGAATATAGAGCAACTCTCAGAGGCATATTAAAAAAAGAAAAAACAAGGAATAAAAATATTTTAGCAGTTGGTGATATAGTAAACATCTCATTTAAAAATGAAAAAGAAGCGTCTATTGAAAGTATAGAAAAGAGATATTCTATCTTATCAAGACAAGATGAGAGAACAAAAAAGCAAAGCACTATAGCTGTCAATATCGATCAAGTTTTAATCACTAGCAGTGTTGTAAAACCTCATTTAAAACCCTTTCTAATAGACAGATATATAATAGCTTGCTCTAAAGGAAACATGTCCCCTGTTATTATAATCAATAAAATAGATCTTCTAAAGCCTGGCACAGAAGAAGATGAAAAATATAAAAAATTTTTAAAGACGTATGAAGAGCTCGGATATTTAATTCTATCAATTAGTTCCAAAACAAAAGTTGGCTTAGATAGCTTATTAAATGTAATGAAGGGGAAAACATCGGTATTCTCTGGTCAATCAGGATGTGGTAAAACCACTCTTATCAACAAAGTATTAAATACTAAATTTAAAACAGGAGAACTTGCAAAAAAAACATCTAAAGGAGCTCATGTAACAACAAAATCTCAGTTAATTGAGATAAAAAAAGGCGGATTTTGTGTTGATACGCCTGGAATTAAAGGTTTTGGGATTTGGGATTTAGAATTTGAAGATTTAAAGAATCATTTTTTTGAATTTAAAAAATTTGCAGAAAATTGTAAATTCAAAGATTGTAAACATATAAACGAGCCATCTTGCAAAGTTAAAGAAGCAGTAGAGAAAAATAAAATCTCTTTCTTGCGTTTTGAAGCTTATCGTAGTTTAATAAAAGAAATACTAGAAAAAAAAGGAAAGCTTTATGAGTAAAATAAAAAAAATTCAAGCTCTTGAAATTTTAGACTCTCGTGGAAACCCAACTATTGAAGTTATTTTGAAAACTACAGATGGTATAATTACAAAAGCAAAAGTTCCATCAGGAGCATCAACCGGAGCAAATGAAGCTTTAGAGCTAAGAGATCATGATAAAAAAAGATACTCAGGTAAAGGCGTTTTAAAAGCAGTTTCAAACGTAAACAATGAAATCGACAAACTACTTCAAGGAAAATCAGTTACAGATCAAGAAACGATCGATAATTTAATGATAAAAGCAGATGGAACAGAAAACAAATCTAACTTTGGTGCAAATGCAATGCTTGGTGTCTCACTCGCAGTAGCAAGAGCTGGAGCTGTATCTGAAAACAAAGCAATCTATGAGTATTTGAATTCCAAAGATACATACTTAATGCCATGTCCTATGATGAACATCATAAATGGTGGTATGCATGCAGATAGTCCTCTTGATTTCCAGGAATTTATGATAAGACCAAGAGGCGCTAATAGCTTTAAAGAAGCCCTTCGCTGGGGAGCTGAAGTTTTTCATACCCTTAAAAAAATCCTAAAAGATAAAGGCTTTGCAACATCTGTTGGCGATGAAGGCGGCTTTGCTCCAAACTTAAAGTCACATGAAGAAGCTTTAGAGTTAATAATGCAAGCTATAGAAAAAGCTGGCTACAAACCAAAAGATGAGATCTCTATTGCTTTAGATCCTGCTGCATCTGAGTTTTACGATACCAAAGATAAAGTCTATTTTGAAATGAAGAAAAAAGCTGCAAATGAGAGCTTTAAAACAAAAACTCCATCTGAGCAAATTCAATATTTAGAAGAGCTTTCAAAAAAATTTCCAATAGATTCAATAGAAGATGGCCTCGCCGAATCCGATTGGTCAGGCTGGACAAAGCTTACAAAAGAAATAGGAAGTAAAATGCAAATAGTTGGCGATGATCTTTTTGTAACAAACACTAAATTTTTACAAAAAGGTATTGAGAAAAAAGCAGCCAACGCAATTTTAATTAAATTAAATCAAATAGGAACTCTAACAGAGACTCTACAAACTATTCATCTTGCTCAAAAAAACGGTTTTAATACCGTGGTGTCTCATAGATCTGGAGAAACTGAAGACGCCTTTATAGCAGATTTTGCAGTAGCAACCCACTCAGGGCAAATAAAAACAGGATCTCTATCTAGATCTGATAGGATTGCGAAATACAATAGACTGTTAGAGATCGAAAACGATCTAGGTGATAGAGCTAAATTTTTTAAAGGACTCTAATATATACATCGGTTTAAATCAAAACACTTCATCTTGCAAGGAAAAAAATGTTAACCATCCTTTTTTTCTCTTTTAATCCTTAAACGCAGCTCTAGGCATAGGTTCTGATTGTGGTAAATCATCCACCAAAGGTCTAGCTCTACGCAAATCACCTAAAGGTGTAGCTCTACGCAAAGATGAACTTTGAGCCGGACGACGACTACTTGAATCCAAACGTCCTTGAAAAAGGGCGCTTAATGATTTAGCTTCATCTGCTTCAGTTCTTTTTAGACCTTTCCTTGCTTCTCTTGTATAAAAAGGTCTTTCATCCTTTTTTGAACCTGGTTCCGGAGAAAAAACTTCTTCCTCATCAGAGTCATAGTCGTAATACTGTTGTTCAAAATCCATTCTCGCCGCAGGAGCAGAGTGCATTCCTCTTTCTTCTTTTTGTGTTAATTCATCTAGCCTTTCATGAAATTCATCTTCAGTAATCAACCCTGTTCTGAGATTCCGCAACAATAAATCAATTGCATCTGGTCCAGGACTTTCTTTTTTAGATTCAGATCTCCCGCTTCGTTGTTCAGAATCGATTAATTCTGCAATTATTTTTGAAGCTTTATTATAATTAGTATAAGAAGTTGTAAAGATGTATTGTTCGTCTTTTGTTTGATTACGCAAGAGAAAATCATATTGATAAGATAATTGAATAAAAGCTCTTTTAACATTTTTAAAAAGCTCTAAATCATCTTTTTTTATCTGAATTCGTTTTATTAATAATGATTCTGACCATTTTAGCGATATCTCGGAATCATGGTCTGTTTTTTGTTTAAAACAAGCTTCTAAATATCTATCTTGACGTGTTTTTTTAAACTCTTGCCTTGTATAAATACGAGGTTTATTTAAAAACCAATGTACAATGCTACCTGGCTTTACTTGTGAAAATACCCTTGCATCTGAAATATAGTCATCATATGTTTTTCTATCAAAATTTGAATCTAATCCTTCAAGATAACTTATAGGGTCTTTTTTTTCGATCTTGTCAAGCAATCCTAATTTTTCAAGATCTCTTTCAATTGTACTTGTAGCGAAACTTGGATGTAAACCTAATATTGCCATTTTTTTTTATCCTTTTTTTATTTGTTTATTAAACTAATTTTATTTAGAAAATTTATATTTATTTACGAACAATAAATTTTTAATTATCTTTAATTTTCTTTTAATTATCCTACATTTCAGAAAGGTCATCAGACAAAAACCCCGCCTCTTTCAAAAATTCCAGAGTAGCATCAGAAGCTAGTTGTAGTTCCGGAGCTAACCCAACACGTCCGATACGATCTTCGAGTAGTCGTTGCCTTTCTCCATCCCCTATCCCATCATCCGCCTCTGCATCTGCATCTTTTAACAATCTGTTTTTTAAAGCTTCTAATTCTTCTCTTTGGCGAGTTTCAGCAGATTTTGATAAATGATAATCTTCTTCTGTATGTGTATGCCTTTCAACTAATTTTTCTAAATCTGTTGCTGCAACTCCATAGTTTTTCTTAGGTTTATAAAAATCCATTTCTTCTATGTTGCGGGCACCGACAAGATTACCGTTTTTCTTTTTAAACTTTTCTCTAAATGTTTCAGATAAAGTTTCAAAAGCTGTTTTTACTCTTTCAAAAAGCCTTATATCATCTTCTCTTAATTCGATTCTTTTTTTAAGCACTTCTGTTCCCAAACTAGTTACCCAATTTATAGCTATTGAAGAAGCAATTTTATCATCAGTTATGGAATCTAAAATGAATTTAGAAAAAGTTCTTGAAATAGCTTTAAGATTTTTATTGACAATCGGTTGAAAATTTTTAGTCCAACCTAGTGTATCTTTTTTTTCAATAGTTGCAATTTCTCTAGCTTGTCTTATAAAATCATCAAAACTTTGTTTTTCAAAATCACGACTACTATAGCCACTTTGTCGAAAAGATTGTAATGCCATTTTTTTTCCCCTTATTAATTTTATTTTTAAAATTATTTTTTTATCATTAATAACATCTTATATTATAGCAATAATTATATTAAAACTCACTAATTTTAATATTATATTTATAATTTAAATTTAATTAAAACAGAATGAAGATCTTCAGACATCTCTATCGCAAGCATATTAAAATCAATGAGTTATGATTTTTATTAGATTAAATTTACATGAATAACATAAATAAATTAAAATAATTATTATATAAATATTAAAATAATAACTTTATGAGTTGATTATTTTTCGGCTCTATTCGTTGTATTTATATAGCATCGTCAACAATATCCCAACTGCAACAACACTAACTGTACAAAAACTCTTAGTTAATTTTGAGTATTTATTCGGAGATAGTTTTAATTCACTAGCTTGAAATCCTGATTCTACTTCGTCGCTCTCTCCATCGGTGATCTCTCCATCGGTGATCTCTTCACCGCCGCTGACATCCCCTTCACGCTTTTTTATTCCTTCTCCACCTCTCCATCTTTCAACTGCAGACGAAGCTCTTCCTTCTAGCATCATTTCTCTTAGGTCCTCTGTAGCTGCGGCAGCTTTATTCCAAACTCTGAGTTGCTCTCCTGACTGCTGTTCTCCTATTCGATATAATAAGCAATCAAAAGCATTACCTGCTTCTTTATAATTTTTCATTGCACCATTTTTACTTGCTGGAGATAGAATTGATATGAAAGTTTCTTGAACCTTTTTAAAAAGATCTATTTCTGGAGGAGATAAACTTAAAAGTTCACTTTTTTTAATTATTTTATCTGTATAAACTTGCGCCCAAATCATAGCCACTTTAGAAGATTTATCATTATTAGTAATATACTTAGAAAGATTAAAACTACTTGTATCAACAACTGGCTCTAATGACTTTTTTTCCCATATTAACTTTTTATTACACTTTGCAATTTTATTAGCTTGTCTTTTAAAATCATCAATACTTTGACTTTCAAAAACAGTAGCATATTTAGAACTCTCTCGAATTGGTAAGGTTGCCATGTTTCCTCCTTATTAATTTTATTTTTAAAATTATTTTTTATGGTTAATTAATATCTTATATTATAGCAATAATTATATTAAAACTCACTAGTTTTTATACTATATGTAGCAATATATATAGCAGGACTATAATACATAAATGATTTAGAATAAACAGCTTATATTTTTTTTATTTTCAGTTTGTTTCTTTTAAAGACATCAAAAAGAATTTAATACTTATTAAAGGTTTAATTAAAATAATAATTATATAAATTATTGAAATAATAATATTATTATTGTAAAAATATAATTAAACAAGGAATTAATAATGAATAAAGTAATAGCTCTTTTAGGAGAGAGTGAAAGGGGAAGATTTCATTACCCCTATTTTTGCTACTCTTTAGCCCAGTTAGCAACAATCTTAGGCAATCCACCAGAAGATAGCAGAGGTCTTGATTTTGCCGTACAAGCTATTATGTATGAAAGAGATGTGATTTATTTTAGAGTTGAAGAAGAAGGTTTTAGTATCAAAGACTACATGCAAAGTATTGATATTATTAAAGATAAAAACAAAGTAAAAAGACTAGATGCAATTTGCATACCAGGAGTAGGAGATAAAGAAATTATCTTACAACTTGGCCCAATATGCAAATCACACCATTCAATAATAATCACCAGTGAAAAAGATTTATTTGACTATCTTTTATCTTAATAATTATTTTTTTTCTTCAAAATACTGAGCTACACCTTCTTGAGTAGCTTTCATAGTCTTCTCACCATAGTGCCAATTAGCCGGACACACCTCTCCGTGAGTTTCAAAACAGATAAGACCATCTAATACCCTGATAGCTTCATCTACAGACCTACCTAAGAAAAGATCGTTAATAAGCTCATGGCGTACAATGCCTTCTTTATCGATTAAAAATAGCCCTCTAAAAGCTACCCCTTCATCTTCATTAAGAACACCATAAGATCTAGAGATCTCTTTTGTTAAATCTGAAACTAAAGGATATTCTACCCCTTGAATTCCTCCTTTTTCTTTAGCTGTATTTAGCCAAGCAAAGTGAGAATAGATACTATCTACAGAACAACCAATTACTTCCACATCTTTTTTCTTGAACTCATGAAGCCTTTCTTGAAAAGCATGAAGCTCAGTTGGGCAAACAAAAGTAAAATCTAATGGATAGAAGAAAAATATCACATATCTACCCTGAAAATTTGACAGGGAAAAATCCTCATCAAATTTATTTTTTATAACCGCTTTTGCTTTAAACTCTGGCGCTTTTTTTCCAATTAATGTCATGTTATACTCCTTTTTATTTAAATAAATTGATTTGCATTTTCCATCCAGCTTTCATCTTTAATAGTTGTTAAAGAGCCATGTCCTGGATATACTTTTGTCTCTTTTGGAAGTTTTGAGAGTCTTTTTAAAGACTTAACCATATCCTTTGAATTAGAATAAGAAAAGTCTACCCTCCCAAAAGATCCTTTAAAAAGTGTATCTCCAGAAAAAAGAGTTTTTTCTTTCTCAATATAAAAACAGGAGCCTCCTGGTGTATGCCCCGGAGTATGAATAACTTCAATTTCTATATCGCCAACTTTTATTTTGTCTCTATCTTCAAATAAAATATCTGGTTTTACACCTTCAGCTTTCATAGAAAAAAAAGATAAAGGCTCTGGCTTTTCCAAAGCTTTAGCTTCCAATTTATGAATGTAGACTGAAGAGGAAAATGCATCTTTTAAATGCTTAACATCTGCTATATGATCCATATGAGAATGTGTTAGTAAAATCTTATCTAATGTATAAGACTTGTCTTCTAAAAAACTTTTAATCTTTTCAAAAGCTCCAAAAGATGGATCTATTACAAAAGATTTTTTTGATTTTACGCAAGTTACTACAAAAGTATTATT
>SDBV01003123.1_pt1 | contig 24654 bp, 22 predicted proteins | sample 2277081 | NCBI WGS metagenome assembly SDBV01 (sample SAMN10402039, study PRJNA504765) | marine sediment metagenome | isolation source: marine sediment core GS10_PC15, 223 cmbsf | place: Arctic Ocean: Southern Knipovich Ridge | collected 2010 | reverse complement strand
CGCCGCTACGTCTATGGCAGCATCGGCTTGGTCTTCCATAGCAGCTACGTCGGCGACCTCGAATGCTACAACAACCTCGTTCTCGGCATGATCAGCAACAACAAGGGCGTGAAGATAAACGCCGGTAACAACATCGTTTGGGACTACGAATACCCGAGCGCATTCCGCTACAGCCACACCGCTCTGCCCAACTCGATCATCGCTCATCCTAACTACAGCCTGCTTGAGAGCGGCATGTTCGTTCAGGATCCGATCGACTTCTCATGGCCGCAGGACCAGTGGAACCAGAAATACTGCAACCAGCTCTTCCAGGATTTCCACCTCGTAGAAGGTGCCCCTGCCATCAACTTCGGGCTAATCTCAAAGCAGACCGCTAAGGGCCTCGGCTCCATCGGTCCGGACGGATTCATCCAGGATGACGGCATTGCCCGCGACTCCTTCCATCACAGCGCAGGCGCATACGAATTCGGTCCGGCCCAACCGGGCGCACCAAGACTCGAAGCCATCGGCAACAAAACCGGAAACGAAGACGAAATGATCTCGTTTACGCTAATCGCCGCCGATCCGGAAGGCGACAAGCTGACCTTCTCGAGTTCGCCGCTGCCTTCAGGAGCTATCCTCGATACGCTCACCGGCGATTTCGCATGGATACCATCCATCGGACAAGCTGGACAATACGAGATCACATTCACCGTATCAGACGGCAGCCAGACCGACAGTGAGACCACAAACATCACGATATATCCGAAGGACGTTTTCCCGCCTGAGGTAACATCCGTAATGGCAGCCAAGAACTCCGTAGCAGTAATGTTCAACGAGCCGGTCGACCCTCAGTCCGCCGAAGATATTGCCAACTACTCGATCACCAACGGCATCACGATAAGCGCTGCTGCCATCGATCCCGAGGCAACTGTAGTCGTACTGACAACATCGGACCACGCCGAGGGCGTAATATATACGCTTACCGCTTCGGACATTACCGACACAAAAGCCAACACCATGACCCCGATGAGCAAGACATACAGGTACACCAACGGCCTCGTCGGAGCGTGGAAATTCAACGTAAACAACGCTACCTCCGCAGAGGATCTCTCTGGAAACGGCTCTACCGCGACCATATACGGCGCGACATGGACCGGCCAGAACGAACTCAGCTTCGACGGTCTCAACGACTATGTAAACTGCGGAAGTTCTACGGAACTTAACCTGACATCGAGTTTGACAGTGTCGGCATGGATCAACCCGAGAACATTCGGTCAGGCTAATTTCGGAAGGATCATTGACAAGGGCACCTCTTCGGCAGGCTTCTCGCTGCTCATAGATGGCTCAGTGGCCGCCCTCCAATACGCGGTTTACGGCAAGGCGATCGTAAAGTCCAGCCCGAACGTCATCGACCTTAATCTCTGGCAGCATGTTGCGGCTGCATACGACGAATCGGCAGAGTTGGTATCCTTCTATGTAAACGGTCAGCCCGCGGGCACCGCCGCTTGCACGACCAATCCGCTCGATTCTGCAGCCAACCCACTCTTCATCGGCATCCGCGCCTATGACTCCAACCGTGCCTTCGACGGCCTCATCGACGATGTCCGCACGTTCAACAGGGCATTGACAGACGCCGAGATGGCGGGCCTCTATTCTGACGGTAAGCTGCTCTTTGACCCCATCGGCGACAGAACCGTCAACGAAAACGAGACGCTGACCATCAACGTAGCTACGAGCACCCCAAGCGTCACCGTCACCGCTCAGCCGCTGCCGATAGGTTCTACGTTCACTGACAACACCTTTGAATGGACACCTGCATTTGACCAAGCCGGCACATACGGCGTGGACTTCATCGCAACTGACGGCGAGATCGAAGACATAGAGACCGTAACCATCACGGTAAACAAAGTGAACAGGCCGCCAGTGATGGCCCCTGTAAGCAACATGACCGTCGAAGAGAACACACTTGTAAGCTTCTCCATAGACGCTTCGGACCCCGATGGCGACAGCGTTACCATTACCGGTGACAACCTGCCGGCAGGTTCCGACTTAACCGGCGGCAAATTCAACTGGACACCTACCACCGACCAGGTCGGCGACAACGTCATGTCCTTCATCGCAAGTGACGGCGAGCTTGAAGATGTTGACACCGTCATCATCACGGTCAATAGAGTCATCGTCAATACCGCACCGGTTCTGGCAGCGATTGGCGACAAGGTCGTCGACGAGGAGCAGGCTTTGAGCTTTGGTGTTACCGCGACAGATGCAGATGGAGATGCGCTTACAATTTCGGCAGCCGATCTCCCGCAGGGCGCATCGCTTACCAACGGCACCTTCACATGGACGCCAGCGGCCGGTCAGGCAGGCACTTACGACGTAACCGTCACGGTCACCGATGGCACAGACACCGATTCCGAGACGATCACCATCACGGTAAACGCACTGCCCGTACAGACTTTCGACCTCTTCGTAAGCACCTCAGCAAACCGGTCCAACCCGGTTGATCTGGACGGCGCAGTCGTAACCAGCAACATCTATGTATTCGTAAAGCCGGAAACGGGTATCGCACAGGTCGAATTCTACCTTGACGACCCAACGGCAACCGATCGCATGCAACGCGAGAGATACGCACCTTACGATCTCAAAGGCGGCAACGACGCAACTGCTAACCCGTTCGACACCAGCACCTTAACCGATGGCACGCACACCCTGACAACGGTCATAACTCTGGCAAATGGCACAAAAGAAGTCATCAGCGCCGAGTTCACCGTCGACAACTTCGTAAACACCGCACCGGTTCTAGACGCTATCGGCGATAAGGCTATCGACGAGAATAGCCCGCTGACTTTCGATGTGACCGCTTCCGACGTTGACGGCGATGCTTTGACGCTTTCAGCAGCGAATCTCCCGCAGGGCGCTTCGTTTGCCGATGGCACATTCGCATGGACACCAGCCGCCGGACAAGCCGGAACATATACGGTTACATTTACCGTAACCGACGGCGTAACCACCGATTCGGCATCAGTTGCGATCGTAGTAAGCGAAGTTATCGTTGAGGTTCCCAAGCCGGACTTCGATCTGATGGTAAGCTTCGCGTCCAACCGTTCAGGTGCGGTATTACTGGATGAGCAGGCGGTTTCAGGCGACATCTTCGTCTTCGTTACACCTGCAAGCGGCATCAGCCAGGTCGAGTTCTTCATCGACGATGCGGATATGACATCCCGCGTCCAGTTGGAAAGAGCGGCACCTTATGATCTCAAGGGCGGTAACGACGCAGCGGCAAACGCGTTCGATACTACGCAGCTTGCAGACGGCGACCACACCATGTCGGTCAAGGTCAAGCTCTCTGACGGCACGACGCAGATAGTAACCGCCGGGTTCACCGTTAAGAATGAAGTCGCGGTAGTGATCCCGGCAGGTTTCGACGTGATGGTCAGCTACTCGTCAAACCGTTCAAACGCCGTATCTTTGAACGGCCAGGACGTTTCCGGCAAGATCTATGTCTTCTTCACCGCCGAAAAGTCACTGAGCAAGGTTCGATTCTACCTCGACGACCCCGCCATGACATCTTCACCGATGCAGACCGAAAGCTGGGCGCCTTATGACTTGCGCGGCGGATCCAAATCCAACGCCAACGCATTTGACACAGGCTCCCTCGCAAACGGCGCGCACACCCTGACAGTAGAGGCTCTCCTCTCAAGCGGTGGAACCGAGATCGTGACAGTGTACTTTACCAAATGACAACTTGACTTGACAAACTGACCGCCGCAAACAACGGTCAGAAGTAATACAAAGGGCACTTGTGGAATAAAACCCACAGGTGCCTTTTTTTTGTACTGCATGCAGCAATGCTCCAAAACCTTACAACCCCCTAAGTGAAAACCTGTTTTTTAATTTTTACTGGACGCCGCCCCACCGCTCGTACTAACATCCGAATATAACATTATGCGGGAGTCAAACTATGCGGGCCATAACAAGTGTCATCATATTATCGATCTTACTGAGCGCCTCTGCCGCCTCCACCGAAAACACCGACTTCGACAAGATCAACGCACAGGTCATTGCGCTCTATCTACGGGGCAATTACGACAAAGCTCTCTTGCTCGCAGAAGAATCACTGAATATCGCCGAGCAATATTTCGGCTCCAAACACCCCAACACAGCCAAATCTCTCAACAACCTCGCACTGCTCTACAAAACCACCGGCAGATACAAAGACGCCGGCAAATACTACAAACGCGCCCTCAAAATAAAACAAAAACACTACGGACCCGACCACCCGATAACCGTCACCACCCTCAACAATCTCGCAGAACTTGCAAAGGCCCAATCGCAATATGACCGCGCCCAGTCACTCCTGGAGCAAGCCCTGGCCATAAGAGAAAAACATTTCGGACCCGATCACCCCAAGGTCGCTATCTCGCTAAACAACCTCGCCGGCATACACCTCGCCCGCTCAGACTTCGACAAAGCACAAAAACTCTACGAGCAAGCGCTCAAGATAATTACCACAGCCTACGGCGAAAACCATCCCAACGCGATACCCACTATGAACAATCTCGCAAGGGTCCATATCGCCAGAGAAGATTTTATCAATGCCGAGCCCCTGCTGATACGCGCCGTCATCATCTCTGAAAGAGCCCTCGGTTCTGGCCATCCCGATCTGGCCAAACCGCTGACCAACCTGGCGGTCCTCTACGAAAAAACAGGAAAACTCGACCAAGCCGAAAAACTCTGCAAACGCGCCCTTGCCATAAGAGAAAAGGCCCTGGCCGCCGACCACCCCGCCATTGCCGAGTCACTGAACAATTTAGGCTCACTCTATCAGGGGCGATCGCAAACCACGCAGGCCCAAGCCTGTTACGAAAGGGCTCTGAAAATATGGAAAGCATCCCTCGGCTCCCGACACCCGCTCACCGCAACCGCCATGAACAACCTGGCAACACTCTACAGCGACCGCCGCCAATACAAAAAGGCCCTCGACCTTTTTAAGGATGCTCTGAAAATAAAAGAAAGATCGTTGCCACCCGGCCACCCCGAGATCATCGATACCCTCGATAACATGGCCCAGTGCTACGCCCACACCGGAGACATCAAAAACGCCCGAAAGATCCGCCTCCGCCTAAAAAAAATAGAACTGAGCAAAAACATCACAACAAAAAAACAAACACCGTCCCCATGATCGAACGTACCAATGTATAAGACTTGAAAAGGAGTATAATTAATATGACTACTAAGCAAATCACGATCGCCGAGGACATTGAATCGATCGTTCACGATATCGTAAAGGAAAAATTCCCCGCCGAACCCATACAACCCGTAACGAACACCCAGTGGCAAATGCTATCCAACACCCGCACTAATCTCTGGCTCGACACCGGCGACATCGACCAGGCCTGCTCCCTGTGGTGCTGCCAGTTTCAGGCTCTGACCACCAACAACACCCTTCTAAACCGTGAGATACAGAAAGGCATCTACGACACACTCATTCCCAATACAGTCGAAAAACTTAGACGGCTGCTTCCTGATATCACTGAAAAGGAACTTATCCTTGAGCTGTCATTTATACTAAATGCCGTTCACGCCCTTCGGCTCGTCAATAAATTCAACGCCAACGTCAGTGTCGAACTCCACACGGATCTGGCCAATGATATAAACCGCTCATTCGACTACGCACTGAGGTATCATCGCATCTGTCCCGAACGCTTCTACATCAAGATCCCGCTAACCCCGGCAGGCCTCATCGCCGCCCGCCTTCTCGAAAACCACAACGTACCCGTCAACTTGACCCTGGGTTTCTCCGCACGCCAGGCATTCGCCGCCGCACTGATCGCAAACCCTCACTTCGTAAACGTCTTTCTCGGACGCCTCAACAGCTTCATTGCGGACAACTCTCTCGGCGACGGCCGTAACATCGGCGAAAAAACGACCCTTCAAGCTCAACGCAATCTTCTGGCACTGCGAAAAACCGGAAAGACAACTACCCACCTTATCGGGGCAAGCCTGCGCCAAGGCTCCCAGATAGCTACGCTCGCAGGTATCGACATAATGACAATGCCCCCTCAAATCGCCGCCGACTATATAGCCAACCCAGGCCCTCATCCAATCTCAAACGTAATGAATGACCCCGAAGTTAACTTTTCCGTCGAGCTAACCGCCCAGGACCTAAACGCTGACAGTCTCTGGAAAGTTGACGATGACTTCAAAGAGACTGTCACAACCCTGCTCCATGAAGATATCGACCGTATGAGCGGCGATGACATGGAAAAGTTTTTCACCGACTCTGGTTTCGGCGATTTCTTCCCCAACTGGTCGAAAGATGAAATTGAAACCGTCACCGCCGACGGCAAGATCCCCGTCTATAAGAAATGGCGTAAAAAACTCGCCTCGAATGAGATCGGCCTCGACGCCCTGATGAACATCAGCGCCTTGCGATCTTTCGCAACCGACCAAAAAGCTCTCGACCGTCGTTGTGCCGATGCGACATCCACCGGATAAACCGACAGAATCCACAGATAAAACCCTTCTCCGGAAATAGCCGGCTTGATTGTAGAGTCTGTATGCCGCCTACAGGGATCTGTAAAATACCTTTACATGGAATTGGGATTTGGGTAATATAGCATGCTTTGCCGGATGAAGATTCTCGCAGGATTGCCGATGTAGCTCAATGGTAGAGCGCAGCTTTCGTAAAGCTGAGGTTGAGGGTTCGACTCCCTCCATCGGCCTTTTTATGGACATAAACGCTAAATACAGTTCGCTTAAAGAGATCCTTCGATCATTCGGTAAAGTTGTTCTGGCCTATTCCGGCGGGGTCGACAGTACGTTCCTGCTAAAAGCAGCGGTCGATACATTGGGCGCGGATAACGTTATTGCTACTCTTGCGGTGAGCGGATCGCTGGGCAAAAGTCAATACGCCCGCGCAATAGAGATGGCTGAGGTTATCGGCGCAAACGTCCGGGAGGTCAAACTCGGAGAGGTCAGCGACAGTGATTATTCAGCCAATAAAGCGGACAGGTGCTTCCATTGTAAGGGTCATCTTTTCCGCGAGCTTCGAGAGATCGCCCAGAGCGAAAATATTGAACATGTAATATACGGCAGTAATGCAGACGATGTGGGTGACTATCGGCCCGGCAATAGGGCAGCCCAGGTTTACGGAGTTACCGCTCCGATGGCCGGCGCCAAACTTACCAAAGCCGATATTCGAGAGTTGAGCAGGCAAGCAGGTCTTAAAACCGCGGACATTCCCGCATCGCCCTGCCTTGCGTCAAGGATAAGCTATGGGATCGAGATAACCGATGAGAAACTGCAACAGGTAGACCAAGCCGAAGATTTTTTGAGAGAAGCAGGTTTTGTCGAGTTTCGCGTACGGCATCACGGCGAGATAGCCCGCATCGAAGTTGGTGCAGATGATATCGAAAGGATAGCAGCAGCAGGTTTGCGAGACAAAGTAACCGCCAAACTAAAAGATATAGGGTTTAAGTTTGTAAGCCTCGATCTTACAGGCTTTCAAAGCGGGTCACTGAATGATATGCTGACCGAAGCGGAAAAGGTCGAAGGATTAAAAGGTTCTTGAATTTTTTGGTATAAAAATGGCAGTTCTCAGAATAAATGGTATTGAGAAAGAGTTCGAAGCCGGGTCGCTTCCGGACACGATGGCTGCGCTGCTTAAGCACCTGAATGTCAACGAAGCGACCGTTGTCGCCGAGGTCGACGGCAATATAATCGAACGCAATAAGTTTGCCGAGACAAAATTAAACGAAGGCCAAAACATTGAGCTGGTACGCTTCGTCGGCGGTGGATAATAAAAAGAATTCTGACCTTTAATTTTTTGGATTACAATAATGTATATGACCAATATAAAAATAAGAGAAAAGTTAAGTATTAATTTGCTTGAACTTTATGATTTTGAAAAAGGTCGCCATAATCGCGTGGTCAGAGTGTTAGAGGGTGCTCTAAGAAGTTGCCCTTTTGTGACTGTTTTCGAAAAGCCGTTACAATATCATAAAGACAATAGCTTACCTGATGGAGTAGAATATTGGGAAGATAAGGATGCTGATTACGAAAAACGAGCAGGTTACCACTGTTTAAAGTCTAATCATAAGTTAGAAGGACCTGTGATACCAGACCTTCGAGGGATCAAAAAACGCCTGAGTACAAATTTGGTTGATATTTTTAATTATGAAATAACTAATGGAAATGAGGTCAAGCGAATTGATAAAAATGTAGGGTCAAAATGCTCTCTTGATGTTGTCTTTTATCACCCTTTGAAATTTCGAGAAAAGTATTTGTTTGATAAAACAAAAAGTTTACCAGAATTTGTTGAATATTGTGAAGACAAAGACCCTCATTACTCAATTGCAGCAGGCTTTCGATGTACAAAGACTGGTCATGCGATATCAGGGCCATGTTAGGAAAGGTAAATAGAAACTAAAAGGGGGCTGCCCCTTTTTTCTTCAGAAAGTATATGATGTCAAAATTGGTAATAGCAGGCAGAGAGTTCGATTCGCGGTTGCTCGTGGGGACGGGTAAATTCGCTTCCAATGCTTTGATGGCCCAGGCTATTGAGGCATCGGGGACGGAGATCGTGACCGTTGCGCTTCGGCGGGTGGATATCGAAAATGAAAATGACGACATGCTCGCGGGTGTAGACCGGGAGAGATATTTGCTGCTGCCGAATACCTCCGGTGCCAGAGACGCTGACGAAGCGGTGCGATTAGCGAAACTGGCCAGAGCAGCGACCGGCATAGAATGGCTAAAGCTTGAAGTTACGCCGGACCCATACTACCTGCTGCCGGACCCGATCGAGACGCTAAGGGCTGCCGAGATACTTGTTAAGGACGGTTTCATCGTGCTGCCGTATATAAACGCCGACCCTGTCCTTGCAAAGCGTCTCGAAGATGTCGGCACCGCAACGGTAATGCCCCTTGCAAGCCCCATCGGTTCCAATCAGGGCCTAAAGACAAAGGCAGCCATCGAAATAATCATAGAACAGGCAAATGTCCCCGTTGTCGTAGATGCCGGCTTGGGCTTGCCCTCACATGCCGCCGAAGCCATGGAAATGGGAGCAGACGCCGTACTTGTAAATACCGCCATAGCAACAGCCAACGATCCGGTAAAGATGGCAACTGCGTTTAAGCAAGCTGCCCAAGCCGGACGAGCAGCCTTCGAATCCGGCCCCGGCGCAGCGAGTAAACGCGCAAGCGCCTCCAGCCCCCTTACGGACTTCTTAAGATGATAAGCAAAACCGACCCGCAAACATTTCTCAGCGAACATGGTCTCGATGGCGACTGGGACAGATGGCAGCAATTGTTAGCCAATGTAACCAGCGAAGATGTCGAAAAGGCCCTTTCGCAAAAACCAGGCAGTTATAATTTCGACAAATTATTCGCTCTCGTTTCGCCAGCCGCCGAAGATCACCTCGAAGAGATGGCACAGCGATCGCGGGACCTGACCATACAACGATTCGGCCCGACGATAAAACTCTACGCCCCTCTGTATGTTTCCAATTATTGTTCCAATAGCTGCGTATATTGCGGGTTCAACCGTCAGACCGAGTTTGAGCGCAAAAGACTTACCGTCGCCGAAGCTGCCGCAGAAGCTGAGATCATCGCAGCCGAAGGCTTCAGAGACATACTACTGGTCAGCAGTGAAGACAGAGGGGCCATTAGTATCAATTACCTCTGCGAACTGGCCGGCAAACTAAGGGGCAAGTTCAGCTCCATAGGAGTTGAGATATACCAATGCACCAGCAAAGAATACGCAAAGCTGTTCGCCGCCGGCATCGAAGCCGTCACAGTCTATCAGGAAACATATAACCGCACAGCCTACGCCAAATTCCACCCCGCAGGTACCAAGGCCGATTACGATATGCGCCTGAGAGCGCCTGCCGATGCCGCAGCCGGCAAAATGCGGCAGATCGGTTTAGGGGCGCTTCTTGGTCTGGACGACTGGCGTATCGAGACCCTTGCATTAGGTGAGCATGGCCATTTTCTCATGAAACGCTACTGGCAATCTCGAATATCGTTCTCGTTTCCGAGGCTCCGGCCAGCAATGGATGTAAAAGCGCCTGTCTTCGAAAATCCCGTCAGCGACAAGAACCTCGTGCAGATGATAACGGCCCTTCGGCTCTGCTTTGCCGATGCCGGACTGGTACTGTCAACGCGTGAAAGGCCCGATCTACGCGATAAACTGATGCCCCTCGGCATAACGCGTATGAGCGCAGGCAGCAGGACCGAACCCGGCGGCTACTCAGAACACGGTTCAGCTCTGGAGCAATTCCAGATAAGCGATGACCGCAGCCCAGCCGAAATAGCAAAGGTCATCCGCAGCCAGGGCTTCGAAGCCGTATGGAAAGATTGGGACAGTGCATTCAACGAAAACAAGCAATAAACACCGATCCGGATAAAATCTTTTATAAAACTGTTGCAAATATCAGACAGTAGGCTATATTATTAATATGAATCAGGGTAACTGAAAAGATTTCGAAAGGATTTTATAGTGGACAGTGTCAAAGAAGCAGAAAACAGCGTTCAGAAAGTCGACCCGACACTTGCGTATAAGGTAGCCGATCTATCGCTTGCCAAGTGGGGAAGAATGGAAATGGCCCTTGCCGAAAACGAAATGCCCGGCCTGATGGCTACGCGCCAAAAATATGGCAAAGATAAACCGCTGGCAGGCCTAAAGGTCATGGGCAGCCTGCACATGACGATCCAGACGGCTATGCTGATCGAGACTTTAGAGATATTAGGCGCAGACATCCGATGGGCCTCGTGCAACATCTTCTCAACTCAGGACCACGCCGCCGCAACTATCGCAGACGCCGGCCGCACACCCGTATTCGCATGGAAAGGCGAGACACTCGAAGAATACTGGTGGTGTACCGAACAAGCCCTCACCTGGCCCGACGGCTCCGGACCCGACCTGATCGTCGATGATGGAGGCGACGCGACTATGCTCGTAATTCAGGGCAAAAAAGTCGAAGCCGACCCCTCCCTTGCCGATAAGGAATACGACAACCATGAGTTCAAGGTAGTAATGGCCCGCCTCGCTGCAAGCGTAAAAGATTCACCCGACAAGTGGACCAGGATCGCCGCGAAGATCCAGGGCGTCTCCGAAGAAACCACCACCGGCGTACACAGACTCTACCAGATGGCAGAAGCAGGCGAACTGCCCTTCCCCGCCATAAACGTAAACGATTCGGTCACCAAGTCCAAATTCGACAATCTATACGGATGCCGCGAATCGCTGGCAGACGGCATCAAACGCGCAACCGACGTAATGATGGCCGGCAAGATCGTAGTCATCTGCGGTTACGGCGACGTCGGCAAAGGTTGCGCCCAGTCGATGCGGGGACTCGGATCAAGGGTACTCATCACAGAGATCGATCCGATCTGCGTCCTCCAAGCCGTAATGGAAGGATACGAAGTTACCACTATGGAAGACGCTGCGGCCATCGGCGACATATTCATCACGACAACCGGAAACTGCGACGTCATCACCGGCGAGCACTTAGAGCAAATGAAAAACGAAGCGATCGTATGCAACATCGGCCACTTCGACAGCGAGATCGACACGAACTATCTCATAACGAATCCGGGCTGCAAGAAGGAGAACATCAAGCCACAGGTCGACAAGTGGACCCTCAACTCAGGTCGCTCGATCATTCTCCTGGCAGAGGGAAGACTCGTCAACCTCGGCTGCGCAACCGGCCACCCGAGCTTTGTAATGAGCAACAGTTTTACGAATCAGTGCCTCGCACAGATAATGTTAGCAGAGGAAGATCTCAAGCCCGGCGTATATACTCTTCCGAAGAAACTCGACGAAGAAGTCGCTAGGCTCCACCTCGACAGGCTCGGCGCAAAACTCACCAAGCTAACACAAGCCCAAGCCGACTACCTCGGGATCCCCATCGACGGGCCATACAAACCGGAGCACTATCGATATTAAAAATAGTTTCGGCCAAAGGTCGAATCCTGAACTAAAAACTAAAAACTAAAAACCAAAAACTATTAAGCATCGCAGGCAACAACGATTGGAACGGGAGAGCCTTGCGGTGCTTATCCTTTTTCCGGGGCATCGGCAATGAGCGGAAAATGGCAGCATTTTAATCACCAAGCCGACATCGGCATCCGCGGAACAGGCCCGTCTCTCGAAGAAGCATTCGCCCAAGCCGCCATCGCACTGACCGCCGTCATCTGCACCCCCGACACCATCGAACAAACCGACCAGATAGACCTCCACTGCCACGGAGATGACCTCGAACTGTTATTCGTAGATTTCCTCAACGCGATAATCTATGAAATGGCAACACGCCGAATGCTCTTCGGACGCTTCGAAGTCGCCATCGACAAAGGCGATCTCTACGCCAAAGCATGGGGCGAAAAAGCCAATCCAAAAAAACACCAAACCGCCGTAGAGGTAAAAGGAGCGACCTATACGGAACTTCATGTCGTACAGGATACTGCCGGCCAATGGACCGCACAATGTGTCGTTGATGTATAAAGAATTCGAGGTCGATCATGGATACCAAACAACTAAAACGAATTTCACAATACCAGTGGCAGATCCCGCGTCACGGCAAAATGCGTGTACCGGGAATAATTTTCGCATCCGAAAAACTCATCAGCGACATGGATGAAAAAGTCCGCGAGCAGATCTGTAATGTCGCTGCCCTGCCCGGGATCACCGGCCCGTCTTACGCAATGCCCGATGCCCATTGGGGTTACGGATTCTGCATCGGAGGCGTAGCCGCTTTCGACCCGGATCGCGGAGGCGTCATCTCCGCTGGCGGCGTAGGTTTCGACATCGCTTGTGGCGTAAGAATGCTCCACACATCCTTAATGCCCGAAGACATCGCCCCGATCGCCGGCTCACTCGCCGAAACAATGCTCTGCCGAATCCCCGCTGGCGTCGGCAGCACCGGCAAGGTCCACCTGAACCCATCCAAACTTGACGAAATGCTCTCCGGAGGAGCCAAATGGGCCGTTGAACACGGTTACGGCCAGCCCGACGACCTGCGATTCATCGAGGAGAACGGCTGCATGCGCTCCGCCGACCCGTCAAAGGTATCCGACCACGCAAAGAAACGCCAAGCCGACCAGGTAGGCACATTAGGCTCAGGCAATCACTATGTTGAGGTCCAGAAGGTAACCGAAGTTTACGACAAAAAGATCGCTGCCGCTTTCGGCATCAAAGAAGGCGACATCAAAATAAGCATTCACTGCGGCTCGCGCGGCCTCGGCCACCAGATCGGCACAGAATTCCTCAAATCAATGGTCACACAGGCCCCCTCTTACGGAATCGAGCTGCCCGACCGCGAACTTGCCTGCGCACCCATAAATTCCAAACTCGGCCAAAGCTATCTCGGCGCAATGCGTGCCGGCATCAACTGCGCAATGGCCAACCGCCAGGTCATTACCCATCTCATCCGCCAGATCTTCGCTGACCTGCTGCCGAAAGCAAATATCCAACTCCTCTACGACGTCTCGCACAACACCTGCAAACTCGAAGAGTACTCGATCAACAACAAACGCAAAAAACTCTTCGTCCACCGCAAAGGCGCAACCCGCGCATTCGGCCCGGGCCACAAAAGCCTCCCTCCCGAATACCGCGCCGCCGGCCAGCCCGTAATCATCGGCGGAACCATGGGCACCGCCTCATACGTACTTGCCGGAACAAAGGAGAACCAGGAACTGGCTTACGCCTCATCCTGCCACGGAGCGGGCCGCAGCATGTCCCGCCGCGCAGCCACAAAAAAATGGCAGGGAAGATCAGTCGTCAAGGACCTCGCGGACCGCGGCATCATCATAAGGAGTCGCTCGATGCGCGGCATCGCCGAAGAGGCCCCCCAAGCCTACAAGAACGTAACCGAAGTCGTCGACAGCGCAGACAAAGCGAACCTCTCAAGAAAAGTCGCAAAACTCGTCCCCCTGATTTGCGTAAAGGGATAGAGCACCCCCACATCTAAAATGGAGCCGATGAGACTCGAACTCACGACTTCTACACTGCCAGTGTAGCGCTCTCCCAGCTGAGCTACGGCCCCGTTGCCGAGTAACTTAACAGAAATATCCCGCCATGGCAAGGGTCCGTTTAAAAAAACTTCGATTATCTCACGAATTATCGCTGTTTTCGGCCAACCATCGACCAACCCATTCCCTCGCCTGCTTCCTCGTTGCGATCTCCTCACCAAGCTGGGCGCGGTACATCGCCTCGGCGACTTTTCCCACCATCGGACCGGGTTCTGCGCCAAGTTCCATCAATTCATGGCCGTCCAGCAAGGGCTTAGGCCGCACGTCAACACCTTTTAACCCCTCAACCCGCTCCATCAGCTTATCAAGCTCATCGCAACTGAGCCCGGTCGCCATTTGTATGCTCCTTTGGAGTTCGCACAACCCGCCAAAGCACTCTTGCCCCATCACCAGCTTAAGATCGGCAAGGCCCATATCCGCTTCTAGCAACTTCCCCCTGCTGTCCAATAGAAAACGCAGATCACGCTCATCGGAATTACTCAAATTCAAAATGCCAACTGCCTCCGCCGCAAGATCCGCCCCGAACCCTGCAAAAAGTCCCGCAAGACCTAATGAAAAACCAACCTGCCCCCCAAGCCCTGCCAGAACCTTTATACCAAGATCGACGCCCTCACCGGTAAATCCTGGAAATATCACCGATGAAAGACCGCTATCGACTAACAATTTCGTCCCCCTGCTGCGATTGTCTGCTGCAAGTATCCTGACCAATTCCATTGCGATCCGCTCACCGCTTATCTTCGTAATATTCGCTGCGTTTTTGCAAACCGCCTGCCAGGTATCGCCCTCGATCTCAAATCCTAATTCCGTCGAGAACCGCACCGCTCGAAGCATCCGCAGATAATCTTCCCCGAAACGCTCGTCAGCGGCTCCGATCGTCCGCAGCACCTTGCCCCTGAGATCATCCTGCCCCCCGACATAGTCCATCACCTCTTCATTAGCCGGATCGAAGAACATACCGTTTATCGTAAAGTCGCGCCTCTCGGCATCGGCTTTTGCATTGCTGAATTCCACCTTCGCCGGATGCCTGCCGTCGGCATAGCCGCTTTCGGTCCGAAACGTCGCAACCTCGACCTGCTCCTTACCCTTCATGACCATCACCACACCGAACTTGGCTCCGATCTGGATCGTCCTGCGAAACAGCTTCGTCACTTCCTCAGGTTTAGCGTCCGTCACAACGTCATAGTCTTTCGCCACTCGCCCAAGCAGCATATCGCGCACGCACCCCCCCGCGAAAAGACCTTCAAACCCGTTCTTCCGCAAAACCCCAACAACCTTCAACGCCGCCTTTTTATTACGTTCGCTCAACTCTGCTTCCCGAATTCTGTAACAGCGTAACCGCCATCGTACCCCACTGGCGCCGGTCTATAATATTAAGTGTCCCATAACTTTCAAGCAGATTTGCCCGCTTATTCGTACGCACCACAACTATCGCGCCCTCGACAACCTGCTCGCAAAGCATCTCAAGCAGCTTGCCAAGCCGCGATTCTACGCCCGTCTCATACGCCATCTTATAAGGAGGATCGACAAATACAAGGTTATATTTCTCATCGCCCATATCCGCCGGCAATAATGGTGCCCCGATCTTAAACACATTCGCCCTTACAACCTTGCTCTCAGCGACGAACACCGCCTTTTCGATATTCCTGTTAAGTATCTCAACGACCTTGGCGTCCTTTTCGCCGAATGTAACCCACCTCGCCCCCCGCGAAAGACACTCAAGCCCCATAGACCCCGTCCCGCAAAAAAGATCCGCAACAATACCACCTTCGATAACATCATACTTATACAAAACACTAAACAGAGCCTCCTTAGCCCGGTCAGTTATAGGCCGGGTATCATAATTCTTAGGAGGCAAAAGCTTCATACCACGTTTCGACCCAGATATTATTCGCATCTATCTTTCAACCTTTCTAGAGGTATATACAAACACCTCAATGGGCCATCGTTTATTCTTTACTCCTCAAAAAGGTTCATGACCTCTTTGTTTAACCCAATTAGTTATTTATAATTGAAATCTCAATGAAAGCGCAGTTGCATATATTCCATACGATAGGATTATACTTGATATGTACTCTGTCGCCAGGACATATATTTTCTGCATCATACCAATTTCTCAAGCTACCCCAAATTTGGCATCTATGATGTTTGCTGGCTTTGTACCATCTATCATCAGTGATTATCCATAACGGGGTTTTGTGTTCCGGAAACTTATCACCATACTGTTCTCCTTTGCAATCAGAAAGATTCAGATAACAACTCCTTGCTTCGCCTTCCCCAATTATTTTCGCAAATTCAACCATTATTATGTCCTTTTTATTTAACACTAAGATTTATTGTTTTAACCGGTGGTACCATGGTTGGCTAATATATGTTTAGTCTAATTTGCTGGCACCTGAAGATTCTCAATCGCATCGACGTATTCTGTTAAGTAAATCTCTTTCTGTCCCGGGAGTTTCATGCAGTAAAAATTATTGCGTAATCTGATATTGAATTTTACCTGACCATTGGCATCCACAGAAAAGGTACTTGCGTGTTCTTCATAGAATGAACGAGGAAAAATAAAGTTTGCAGTAGAACCTTTTTCGTTCTTACAGATAAGAACAAAAGCGTAATAATCATCCCTTGGAAGTCCAAGCCACCATTTGTCAGGTGAAACCTCAGAAGCAAATGCTATTCCAACTTTAAGATCTGGGTTGATACAGTATCGCACACCTTTTATTTGGTGGATATCAATACCTTGTTCTTGAAGTTTATTAACAAGTGCATTTCTATGCATCTCTCCTTTTTTCTTATTGGAGAAATTGGGGTTGCTAGGAGAAGGTAAATCTACTACAGACAATATCTCTCCTCTCTCGAGTCTATCGAGAGTCCTCAGAATGTCTTCGGCTTGCTTTTGGCATCTTTCTAATGTCTGTAAGTAGGCAGATGATGATACAATGGCAGAGGTATCCCCAGCCTTGGCCGATTTAGTTATTTCGATTAGTATTTCCGCTTTCATTTTAGTAATACGACTCACAATGTCCATAGTTAAACCTTTCATAATATATTAGTTATTATTTACATTATAACTTAAAGTGACTATAAGTCAAGAGAAAAAATGGAAAATAACTAAATTTAAGGTAATTTTGCAGATAATCATCGTTTTTAGGGTAAAAATGGCCTGCTGTGCCAGCCCCATAGGCATGGGCAACTATGTTGCCCATCTGTCACCCTAACTCACCTCAAACCCCAAATCCGCCAGCATCTGCATATCTTCCTCAACCGCCCTGCCCGCTGTCGTCAGGTAGTTTCCGCTAAGAATACTCGTCGCCCCTGCATAAAATATCCAGCTTTGCAGATCGCGCAGGTTCAGCACACGACCCCCAGCCACCTTAAGATTCGCCTGCGGCAAAATAAATCTATACATCGCAATGATCTTCAATATCTCCATCGGTTCAAGCACCTCAACTTCGCCTAATGGCGTCCCGGCGATAGGATGCAGAAAATTTATCGGCACCGTATCTACTCCAAGCCCGCGTAACGCGATCGCCATATCGACCCGGTCCATTTCCGTTTCACCAATACCAAATATCCCCCCCGCACAAACGCCAAGCCCCGCCGACAATGCATTTTCTATCGTTGCTACCCTATCGCCATACTCATGTGTCGTCACCACATTCGCGAAGTTCCGCTCAGACGTCTCAAGGTTATGGTTATATCTCTTGAGCCCCGCATCAGCTAATCGTTTAGCCTGCTCAGCGGATATGATCCCCAAAGATGCGCACATCCCCAACCCCATATCCTTAGTGATCTTTTCGATAAGTCCCTCAAGACGAACGATCTCATCTTCGGTAACGGCTTTGCCCGAATACACGATCCCAAAGTTCGGCACCCCGCTTTCCTTCGCCTTAGCTGCCGCTTTCAATATTTCATCATCGCTAAGAACCTGCGGCACCTTATCAATATGCGTATCATACCGAACCGATTGAGCGCAGAACGCGCAATCCTGACTGCACCCGCCCAATCTTCCCGGCACAATAGAGCAAACCTTTATCCTGTTTCCGAAAAATTTGCGGCGTATCTTATTGGCCCAGTAGAGCATATCATCCAGATCACCTTCGCTCGCCGCAAGCAAACTCTCCGCCTGGGCCCTATCGAGCAGCTGCCCATTCATCACACCCTCGCCAAATCCGGCAATTATCTCATTCATCTAACGCGCTCCTACCCTCTCCCGGCACAATAGATCCCTTACCGGTATCGCAAGCTCTCGAAATTTCGCAGCCCCCAGCGTAACCGTCTTCCACCTCGGACTCCGAACCTTCATGAATTTCCTATAGTCCTCTGCCTTAACCGCATAAAACGCATACCGATCCTGACCGAATTCATAAATATCTTTCCCGTCCGTATCAACATCAATATTGGCCAGCTTATACGCAAATATAAACCACGCCGTCCCGCACAAATGCCCGTCCCTGCCCCCCTCATCCAAAGCCCTCTCCCAGCCGAGCAGCCCCCGAACATCCTCAATATTAACCCAACACTCAAGACCCGTCATTTTCGCAAGGCTCTTACCCTTAAACAGCCTCCCCTTAAGCTCGGCGATTATAGGCCCGGACCCTTCCGGATAGAGCAGAAAATCAAAACTCTTGATCCGGCTCCGCGAAAGAACCGACCGCTTCTGCTGATCCACAGGCACAAACCCGACCCCATTCTCCCCAAGCCAGTTCCCAAATACCCACTCATATTCATTCCCAGTGATCATATCCCACACCCTAATCATTTTCCCCCAAATGTCAATAGCATACACCCCCACCGTCCCATCCGCACATCTGCCCTTGCATTACCATCCAAAATCTTGTATATCTTCACACAATGGACACAAATCAGATAATAGGATGCCTGATTGTCGCGGGGGCACTAACCGTCATCGTTTCGCTAACCGTATGGTCGTACAGAACAATAAATAAGATAGCCTCATCCGGTTACCGCACCGCACGCCAGACACTCAAGGAGCGTACAAGTGACAAATAGCAATGCTCCCCCCAAAAATCACCGAAAACGCCCCAACACCGGAGCTTTCGCGCGATCTTTCCCTCTTCCACATAACCATGATGGGTCTCGGCATGATGATAGGCGCAGGCGTCTTCCTCGGAATGGGGATCTCCATCGGCAAAGCCGGCCCCGGCGGAGTCGTACTTACATTCGCACTCAACGGACTGCTCGCAATGTTCACCGCAATGTCATTCGCCGAGTTAAGCTCAGCCATCCCACGCGCAGGCGGAGCAACCATCGACCCCATCATAGAGCAGGCCCCTTGCAACGTCGTCGTAAGATCATGGATCAAAAAAATGGATTTAAAAATCTTCCCGTTTTTCCAACACTAAAAACTAAATATCGAAGATCCGCCGAAGGAGGACTAAAAACTCAAAACTATTTCCCCGTCCCATAATACCCTGCCTCCTCACCCCGCTACTCACGTTTTTACCGAATCAAATGCCGTACTATCCCCTTAAAAAGCTTGACTCAAAGCCCCATTTGTGGTATAATAATAAGCGAATCGAGTAAGGCTTGTCATTCCCGCGCAGGCGGGAATCCATATTAAAATAGTATCCGCCGTAGGCGGTTTCCTATTTCTTACACATGGCTAAAGTTTTACTAATGTTGTTTTTTGGGGGACACGAAAATGAACATTAACTTGACCTGTTTGATTGTACCACCGTTTCTGCTGGCTCTGGTAGCACTGTTATACGTTGCCTGACCCAGCCTTAAATAGAGATTAACTTTTTTAGCAGAGGATGCCATCTGGTGTCCCCTGCTTTTTTTTCGCACACCCCCGCTCCCTGTCATTCCAGCCTGTTCTGAGCATAGTCGAAGAGCATGCTTTTAGCTCCGAATCCACGCCCCGCAATTTCAATGAACCTCCCAATCCTAACCGCTCAAACGTAAGTGAAATCCCGCACCAAATAGGTTCTTTATACCGCCATGTCCCGTACCAAAAAGTTTGGTGAGGGGTACATTGGTGCGCGGAAAAACTAAAAACTATATCTCGCCGGGGTTGCCGTTAAAAATGCTTGTCCCTGCATGCTTTCCCTGTCGCGTCGTAGCATCGCGAAGCCGGGTCAAAATTTATCTCCGTTTATCATTTTTTGCTTTCGGTAGCTCGTACAACCCGTGGCCGACGTTTCGGACCTTTCCCTGTCGGTGCAATTCCTGCCACACTTCGGCCGGATACTGATTCGGAGGTTGGATCGCGCAAACACCGGCGGCCCCGCTTGAAAACGGCCCATGGCCAAGATGCGAGTCTTCATCCAGCGCCGTAAGCTTAAGCCGCTTCTTAAAGGCCTTAAACGCACGCTTGAGATTCTCCGGCGAAAGATCCACACCCGGTTCCTGCTCATTATGTTCTTCCATCTTATAGTCTCCATTACCATATTGTCATTGCCGCTCTTAACTGTCATTCCTGCATGCTTCTGGCAGGAATCCATGCTTTTAACTAAAGACTAAAGACTAAATCCGCCTCCGGCGACAGATCCACACCAGCTTCTTCCATACCTTGTTCTTCCATCTTACCGTCTCCATTACATAATTGTCATACCTGCATGCTTTAGCAGGAATCCACATTAAAATAAACATCGCGAAGCAATTCCAGATCGTTTAGCCCCGCCTGCCCTGCCCGTAGCCGAAGTTGAGCAAAGCGAAATCCGGCTTTAGACGGAATCAGAAATAAACATAAAAACAACGCTAATTTCTTTGACATTTCATGCGCCTTTCAAAATTTAATAGCACTGCTTTCAATGCCTTATCATATCTCCAGAACATTTTCTTCACCAAACCATGCTTTAGCTGTACTTAAAACCGTTCCACTTGGCTGTGGAAAGAATACTACTAAGCTTTCCATTGCTCTTGAGCAACAAACGTAAAACAACTTTTTCGTTCTTTCAATTATGCCTGGTTTATCCCTCTCTCCAAATAGATCTCCAAAATTATACATGTTCCATCCCCCATTATCTAATACAACAAAAACATTTTCATACTCAGTACCTTTAACATTGTGCTGAGTTGAATAGGGCATATATTCTTGCTCATATTGGTATAGCACCTTTGACTCTAAAGCAGAAACTCCACAGATCACTTCATACTTTTCTGTGTGTTCTGAAATAAAACTCCGAAGAGCATCGTCCTTAGGATATATTTTATATTTATCTGCTAATTCAATCAATTCTCCAATATTTCTTTTGTGCAGACTGCTAACTAAATCTGACATATTATTGCTTAGTACTTTTTTGTCAGACAACCTTTTTATTCGGTATTTACATTTTTTTATAAAAGTGTTATAATCTTCGGATTCATATAAATCTATAAGTTCCTGAATATTAAAAAGGTGCTTCATAAGTTTGTCTTTGTTATCAGCTAACAGTCTATCTGCACTGCCATACTCTTGGAATATTTTACCATAGCCTGCTTTACCTGAGATTAACCTATGCGTAAGATAGAGTTCTTTGGTGTTATTTGGGTCGCCAAAATCCCACCCATTAAAAACCGTATTTTTCTTAATATCTTCCAAACTAATGTCTTCAGATGAGTATAAAAAGATTGCAGAGCCAACCTTTTTTTTATTTTCTCCAGATGGCTCTTGTTCTATTGCATCAATTCTTAACTTATTAATTAACTCGATAACACTTTTCGAACATCTGAAGTTATCCTTTTTGAATATCTCTTTAACAATTCCACTGGAAACATATTCATTTATGTTGCCAACCCCACCCATATAAATAGATTGCATCGAATCACCGAATAACCCTATAGTAGCTTTATCTGTATAGCAGGCAAGTCCTTGAGACTCACTTCCGAGATTAATTGGCAATGATTCTAGAAACAACTTTATTACGTTCTTATCAGTGTCCTGATACTCATCAATGAGAATATAAGGATATTTATCTCTAACAACACGACACAATAAAGGGTATTTGGCAAACATATAAGATGAAAGTTTCAGTATTTCATTGTGAGATACTATCCCTTCTTCAAGCTTCTTGTATTCTCGATACTCAATACTCTTGTCGGCATAAAATTCTATGTCTAGATCGCTATCGCCCTGATACTTTATACCCGAGCGTGGAACAACTTCTTCTTGTTCTATGAGACTTATTATGCCCAACTTGAGCTCTTTTTGATATTGGCTAATACATGACCAAAGAAATTCATGGATTGTACTAACATAAAGATGAGGATTTTGTATCCTCCCGTTAATTTCATTGGCAGCAGCATTTGTAAAAGTAATACATGCAACATTATTATGTTTAAGTTCTGAATTTGAAAAAATGTATTCTAGTGTCTTCCTTAGAGTATGGGTCTTTCCACACCCTGCACCTCCACTCAATAAGAAGTTGGTTTTATTTTTGATACAAATCTCTATCTGTTCTAATGGAGTCAACACGCTAACCATTCAAGTCCCTCTCTGATATATCTCGGGGTTTGCCATTGATTTTCATCACTTGTGGAAAAGAGGATGTCCAACGCAAACTCTGTTTTTTTCTTATCTATCTTTTTCGCCAAAGAATAGGAGTTGCCAGAAACATCAACCTCTTCAGGAAAAATTGACAACGAAGTTTGGTCAGAGTTTATAAAGTCCTCATTTATTTCTATCCAGGCATCTTCAAAACTTCTGGCATTATAACCATCTTCAACATCTGGTATCTGATATGCTACTCTGAAAAGATCTTCAACCACTTTGTCATCATTAGAAAGATTTATCAATTCTGCTAATGATTTTTCGCCAAGAAATCCTTCAATAGCTTTATTTGAAGTTTTTTCTCCCTCTGCAACTGGACATGATGGCCAGGATGTTCTTGATACGCCATTTTTATCCGTTATCGGTTCCGGTTTAATAGAATCTAAGTCGGTTATAATTAAAGTTTTAATATCTAAGAACTTTAACAACTTTTTAAATATATGGGCATAAGCTCCACCGACCTCAATTACTGATATATATTGAGAGAGCAATCTGTCTTCTATGGCTTTTTCGACCTCTTGAAACTCTCCCGTATCTTCGTCTTCAACTCTAACTTTTACATTATCTATTGCATCCATCATAAAAGGCAAGAGCAACCTTTCTGTTGTACCCTCAATCAAAATAGCTTTATCTGCAAATAATAACTCTGAGTTCTTCACAGTTAAGTATTTTTTAAGAAATCTGATATTATCGGGACTTTCGATTTCTAAAAACTCAGACAGACTCTTTACTTCAATATGGTTCTCCCCAGAGATATCAAAGTACTTTATATCATTAAATTCACTTTGGGATGCTATATGTGCTGAGTGTGTCGAAATAATTGCTTGCAAGTTTATATCAAGTTCTTTGGATTTATTCGCTAGCATTTCCTTTATATGGTGTATAAAGACATACTGCATTTGAGGATGCATATGAGCCTCAGGTTCCTCAAGAAATAATAAATTAATACTAGCGTCTTTTTTATCATCACTCGCCTTAAATTCTCCGAGTTTATTGTAAATTTCTAAAATCATATAAATCAGATTAATATACCCTAAGCCATTATAATTCTCCGGTAATTGATAGTCTGATTGTTCGTAAACAACGGCACTATTATTTGTTATAATACTATTGCTAGAGATGTCCGATTTTATTTGGATTTCTGATGTGCTATTTTGAGAATTAATCCCAAATTGTTTTAACGCATTTAACAAATCTTCAAATGTAGTTGGATAATGCTTGTTTAATGTCTCGTCAATTTCTGAAAGGCTAGCCTCTAAAACCTCTTTTTTTTCCAAGAAAGCATCTTGGCTTACATTTTTTTGATAATAAGACGATACTATAGTAGAAAGATTATAGCTATTCTTCTCTTCTGACACTCTCCTTTTGGCTCCAATAGACTCAAATTTTATTATTGTGTCTATATTCTTTACTACAACAGACTTAACTTCATTCCCAAATTCTAAAGACCTTATTTTTTTATGATAGTAAGTGCTAATATTTTTCTTTAGGTAATCAATTAAAGTTTTTTTGGAATTACCTTCAATACTTTGGAATCTAGTGAAGTTTGTCTTGAGATCGTCAATTTTCTCTGGTCTTAACTCATAACCAAATGAAAGAATGACAACATTGTCCTCGGGATTAAGATTAAGCATGAGTTCGGATAGTCTCTCAAGAGAGTCATGCTCATCGTATTCTATATATATTTTTAGCTCGATCTTTATCTTATCAGAGAAACCCAAGATTTCATCATTGGTTTTGTCCATTATCGAGCAAAAAGTATCATGAGTATCTATATTAAAATCATTAAAACTAAAGCCTCCATCTTTGAGAAAATTATTTAAAATATGCAACAACGAGGTCTTGCCGCTATTATTCTTTCCAATCACAAGGGAAAGTACTTCTTCCGGTAAGAACTCTACATCTTTTAATAGCCTGAAGTTTCTAATACAAATCCGTTTTATTTTCAAGATTATATCTCCTAGGGAATTAAGGTTTCAGACCCCTTTTCTGGCTTCTCCACTTTCCTGTCGCGGCATCGCCTCTGGCGACGCCGGATAACCAACCCAAAGTCCCGCACTTACACGGCTAATGCGGGGTAATCCACAATTTAAAATACTACCCCATCCATCCCCAATAATCAACAAATCCTTATTTTTCTTCATATTTCTCAAG
>SDBV01003122.1_pt1 | contig 24656 bp, 51 predicted proteins | sample 2277081 | NCBI WGS metagenome assembly SDBV01 (sample SAMN10402039, study PRJNA504765) | marine sediment metagenome | isolation source: marine sediment core GS10_PC15, 223 cmbsf | place: Arctic Ocean: Southern Knipovich Ridge | collected 2010 | reverse complement strand
ACCATCCTCACATAATTTAAATGCTATCTTAATAGACTTATCATCTTCATCTATAAAAAATCCAACTGTATTACACAAAGCAACTTCTATCTCTTTTATATCTTCTTTATAATATCCTCTACCATCTGTAAAACATTGAGCATCATCCCACTCAATTAATAATACATCTCCAAACTTATATTTTGGAATATGAAATACTTTTTTATGTGCCATCTTTATTACAATCATGTTTATCTATATGACGCTTACAATAATTCTTTTCACAGTACTTACAATCATATGGGCCATACGATGCACATAAGTTACCTTGTTTATTTTTTCCATTACATAATTTTACCATTTTCTAAAAATTAAATATACTTGCTTGTTTACACTTCTCTAACTTCTGTGGTATTAGCCATTGTTCAAATTTACTTATTGCCTTGTGCAACCCGTTCTCAATCGCATAATCGATAAACTCAATACTCTTCAAAGTCTTCTGACTAATATTAATCTTGTCTAAATAGTCTAAGAACTTTTCTTTATCTGTCACAATACTATTAAGTACATTATTATAATAAATGTATTGATACATATTATGAAGTGACAATAATGTTCCTGCATATATGTCTGTTTGATTTAATTCTTGTATGTCTCCTATTGATTGACACACTGGACACATGCATGGTAGTTCTTTTAAGTGTGGATTCTTTATCTTAAACTTATCTCCAAAACTAAAATGTGGTCCTATATCAAATGGCATATAATAAGTTCGATAGATACTTCCTATATTATAACTACTACTGTCGTAACTAACCTTAATACGCTTTGGCAATTTACTTGCTGCATACACTATTGTTGGAACAACATGCTTGCCGCTTGTTCCGAAGAAGTGTAACCATTTAAATGAATCCTTTTCGAACTCACCTTTCTCCCATAAATACATAAAACCCATTGCTTGAATCATACTATCCCAAGGAGGTTTCATTCCTATAGCATATCCATCAAATTTAAAATCTTTAACTGCATTATACCAAAGTTCTTGATGCGCAATTGTTTCTCCATGTAAAACATTTAATAAAACAGCATCATAATTATTTCTCTCTTTCTCAAATAATTTAAAATTCTCTACACTTTCATCTAATGCTTTTTTAAACTCTTCATAAGTTGGAACTTTATCTAATGTTGGAGGAATATCTAAATTCATCATAACATCACAATTTGCTTCTTGCCATCTCAAACTATCTATGGGTTCAATATTACAAACTTCCCCACGTTTTTTAAATGATGCTATTTGAAACCCTGCACTATCGCCAATCAAAATTTTATCTTTTGGATATCCAATCATTTCTCTAAATGTTGTATCTGCATTTTTTCCTACACCATTAATACCATAATAACAACTTTGCAAACATACATCATGATTAAAATGACTATCTTTAGTAAACCACTTCATATCATACTCTTTTCCATCTCTCCCTTTATATTTTAATCCACGGCGAAATACACTATTAAATTGTTCACCAACTGCTGGAACATATAACGCATTTGACATTTTTATCCTCATTACTTATCTCGTTTTTTTAAATTATCTACAGCCCATAATGGTTGCATATTAGTATAATGAAAACATTTCTTTTGTTCCTCTAATTTAGTTAAATCAAAACTTGCACAAGGAACTATATGGTCAATATGCCAACCTTTAATACTATGATTTAACCAACTCATCCCATCTTGAAATTGTTTTTCTAAATGTTGTTTTAACTGCTCAATTGAACAACCTAATAATTCTTCTGTTTTAGCTTTTTTAATTCCCTTATGATGTTTAATCCTGTACCTTATTGAATTTCGTATATATTCTTTAATTCGATATTCCGCATCATTATAATATTTATGTTTATAATATTTCCTATTTTTCTTCCACAGTATATCCTTATTTTTGATATACCACTCTTTTCGTTTTTGTTTTCTATCTAATAAAATTATTTCTTTATTTAATAAAAAATAATTCTTTTTCTTATTGATAAGATTAAATTTATATTTACATTGATTATACAAATTAACACTAATATTCAATAACGAACAAATTTCTTCTATAGATAAATTCTTATTATAATATTCTATAAACTTTTCATCTAGTATTAAATCAACTTTTTTAGGTTTTACTATATTATTTTTAACCATAATTCGTCTTAATTTATCAATGCCAATATTTAATAATTTTGAAATATATTTCATACTATATCCTTTATTAATTAAATCTTTAAGTTGTTTTATATTAACTTCATTATAATTTTTATATCCTTGTTGACCATTATTAAATCTACTTAAAACAAATCTCATTATTTTAATACCTCATCTCCTTTATATGTTTTTCCTTCAAGTGTTTTAATATCAGTTTCAACAAAATTACTTAACCTTCCTAACATTAAAATATGATTAGAATGTATTGCAAGATTTTGTATCTTTATCTGCGTTAGTAAAGGGTCTAATTTATACAAGTGCGAAAAATAAAGATTATCAATTGTTACAATAACACACGTCTTACCTAAAAGTTTATCATCAAAGTCTTTTAATTTATCTAATGGAATCTCCATTGTAATAATAGCCAAACCTCTTAACCCACTTAAAATCTTATTGTCTAAACATTTACGAACAACATCTTGATTTATCTCTGTACAACAACCTGCACCAAAATATATTTGTTCTAAATTAGAATAATCATTAAACGTCTCTACTATCTCCTCGAAAGTAATCTCTGGACTTCCAACAAATAATGTTCTCGCTCCAGCAAATTCACCTTCCTGCTCATCACCAATCCATAGTATAGGCTCACTCATTCTAAAATACCTAAAGTCTCATTGCCAATCGTTATTTCAAAACATCCTTTACGTGCTTTTATTTTTGGCTTACTTTTTATAAGTGCTTTCTTTATCTTTTTTAACTTATCAAGATTTGTTTCTTTACGAATCCTTCTTCTAATAATGATGTTACATCCTTTTTAGATAACTTAGTTGATAACATTTTTGCAATACTACTAACAATCTTTAAACGTTCACTATCATCTAACTTCTTAAATCGTATAACAAGTTCCTTATCAGTTTCTTTTTTACTTATAACTCTTAAAAGAGGTTGTGGTCTGTCTAGTTGGTCTAAAAAATGATTAATATCTTTACTACTATCTCCCATAGCCTTATCCCATAACTTTGAAAAATCTTTCTTTGTTGGTTTCTTTTTTGAAGAATATAATTTATAAACTTCCTGAACTAATTTTCTTGCATCTCTAATTTTATAATGAATAACATCTTCTTTATCTTTATTTATATCCCAAGGTGTTAATAAATTTCCTTTTTCGAACTGACTCATTATCATATCATCTAAACTAATTTCGAACTGTTCCATCTCAGGCATTTTTATTTACCTCCTTTAAGAAACGGTAAAATAAATTTCCAATCATAAACTATACTCGTTCCCCATAATGCAAATGCTACTGCAAAAGATAATCCCAAACCAATAATACCTTCAGTTATAGCAAACCAAATAAATCCTGCAATATAAATAACCATTGCACTATATCTTAATGTCATTGCAAGTGCTAAATTTCTTACTGCTTGTGGAGTCATATTATATCACCTATTCTTTATTAAAAATTTTTAACTACTGATAATCCTCCGCCAATTAATATTACTACAACTCCAATACCACTAAACCATGTTGGAATATTCCAACCAACTGCCATCCCTAAAAATGGAATAACAAATATCATAATACCTACTATTAAAACGGGGTGTGGACCACCTTCACTTGTCATCTTGTATCACCTTTGCCATTTTTGATATACTCTCTAATGATTGTTTTCTTATTCTGTTTATATTCTTTTTTAATACATCCTGAACCTTTTCAGAATTATAATTTTGAATAAAATATTTAATCTTTTGTCTAGCCTCAGGTATATCTTTATATCTAAATATTGGGTCATACATTTCCACATACGACAATCGATTTGGTACTAACGGTATTGCTCCTAAAAACATCGCTTCAACCGTTCCAATACCATATGTCTCTTGGAGACTTGAACTAAATGCTATCTTTGCTCCAACCATTAAATGATAATATTCAGATTTGGTTTTAGTAATATCTAAAGTTTTAACAAACTCTACTTTAGGAAACAACTTTGAAATTCTCATAAACTGTTCTGGTTGTTTTTCTTTATCAAGCCTATGAGGAAAGACTATTAAATCTTTTTTTGATTTATTTAATTCTTCTTGTGTTATCGAAAAGCCTAATTCATTTCTTATCTCTTCATCCCAATTCATTGGAAATCCTACAATATGAATTTTATTACTTTTGATTGCATTGTTAAAATGCTTATTAATTAATTGTTTATGAAATTTAGTAGCTACAAAATGTCCATCGCAAGCTCTAAGCCAACCACACTCATTATAAGAAGCCCATCTACCTAAACCAGCTTGTGATATAAAATCATGTTTATCCCAAGACCCTGCATGCAGAAAAGTATAAATCTTACTTTTTATATTATTAAGCTGGAGCATATATTTTAATGCAGTTATACCAAAACTCCAACCATCCATAAATATAAAATTATCTTCATCCCTAATTTTATCATCCATAAACAACTGTGCTATCTTCTGCACTTGAACAGCTTTCCAATAATTAGTTTTATTAATATCTAAGAATCGTCCCTTATCTATTTTATCATCCATATCTGGTCCATCAATATATATAACATTAAAATCTTTAGAGAACTCTTTACTCCAATAACCGTGCCACTGTTTTGTATATCGTTGTTCTATTGGTTCTAATGTTACAACGTATAATGTTTTTTTCATAGTGGCTGTCCTCAAATACCATGCGTGTAATAAAAGAAAAAAATTAATAAGTAGTTGTTACACTACTTATTTTTCTGTTAGAAGGAACTGCTCTTCATCCCAGTTATAATTCTTCCATCTACCTTTACCTGCTTTGGCTTCACGTATGATAGTCTTAACCTGTGTCTTAACTTTAGCCTGGTCAAGATCTGATTTGTTTTCACAAACGTGTGCAACAGCTGCATCAGCATCCTTAACATCTTTAGCGGAAAGTGCCTTAAGAATAAGGGTTGCGGTGCTTGTCTCACTTGGCTTACGCCCAATCTTTTTTGGTTCATCTGCTTTCTTTTCATCAGTCATTTTATTGACCTCCTCTTTGTATTTTTCGGCATTAGCTTTTTCCTCTGCCTCATTGTTATCTAATAACTCTTGTGTTTTTGTATTTACTTGTTCCTGAAGTTCTGTATATTCTTTATTATACGTTTCTTCATCGACTTCGTTCTTACTAAAACGTCGTATCAAGTACTGTTTGCTCCATTGAAGCCCATCTATTATTCTACTTGTTAACGGCATTTTCTATCGTAATTTATAAAAGTCTATCGATATATAAAACTTATGGTTTTATACATTCTAAATTTTTAGCAGGAAATTTTTGCCAAACTTCTTTTTTAAAATTAATGTCCTTGACTATCACTTTATCATAAACTAATCCGTTATCTTTAAATTGTTGTCTATAGGAATATATTTTTCTTTCCATAAATCGTCTATTATTTGATTCAAGTTCATATGCAATCACTTCACGTTTATCAAAATCAACTACAATCAAATCTGGACGCGGTTTCGCATCCGGTATTATAATCCTATTATTATTTTTCTTAACAATATTAATTAAATCTTCCATAACAGTTTTAGTTTTTAATCTTGTTTGAATTAATCTTTCTTTATTTAATTTTGTTTTTCCTCCTTTGGTATAACAATCTCGACTACAATATTTTGAATCAAATTTATCATATGCTCTAAATTCTTTCTGACAAAATCTACATTTAATAAATCTTGATTTTTTATATTTACCTTTCATTGGATGATTATTTTCATAATCAATTCCTTTACATTTATTTGAACAATATTGTCTAACACTAAAAGCATAAGGATAAACATAAAATTCTTTTTTGCATATTTTACATTTAATATATTTACCTTTCTTTTTTTTCATATTCAACAATACCTCGAACTTGGCCATCCTCAGATGCACTAATAATATATTTTCTTTCATGCCCATATTCATTTAATAATCTATCTAATATATTGTTTGATATTTCCTCCATACTTTTTCTTCCTAAATCTTTAATAAAATAATCTCCATACATTTCCTTGATACTTTCATCAACTTTTTTCTTTAACATAAAAAATTCAATTTGCCTATCGTCAGTTGTTTCAATCAAAACACTAACTATTATTTTATGACGATGTGGATATTTTAAAAAACTAACTTCTTCATATGGGCACTCTGGCCAATTATGAATAGCTTCAAAATCAGTAATAACTTCTACAAATGTTTTTTTCATTGCATCCACCTCATTAAAGAATTACTAACACCTTCACCAACAACAGTTTCTGCATAAGCTGAATGGTCATGAATGCTTTCTACATTCTCACAACTTACCTTTAACTTAACATCCGGAAACTTATTCTTCATATTTATTACTGCATCACGAACAACGTCCTCAACAAACTTAGCATGTTTAAACATTTTCAATGTTACATACTTTTCATCTGGTCTTCGCAATACAGGATATATCTCACAGCTACCTGCATTCTCTGCTGCTTCAATTATATCTTCAAACCAAATAACTTTCTTATCATCTAATTTTTGATATGTTGTTATTGTAATAAACCCTCTTTGATTATGTGCTGCTACACCATTACATAATTCTAACGAACACGGACAGCACGTTGACACTGGAACTCTTACTGTAATACTCTTACAATTTATATCACCAACAACAACATCTGTTCTAACATTATATCCTAACATTGATTTAACTTTAACTTCTGGTGATATCTTATCTACAAAATACTTAAAATCCAATGTTAATCTACACGATTTAGTTGTAACATCTTCATTCTCTTTAGACTGTTCATTCTTAATCTCTTTAGCTAATTCAACTAATTGGTCCATACCGTAACTTTCTGTAAGTGCAAATAACGGGTCTACCAAATGAGACATATGGACACCCTTCTGTAATTTTGATAAATTAACAAACACAGATACATTAGCCTGAACATGCTGTTTTATTTTATCACGGTCTCTAACTATAATTGGTATTGCAACATCTTTAACTCCTACATAATCAAGTCCAATATTTCGAGTATCAGTTTCGTTCTGAGTGTCCTTCATTATACTACCTCCCGTTTTTTGGCCAAAGTTTATGAAACTTCAAAGCTATATTAAATCCTAAATGCTTTGCAAACTTTAATACAAACCTTATACTATTATCATCTAATTCTATTGGAACTAAAAATACTTGAGATTTTTTAATTCCAAAAGTATTTACAATCATCATTGCTTCATCTATATCATCTTCATTGCGAACTTCAAACTTAAAGTTTGCACCAATCTCATTAAACCATCTAAGTACATCATTCTTTAATCTATCTGTAACATCTAATCCTGTATGCTTCATTTGAACATTTATATTATAAATGATATTATTAAATGTTCCTATTCCAACTGGTCTTGCTATCCCTGTTGTATTGATTTCAATCTTAACATTTGAATTTTGTTTTGTAAGTCTCTTTACTAACTTTGCTACTTCCATTTTCTGATAGAATGGTTCTCCTAATAAAACAACTCTAGGAAAATGCATTGCCTGTTCAACAATACTATTAATATCTAAAGTTGCTCCTGTTAGTCCGTTCATCTTAACAAAAAATGAAAATCGCCCGACATCAATCTCACCCGTAAATGAACAAAACGTTTCATTAATTTTTATAGTCATTTAACTCACAACATCTCCCATTGGTAAAAGTTGTCTACAATGATAACAATAAAACATACCTTGACCCGTAGTATTTATCAATTTATAAAATGTTACATCCGATTTACATTTAGGACAAATATCTTTTTCCATTTTATTTACAAACTGAATTATAAGTTTTCTAATTTCTGTTACATCTTTCATAATGTATCCTCAACTTCATAAGTTGCAAAACTTGTATCAGTCTCATACAATACAACCTTAACACATTTCAATCCATCTTTTAGATATTTATTTATCTCATCCAAAATCCACATCGACATATTTTCTGCAGTTGTTCTCATAGGGAAAGCAAATACTTTTTGTCCTATCTGTCCTTGTAATACTTTTGATATCGATTCACTATCTCTATCATTTTCATTATAAATAAATGCATGGTCCCACAAATCAACAATTCTCTTATTGACTATTTCTTTTATTGTACTAAAGTCTGTAATCATTCCTTCTTCTTCTAACTTATTTTGAACTTGTGTGTTCAATGGTTTACCATCAGTTTGAATTACAGTCACAAACAATTTATAGTTATGACCATGAACATTATTACAGGCTCCTTTGTGATTCTCTAACCGATGACTCATCGGCCAATTGAACTCCTTCGTTATCGTTATTGCCATCTTTCTTAACCTCCTCAATTCGTTTATCCATTTCTAGGTCATTTGATTCTGGGTCATCAAATGCTAAATGTCCTGAACCTTTATCATACACTGAATCGTCTTTTGGATTATCATCTTCTGACGGTTCCATATTTTTTTTAAACTCTGCTGGTGTTAGAACTGACGGTGCTTCCACTGGTGTTAACATTGGTGGTACTTCAACTGGTGTTAACATTGGTACTTCAACTGGTGTTAACATTGGTGGTACTTCAACTGGTGTTAACATTGGTGGTACTTCATCTATAATTATAACAGGCACCTTCTTTATCTTACCACATCTACGATATTCTAAAACATCTTCATTTGTGATTCCCATAACAAACAATAAATGATTTATTGCTTTAACAACAGTATATCCTGTTTCTGTCAATGTTAATAAATTTTGTCTACCATCAGGTTTTGTAGATACCCAACCCTTTTCAATAAGAGTATTTTTAACATCAATTAAATGACTATAAGTTATTTTGGTATCATGATGTACTTGTGTAATTGATGTACGACCTAACTTTAATAATGATGTTAACGTAATCATAAAGTCGGGAATTATTAATATTCGTTTATCTGTTTTCATTTTACAATCCTACTTCAACTAATGCATCTTCTCTTTTTTGATTTATACGTTTAACCATTTCATCTTCTATAGCTTTTTTTAAGTCTGCTAATTCATCATCAGATAACCATACAACTTTTTCTTTATAATCCGGCTTTGGTATCTTATCATCATCCATCATTTTATGTACCTCTTAAATACCATTTAATATTTACAATCAAATATATAATACTTATCACTCCTGTAATATGAAACATAATACCCGAATCCCATCCTTTAACTAAACTTGTTATATATACAAACCAATACAAACTAAAAAACCATTTACACGCTTGATATATAATATCATACTTATCCATTGTTCCGTTCACGTATCTCTTTTACCTTCTTAATTATCAACTTCAATTTTTTGTTCCATGCTTATCACCTACATTCCAAACGCTTCTAAACCTCTTTGTGCCTTAACACGCTTAGGTCCAAACTCTTTAATTAAATCAAACTTTAAATAATACTTCTTCCAATATTTCTTTTCAATACCATAATATGAAAACCAAAATACCATATCTTCTTTAATAGCTTTTATTATTCGTGACTTCATTATATTAAAATCATTATCTGCCATTTTAAAATGTTTACGAACTCTTGATAATATAAAAGTAAATTCCTCATTCTCTTCTGCCTTTTTAATATATTTAACAAACGGAGCCTTAGCAAGTTTAGGTATAATACTCCACGCTAAACTAAGATACATTTTAGGAGACAACGCAAACACATATTTATCTAACCAACGTGTTTGTACCCTTAATGAATCATTCATAGCTAACCATCGCTGTATAACAAACGGAGCTATATCTCTATCCTCTATTTTTAAAATCCAATTACACTTCCTATTAGTGTAAAGATTTTTTAATATCTCAAATATATTCATAATTACTTGTCCTCTTTACTTTTGAGTTCTCGTTCGTTCTCTTCTCGTTTTATTTCATTTAACATTATAATATCAAATTCAGTGAGTATCATTTTCTTCCTCTTGTTTTTTTAATTCGATTCCTTCATCAACAAGCTCTTTTGGTATTCCGCCAATATTATTTAATATCATTCTAGCCCATCTTATTGATTTCTTAAGAGTTTTATTTTCATCTCTAAGCCTTTTATTTTCCTCACGTAATATATTTGTTTCCTCACTATTTTTCAGTATTACTGTTGTCAATTATCTCACCATCTCTATAATTGATGTTACAAAAATCACTTTGCTGTCGGCGCCCCAAGCTATATCTTTTTCATTACGACAACATAATTGAATTAGCTTAGTGCTTGGTTGTTCTTCTTCTAATGCCTTCTGCCAAAAGAATACATTAAGTTCTCTTGGGTCAACAGTTGTTGCCATAACAACCTCTTTAATCTTCTTCCAATTCTTAGCTTTTAATTCTTTCCAAAGAATCTCAAATACTTCATTAATAGGTTTCACATAATCTTTCGTTACAGGATTGCCTTCTGTATTAATATCCTGTAAAGCTATCACACAATTACGAATACTTGGATAATGCATTCCCATAAGAACATCAATACCCTCATCTGTATATTCCATCTTCTCTTGATTGCAAATATTAATTATATACTTTTTAACCTCTTCTCTATTAGGATATGCAAATGGTACAGGAACACATCTAGACTGAAGTGGTTCTATAATCTTATTAATATTATTACATGTCAATATAAAGAATACATTGCTACTATAAGTTTCCATTATATTTCTTAAAGCATTTTGAGAAGCAGGTAACATTCCATCAAACTCATCAAGAAATACACAACGTCTTAAATTACCTTTTGAACTTTTAGTCATTGCAAACTGTTTAACCTTATCTCTAATAGTTTCAATTTTTCTTTCATCAGAACTATTTAAAATTAAAGCATCACAACCTAATTCATTAATTATAGCCTTTGCTAAAGTTGTTTTTCCTGTACCCGGCTTCTTACTATGAAACAAAAAGTGAGGAACTGTATTTGGATTCTCCAAATACTTTAATATCTTTTCTTTAAAATCTCCAACTATTTCACTAACTTTTTTAGGTCTATATTTCTCTGTCCAAACTTTATCTATTGGTTCCATTATACCATCATCCTCTAATTGATTTTATCGCCGTATCAAAAGTATATCCTGAATTAATCAAAACTTTCAATAAATATTTCTCTGATTTATTAATAACATTTTTTCTAAACTCATATAATTTATCGATGTCCATTATTATCCCCTATCTTATTAATTTATCAATATCTCCATGTATTGAATTATTTGTAGTCTTCTTTAAACTATCAGTTCTTATATGGATATCTATCTCTATATATGAATCCGAACCAAGGTTACTACTTAACCAAACAGATAAATTTTGAATAAATTTATCTGCTTTAGTATTCGTATTTCCTGGATGTGTCATTTTATTATTCTCAGTCCTCTATTCCATGCACATCGTCATAAATAACCATAATTGTTATTAAAGAACCGGTCTCTGCTTTGCTACATGACATTTTGATATCTTTAACTAACTTTGTATCACTCATTTTATCCAAAAAATTATTTGCAGCATTTTGAACTTCCATTAAATCTGAACCCCAAAAAGTTTCAATCCTCATAATAAACACCTATAAATAAATAAGAAAAAATTATTCGTCCTCAACACGAGGAGCTATTATTAGTGTGATAATACTTGTATCCGTTTTCTCTCGAACTTTCATCGGATAATCTGTAGCCACACTAATCTCTAAGTTACCATCTAATTTATTCGTTGCATGAATTAATGGTTCACCAAACTTAACTGTTGTACCACCTTTACAACTTGGTGCTTCTAACTCATTCTTGAATTTAAACTTACCGGTATTCGTAATCTTTACTTTCTTCTCTTCGGTAGTCCACTTCATAACAGCATCTTTATTCATCTTTACATCTTTAAAAATATCTTTAAGTGCAGATGCTGTTGTATTAAATGTTTCAGTAAATTCAAGTTCTGGGTCAGTTGTATCAGTTTCTATGAAATTCTCTGAAACAAGCTCTATGTCAACACTCTTACGTGCCCCTTTGACAGTTAACAAGTTACCTTCTTTTGTTAATATTATCTCATCTCCAAATCTATCAAGAACTTTAATGATAGTTCCAAAATCATTAACACCAACATTGCCTAGTTCTTCATATTCCTTAAATGCACCTTTAAGTAACCATCCCATAACACGAGCCTGTTTAGGTGGTGAGTTCGCGCTAATCTTAAGACCATCACTTTCGAACCTAAGTATTGTTTCCTGTATCTCTTGGGTATCTTCCATTAAACACTTCTTTAGAAATTCTGTTAATACACTCTTTTTGATTTTCATTATAACGCCTCCGTTTTTGTATTAATTATAAAATACAATCATTATATAAAACTATTGATTTTAATAGAATCTAACGTCATCACTCTTTCCATTTAGTAATAACTTTCGACTTTCCATAAGATAATAATTTAATAGATTCATAGTATATATATCATTATCATGATGAAGTTTATCATTCATTATCATCTTTTATCTCTTTCAATTTATCTTTACAAATCTGAAAAGTTATCCTAGGTTCCGCTACACCATTTAATTTCTTTTTGTAATATGACTCCCAGTCTCCTATTGTGATACCGAAATCTTCTTTATGATTTTTTAACACATTATACATCTTCTCATTGTGTTTTCTGAACTCTTCTAAATCTCTATCCTTTAATAAACAAACACGAAGTACTAAGGGGTATGCTTTATCCTCTCCTACATACTCAAAAACTTCTCCTTTACTAAATGAATGTGATGTACACAAACAAGCCGTTTCACTACACTTAATACTCATACCACAAACAGTATCCTCAGTTAGTATATATCTCATTTTTTCTTCTCTAATCGTTCCTTTCTTAATGCTTCTTTTTCTTCTTGAAGAAATACTTGAATTGTTCTTACTACTCCATAACTGCTTCCTATTCCTATTGCCCACCCTAATAATAAAAATAACATTGCTATGATACTTGAATCATATATTATATATCCTATACTTGATAACGCAAACCCTGAACAAACTATTATCGGAATAGATATTATGTGTCCCCACACAGGTATATCATTCAATTGCTGATTCATTTTTCTTCATTCTCTAATTTTAATAATCTTTTATCTTCTTTTATTATTAATTGAATTAATCTTATTATTCCATAACTACTTCCAAGTCCTAAAATAGACCCTACAACTGCAAACCAACATACTATAAATACTGAATCATATATAGTACTTGCAATATATGAAAACGCACCATCAGTACCAATAATATTAAATACATAAACTATAAACCCCCAATCGGGTAATTCAATTAATTCTTGATTCATTTCTCTCGCACCAACTTACCATCCTCAATTTTATATTCCCTGCTTCCCATTATTAATCCCTTGAGTCCAAACTCAGTTAACTGTTTTGCAATCTTATCTTTTAAATCTTCATACTGTTTTTCATTTGGTATATCATATTTTAATATCTCAACATCATGACCTTCTTTCAATAACGCATTCTTACGCGCAAGACTTGCCAACTTAAAAAATTTAGTTTCATCGATAAAATCTATATATTGAGCATCATTCTTTCCTTCCATCTTACGAAGTACTCGACCCAATACTTGAATTGTTTTAACTTCTCCACGATTTGCTGCCGCATTCAACACAACGTTTAACGACGGTACGTCTATACCCTCAGCAAAAATACTAATAGTGCTAATCAAAACAGATAATTTTCCCTCTACAAAATCTTTAAACATACTATCTCTTTCCTTCCTATTAGTTTCTCCGTGAAGATATTTACTATTATCAATCATACTCTCTAATAGTTTTCCGTGTTCGACCAATTTAACAAGTATCAATATCTTCTTATCTTTATTTTTAATAACTTCGTTGTATATCGCTTCGTTACGATATACATTGTTCGCAATAAATGTATTATAATAGTTACTATAATTCGGTGTTTCATTGACTAACCCTTCTTTTGATAAAGTTTCTAATAATTCAATTTGTTCCTTTGGCATATACTCTTTAATAAATCTAATATTTGGCTTCATAAGCCATCCATTATCTATAAGAGTTTTACTACTAAGGTCGAAACACTTATATCCAACAACTGCATTAATCATCATATCATTACCGTCATCCCTAAATGCCGTTCCACTCATGCCTAAACGATAATCACAATTTTGTAATTGACGTGATATTGAATAATAACTCTTAGCGGCAACTTTATGTGTCTCATCAAATATACAAAACCTTACAGTTTTAAGATAATCTGAATATATTAATATTCCTTTAATTAATGTTTGCACTGTAGCAACAGTTACATCCTGAATATCCATAACACCTTGACCAATCTGTCCAACTTTAATTCCCAAAGTATCTTCTATACGCTTTTTAGTTTGCTTCATTAACTCAACACGGTCTACTATAAATAATGTACGCACACCCGTCCGACGAATACATTCAATAGCAATCTCCGTTTTACCTCCACCTGTACCTACTTCTAAAATAGCAATCTTCTTTCGCATATAAGCTGTAACAGCATCCTCTTGATAATCTCTTAATGACCGTCCGTTGACAAATGTTGGTGGCATCTCAACACGAGTTTCATCAAGTGTTCTATGGTCCTGAACATCTATTGCTAATTCTTTTTTCATGAACTTAGAATAATCATGAAGTGTTTTTAGTAATCCTTCCATAAAGCCTAAAGGCAGTCTTCGTTTACTTCTATTCCAAAACTTTATAGTAGTTCTAGCATGAGGATTAGCTTTTTTAATATAATAAGCATTCTTTAATTCATAACTAAACTTTTTATCTATACCTTTACTTAATAAAAGTGTCATATTACCATCTAATTGAATTTCACTATTTGTAATATGCAAAGTATATTTTAAACAATCACGATTATCATTACACAAATTTTTATATCCACAAAAGAAAAAACAATGGTCTGGCATTACAGGAATAGTTTTATCTTTCTGATACTCTTCTTTAACTTTATCCATTCCTTCTCGTTGTTTAAAATGCCATTGTTCTGTATCAAGAACATCTTGTTCTGTTGGCTCAATACTTAATTCTCCTTTAGAACCTGAATATTTAAGATAATAAACAGAAGCCTTATTTACCATACGACTAAATTTTCTCTTATACAAATAACAATAATACTTTAATTGCTTAATATACGAAACTTCATTCTCTGCACTACGAGTACTGGACTTCCAATCTCCAAGCTCATCATTATCAGTATCAATAATATCTATATATCCTACAACATCAGGAAAAAATATTTTTAACTCTGCTGTTGTTATATGTTTTGCTAAGTTAATACCATTAATAACCATTAACCAATATGAATCCTTTTTTAATTTTAATTTGGTATCTGGAAGTTTATATCGAAGCCATTGGTGTTCAAAGTTCTTTCTTAAATCTTCCATGTTAGATATACTACCTTTATAGTAATTCTCCAAACATTTATGAATTACAGAACCAGCATGCGCATAACACATATCATCAAACGTAGGTATCTTTAATATATACTTGTACAACCAACTTCTGGAACAATCCTCAAATAATTGGTCCTGACTAAATGACGTAGGTCTATCCATACAAACACCTCAAATAAATAAAGAAATAAAAATTACTCGGTTGCAGGTTTGCTATCAACAAACGAACTAACGATATTTTTTGTAACTTCTTCGCCTGTTTCGGGATTCTTAAATACTTCTCCTGTTATTACAGCTTTTGGTTTAGAATGAAGAAATGCTAAAAACTCTTTTAAGCTAATTTCATTTATATCCTTTCCCTTATAGTCTGCATAAACCCCTAACAATTTACTGGCTTGATTCTTTCTGTCTCTCATAAACGACGGATGCGAATATTTTCCATCATTACTCTTAAATACTCTAACACCAGAATAAAATTCAGCCTGTCCATCATTGCCATAAAATAACTTAAACTGACAAGATTTATATTGTGAATTTCCTGTACGTGCATTGTCCCAAGGTGTATCTGCTGATGGTAGTTTAAGTGATACCTTTTCAATAACAACTGTCTGTCCATTTAAATCTACACGTGGTGGACCTTTAACAGTTTCAGGAGCTTTATTCCAATCGTACTCTGCTCCACCTACATTATCAGAAATCATGTCGTCTTGTTGCGGACCGCCTGGAACTTCTGAAAACTCAGATTGTGGAACTGACTCATCCGCTTCAATACCTTCAAACTCGTTTGTCTCACTCATAAGTATTACCTCCGTTTTTTATACTTTAAACAAAACATCGGTAATATAAATATGTTGTGACTTATAAAGTCTCAGTATAAACATTCACTTTAAGAATATAATACTCACCTCTAATCTGCCCATTCGTGACCACAAGAACATTTATAATCATATTCACCATGTTTACTTTTGCAGGCTGTAAAATGTTCTCCTAAACATTTAGGACATTTATAATAATTACCAACAGCTTTATTTTTCTTATTCCCTAAAATCTTTCCTATTGTGTCCATCTATCTCACCTTCCATAATAACATTTTCTACATACCCATTTATTATTCTTTTCGAATGTTAAATTGGCCTTCCTTTTACACGTTGGACACGTCCCATAATATTTACCTATAACCATTCCAAACTCATCAAACTTTATATCTGGTATTTCAATGTCCATTTTATCCTATCTAACAACAGTCTTCATCTTCATCTTCATCATGATGATGTTTATCATCACAATCATTTCCTAATATATTTTTTACAATACGTCCCACTGGGTCTTTATGTGTCATGTACATCACCTATTTTTTATTATTCTTTTAACAACATCATCAGCTATAGAACCTTCTCTATTAAGTACTGAATCAGCATTAGCATATCTTCGGTGTCTCTCACCTATCTTCGAATACATAGTATGATGTTGTCCACATACATCACACCAATATCGTTCTCCTAACTTTGTCATTATTATTCACCTCATTTATAATAATTATCTATTTGTCTTTTTGTTTCTCTACGCTTAGCTGCACATGACCCACAATATTTATATACCTGATAAAATGCAGACTTGGCTAATTTTTTTCCACAATCTACACAATAACAAGTTGGAGTTATTGTTATTTTTACCATTTACATTCCAAACGCAAATCTTTGTCTAGCAAAGACTACATACTGTCCTCTAATATTACGTGATTGTCCTATAGGTTCATACCCTGCTATCCTAGCTTTCTGTTGAGCTTCAGCAAAACTATTCATCGAAGTGAAAACTGTTTTTCTTGTCATGATGTCACCATACATCTAAATCTACTTACTTCTTCTCTTACTTTTAACACTCTTTTTTCCTTTTGGAGATACATTACGAATTGCATTATTTCTTATTTTACTATGATTTTTTATCATCTATATCACCTACTATTATCTATAAATCCACTAATTTTTTCTGCAGGATAACCACCAATCCACTTTTCTTTAGTTTCAAATAACGTATATGAGCCTTCATCGTCAACAGCTAATCCTACATAAATAAGTAATTCTCCTTTACTTGTATTATATCTTCTAGCTTTAAATTGCTCAATATTATCATCCCATTCATCGAGAACAAGTCCTTCTTTAATAACTACAAACTCATTCCCTTTTTTAAAATCAAGAAATTGTTTTTGTCTAAAATACTTATCTTCAAATGGACCTTGTCTCGATGCATCATCTGGGTCACAGTCCATTACGTTACTAACTCCATCACCATCTCTATCTCCCCAAACTTTTCCTCTATTCTCTTTTATATAATCTCTATCATTTTCAATGAACCGTACAGGTATTTGTTTGTAGCCCATTTCCTTTGCGGCTACTGCACGATGTCGACCTTCCTGTCCCATAGGCTTACCTCTACTAAATTCAATATACGGAGATGGAACAACACCCCGCTTTAAATGAAGTCCTGCTTTAATACTATCCATATCTTCTTCTACACTTTTAGTATAGTGGTCGTGGTCTTTACGAGATAAAGTCATTTTAGGATTTTTCTTCTTCATCTCATCAAAAGTTAACCTGTGCCCTAACACCGTCCGTTCATCATATTCTTTTTGCGACGATAACGAACCTTGAGGATGATGACTTTGTCTTGAAAATTTCATATACGCATCTGGACTCATATAAACAGTCTTTGCTTTAAGTCCATATTCACTTGGATAGTCATAAGCTGGAACTGTTGTTTTATGCATAAACCCTGTTTTTGTTGCATCGTTCGGGTCACAATCCATCATATTCGATACTCCATCGCCATCTTTGTCTCCCATTAATTCCCTATATGGTTTATTTATTACACGTTCCTCATACTCTTTTAATTGTCCTGCTTCTTGTATTTCTACTAATCTTTTAAAATTTTGACTCCGTGCTTCTATGTTATATTTTCTTCTTTCAAATTTTCTTCCTACTGGTTTTATCTGTTTTGGACTAATATGTCCTTTTAATGGAATCTCGTGTCCTCTTGCTCCATAACTTGGAGGTAACTTTTGAGCATCATATTGTTTTTTAGAAAGTCTTATTTCGACAACTGCTGGTTCATCTCCTTTAAGTCTTGGACGACTATATTTGCCATGTTCTTTTTTATGTGCTTCAATATCTTCTTCTGTAAGATGTCTTTGAAACAATTTACGTTTCTTTAGATAAGAAGTTTCAGATGGTGTCTTACTCATATATTCTGTAGCTTCATGAATTAATGGAAATCTAGAACTTCCTCTATAAGTATAAACAGCTGTTGGGTCCTTTTCTGATTCTTTACCAAATACAGATTTTGGCTTCTGTGGATACAAACCACTTTGCATAATACTTGGCAAATGTTTTTTCTTTGTAACATGATACAAAACAACATCCTGTCTCATAGTATTACGAGGTTGACAATCTTTCTTATTAGATACTCCATCAAAATCCCAATCATTCTTTCCGCCATACTTCTTTAAATTAAATCCTTTCATTGAAGGCATTTTTAAATTCAACTTATTATTTTTGAAGAAATTAGTATTAAAACTTTGAGCAGGGAAACTGTTTCCCTTGCCCAAAGGTTTTGTAGGGGGTAATACCTTCTTTCCAGAAGTAGAACTTTTGAGAATCTTCTTTAAACTTTTATCTATACTGAACATTATTAACTCCTACTTCTTCTTCTTGATAATAGGTCTAGACCGTCCCGGACCTACTATGTACCAACATTTTTCACAGTATCCCTTATCTAGTAGTGCAAACTTTTTACAAACTTTGCACTTACCATCTTTTATTGTTCCATCCTGTCTCATAGTATTACGAGGTTGACAATCCTTTTTGTTGGGAACTCCGTCACCATCCCAATCATTTTTGTTGCCACGTTTAGAATTTCCGATAATTTTTCTTACTGCAGTTTTAGTATTAAACATTGACATTACCTCCTTTATTAAACTTTACTTGCATTAAAAACTTTCTTTTTTTGTACATCATTCAATTCATTATATTTTATTCCATACATATTCATTGATATTTTATCTACTTTTGCAGCTGTTATTCCAATAATAGAACTTGGTTGAGAATAACTTGCACGAGGATAACGACCTAATCTTAAATCTACTAAGTCACTTTTCACATCTGATACTAAGTCTTGCCGCATAGTATTACGAGGTTGACAATCCTTTTTATTAATAACTCCGTCACCATCCCAATCATTTTTTCCACCACGTTTAGTGGAACCAATAATCTTTCTCACTGCTTTTTTTGTGTCAAACATATTTTCACCTATTTATATGGCTGATATCCGCAGTTTGGACAACCTATTCCTGATAGGTCTTCACAAGGAATAACTTTTTTACATTTAGGACATCTACAAGCACCTGATTGAATTTCTATTATTTTTCCTACATCTATATTATCCTGCCTCATAGTATTACGAGGTTGACAATCTTTTTTATTAACGACTCCATCACCGTCCCAATCATTCTTACTACCACGTTTTGTAGAACCAATAATCTTTCTTACTGCAGTTTTAGTGTTAAACATGAAATTACCTCCTATAATATCATTTATTTTACAAATGGTTTAGTATTTTTAAAACCAATACGAACACCACAATTTTCACAAAAATAAGAATTTATTGGTTTTGCCCATTTAATTTTTTTCTTTTTACATTTTGGACATTTTTCATGACTTTCCCAATCTGTATCCTGCCTCATAGTATTACGAGGTTGACAATCCTTACGATTAGGAACTCCATCACCGTCCCAATCGTTTTTTCCACCACGTTTAGTATTTCCGATAATCTTTCTTACTGCAGTTTTCGTATTAAACATGAGATTACCTCCTATCACATTATTTAAAACACTTACTTCTTTATATATATATTTATGTCTATGAGTAATTAAAGAATCTGTCAAACAAATATTTATGGTAATACTCGGTTCTTTTCTCATTATATTTCTTAATACATCCATTAATAAACTGAGTCATTATGCTACGATTCTGCGGTCCTGCACCAACCTTTAATAAACTCTTAATAGTTCGCATATCATCTTGAATAGTTAACTCATCTCCTAACTGAATAAATTTATCTACCAATAAACGATTGTCCCATAAATTTTTAAGCTCTCCTAAATTATAAGCATCAGTCATACGTTTATTTCGTGACGGCCATAATAAGTAAAGTGGAGCTATACAGTTCCGAATACAAAACGCATTCACTATATTCTCATCAAACTGAAACTTCTTCTCTGGTAAATTTGTAGTGAACGTTCTTCTATGTTTTTGGCATAACTGTCTATGCAACACAAGGAACTCCTTACTACTCATATCTATTTTACTATCTCTAATTAATACCTTCATCTGGAACCATAACGTATTATTGATGCCTCCACTTGGGAAATCGTTATCAAGCATAAACCTCACTAATGGATGTTCGCCTAACTTACCTTGCTTCATTCTGTGTTTGTGTCCTAATGCTCTTGTTCGTGTAAATACATTCTTTGCTTTATACAACATAACATCTTCTTCTTTTGATAAAACATAATCACTAAGTCCTACATTTGGTTTATCTTTTAATTCTACAATGCCTCTCCAAGTATAACCACCATACTTATAATTCTTTGTGCAATGCAATGCTGCCACTTGTGCTATACGAAATCCTGCCTTATCAACTTCAACACCCAATTCATCTTTTATTTTATTACAGAATGTTATTATCTGAGCCCCAATGCCTTTAGCAATAATACTTTTCATCTTCTCAAATTCATCATTAGGTATAAATGTTTTAGTACTATCATCAAAATTTATAGTTGGCATCTTTATAGGAAAATCTAATTTAACTACTAACTGAGTTCCATTACCACTACATAATTTCATAAATCCTTTATTCCATTTTTCTTGTTCCAAACGCTCTAATAATTTTTCAGTAAGAACATCTGTATTTTTTAATTCTTCTTTTGTTGCTTTTTCTTTCTTTTTTATTACTCTGTCAACGTCCACAAAAATAAACCCAACCTCTGCAACATTCTCAGTACTACTACCTCCTTTACCTCCACTACCAAAACCTTTAGTACCAAAACGATTCCAATTCTTGCAACGGGGATTGATACCGAACCACATCGTAGCTCTATTACGAACAAACGCAATCACATTCTTTAACTGTTGCGCATCCTGAACATATACTCCACTCATTGAATATGGTAATTGAAAACGATAAGCTGTCTCTTTAATTATAACAACATCAGTTATACGAACTTCCATAATCTTTTGTTCTTTATTTGACCACCAATCCCAAAAATCTTGAATCGTGTACTTAGTAAAGACTTTATTTATTCTATCTTTCTCATCTAATTCATACCACTTTATTTCTTTTTCCAATTTTTATCACACCACAATGGTTGTAAATTAGTATAATGAAAACATTTTTTCTGCTCATCTGTTTTAGATAAATCAAATCTATTGCAGGGAATTATATGGTCCATATGCCATCCTTTTAATCCATAATTATTCCAATTCATATTTTCTTTAAATTGTTTTTCTATATATATTCTAAACTCTTCAATTGAACAGCCTAATAATTCAATAACATTTTTATTATCATTGCTTCTTCTCATATATTGTTTAAATCGATTCCTCAAACACGTTATAATTTTATAATTAACATCATTTTTATATTTATTTCTCATCTTATTTTGAATCTTTTCTCGATTCTTTTTATTATATTTAACAGTTTGTTTCTTAATTTTATCATAATTTTCTAATCTATATTCTTTATTATGTTTTTTATGTTTTTCTTTATTTTGTTTATAATAATTTTCCATATATATTTTTCTTTGATTTTTATATTCTTCATATTTTTCTGTATTTTGTTTTAACTTTTTATATGACTGTTTATCTTTTTCTCTTCTTTTATTTATAACATCTTCTCTCTTATTATATTCTTTTCTATGTTCTTTATTATAATGATAACTACACAACCCTTTACATAACACATCTTCAGCACATTTTTTACATTTCTTCCTGATATGTTTAATATCATACCATTTCATTTTAAAATCATTCCAGTTCCATCACAATGTTTACATTTTATCTTCTTTGGAGGTTCAACATATTCCATCCAATCAATTGCTTCAAAATCTATTATACTTCCTAAATAATCTATACATTCTAAATATGGATGTTTATAATATAAAATACGATTATGTTGTGGATTTGAATATATAGCATAACTCCAATCTTTCCGTTTTACTTTCTTTCCTTTAGACATTAATTTTACTGCCTCTCCAAAATCCATATTTTTAGTATCCATTTTAATCCTCTTTGTTATACATAAATTTGTATCTTTCTCATCTAATTCGTACCATTTCATTTTGTATTGTTAATGGTCTTCCACAAAATGGACAATTTTTATACTGCTGATATAATACTTTATTACATGCATCACATTTTAATTTTGCAAATAATCTATCATTATTATAATCTTCTAATATCTCTTTAAGTACATTGTCATCAAATTGTTCGGTACATTGTGAACAAGATTTTACTCCTAATGTTCCTGGCGCAACTCTATATTTAGTTCCCTTAGTACCTCTTTTCCTTCCATATAATAAATATATATGACCACAATTTGAACACTTAACTTTTACTGCCATTTTATATTAACCCATTTTTATAATCTCTTACTATTTCTTCAACAACATCATCTTCAAAATGTTTAGTACATCTTCCACAAGTTTTAACAGATGTTGTACCAGGACCAATACGTTTACCTCCACTTATTCTTGCTTTAGAGCCAGATATAATATATTCGTGCCCACATTCGCATCTAACTGTATATGACATTTTATATATAATATTCCTTCTATATTTATTTATTGTGTTTCTTATATTCCATCATTGCTTCATAATTAAATCGTGGCGTTAATAATTCATCATTTGATTGTAACATACTCAACGCCTCACCATCATTTATCTCAAACCATTCTTGTAATAATGTTACACACATCTTCAATGATAAATTCCTTTTAATAAATTTTCGATTAAACTCATTAATCTCAGGAGTGTCTTGCAACTTCTTTGAACCTTTAAACTCAGATATATCTATTTCAGGATTTAATTTACAAGAAAGTGTAGGTTCACTTGCAATCTTATCAGCATTTGACGTATCTGTAATAACACCCCAAAAATTCACTTTTGCAAACATCTTATCTTCTTCTTTCTTTTTCATTATTTACTCTGTTTTAATCGTTTAGATAAATTTGAAGGCCACTTACCTGTTTTAACATATTCATCACACTCTTCTTTTGTCATATGTTTTTTCCAATGCTTATTATTTTTTAATTGTTGCTTCCGCATATTATAAAGCGCAGATTCATCAACTTCTACTCTTTTACGACAATGCAAACAATGTTTAACCCTACGACCTGTACTATGACCTATTGCCCACCATTCATCACACCAATCAGAAATTTCCTCGTGTTTACATGCTTTTTGCACTAACGCGAGTGTCATTTCATACTCCTTATTAAGGTCCTCAAAAGATTTTAGTACTCTATTTCCGGCTTTATTTTTTTTTATTCTCATCGTCCAATTCCTTCCCACATTTTAAACATAGTGCTGGACCAAACATCTTAGTTATTGACATTCGTTCAGCAGTTAATGCTGTGACTAATACTAAATCATCGATAGGCATTAAAATAAAATTAGTGCGAAGACGTTTAGCTAATGTTTTCATTTCCTCATTGCATTCCGAAAATGGTTTTATATATTCATAAAACTTATTCCAATCAGCAAGAAGTCTCTCAGTCATTGCTAAACGCTTTCGTAACATTCCATCTAACGGTAACTCAAGCCTATCGGTGTTTTCACTCATTTTTTCACATCCAAAAATTGTGTAACCATGTCGTCACAAAAGTAAAACAGCTTTGCAAACTTATTGGTATTATAGCACCTAACTAAATCCATAATACCATATTCTCCTTTTAATCCACCAAACTGTGTGGTACCATACATACCCATATGGTATCTTATCATCTCTTCTTCTTGTTGAGTTAACTCAATAAATCTTTTTGTTATCTCTAAAGATAGTTTA
>SDBV01003121.1_pt1 | contig 24667 bp, 55 predicted proteins | sample 2277081 | NCBI WGS metagenome assembly SDBV01 (sample SAMN10402039, study PRJNA504765) | marine sediment metagenome | isolation source: marine sediment core GS10_PC15, 223 cmbsf | place: Arctic Ocean: Southern Knipovich Ridge | collected 2010 | reverse complement strand
GTCTCTTTGACTATTTCGATGAACTCTATGAAATCGATGTCGAACGCATTGACCTCCCGATGCCCAACATACTGATCTAAGGAATTGTACTGCCAGATATTCACTGCCGGGAAGTGAAAGCCGAAGTCCCAACCTAACAGCATCGGGCGGTTCAGAATGACCTTCGTATCTTCGACAATATGTGTTCTCCGTTCGAACTTCGGCCAGACTCTATCCCCGGCATAGTGTGAGAACGAGAGTTCAAACTTAGCCTGGATTTCCTGATCTTCCATACCAGCAGTGGCTGCCTTATACCATGTCTCATCGTGTTCCGGGTTTTGAGTCCAGTGAAGTTTGATCCGGTGGATGTCATCAAAGTTTCCTTTCTCATTATGCCAAACTTTAGCAAAAAAGTTGAGTTTACCATTAGGAGTAGAGACCGCCAGCATTCTTCCTTTGGCTCCAAGAGTAGGTAAAAGGCCATGCCAAGCCGATCTTGCCTGCTCCTGCCAAGCCATTTCATCAAAAAGGTACTCGGTAAACCCGAAACCCTGCGCGCCGGATTTCTTAGCAGGAAACGCTTGTAACATGCCACCCTTTTCAAAACGCATAAACAAAACATTGTCGGTCACGAGGGGGTTTCTGCGCTTCAACCACTCAGGAAGTGCATAATACACCTTTGTCGCCCGCTCAATCATGTATTTTGCAAGCACTTCATCGGTTGAGGAAGTCGCACCGCGGAAAACGTCCTGAGTCCCGGGCATGCCTGTCCCGGCGGTTATGGCCTGTTTGAGTTGTCTGAGTATCCCGAGCCAAGACACCATCATCCGGCGGGACTTGAGGATGATAGTCTTCTGATGTTCGTCAATCTCTTTGTTAATTTGGTGGAGATATTCAAAGTTGACAGGAAAATCCCGGACCTCCCCTGCTTCCTCATCCTCAGTTTTGACATAGGTGAGAAAGTAGAAGAGGTCCTGGCAGATCAGGCGCCATTCGTGGTCATATTCACGGCTGAGGCTGTTCATCTTCCTCAACCACCGCCATCACGTCTCGGGCCATAATCATCGCCGTGAATTTCTTGTCATTTGAATATGTATGCTCGTCTGCGATAGGTTCGATCTTGCTCTTGGGGTCTGCCTCTGGGCGAATAGGGCGAAGACACATCGATTGAGTCATCACTGTCTGGCCTACAACGTAAGGGAAAAGCTGTATCTCGGTCGCGCTCACGAGAGATTGAATAGACTCGTCGATAGCGAGAATCTTCACACTGACCAAATCGTCTGGTTTGGGTTTGTCCTCTGGCTGCACCAACCCTTTCGGGGTTAGACGGTCGCCTCGGCCGAGCAGTTCAACATGCATGAATCCGTTTTGGGGGATGATTTTCACGACTTCACCGCCCTGGTCCTCTTGGCGACCGGCTCGAATAGGGCGTTGATCAGATTCCCCTCGATCACCGCTATTTCTCCCGCGGGAGTAAGCACTATAGAGTCTCCATCCCCATATTCGGCCCCGTCAAGAGTAAATGCCGCCATCGGGGAGTAAACTCTGCATACACCACTCGGTTTCATCCTCGGGACCGTCTGTAGGAGCGCCCTCACTGTCTTTTCGTCGAATTGTAGGTCAGTCATCTCGATCTTCTCCATGTTTTGAATGAGCATGATTCCCAGTGCCCACAGACCCTATGGGCCTTCCAGGGCATGAAAATACGGTGGAAGTGGTGTTTCAACCAAGCACGGTGGGCACGAAATAGAGATATACACCAGTATTCGTGGCCCGAAGGAAAGAACCCGTGCCGAGGTCGAAAGTAGCTAAACATTTGGTTTCCTCATGTTTTGAAGTGCGGCTGTTAAGTATCGATCTATCGTTTCATAGTCTCCGTTGAAATTGAAGGAGAGGGCGGCCAGGCACCCAACTTCCTTACCATCGTCGATGCCCATTGCCCTCATCTTCGTGAGGAGCCGTTTTGTCCGGCTCAGATGGGACATCAATTCTTGAGAGCGCTGTTTGGATGTTTCCTGTTCCGTCATACTGCATTCCAATAATATGTTCTGTTTTAACGCCAAGTGATTTTCCTACTTTGTGATGCACCGTAGTCAGGGCCACCAACAAGTCCTGCTGATTCTCCCTAAAAACCGCGAGTGAGGCTTCTGTGTCGTAATCGACACCGGTTATCTGGCAGAGCGCAATCTGTATGGCAATACCAAGGGCGCGAGACTCCAAATGAGTCAGTTCTGGTGGTTTGAATTCAGCCATTCCTTTGCCTCTCCAACTCCGCCTGGAGGTCTCTAATTTGCATTTCATGGCCGGACTGTATGACCTCCATTGAGATGATTTGTCCTCGCGCGGTACAAAGATTCACATCCTTCGCCTTCAGCGCAGTCTTGAGGCGGTCGATCTCCATGAAGGGGTATTTAGGGCGATCCGCCAACTCCGCGATAAGTCTCTCGTTCTCGGCTTTGAGGCGAGTGATTTTGAGGCTAAGATTGCTCCGTTCAGCCTTGAGTTTCTCGTTCTCGTCTCTGATACGCCGATATTGCTCAATCCGGATGCGGATACTCTTCCGGTAGCGGATGTTTTCCTTCTCCTTCGCCTCCAGTATTGTTTCTAATTGCTGCTTTTCTTCAACATGGAGCTTAATCGCGTCTCTGTAGGCCTGTGACTCGCGCTCCTTCGCCTCCAGCTTGGTCTTAAGGTCATTAACCTTGGCGTGTTGGCGCTGGTATAACTCTTCATGTCCTGCAATCTGGCCCCGTAAACAAACCAACTCTGCATCCTTCGCTGCCAGTGCAGCCTTGAGGTCTTTGATCTGTGAATGCAGCTTAGTAATCTTATCACCGCCCCACTTGTAGAAATCGTCAAATTCAACCTTTTGCTTGTCCAGCATATCAAGGAGTTCGTTGATGTCGGCGAACACGTCAGAGTTTAACAGCGACCAATCACCCGGTCTATACTTCTCCCTCAACTCCGCCGCGCTGTCGGGACATTCACAGTGTTTGTGATGACATTTGGGACAAACCAACAATTGGTATAGGCCACACCGGCAGAGTACACAGCCACACAACTTACATATCTCGGCGGCGGACTTGCTACCATAATGCACACACCCCACTTCATGGTCAGCATGGCCATCAGTGAACTCAGCGCAACAGTATGGACAGTAAGGGTAGGTCATGTCTTTGGTCCTCTCAGGGTTATAATCTGACCATCACAGAACATCCGACAATATGAATTACTGTCGTCAAACCAATATGGCTGCCTTTCACACCACCGTCTACGCCACTTTTTCAACCAGCGGTCAGTCATATCCAACTCCCCATATATTCCCGCACAGCGTCCTCGTCGCGCTTCTCTTGTCGTCTTTTCGCGGTCCACAACCAAGACGGCACCCCTGCGCTATACCGGATATCATGCAACAACCTACTCTTGGTCCAACTTTTCTCTGCACGGACATCCACCCCTATCATATAATAATCGTGCAGAGGAGGACCCCCAAATACCGTCGTGGGTTGAAGAGGAATGGAACGGGGTGGCTCAGTCATCGGGCCACTCCTCATCGTTTCTAAATGCTTGCCAGTGCGTAGCCCCCTGAATCTTGTCGATAACAGCCCCGTAATCTTTGACTGGCTCTAAGTCCACAGCCTCTATGCGTCCGACAATTTCAAGCGAACCATCTGGCGTCAGATCAATGACCCCATATTTTGTGGGTCCCAAGCGAGGCACAAAGAATCCCAATATCCGTCGCCACCATACATCGGGATAGTGCTTGATGATCATCACCGGCTCAAGCGTATCGAGACGTGGGTTGTACTTATACTTCTGTCCAGTTTCAGTATGACAACACAAAACAAGTTTGTCTCCATTCTTATCTATGACAATCCTATCAACCGCCAAAGAGAACTCAAATTCAAGACTTTCCTCCTTTGAGCAGGGCCAGCCGGGACGCTCAGTCATGCTTTACCTCATCTTTATCGACAACGAGCCGTAGAGACCAGCGCTTACTACCGAACCGAAGATTTTCGAGGTTGGTCTCGTGGATCGCTCGGTTGATATCTTTCAAGCCAATGCCGTCGACAGTGTATTGGACTATGCCGGAGTCCAGGTCGAGCGAGACCAGAGTGATCGGTGTCTCCGAGAGCGTGACGGACGATTTCAGTTCAATTTTCACCGCAACCTCCTGATGCTCTGGATGGACGGGTGCCAGATGACCTCGTAGGTGTCATTTCTCGGGACGGAATGAACCTGATCTTGTTGGCTGGCCACTACAATCCTCTCTTTGTTCTTATGCACTACTTTTCCGTAAGTCACGTTCACCGAAAGCATGCAATCTTCTGGGTAGACAGAATTTCTCGAATAGGAACACCCCGAATCGATCCAAGTTACTTTGACGATGTGCCCAACCTCACCGGTGTACTTAACTGCTTTCTTTTTTTTCTTCGCCATCAGGACTCCTTTTCATCTACCCACCGACGGCACGGCAGGATATCTATATGAGCGCCAGGGTGTTGTTTTTCCCAATCGCGGATAGCGGCCTTAACTACGGGAGAAGTGACAAGAGGGTGGCCAGCCAGCATCAGGTTGACCATTCTGTGCGACAGGACGTTCAGTATCCACTGGATAGAGGCCTCTTTTGTGGGTGGATGATACTGGAGTGCTCGTTGTTGCTCTGGGGTCACAAGTCCAAAGTTGGGATCGTCGGGGAGGAATCTGATTTTTGGGAAATCAGTCATCTGTTCCTCCACCACCGGACAAAACGCTGCCAGAGAGAGAGTTTAGGCGTACTACAGGTCAAAAAACGCCCACCAGTAGGAAGTGAAGACTTTCTTCTGTCCATATCTCTTACGTGGTATTCGTCGTAGAAATACCCGTCGGAACGTCTGTATTTAGTCATTTCTGTTTCGCTCTCCATTTCTTCTGTCTCAGCCGGCGCCGGTCGGTCTTCCGGCAAAAAGGTGAACAATAATCCAATAACCACTGAAGTTTCGTGTCCGAACGACGCGGGAATTCAATCCCGCACTGAGGGCGTTTACACACTCGAATGCTCACGCGTGGGCCCTTTTGTAATCAGAGTAACAAACGTACGGTGGCGGACCCACCCAGCTTGAACCTCTTGGCTGCCACAAAAAGGACAAGAATTCGGCTCAATTGGTACTTGATATCTCATGTAGACGAATATACCACTATCAACAACCCTTGTCAACAACTAAATTCTATTAACCCGCTATATTCATTATCAAAACAACAAAATCACTCATCCTCAACAACCGGAACCAGTAACTTCTCCTGACGAGCAGCCCAATTATCCCGACTCTTCAGCATCCTACGATACTCAGCCAACGCAGCAGCATCACCAAAAGGTAACTCGCTGTCAACCACAACACTAACACCCTCACGAGAACCACGAACATGTTTTTCACCAGAAATACTAATTTCTGACGGGTGGGGAGGACCCATCTTTTCTTCCTTAGTCGCGGGTCGGGATACCCCCATCGCCTCCAGGGTTGGGAGGATGTCGAAAAAGCCCTTGTTAGCCTTGCGTAGCTGCTCCATGATGGTGAACAGGCGGCGGAGTAGACGGTCTTCAGCCTCTGTCCGACGCTTGTTGGCTGCCCGTTGCGTGGCCTGGTCGGTGGTGGGGTCGGTCCATAGGTTGTCGGGGTCGGGGCCTGGTGCGGCTCGTACAGCACTCAGGCTGCGCTTACACAAGATCAACTCCAACAACAGAGTACAGCACAGGGCATCATGGGTAACCGACAAAGCAGTGGACTTACGAACCAAGAAGGGTAACGAGGGGCCAATATCCACGTCGACCTTTGCTAAATCCTTCTGTATCTCGTTTATCACTCCGGTATAGGTGGATACGATGACGCCTAAACTCTTGGCTGCTCGGTGTTTGTCACAGTGCTGCAGGCTTAGGGCGGCGATTTCTTGTTGGTTGTATCCGGTAGCTTCTAATTGTCGCCGGACGTTCCTGGCGTTGTCCGGTTCTTGCTCTTCTTCGCTCATACCTGCATAAGTGTATTCTTTCTCTATTTTTGTCAAGGTTTTTCTTTATTTGGCATAGCGTACCAAGAAGTGAAAATAGTCGACAGATTGCGTTAATAACACTTGACAAGCTGTCGATAATAGGTATATTAGTAACAAGACAGAATACTTAAACCAGGAGAACACAATGGACACCAACCTTAGCCTCGGGCAAGTGTTACTCTACATCCCTGTAGCCATCGCTTGCTTATTCGTCCTGCTGGACAAGGAGAAGTAATGCAAACAGAAGAGACCAAACCAACTTACCAAGAGCTGCCGGCCTCTGGTCGGCTTGAGTAGTTAACCACTAACGGCCAATAGGCCATAAACGAACGGAGAATGCAATGAAGATGCAAGAGACCTTGAGCCGTAGAATATCGGCAGGGAAAGAACTAACCGAGGACGAGCAAGAGCAATTGCTTGAGATATTCGGTAGCTACTGCCAGGAAAGAACCAAACGAATGATCGCCCGCGCTCTGCGTTGTGTCCCCGACATTGACAACCACGGGATATACGACCGAGTGCATCTTGACCCGGTAGGCTATTGCGCCGGACAATCTTACCCCGACGAAATCAGAACAGTCAGGCAATGCCTGATAGGAAAGTGAGGCAAGCCATGAGTAAGCACACACCAAACACCTGCCAATGTGGTGGCGAGCCCACACGCCAATCGAACAGAATAGCAGGTTGCTATCGCTACGGTTGCCGACAATGTAGCCGGTCTGGCTGTGAAGCAGAAACCCAGGCCTTAGCAATAGCCGACTGGAACCGACTGACGGCCGCGCCGGACCTGCTGGAAGCCCTCAAAGATACGAACGAACAGTTGAGGATATACCTCGACGGCGTTGAGAGTGGCATGGATGACGACGCCGACAGTGCCTACCAGTTTGCTTGCGCCGCCCTGTCCAAAGCGGAGCCCAAGCCATGAACCTCTCCGAACGCTACCGACCGACCTGCCTTGACGATGTTGTTGGGCAGGACAAAGCAATCAAGGTGCTCCGGAGGCTTGCGCCAGGTGGCCGGGCGTTCTATCTGTCCGGTCCGTCCGGTTCAGGCAAGACGACTATCGCTCGCATCTTAGCCAAAGGTATAGCCAGCCCTTGGTTCGGTGTTGTGGAAGTCGTTGCCAGAGACCAAACTGTCGCAACTCTCAAGGATATCGCAAAACGCTGGATGTTCGCCGGTGGCCATGCCCTCATTATCAATGAGATTCATGGACTAAGCCGACCATGTATGGAGTTGATGCTGGACTTAATGGAAAACCTACAAGACCATGTGACCCTTTGTTTTACCACAACCAACAAGGGCCGTGACCTGTTCGAGGATAAGGTCGATAGTGGACCGTTCGCGTCTCGTTGCGTCAATATCAAGCTGGTCAATCGAGGACTGGTTACAGACGGTGAGGACTCAGACGGCAACAAACTACCAGGTGCCTTCACACTCCGGGCCTTCGAAATAGCACAAAAAGAGAACTTGAACGGCAGGCCAATAGCTGACTATATTCGACTGTTGGAGAACTGCAAAGGAAACCTGAGAACCGCGCTGCAAAAAATAGAATGTGGCGCCATGCTGGAGGATTGAACCATGACAGAACCAACGAACAAAGACAGAGCCGAGCGGGCAAAAGCTACTCTGATGGTCTACGCTATCGCCAGCGGTGACCGAGGGGTCCGAGACGCTACACTCGTGGCTCTCCTGGCCGACCTACGGCACTATTGTGACGAATACCCGACTGACTTCGCAGCCGCCGACAAGACCGCTCACCAGTATTATTTAACCAAGCTCAAGAGGAAAACCAAATGACCCGTATTATCCAAAACCATCGATGCAGATACCAGAAGCATCCGTTCAACCTATCCAAATACGAGGTCCGGGTTGAGACAATGAGCGGCGAACTGGTCGGATGCGCTGATCCGTTCCCGAGCGGAGTACCATTCTCAGCTTGGCGACGGCAAGAACTCATATCACAAGTGGCAAAGGCTCTGATTAGAGCCAAAGAACAGGAGTTGGTAAAATGAGAACTAAGATCGTAATACTACTGGCCGCCCTTGCGATAGGCTGCTCAACGCCTACTGGGCCTAAAGATGATCACGTTGACTGTGACACGATCATTCCATTGAATCACGACTCAATAGTCAAATTCACTCGCCCAATCTTGAGCATTAAGGATACGACACTCTAAACATAATCCCGCACTACGAATGCGGGTATTGAGGTGAACGATGGAACTGAAACTACCATGGAAAATGCAAGAGCCGAAACCTACCGACACCTGTTGCTGGATTGACGACGCCGACGGGTTGACGGTGGCATCCTTTTTCTTTAGAGCCAAGAACTTTATGCCCCCTACTGATGAGGAATGTTTGAACTGCCCCGAAGTTACAGCCTACGCCGCCACCGCCGTCAACTTCCACGACCGGCTGGTGGACCAACTATCACAACTCGTCGAGGATGTAGGCTTTATGCTGGACAACGGTGGCGATGAGTCTGTTGACTGGTGGAGCGTCGGAACTGAGTTCCCCGCAGCACTGCGAAAACAATTGAGTGAACCAGAAGCCCTACTCAAAGAACTGGAGGGCTGACGTGACATTCTACTCATTCGACAAAAAGAAACTGGTAGACAATCACATAACCTGTCCATACAAAGACCTTTGGATTGAGGTCTACCACATAGCGCGATCTTACCAACGCAACTGGGGACACCTACCACACCCAAAAGGGAGCGGACGGCTCGTTTGCCTTGCCTGGCGCATCGTCATACAAAGGAACTTAGTCCGATGACCTACACACAGATCGAAACCGTACTGTTCGCGGCATGGCTGGCCTGCGCCTTGGCGATCATGTACAGTGGACTCAAAAACTGGAAAGGATAGAACCATGGATCACAAAAACAAACTCGACGCCGGAGTCAACACGATCACACTCAGAAACGTACCCGATGGACTCAAAGCCAAACTGATGACCAAGGCTGAGAGTGAAGGGAAACGCCTGACAGGGCGCACGATGCCGCTCGGCGCGTTTATTATCAAGATACTGAACGATTACGTTAAAGCTACCGGCTGATATGCCGATGAAAAGAAGAAACAAGGAGATCGACAATGAGCGGTAAAGTATGGTCGAGAGGTATGGCGATACTACTTCCCGTGAATGCTATCGCGTTAATCGCCGCCTTGATAGTCGGACCGGAAGGATGGTGGAACCCGCAGATAATGACCATCGTGCGCATATCAAGCGCCTTACTATTCCTCTGGTTCTTGGCTGGCTTCGGAAGCTTCGTCGCCAAATATCACCCACGCTTCAACCATGAACAGAAGGAGACCGACAATGAGTAAGATCAAGTTCCCGGTGCGGGGAAGTAAACATACGCCTATATACATATTAGACGCTGAGGGTAGCTTTCTTTTCCCTATATACGAAAGAGCCCAAAGAAACGAAATCATCCACCGTCTCAACGGCTACGGCGTCGCGGTGGAAGCGTTGCGGGAGTTGCGCGAGGCAGCCCGTGAATACGTAGACATTGTTTCAAACCTGCAAATAGACGACGACGGGGCCGTGGACATAACCTTTGCTTTCGATCTCGTCAGTGCAAGGGAGCGCCTCGAAAAAGCCCTTACCGCAGACTCAGGAGAACTTGATGAACAGGAGGACAAGACATGATCTGGACAAAGACGAAACCGACAGAGCCGGGCCATTATTGGATTAAACGTCCCGGCCACGAGGCCACCACCTGCCAGATAGACCACCTTGGCTTTGTCATGGTGTTGCATTACGACAGGTGGCAAGCGCTGAGGGGATTCAAGAAGGACGTTCTCTGGGCCGGACCAATCGAGGAGCCAACGCCATGAAACACGGGAAATGCCCCCTAAACCACACCGGACCATTGGTCACCATGCAGGACGGGCGAGGATGGCTTTGCCCGTGTGCTGGTGGGGCCCTGTACGACTCTAAGCCCAATGGAGCGCTAATCGGCCCAAAGTCACTGGTAGACCTCATACGCGGCTTAGACCGCATGATCGAAGATATCAGCAAGTAACAGAAAACCCCGCCGGAGGATGCCATTGGTTCTTCGGCGGGGGATAACAGTAAATAGAGATTGTCTTTAGCTGCTTTCACGCTCAGCAGCAGGTCTTTCTACTTATCCAATGGTCTGTCCTCCTGAGTTATAGTGGATTTCCGTCTTTCGGCATCTTGAGATTATCAGGGTAAATCCCCTCACGAGGTTCGGCCAAGTTGTTGACGATACAGTACTCGTTAACGAGGTCGGCGCCGATAGCAGCATCATGGACCGCCCCCAAAGTCACAGCCTCCTCCCTGCTGGTCAACCAACCGACAAACCCATACAGAGCTTCACTTGGCCATATTCCTGGCGCAGTGTTAGTTTGTTCACATTGTTCGGTGTCCATTCCATACATCCTTTCGTTTAGGTTAACATCGGATAATAGTTGACGACGCGGGTCTACCTCCAGGCGATTGCCCAGACTTATCCTTGCTTACGAGTCGCATACGGCAGTCCGCAGTCCAAGGCTCCTCGTCCGTTTTTACGGCTCTACCGACCCTATGAGCGTACGTTCTCATTGTCGCCAACATTCAAATCATACCATGTCACCGCAACCGCGAGAGCCTGCCACACGTCGGCACTAATACCCTTGAGCATTCCCTTGGGCCTCTGTCGTGGTTGCAGATCCGGCTCAAAACGATCAATCAGGGCTTGCCGTATGTTGCTATCCTTGGCCCGCATAGAATTGCACAGATGCATCTTAACTTCGCACCGCTTGATCCGATGCCAAGGCAGTCCCTGAGGCCACGCCTGACAGAATCGACCAGACCAAAAGACAGTTTCAAATACGGATTCACCAACCGCCATGCCCTGACAAGCAATCTGCTCGATAACCAACTCGCAAGCAGCAACAGCAATCCCACCGGCGAGATTAGACAGCAACTCCTCGTTCGGCACGTTACCGAAATCAGATATCGTCTTATCGTCCCAGACAACATACGCCGAATAGACCGGCCCTGGATCAATTCCGATTATCGTCTTCACGCTTCACCTCCAGCACGCTCCAGCAACGCCTTAACTTCATGTAAATGTACATATACCTCTGGCTCCGAGTCGGGGCATATCGTCCGGGGTAGAACAACGACAAGACAGCATAAGACCACAAATACAATCAACATAAACACAACGAAAACAGGCATGTCAACATTACGATTATACCACTTCACTTCGTCACCCCCATGCTATCGAGTTCCTCTCCTATTCTATTGAGTCTCTCTGTCAATAAATTCATTTCGGCGGTGTAGGCTCTGAGGTCAAGAATAAGCGAGTCAACTTGAGTACCCACCACCGGCTCTGGACTATCGGGTACTTCGTAAACCACGCCAAAGATCGTGCATGTTATAATAGCCCCAACAACGAGACCTAAAAAGAACGCTGGTAGAACTGCTGTAAAATCATTTTTCATCACTTCACCCTCCTTGATTTGTTGTTGCATCACTCACTCCGATACTCTGCCTTCCAAATCCACCGCCTCAATACCCAACTCTTCACAGCAAGCCACGTAGAGCGACTCGACTATCATTCGACGCTGCCCAGGAAATAGGCGTTCCGGTCTTCGTTCTATTGCACCAATATATCGTAGGTGCTGAAGATGTTTCTTAGATTTGATACCAAAACAGTTCTCCCGCGAACCAGCAATACCAAACCCTGACGGATGCGAATAACATTCACCAACAACAATCATGCCGTTCTTAAGACGACATAAACCGAAGGACCATTTATGCCTCTTAGGTTTCCGACAAAGCCATACTTGCTCTTTCATCGCTATCCCCGCCTCTCTGTGCTTAATCTTCTCATATCACTTAGTGAGGGTTTCACGTCCTGGCAAGCGTTCCAGAAACGCTTAATGTCAGCCTTAGCAACTCCCTGCTCGTTCATGTAGTCGATTGTGCTCTGCTCGTAAGAATAGAACGTACCGGCATCCTTCTGGCGCTTAATAATACCAGACCTCATCCATCCAGCAAGACTTTTAGCCATTACACGATTCCAACGAAGCTGCTCTTCGGATACTGGCACTTCTGGGATTTGTGGTCGGTTCCGCAAACTCTCATGGTATTCATGTTCTTTAAGTTGCCTAAGTGTTTTACTGAACTTGGAGACACTAAGAAAGTCTTCGTTGTCTACATATTTGAAAGCTGCACGAAGAACTAATCCAAAATCGTATCGATAAGCAACCTTGAGATATGCCTTTACTTCAAACTCCGTTAGGGTCCTATGAAGACTCCCCGCGAGTTCGTGAATCACTTCTGGGATAGTTTTGGGGTCGCCTGACATTCCATCTCCTGTAATACCTTAGCCATTGTCGCCGCGTTCTTTGCCTCAAGAGCGCTCATATCGTTTGTGTCGTCAACCTTACGTCTCAACTCCTGGACCAGCTTGTTGTCATTTGCCAGCAATACACCGATTGTGTAACCACCCTTAGTCCGATAGAATTCGTCGTTGCTGGCAAACATCGTGTCGATCAGGGTTTTGATCTGGGGTAGGTTGAATCGGCCCAGTAAAGTCTTAATTTTACCAGCGTCTTCTTTGCCGTGAAAAGCATAAGTCGCACCGATCTTGTTTTGGTAAGCCTGACAGAAGTATTCGACAACCAACTTATGATCTGGGTTGGTCACTTTTGCCGTCCGCTTTAGCGACGGCGGCTGATTGCTCTGCTTGCTTTGGTCTGGTATTGGTTGCTCTGCTTGGTAGGAGGCCATTTTTGCCCCGCTCTCACGCGCATGCATAACCGCATCTTTAACAGTCATCTGCTGCCACTTCAAATACTTAGGGAAATATAGGTCAAGTGGTTGTTGGTTAATAATGACCAACACGGGTGGTATTCTGACCACAGGTTTGGCCATCGTTTCATTGTTTTCGGGTCTAACGCTGGTCAATTTGACTATCAGTTTGGCCAGCGTTTTGCGATTTATGGACAACTCGTAGGCCAAAACAACCACCGAATTGACCACCAGGTGACCATTATCTTGCTGTTCCTTGACCATTAGTATCATTTCAAGCACAGCCCCGCGCTCGTTTGCTTTGAGCTTTTTGAACCAATGTTCATGCCGAATGAACGTCCAGATTTTTGGATAGCCAGCCATCGCTATCCTTGTGGCTCCAAGGGGGCGAAAATAGTTAAGTCTGGGATATTTTGTTTATGTAATTCCCATTTCAGCCAATCAAAATGGCAGTGATTGCACGTAGTTTTTTGGGGTGTAATCAACAGTAGATCACCCTGACATAATGTAGCCTTACAGTTTGGACATTCTCTTTGTAGGCTCATAAATCACCTCAATAAAGTGCTCTGGCCGGGCTTCAGGTATTGACCATGAAGAGCATGACTCGCCACAATGGCGGGAGCGCCGGCCTGAGCGTTAATGTCGTTGTTGTGTTAAGAATCTCTTCATATCAATACCTACTCTCAAGATACACTTCCCTCAGCCGTTGTCAAATAAAACTTCACGGGTTTGCCTTAAAAAATGCTTTAGCGAAGCCAACTGGGGTGATACTGCGGTTTTCCGCCCGGTCCGGTCCTGGGGCCATACGATGAATCTTACCGCCCTCAGTAGGTTCGACGGGTGATTTTACCGGCTCGTTGAAGTCGCCCCATAGCGCAGTCTTCTTTGTATAGGGGTCGCCATATTCCCAAGGTTGGAAATATATACTTGGCGGACCAATCCAGCGTCTCAGCTTACCAATGGGGTTTTCAAGCGCCCACCATACTGGCTTACAAACAACTATCATTCGCAGGCAAGCGTCAACAATGCTCAGGGCGTCTATATAATCTTGTTGGCTCCGAGGCCATCTTGCCCCACTTGAGGCAAATACTGTACATGGAGGTGCCGCGAGTATGCCGTGGACGATGCCCGAGTAATGCTTAAATCTTACGTCTCGCTCTGGCAATGTTACCAGTATTACGTTGTACCCAGCGTCGGAGTATGGCTTCGACCACGCGCCAGTCCCGCCACATAAATCGAGTATGATTCTATCTTTCATTTCTTTTTCCGCCGCCTACGCTTGCTCAACTTAGACGACTCCCGGCGCTCTTCTTTCTCGTGCTTGATACACCGGTTGCCGATGGTCTCTTTCTTGCAGCCGTCGACCTTGCAGATTTTCAAAATAGTTCCTCTTGTCTCAGCCGATCCTCAGCAATCTTGCAATACTCTGGGTTGATCTCAATACCGATATACTTTCTACCAAGCTGTTTAGCGGCGACAAGGGTGGTGCCAGAGCCAGCGAAGGGGTCGAGGATGAGGGCACCGCCAGAGATATCTATTAGCCATGAAACTAACTGGATTGGCTTTTCCGCTGGATGGCCACTTGGTTTTATAGATGACCACTTTGATCTTTTAATGTCTGGGATACCGCGATTTTCAATAGAAAAACCACCGTTGCGAATAAGACAAACCAGTTCATAGGATGGCCTGAGACCATTAGGACCGCCCGGCCCGATCCATTCCTTATCCCAGACAAGCACCGATTCAATTTGATTCCCGATATCAAAAGCTGCCTTCATGATTGTTGGCAGGGTGCGCCAATTGCAGAATTGCCATGTTGCCCCGTTGTGCCTTAGAACCCTTTGGCATTCTCGCATCCATGCGGCAAACCAAAAAGCGGCATTTGTCAGATCGGCCCAGGGATTCAATTTACCCGAACCCGCACTGGCGGTTGTAAAATTATACGGCGGGTCAGTACACACCAAATCCACCGCGCCGTCTGGTATGCCTTGCATGATCTGTAAGCAATCACCACAGATTACCTCGTTGATGTAATCGTCAGGCCAGCTCATGGCTTCAACACTTTCTTGGCCTCGGCGACAGCACCCGCTAATCTAATACCAAGGTTATCACCATCATCTTCTACCGCCTCCACCATCTCCCGCAACGCCTCTTCCTTGGCGCTCAGGTTCGTGTGATGGTCGATGATATTCTTCATGTAGACGATGGTGGGTTTGCCGTCAGACTCTGGGTGAGTTAACGTCTTTGCAATTCCAAACTCACGATATATCTGTGCCGCCGCTGCCATCACGCCAGTATATTCACGATACGTAAACTCCGCTTTCATCGCTCCCGGCGAGTCTTTCGCAGCCTCGTTTGATTTGTCCTCAGGTTTTTCAGTCATCCATCAGACTCCTATTTACATCATGGTTCACTCCGCCCATTCCCAGGGAGCGATGTTTTTTCTTCACCGTTGGCTTTACCTTCTCCCAGCACTTTTTGCAGCATTGATCTTGTGGCGGCGTGTCAGCGGTGACTTCTATGTCCCATATTACATCAGCTATTCTCACACTACAAACTGCTCCTGCTCGTCGCCAAGTATATTGTAAACTCTTTTTGTTTGAGAATAAATGCCATTTCGTCTTGGGATAAATAGTTGGCTCCCACCGCACCCACACGTACTCAAGCGGTCTCGGTTCTTTGCGGTCAGGAGAGCAATGACAACTGCCCACGCCACGAAGATTGAGATTGCCACCACATTCCTTACATCGTTCTTTGCGATCAGGCATCGTCGGCCTCATCTCTCACATACCACTCTCTGCGACTCGTAAGAGCTTTATCGAAAGCATCAAGACAGTCAGCAAGATATGTAGCTAAGATAAAGTCAGGCGTATGACTTCCGATTTCCTTCCCATACATGTTAATCACTTTAACCAATTCTTCCCTAAATTTACTCATCGTCTTCCTCCGTTATCGTTAATATCCTACCATCCTCTAAATCAATCCGTCCGTCCTTTTTGCCGTGTCCACAACAGCTTGCTATGGTGACGATGTTGGCAGCGTTCAGAGCCGCAATGATATGAGCTATGCAGGGGTCGATGAATTCAACTCTTCGCTTTACAGCCATCGGGACTTGACCCTCAAAGGTGCCGAATCCCTTGGCGCAGTTTTTATGTCTATCATCGCTCATGGGGTGCCCCTGAGATGAGTACCTTTTCGCACAACTTACAATCTCGCGTTGATTGGATGAGCTTTTTCATGCCGTCATTATCATTAAGTTCACGGCGGCACAAAGATTCCCAGTCCACGTCGCTGTAACGCTTCCATGTATGGTTTACGTTCTGCTTATACAAGGCTCCTTTTTTTCTCACAACATTCTCCTCTCTTTTCTTTTCTCTGTTAGCGCGGCAGCGTCGTCGGCTATCTGCGCGGCGATGCGGACACAATTACTACAATCATGCGTACCACCACCCTCTTGACCTATATCACCTTCTGAGGTTCGAGTTGTTGGGTCACAGAGAGATACCCAATACGACTTGCCTCCCCATTCGTTAGGCATCCATACATGCCTCCAATTAGATTCTTTGTAGGTCCTAATCATCACTGCCCTTTCTGTTTGTCGAGGATGGCCTTGTGCTGGGCGAGGAAGGTGTCTGTTCGGCCTATTACTTTAGCTGCTTCGTTTTCCGGTAATCCAAATATACCCTGGACCTCCCTCAACAACCTAACCCCCTCGTCGAGTGCTAATTCGCCGCATTTCACGACACCTTTGAGTGTAGCGATATCCTCGTCATACCGCCGCCCGCGTTCGATGTCGGCGCAGAGGGCGTTCCATTCAGAGACGATAAAGGGGATACATTCTAATCGGCAAGAGCTATTCACTACCTGATGTGAACAAACATCTTGGTCGTCATTGTATCGTTCTGGGACGCTCCCACAATATGGACATGCCTTTATCTTCGTCTCGTCATTCATCATGGCCTCCTCAACCTGCTGTTCCAGGGCGGCGTTATCGCGCCGTAGCTGTTTACATGTTTCTACCCACTGATCGTCTATCTCTCTCAGCGCGTCGTTGGCGGCTTGGAGTTCTCTACGTGCCTCGAAGTAAGTATGAGCTTCTGAGCTTAACCGCGACTGTAAGCCCGCAACATGGTTTCGGTGTTCGTCGACTTCGGCTTGGAGTTGGGCAAACAACGGCTGCACGGCGGCCACCATGATGGCAGAGTTAGGCTTTGACGCAACCCCGATTTCCAACAGTGCATCCGTCACCGCGTCCTCAAGTCCTTGCGGCGGGGTAAGAACAGCCACCCCACAGAGACTATCAGTATTGGGATCGCCGGGTACGCCTTCGTCGATATGCTGGTCTCCAACCCGTTCCATTGCTTTACCACATGAATTACAACGGATATCAACTTCTTCTTTCGGCGGGTCGTGTAACAACTCTCGCAATTTCGCAGCCATTGCTACAGTGCGATCAGCATTGCTTGCGTATTCGTTGTCTATCCACAACCGAGCAATCTCAGTAGCGATGTCGTCAACATTGTATGTGGGCGGGTCGCCTTCGAGTTCGGCGAGCTTGGTGGCGGCCCCCTTAATCTCATCGTTCGAGAAACCAGACATGTGTGGTCTGGCAGCTTGTAGTATCGCCCACGCCCACTTTTTATGCCGCTCTGTGATCTCAGTCATGGGGAGCCTCCGAGAGTTGTTGGGTGCAGATCACGTCCGGATCGTCGGTAGGAAGACCTTCGCATGGAGCGCCCATACATTCACCTATTCTCCTTAGTACCGCGGCATGTTCCTTACAGCATGGAACTTGCTTATTAGCCCATGCTATAATCTCCACAGCCTTTTTCCCGCAACGTCTTTTCTCAGTCATGGGGTGCCTCTGAGCCAATACTCCAATACCATTTGATGACATATCGGGGATTCCCCGGTTGAGAGTCCCACCATTTATCGCCCCTTGGACAAATAATGAGAATACCATCTCCATCTACACGGCAAAACTTTGGGTCTAAGTATTCTTCTTCCTGAAGATCGTAGACCTTGAATCTCATTCGTTGTTCAGCACTCACAACATTCTCCTTATTTCAGAGGCTACCAAGCGGCGTGGCATTGAATAAAAAAGACCGCAGCCAGCACCGCCCAGTAGGTCTCGTTATTCTATCGCTTTCAGTCCAGCGTCGGTGACAATGGCGAACTCAGTCATACCGGCACCCCCATAAGGTTTCCGCTCATCAAGCAACCCCAGGCCGATCATTTCAGGGATTGTAATATCGAACTGTGTAGTGTCTCCCCTGTGAAACCAGCGCCAAATTCCGACCACCTTAAAGACACAACCCTTGCCGTCCACCAACGACTGTAGTATCTCTTTGTGTTGCGGGTCTAATTCCGGCCTGTTGGCTTCGGCCAGCACCTTCTCACAGTCCTCAATGTCGAGATCGATGATCACCGAGGCGTTAACTCCCTTGAGTGCTTTCTGTAACTGTTTAGCTGTTATCATCGTTTTCCTTTCTATCGGCTCGTCCCTGAGCCACGTTTAGTCCATGATTATTGTTCGCATCGCTTGCAAGGTTCGTTAGTGTACTTCCACGGGTCTGTTGTCACCGGGTGGCATCGCCTGGCATTCATATCAACACCGCAGGCTGCAAATAACCAAGGTGCTGGGAAGACTGAGACGCCGTCTCCCGGAACGCGCCGAAATGCAAACCGATGACGCGCGAGGTTCTTGTTCTTGGGGACTATGTATTTCTGTTTCACGATTCCATCCTTTCACTGTCGTCCATGAGGGTTAGGCTGTTTCGACCTGAGTTAATCGCGAAATCTTGATGTGCCATCGTTCTCCATCCTTCCATTTTATCGCGGCGCCGGGGCGGGGTCTGGGGGATACCTTCGTCAATCCATTCTAATCGACCCGTACTTTACGCATGGTCCCTACATTTACTCCAGCCGACCGTCATCCCCGGCACCGCGACTCATGTTGCTACCTTACGTCTCGCAACCGAAGCCTGAAGAGCCTCAAGGGGTAACTTCCAGTTGCAGTCATAAAACTGTATTGGCCTGTTCTCTTTCCACCAGAGTAGAATCTTGATCTTGCGCTCGTCGGCGGACAATCCCTTATCCATGTAGTTGTTGCGTTGGTCGGCCCAGTCGTGGCAAAACCAACAAAGAACGATACAATAATCAGGGTTGCACTTCGTTGCCGGCGATCGACCCCGGCCCGCAAGGTGTGCCACTTCAAGGCTCTTACGCTTAAGTGGCGGAGGAAAGGCCCTGTGGCGATGACATTCAGGATTCATACACCCGTTGTCGTTGGGGCTTCGTCCCATGTCCCGCTCCAAGACCCGTTCCCTGAACGCCTTTGCTTTCTTCTCGCGTTCACGCTTCTTCACTCTGTCGTGTTCACCTTTTTTCGATTTCGGTATTTGCATAATCTTAGTGGGGCCGAGCAGCGGGCATATACAAGGACGTTAAAAAACTGCCCGACCCCGTGGTCCTATTCTTCGGTCTCCAGGTCCAACCCGAACTGGTTAGGGTCTTCGATGATAGAAGCGAAGAGTTCCCGCTCCTTCTTCATTACAGCGTTAGCCGCATCCTCAAGCCCTTCTGGGTAGTCGACTTTGAAGTGGAGCTTGAGGCCGCTGCTCTCTTGGTCCAGCTTCTGCATTTTCTTGCAGATCATTTCTGTCTCCTTATGGGTTAATGGTTACTGGATTTCGCTTGGCCTGAACCAAGTCATGTGGAGCAGGCTTTTCCCCTTCACCACGAGCTCCACTCCAAGGGATTTCGGCTGCGTAGGAACAATTGTTGTGATCTCCCCCTTGGACCCGAGAAAGACGCCCGTCAAAACCTCGACCGTATCTCCTACTGCATAATCTCGCATCGTGCCTCCTACGCTGGTTCGGGGTCCAGCTTGTTCAGTTGTTCACACCACTTATCGAGCCCTATCTGAGTCAGGTCTTCGGGGTGATCGATATCGTATGCGCAACTCGACTTGTCATCAACCGACAGCCCCGTGCCACGCTCCTCAAATAGCGCTAAGAGGTCATCCCTTGACCAAACACGGGGACCATCGCCTTCGGTGGCATCTTTGGGTATCTCACCGGTCTTTTTGTTAACCGCAACCTCGGCTTTCAGGAAATTCCGGTAGGCCGTCAATTTCTCACGGTCCTGCCCACCGTCCTCGCCAAGGTGTTTTGCACGGGCGGCCTTTCTGTCGTCGAGAATAGGAGCACCCTGCTCATCCACATAGATTTCACGCTCAAGCGCTTTAATCTCAGCTTGAAGCACAGGCACACTCCTGGGGACCGCCACACCGCTGTCAGCCCACTCCATGACGATATTCGTGAAATCCCTACCTGGCTTCTTAAAGATGTGTGATGGCTCCACAAGGGCCTCCAGGCGCGTTTTCGTGATTGACATAGTATGGTCCAGGTCGATATCGGCTACGATGTCAAATTCGTACTCGATGCCGTCTCTCTGGATCGGAGCCAATCCCACCTTATGTGGAGCCGTCTTGCCGGTCCGCTCATCTTTTTCCATAACATAAGCGGTCTTGGTTCTCATGGTCACTATCACATGACCGGGGAACGCCAACACCGTATCGACCATCCGGTTATGAAGTGGGGTTGCTTTCCGCCAGCCCTCAGTGTAGGCGTTTCTCGACCTCGAGGCGGCAGTGGTGTCACTGACAAAATCGAGAATCCCGCCCTCTCCCGCCCATGCGTGAGACCAGGAATCGATGATCAGGACATCATAACCGGACGCATCCTTGATCGCCTCCATGTATTTCTCAGCCGAATACGGTGGCACAAGCGGACAAACGTCGAAGTCGAAAATGTCGGCATACAACGCAGCACTGTTTCTCTCGCTGTCGATCACAGCGACTCGGCCACCAAAGTATTTGGCGAACCTCAGCGCCGAGTAGGTCTTACCGCTACCGGACGGCCCGATCAGGGCGATACGGAGCTTGACCTGTTCCTTAACTGCTTTCTGGAATGCCATATTACTTCTCCACCTTGAACGTGAAGGTCTCGTGGCGCCGGTTGAGAGAGAATCCAGGGACCGCCTCTCCGGTGTCAAGGGTCGCCTTGATCTTCTTCTTGTCCGGGGTTATGTAAGTCTTCTTGCGAAACCAGCCGCAGTTAGTGCTCTGGAAGATGTCTTTCTCGTCGTCCGGCAGAGCATCGTACTTATCGGTATTCACCGACTCTCGGCTCAGGCCGAACTTGAATGCTCCGATCCCAGGATAATCCAACTGTTCCTTGCCGGTGGCTTTCATCAGCCCCTCTACGGTGTTAGTGAGGATTCTTTTGGAGTCCTCAAACTTGTCCGTCTTTTGATCGCAGATCGCTTGGATACGTTCCGTCTCTTCGGCCCGGTATTTCCTGATCACATCCATGCGGGCCTCAATGGTTCGAAGCGCCCGAGCATACCGCGGCATATCCTCGATGACCGCCTTGTCGGCTAAAGCAGTTGACAGAGCGTCAAGTACCTCACCTGTCTCCAGATCGACTAACGATTCGTCGACCATCTGTGCATTTTGATTCATCATGTGCTCCTATTGTTGGTTGTGGTAATGTCTCGTCATACTCTCCTGACTGTAAGCGTTCCTCGACCGCCCTCTCGCATTGCAAGAACGACGCGGACAACTCCGGCTCTACGCCATACTTCTCGTCGTGGCATTTTGTGCAGTAGTTATGCCCGCTCTCAACGTCTATCGGGTTGGGGCACTTCTCTGTTGGACAGGGGATACCACCCCACGCTACTTGATGCGGGGCCATATCTCTACCGCCAACCCTGTGCCCTACATATTTTTTATCTCTCGCCATCTTCATCCTCCTTCGGGTCATCCGCTTCCGGTGACAGAAACGGCGGGTTCGCCATTGCGTCGTCGATTTCTTTCTGATGCACCTCACAATACTCGCCGTCGCCCTCAACTAATCGCTCCATGCAGTTCGGGTACGCACATAGTTCGTCACTCATTTCGTTGCCTCACAATCTGCTATAGCCTTAGTCGCCTCGTTGACCATCTTTTCGATAACACCAAGCGGCCCGCCGTTTAGATCATAAAACTGTGGCATTGACTCTGGTGAGTCTACCGACGCAATACTTTGACACGCCACTAACAACGCATCCCTTTGCCGTAGGGTCTCAGGATCACAGAAAGGGCGCACGGCGGCGAGGATGTTGTCATAGATCATTTCCGTCAAACACTCTTCGTCCAGAGGTTTAAGGAGACGTAAGGTATCAGTGGGGTTGTCGATCATTCGACGAAAAGTCTTCGCTATCTCCACACTTTTGGCTTGCACCGCAACCACAAGTTCCGGTTGCACCGCCTCGTCCAGCCCTTCGACGTCACGAGGTTGCATGAGTTCGGAAAAATAATCGTCAAGAGTAGTTGTCATGGAATCGTAAATTTTTATGCGATAATATCTTTCGTTTTCATCTCCTCCACCAATAGTTTTAGAGATTAAGTCTGCAACGTCATGGACCTTTTCTTTCCACCAAACCCCATGTACATATCCACTCCTCTGAGGTTGCATGAGTTCGGAGAGTTTGACGGCGATGACTTGTCTTGCCTCTCCTTTTGTTAGGTGTCTACGGGCATGATTCCTACAGGTAGATTCTGCTTGGCAGATTGCCTCGTCGATTTCAACCGCCATATCTTCGTAGCTCTTCGGGTCTTTCGGCTGCGCTGCTATAGAGAGTGCGTTGTGGGCGGCGACCATATCGGACACCTCCCCTTCGACATCCGTATAAAGTGTTTGCATTGAATAATAACAACCCTGATGAGGTTTGCTACTTGCTTCTTCGTGTGCTATGAAGTGATGTCCCATAGCACCTTTACGTAATGCCATTTGTTTGTGACACAAGGGACAACACTCAATCTTCGTCTCTTTGTCAGCCATCACTTCACCTGCTTTCTCGGCACGACCTGGTTGGTGTTACGGTCCAAGTACCACTCGATCACATCTCCCGGCTCAACCCCGATCGCTCTCAGGACAGTCGGGGCTATGCTCACTTGGAAACCGGTATTCCTCTTCGTGTCGGACACCCTAACCGTCGACTCGGCCAAATACGTCAAATTGTCGCTCATGTGTTATCCTTTCGTAGTTTCTCTCAAGTTTTCACGCCAAGCATAATACAACCCAAACGAGTTGTCAAGTGATTTCTTTATATTTATCGAAAATAGTTTACAAGGTCAAGCCTATAACAAGAAACGCCCCCGAATTAACGAGGGCGTAGACCCAGAGATGCTATCTCCGGGGAGGCATAGTCGACCGGGCTTCACATCCAAGATTATGTATAACAAACTCAAGGCCTCCTGTCAACAAGAAAAACCCCGCACCTTGGGAAGGTGCGAGGTTCTGGCCTGTCGCCGATTTCGTGGAGGTATTATCCACAATCTACCATTTGCACTCGGCTCCAGCGGTTCAATCCCAGCCGTATGGCAAGCGGGTATCGACAATATATACAAGGCTCAATCGTTGTCAACTAAAAACCCCCGGCAACTTGGTAGAAAACCGGGGGCAACGCAAACATAGGCGGCATTGCGCCGCTGGTATAGGAGGTCTTACAAACTGACACCGATAGTAAAGGTGCCGGTAGCTTCTTGTGCGCTTTCTTTGTCGAAGGGATACTGTCTATACCATTTGGCAAACATCGTGATCGGCTTATCATAGCCAGGCCAAGTCCAGGGGAGTTTGCCAGTCATGTATATTCCAGAGAGACCCGCGTTGTGATTGGTCTTACCTTCCCAGCTTGTCACAATCCCCTGTAAAATCGCCAATTCAAAGCGTCCACCTTCCAACAGAAATATGCCGGGAGTGAGGCCCAGTGCCGGATCAGCTTCACCGAAACTGCCAAAGGTGGACAATTGAAGCAGCCCACCTGCCGTTTTCACTCTGCCCTCGATGGACATACCCATTGCTTCGGCGTCGGCATCATAGTATGCGCCGAGGTCGGCACTGAGCCGATCGGTAATTTCTTCGCCCTTAACTGACATACTGAACGGCAGTAAGATCAGCACTAACAGGATTAGGAACTTCTTCATTGTGGTCCCTTTCGGTTAAAGATTTTTGATATCTGGACGAGCGACATGATAAACACTATCGCTACCATGCCATAGACCCCGACATCACCAGTCAAGTATTCATACTTGTATCCAGCCGCAATGCCGCCGAGTGCCAGCACGGGGACGAAGACTGACCGGTCGATCAGGTACTTGATCATCGGCCAGACTTTCTCAATTACATTCTTCATAGCTTTCTCCAATGCTTTATCAAATAACTGTGATATTAAACCTGCCATGATTTGTCAACCTTTTTTAATCTGTTTCTGTGCAGTCAAGTATCAAAATTCCAAAGTCAAACTCGCCTGCCTGGGAACGGTAATCTCCTTCTTGGTCTGCCCGACAGACGGGTCTTTGACCGTGAACCGCCATTTGGTCGCTGGTATCAAATACGAAGACCAGCGACAGGTGAAAGTCGCCCGACCGAGCGTGTCTGTTTGTTCGTTTTGGGTGAAGTTCGCAACCGCATAGCCAGCCGAGTCCCTCAAGTTGCCCCTGGTCAACTGAGCACTAACCCGCACGTTCTGAGCCGCACGACCGGCGTTGTCGAGAACCACCACCGTCACCGCACACACCTGTGAACCCGATGCAACCGGAACGTCTATGAAGTATCCCATAACGGTATCCGTGAGGTCGGCAGAAATAGTCACGCTGTCTTCCCAGTTGATCGGCCAGACATATTGAGCGGTCGGTCCAACCCCCCTGAAGGCTAAATTCTCACCGCTGGTCCCGTATGTCACTATACCGCTTTCGTTAGTCCTTTGTCCAGTACCGAGTAAGGTCGATGTATTCCAGCCTCTCAGATCAACCTTGACGTTGGGAACACCAGCCGTATCGCCA
>SDBV01003119.1_pt1 | contig 24670 bp, 17 predicted proteins | sample 2277081 | NCBI WGS metagenome assembly SDBV01 (sample SAMN10402039, study PRJNA504765) | marine sediment metagenome | isolation source: marine sediment core GS10_PC15, 223 cmbsf | place: Arctic Ocean: Southern Knipovich Ridge | collected 2010 | reverse complement strand
GTGCGGATTTACCCAGCGTACGAAAGCGCTTGTACCGCTGCTTCAATGTTCGATATCTCTTGCGAGACTTTTTCAGCTTGGCGCGCAGGCTCTCAGTCCTGCCGTTGCCGCAGGAGTTCGCCAAACGGTTAATCTTCCTGTCGGGTGCAAGGACGTTGACCCAAACGGTCATTTCGCCGGAATTTAGATCCACCAGTTCGTGGCCTGGACAGGCAAATTCACCTTCAGGAGGACAGGGATAAACAAGATTATTTGCTCGAAACGTCAAACTGTCATCACCAGTGAAACCTGCATTTGGAGTGTAGACCGCTGACAGTGTACGGCCCCACGGGGTGATTTGCTCGTACTTCGCCGGATTCGGGTGACCCGAGATGCCCCCGTTTTCGAGACCGCTTACAAATTGAATTCTGAATTCTGAATTTTGCCATTTATCTGTGCAATCAAAGTTGATCACTGTAGGAGTATCCTGCTGGACGATCACGGCCGAGTCGTAGCAAATGGGTGGAAAGTCGATCTGAACAGGATGGCTTGCACTAGAAGCTGTGGTGAACAAGAAAAGTAACGATCCGATCGTCGCAATAAAGCACGCTGCCCATTTTTTGATGTTGGCCCTACCCATCAATATTACCCCCACTGATTATAGGTGTAAGTAAGCAAAATGAAAGACCCCGGCACAAATGCCCCCAGGAGGCTCCTCCTAAAGACCATGACCATCGGCTATCGGCTCTCCCTTCATCACGCACCCCTTGTTCTACTTACTATAAAGACGTTTAGGCAGGTAAAAAGTTACTTGTATTTGCGGGCAAACTTCAGCCAACGCCCGTATGTGTAACGGATGCTTTATGCAGCCTGAGTCAAAAGCGAGGCTATCTCGACCTTGAAAGTACTACTCGGGCCGATTTTTTTACGGTGTTGCCGGCTTTGTCTTTTGCCTTCGCGACGATCTTCACGGTGATGCGAGTTCTACGCCTTAGATATGCCTTCCTCTTGGCGCTGAACTTGATTCGCCCCATCCTTGAGCGAGAGCTCTTCATCTTCCAGGTCCTCCGGCCCAAAGTGATGGTTCGACGCTGCTTCGAGTTCGCTTTGCGATTCTTTTTACTTTTACTCCTAGAGACTCTCGACATCTGGAGTTTGGTCGAAACAGTACAGCTTGCACCACACTGAACCTTAACCCTGACACCCTTCCTTAACGCATAGGTCAAAAGCTGACGGTTAGGCATTGACTTGACGCTTAGACTCAGGCTGTTTTGCTTGGCAGGTACAGGGTTTTGGCTTGGGCTTGGGTTTGGGCTTGGGTTTGGGCTTGGGTTTGCAAGCGACAGACAACTAATCGTCCCTTGATCAAAGACTTCATTTACTGCCGTCCTAAACTCGTAACTTGCAGTTCCGGGAGTTAGAACCAGTCGCATGGCACCAAAGTTGGTCGCGTCGTAGGCCTGAAGGCCTAGATGGTCGGGGTCCGATAGTGCATACAGAGCACGCCCACCTGCGCCAACTACAAACTGAGTTATTCCACTTCCAGCGTTGATCCTCTGGTAGTTGTGGTCGTGGCCGCTCAGCACTATTGCTGCCTTACCTTGAAGTTCCTGCCAAAGTGGATCGACCAGGGTTTGGTCGCCGTGGATGCTGGCACTGAAACGTGGTCTGTGCATGAGTGCAATGTTGCAGGCACCAGGATGAGCTGCCAGCTCTGATCTCAACCATGCGACCTGTGCACCATCGACTCCTGTATCGAACTCCGAATTCAGGCTCAGAATGTGCCAGCCACCGATGTCGGTCGAGTAGTAGGGTGCGCCACCGATCCTGGATATCCAATATGGGAAGTAGCCTGTGTCGCGGTTGCCCCACTCGTGGTTTCCCGGAGTGGGGTAGGTACTGGCCTTGAACCGGCCGAAACTTGGCTGGTAATGAGTTGTGTACTCCGCCGCAGTACCTGTCTCGTAGACATCACCCAGATAGAGCAGGTTGTCAAGGCCGTTGGATTCGATCATCGAGGCTACCACGAGATCATTGACATTGGCGCCTGCCCCGTCTCCAACTGCCCAGACTACTGCAGCCGACGATGCGCCAGCCGTCAGCGCCCATAGAACCACGCATGAAAGTACAACGGTACAAAAGTGGCAGTGATTTCTACCGATGCTAGACATATCGGGTGATCTGATCTTGTCGCCGTCCGTGGCCAACTCTCCACCCCCTTTCATTCTTTATAACATAGATCACGGTCCAAAGTCGCTTCTATTACGCTAAAACCTACATAACTAAATGAACTTGCCTAACGACGAAAGACTCAGGCTGTGCGTGCCTTGATCACCGGTGGAGCCGGCTTCATCGGCTCCAACCTGGTCGATGCACTTGTAGAACGAGGTGATGAGGCTTATGTGATCGATGATCTCTCTACCGGCAAGAGAGAGAATCTCGACTCCGCGCTAGAAAAAGGGGCTGAGTTGACGGTCGCCGATACATGCGACGGCAGCGCTATGACTGAGCTCGTCGAGCGCATCGATCCGGAGACAGTTTTTCACCTTGCCGCCCAGATAGATGTGCGTAAAGCCGTTGCAGATCCGGCTCACGATGCACGGGTAAATGTGGAGGGAACGATTAACGTCTTAGAGGCTTCACGCCTTGCAGGTGTAAAAAAACTCATCAACGTCTCAACCGGCGGCGCACTCTATGGAGATCCGGATACGATCCCAGCCCCAGAGAACGTGTCGATCAAACCACTTGCTCCATACGGCCAGTCAAAGTTTGCAGCTGAAGGCTACTGTGACCTGTACAGCAGGATTCACGAACTCTCGACAGTTAGCCTACGTCTTGGGAACGTCTACGGGCCGAGACAGGACCCCCTAGGAGAGGCAGGCGTGATTGCGATTTTCTGTGGCAAGCTGAGAGCAGGAGAACGTCCAACTGTTTACGGTGATGGAGAGCAGACACGTGACTACGTGTATGTCGCAGACATTGTCGAGGCATTCCTTGCGGCAGCAACTGCTGAAGCAGGGGGGTCGTTCAATATTGGATGTGGAAATGAAACATCAGTGTTGGATCTGATCGAAATACTGTCTAAGCACTCAGACCACAACTTCGATCCAGAGTTTGCACCGGAGCGTAAGGGCGAAGTTCAGCGCATATCACTTGACCCAAGCGAAGCAGGAGAGAAGCTTGGATGGCGCGCAACGACCGACCTGGCTGAAGGAATAAAGCAGACTCTCGCAAGCGTTTAGTCACTGTTTCAACGTAGTGCATGTAGGTAGAAAGGAGTTTTCCACGCAATCTGCGAGTTTTCGACTTTCATTGCCTTCATACTACATGTAGTATGAAGGAAGGATATGAACACACTATGTTGTAACTATTGGGTACATGTACTGCCCTAGCTGCCAGTCAAGTGAAACACGGGTCACCGACTCTCGAGTGACCGATTCAGGCGATGCAGTGCGTCGCAGGAGAGAATGTGATCCCTGCGGTTACCGCTTCACAACCTATGAGCGCTATGAACAGAAAAGCCTCACCGTCCATAAGACAGACGACACACGGCAGCCGTTCGACAGGGAAAAGCTCTTGAGAGGTTTGGTTCGCGCAACCAACAAGCGCCCAGTCAACGAGAGACAGCTCGACAGGTTGGTTTCAAGTATCGAGGACGACCTACGATCAAGCGGGGGCGATCTGTCCACGTCAGAGATAGGCGAGCTGGCACTGCGGGGCTTGAGAAAACTCGATCAAGTTGCCTATGTTAGGTTCGCCTCCGTTTACAGGGACTTCGATGATGTCGCAGACTTCGCCGAAGAGCTGCAACGACTGAGCACAGAGCCTGTGACTGAAGATTCAAACCGCAAAACGCGGGTTTCTGGAGGCTGAAATGCAAAAAATATTTGTCCGATCGATGTGTAAGTATTACAAGTTACCCCCTCAAGCAGGTCAGATCGCTTTAAGAGGGATAGGAGAGTCCCAAGAAGGAGAGTTTTAAGATGGCAAAGACAGCCACCAGTAGCCCCATTCAGTTAACTGTAACCGCAAGCGAAGACGGCAAGGGTCTTGAGATCAAGCGTTACTTCACCGAACAAGGCAAGGACCCGTTCGACCTGGTCGAGTGGGAGATGCGCGATGCGCGAATCGGCCACGGCGACGAGATCGCATTTGAGCAAAAGGGCGTTGAGTTCCCCAAGTCCTGGTCACAAAACGCAACCAATATTGTCGCTCAGAAATACTTCCGAGGACAAGAGGACGCAGCGGGACGCGAATCGTCTGCCAAGCAGATGATTGGCAGAGTGGCAGGTCGCATTACTGAAAAGGGCGACGAGCAGGGTTACTTTGCCACAGCGGAGGACCGAGATACGTTCAAAAGCGAGTTGACCCACATCCTCTTAAACCAGATGGCTTCGTTTAACTCACCTGTCTGGTTCAACGTAGGCTTTGCCAGAGAAAGCAAGGAACAGTGTTCAGCGTGCTTCATCCTCTCGGTGGATGACACGATGGAGTCGATCCTCAACTGGAACACCGAGGAGGGTTTGATCTTCCGTGGTGGCTCCGGCTCCGGCATCAACCTGTCAAAGATACGCGGCTCACAAGAAAGGCTCTCCAGGGCCGGCTTCGCTTCCGGGCCGGTCTCCTTCATGCGTGGCACAGATGCGTGGGCAGGGACGATTAAATCGGGAGGCACCACACGCAGGGCAGCAAAGATGGTCGTCCTCGATATCGATCATCCAGATATCAAAGACTTCATCTGGTGCAAGGCCAAGGAGGAGGAGAAGGCGAGAGCTCTCTCTGAGGCCGGCTTTGACATGTCTATCGGCGGCGAGGGCTATTTCTCGATCCAATATCAGAATGCAAACAACTCGGTGCGAGTTACAGATGAGTTCATGAACGCAGTTGAACGCAACGACAAGTGGCAGACAATCGCTCGCAAAACCGGCGAGACGATCGACTCCCACGATGCAGGCGAACTTATGCACGACATAGCCGATGCCGCCTGGCGCTGTGCCGATCCCGGCCTGCAGTACGACACTACGATCAACGACTGGCACACCTGCCCCAACTCAGGACGGATTAACGCATCTAATCCCTGTTCGGAATACATGCACGTAGACAACTCGGCCTGCAACTTATCGTCGATCAACCTTATGAAGTTCGAACGCGACGACGGTACGTTCGATATCGACTCTTTCAAGCACACCGTTAACGTGATGCTCATGGCACAGGAGATCATGATCGACTTCTCCAGTTATCCAACGAAGGGGGTCGGCGACAATGCTCGCGCCTTCAGACAGCTTGGTTTAGGTTACGCCAACCTTGGAGCACTGCTCATGTCACGCGGTGTGCCATACGACTCCGATGAGGGGCGCACTGTGGCAGCGGCGATCACTTCGCTCATGACCGGTGAGGCATACCGTTCCTCGGCAGAGTTTGCGGCAGCGATGGGGCCTTACGAGAAGTATGCAACAAACAGAGATCCACATATGAACATAATGCGCAAGCACCGCGAAGCAGCGCACGAGATTGCCGAGCCCGCTGTCGATACTGCAGAGATAGATGAACCTTCCACCGACCCCACAAACGGGGACACAGCCAGTCTGATCGATGCAGCACGCACTGTCTGGGATGAAGCCGTATCGGCGGGCGAGAAGAATGGTTATAGAAATTCGCAAGCAACGGTTCTGGCTCCCACTGGAACGATCAGCTTCATGATGGACTGTGACACGACCGGCATCGAACCGGACTTCTCGCTGGTAAAGGTCAAAGATCTTGCCGGTGGCGGCCAGATGGTAATTGTCAACGGCACAGTTCCGCTGGCTCTACACAACCTGGGTTACTCAGCAAGCGAGATCGAACAGATAGAGGCACATGTCAATGAGCACAGCTCAATAGTCGACGCACCCGTAGTAAAGAGTGAACACCTTCCTGTATTTGACGTCGCTGTTGGAGAAAGAGCGATCAGCCACTTGGGCCATATAAAGATGATGGCAGCGGTTCAGCCGTTCATCAGCGGGGCAATCTCTAAAACCGTAAATATGCCCAACGAATCGACCGTCGAGGATATCCAGGACGTATACACACAGGGCTGGAAACTTGGGCTAAAGGCACTTGCCATCTACCGTGATGGATCAAAGACCACGCAGGCACTTCGGACCGAAAAATCGGATGAGGAGGGCGAGGAGCCACGCGAGGCCGATTCACCATCCGATGCGGTGCAGTCGTCGTCGGCTCCAGATCTCACAGCCGACGAGAGCAGCGAGCCACGTCCGGCACGTAGGCGCTTACCACGCGAACGACAGTCGATTACCCACAAGTTCCAGATTGCTGGCCACGAGGGGTATATTACGGCCGGTATGTACGAGGACGGATCTCTCGGGGAGATCTTCCTCACAGATATAGGCAAGGACGGTTCCACACTTCGTGGCATGATGAACGCCTTCGCAACCGGTATATCGGTTGGCCTGCAGTACGGAGTTCCGCTCGAGACATTCGTACGCAAGTTCTCATACATGCGTTTCGACCCTGAAGGAATAACCGGCAACCCGGAGATCCCCTTCGCCAAATCACTACCGGACTACATAATGCGGTGGCTGGCATCACGCTTCCTCGACGCCGATACACAAGAAGAGTTGGGCATACTCACACCGGATGTGAGAGAGCGCAAAGCAAACGAGGAAAGTGGACTGCTACCTGAGCATGGAAACGGTAGCGGCAATGGCGACACCAACGGGTCTTCGAACGATGGTAAAAACGGTTTACAGCAGTCGAGTGAACCAACAAGCACTTCGTCGGCAAAGATCGAGCCGGGCTCCGCCGACACTGCCCAGATAAAGCCGGCGGCATCTGCCATGACCGACACCCCACCTGTAATGCCGGCAAAGCTCCTAGGTGGCGACGTCGGCCCTGCCTGCTCAACCTGTGGTGGCATCATGCAGCGTACGGGGTCCTGTTACACCTGTGCGAGCTGTGGGGCTAATACGGGGTGTGGGTAGTAAATAACCTGATCCGGCTCTATACACCTGACGGATTATTTCTTCTGACTGACAGTTGATGGAAGGCATTATCTGTAGTTTTTTCTATTGCGGCCAACACGGCAGCGATGCGCGAACGACCGCAGAGGATATTTCAGATACTCCCAGATCACGCGAGGCGTATATAGAAATGATGTTGAGCGCTGATGCTCTTGGCGCGACCGTAAAACGGTTGGAAAGCTGACTATTTTTTTCTGTTGGCGCACAGCCCAATAGACCTCCTCCATAATTATGGGAAACCCGGGCTCGTGCAAATTCCAGCTGCAGTAGAGTTCTGTACGCACAGCGCGAAAGCCGTTGGTCACATCCTTGATTCGCTGACCGAAGAGCAAAGATCCGACCAGATTTCCAACACGTGAGAAGACTCGTCGACGGAATGGAACTCCCTCCATGCGTCCTCCCTCCTCGAACCGAGATGCCTTGATATATGGTGCTCCACCGGTTGCAAGCTCCCCAATCTTCAGAAGATCTTCCGGGGGGTTCGTGAGATCGCTATCGATAAACGAGACGTAGTCGAAATCATTGTTCAGAGCCCACTTAGCTCCGGTGCGAACGGCAGCACCGTAGCCTTGATTCGATTCGTGCTGTTCCCAATTCATCAGATCGTTCTCGGCGGCAATTTTGTCGAGAATCAAGTCGCTGCCATCACTACTGCCGTCATCGATAGCAATAATGGCAGCCCTACCCTTGTACTGCTGTGCTATTTCAACAAAGGCCTTGCATGAAGTTTCAATCGTTGCGGCCTCGTTGTAGACAGGGACGACAATGGCCAGTGACACATATGGCTGCGTTTCAGACATTCACAGCGCTGGGGTCGGGAAGACGGTCTTCCCTGTACGACCGAGAGACATCGATGTGCGAGTCCCCCGGCTTATGCCCGCGAATGGTATCTGTACGCAGCCGCTCCATCAAGTCAGACACCAACCGCTCAGATGATTGGCCATCTCCTAACTTATGCTCCCAAGTTTTACTCTCGAGTTGCTCAAGCTTGCTATAGATTTCTGTGGCGGAGTAGTCCTCAGGTCTTGCCGGATCGTACTTGACACTCGATTCGCAGTCGTAGACCTGTGGACGCTCTGTGGCCTTCCGTAGCTGTAGAGACGGAACTCCTAATACGGCTGTCTCCTCAACGACCGTACCCGAGTCCGTTATCGAACCCCGAGAGTTGACGAGCAGGCACAAAAGCTCGCGATATCCGACCGGGTCAACCATGGTGACGTTCGACGGCAAGGCGAGGTTGAAATCTTTAAGGCGGTCCTGAGTTCTGTAGCTCGCTGGGAAATATACGTGCCACGGGCTTTCACTGACAAGATCGAGGATGGTTTTGAGAGGTTCCGGCCGTTCCACGTTTTCGCGTCTATGACATGTCATCAGATAGAACTCGTTACGGGTCAATCCTCTTTCCTCGAAGAACTCCGGCGAAGCAAGAGCCCGGTACTCCTCCTCGTTTGCATAGTACGTATCCTCAAGCACATCGACGATTAGGTTCTTGATAACAACAATATTTCGTGGATTTATACCTTCTCGAACACCTTGTTCCTTGTACTCATCGAAGTAGGTATAGATGACATCAGACAGGTGATCTATGACGGTGCGATATTTTTCTTCAGGCATCCGCCAATCGTAGGATCGCATGCATCCCTCGATGTGAACGATCGGTATGTTCAGCTGTCCTGCAGCGATCGAGCCCATCACCGTGTTCGTGTCGCCCAAGAAAACTACCACCTCGGGGCTTAGATCCGCAAGCACCGGTGAAAGTTTTGCGATTACCGAGCCGACCAATTCGGCATCTGTTTTTCCCGTAGCGCCAAGCTCGATATCCGGATCCGGCAGACCCAGCTCGCTAATGAAGATGTCTTTGAGGTTATCGGAGTAGTGTTGCCCGGACCAGATGAAGGTCAGCTTGAGATCCTCCTCCTCGCGCAGAAGCTTGATAACCCGACTTGCTCTAATCAGATCGGGTCTAATGCCTAGGATGAGTGCGATGTGATGCATAGCTATTGCGATCAGCCTCCAGAACTAATTCAAGCCAAAACTACGACTCGTAGCTACAAAAAACGTTAGTTGGCTCAACGGTGGACATTCGGCGAACTAGTATAGCCTCCCGTTTTCTGGTACGACCTGTTGTTTCACCGAGATTCCCGGTGTGAGCATGGTCAACTTTGGTTGGGAACCGAGAAGCTTCCAGAACCACAGGCGGTCAAGTCTTATGGTGTAGTGATCGGTGCCGGAGCGTGCCTGCATGAGAACACGATACTTCTTGCCACGGCCTGATATTTCCAGTTCGATGGGCTGGTCACTATTGACAGGGTGCCCCCGAATCACTGCATACCTGACACAGTCCTTGCCCTTCGAACATGACTGCTTGCCAGGGAGTTTCGCGTAAGAGGGAATGAAGCCTAGGTCGACACTCGTCCCCAACCTGGATCTCCAGTAATTGATCGGGATCGACTGATCCGGTCTGCGTAGGGTAAGGATGTCTGAGGTCCCGCACGACTGGTTAGCAGCAGAGCACTTGGCACGGCCCAGCTTGATCGGTACGTAATGATCGATGGCGTACGTGAACAGCAATGGGTCGCGAACCACATACGGCACGGCGTCGACGGCAAATGTGTCCCTTCGCCAAACCAGATACTTAGGTTTATCTTGGCGCAAGCTATCGATCATCTGCTTCTGCTCATAGATCGGCGCCGTATCGTAGAGGTTGACGTGGGGTAGCGGGCGCTGACCGAACCACACGTACAGCATCGACGCGTCACCCAATACGGCAAACGAGGGCTTCTGCGAATTTGTTGCGGCGCGTAAATCGTCAGCGATACGTCGCTCAGGCCAAGCACTGAATCGCTTGGGGTCGACGGATAGCTTCCTTGCGTAGCTAACCTCATCCTGGTCCGTGAGATATCTGGCTGAATTTACGACACGGCTCGGCATATGCCATATGTCGGAAAGGTAATCATTTAATTTTCCTTCGTACTGGAGTCCGGCCACGACAGCACCTATGAACGCACCCGTCAATATCGTTGCAAACCTTACCCTGCGATTCCAAAGCAAGATAACAGCCAATGTAAGTGCCAACAGTGGAAAGTAGAACATCAAATCATTCGGCCGGGCAAGATTCCTCTGTAGGAGTAATATTGATGGCCCTGTGGCGGCGAGCAGGAGCTGAGACACGCCATAGCTAGTTGACTGCCTACCTAGATAGCCTTGCACCAAGCCGGCGAAGAGGAGTAAAAATGGCAGTACCACAACAAGTGTGTTTGTGTTTGGAGCAAATGACAGGTTTACCAGCGCGCCTTCTGTCATCTGATTAAGTGAGACAAAAGCCGAGAAGTCTTTTAAATTTAAGAGAAAGCTCAGGTTCGCGTCGGCGGATCCCCACGCCAGCCATATCAAGAGCATGAGAACAATCGCGACAACAACCGGTACTGCGTCGATCAGCAAATTGAAGAATCGGCGTAATGGCCTTACCTTATGCGTCCCGAAGAGAAGCTCGCCGAAAAGCACAAAACACGCACCTGCCAGGCCGAAAACAAGCTGATCAGCGCCTATGAAGATAGCGATGAAGCACGCCGCGAAGAAGATTAAATGGTCCCTATGTAGACGCTGGTGGCGGGCAGGGCCAAGTGCAGCATAGGTAGTCGCTACAAGTAAGGCAGAAAGGTTGCGCCAAACATCGCTTCCAAACTCGGTGAGATTTAAGGTGCTGCCCACAGTTAAAGTGCTTATTAAGGCAACGGCCACAAGACAGATGACAGTTCGGCCTGAGCGTCGGCCGCTGAGCCGCCAGAGAGACCACGCCATGATGGCGAGCATAGTGATATTCGTAAGCCACGACCATACGGGGCCCATAGGGATTCCGCTGAAAAGCCACTGATTTCCATAGGGAAACCAAAAATCACGCGCAGGTTCAAGACCTGTTTGCTGAAATATGCCCCAGGCAGTTATATTCCCAACGTCCCAAGACGGCAGGACAAAATCCAACGATGCCGGCCCAAGCGTGGGGATGAGAGTTAGTGCAATAACCAACCAACCCACTGCCACCGCGAAGACCCCGCGCCTCGAAAAGGCAAGTGCATCTCTTGACCGACCATTGGTACTTTCGATCACATCGCCAGATTTTTTTAAATTCTGTGTGGAACCTATCGCTGTTCTCAACCGAAGCCGGAGCTTGTCAGAGCTCAGTAAAACGGCTCCGACCAAAATGAGTGCCAAACTTACCCAGGCAGCGGCTTGCTGGCCTGCATACGGCGTTCCAAAATAGCTGGCGGCCCCGATAGCAACCCCAACTGGGGGGTTTGGGTTTATCAACTCCGGAACCAACTCGTACGACACTACGGCAAGCAGCCAAACGCACAGGCCAATAACGACAGTAAGGAACGGCATCCTGCGTACCTGCGTGAGTACGACAGTCAAACCCAAGAGCAGCGCAATGACCCATAAATTGAGCGTCGTTGGGGCACGTGATGCGCCGATCAACCACTTTTGTACAGTGCCAAGTGGCCCGGGCGCAACTAGAGCCGGTATTGGACGGTCTGCAAGGTTTCCTACGTCTGAGGTAAGCCGAGTTTTTAGTCCTTCCTCATCGGACCTGAGATGTGCGAGGTCGTCTGTTCTGAGAAGTCCTAGCGACTCACCGCGCCACTGTCTTACAACAGTTGAGCCGTATGCGATAGTGAGTTCGGAAAGTAATACGCGAGTGCCATCAGTACCCTCGAGCTTGAATTGAAGTTCCTCGATCGGTTTTCCACTAGCCTGCACAGACTGTACCGTCGTACGTGAGGACAACTTGATGTGTCCATACGTTTTGCCATTTACCTTGATTACTACATTGGCTTCAGGCGTGGCCTTCCCCGCCAAACTGATAGTCGCCGGTTTCCCACTTGGAATTAGCGGTAAGAAATGGATTACTCCCCAGGTAACGAGGCCGGCTAAAAGCGCGAATACTGGCATTCGTATGTAGTGCCATGTAACTAGCTGTGGTAGCCATCTGTTCATCATTTAAAGAGTGCTCCGTTGCTTCGCTGATGAGTAGTGCACACTCGCCAGATTACCGCCCACGCTTGCTAAATGGGGCGTCATTCGTCTATGATGCGATGTCACTCATGGAATCAGGTATACGCCTCGCGGCGTACAACATTTCGCCCCCGTAGACCGGTAGCTTAATATCGGTCAAGCGCCGTGGAAGAATGCGTACTAAAGGACCTACTGCTCGACGGAACTCCGGGCCGAAATACTGAAATTGGTTGTAGATGTAGATCGACCGCAAACGTTTCCAATGCCACTTACTTGCAACAGGCTGGAAGCCGTATCTTTCGCATAGTCGGTTGAGTGTTTTCGCATCGAGGTAATGTGTGTGTTCCGGTGCTGCAATTGGAGGCCAATACCGACCTAATAGTCGAGCGGGCATCGATCTCAGATTAGGCGTCTGGATTACAATCACCCCTCCCGGCCGCAGCATCTCCCGTGCGATTTCAAATAGACGTTCCGGTTGTCGAAGGTGTTCGATAAGACCAAGACCCGTCACGAGATCGAAGTATCCTGCTCGGATCTCCTCAAAGGCTTCGACAGTGCCAACATATACCCGATTGGGGTGTCTACTCTTTGCAACGGCAGCAGCAGGACCCTGCAATTCGAGCCCCCAGCTCTCCCAGCCTTTTGTTGCCGCTAAATCGAGGAAGGCACCGTCGAAGCAACCAAAATCAAATACCCTGCGATGAGGCGCAGGACATACTCGCTCGGCGAAATCAAGAGCGTCTATCAACCCGGCGTGGCGCTCAGATACCTTGCCAAGTTCGTAGTTGCCGTGCTCTGCCCGATGAGTGTAAAATTCATCAAGCTCCTGCTCGGTTGGCATCGGAGCCAACCGTATTAACCCACATTCTTTACACTTGACGAAATCCCAGCCTTGGCGTTTATACCTAAAGCGCCAATCTACTCCATGACAAACCGGACAAGCAGTTTCTTCCATGCCCTGCTTAGGAGAAGCGTGATCTGTATAGGTAGCTAGCTTGCGAGCATGCATGAACAGTGCCGGCTATTGATGCCTACGACAATTGCCACATTGTGTATTGGAGTTGTGGATTTTATAAGATCGATTGATGCTATGGCCGTCATTTGGCCGCCTAGTATAGTCGGCCATCATCGGGGGTTTCCTGCTGCTGCACTGAATAGCCTGGAGTAAGCACGGTCAACTTTGGTTGTGACCCTAGAAGCTTCCAGAACCATAGGCGGTCAAGTCTTATGGTGTAGTGATCGGTGCCGGAGCGAGCCTGCATGAGAACACGATACTTCTTGCCACGGCCTGATATTTCCATTTCGATGGGCTGGTCACTATTGACTGGGTTGACAGGGTGCCCCCGGATTACTGCATACCTGACACAGTCCTTACCGTTCGAACATGACTGCTTGTCAGGGAGTTTCGCGTAAGAGGGAATGAATCCAAGGTCCACGGTTGATCCTAAGCGGGATATCCAATAGTCGATAGGGATCTGCTCGTTGTGTCTGCGGAGAGTAAGGATGTCCGAGAGCCTGCATGACTGATTCGATGCTGGACATACTGTGCGACCCAACCTAATTGGCGCATATTTCTCGATAACGTAGGTGAACAACAAGGGATCGCGTATTACGTATGGGACTCCGTCTATCGGGGCGGTGTCACGTCTCCAGATCAAGGTCGCGGATGAAGACATCTTTGAGATTATCTGAATAGTGCTGCCCAGACCAGATGAATGTCATCTTTAGGTCCTTCTGCTCACGCATTAACTTGATAATCCTGCTCGCCCGGATAAGGTCAGGACGGATTCCTAGTATCAGGGCTATCTCGTGCATTAGGGCTGGCTAGTATAGCCTGTGGCTGTACAGAGGCTCGGGAAGTAGCTGCCTGCTCTGAGACGGGGACCCGCTAGCTCCATCTGGCCGACGGGTGTGTCCCAGATAAGCGGGCGAGATCCGTTTCGGGGGGTGCGAAGGTCCATGCACCAAATGTCCAGTGTTCACCGACTCACACTGAGGTGGGCCGGAGCGTTGGGGCGGGTCACACCCTGCTCGTCATACGGGCTAGTAAAGGCGTCCGTCCTCGGCAGTCTCCATTAGCTTCAGGGACATCGTAGGAGTGAGCAAAGTAATCCTCGGTTGAGAGCCTAGGAGTTGCCAGAACCAGAGGCGGTCCAGTCGAATCGTGTAATGATCCTCACCCGAGCGTGTTTTTGCCAAGACTCGGTATTTCTTACCCCGACCTGCAATCTCCAACTCGATCGGATTGCCATCACCTGCGGGTTGCCCGCGAATCACCGCATAACTGACGCACTTAGCCTTCTCGGAACATGGCCGTTTCGCGGGAAGCTTTGCGTATGAGGGAATGTACCAGAGGTCAAGGCTGGTACCAAGGCGAGTTCGCCAGTAGTTGATTGGCATCGGCTGCCCCGGCCGACGCCTCTTCAAAATGTCAAAATCCCCTCGCCTGACGGGGACGTATCTTCCTATGATGTACGTGAATATCATCGGGTCCCGTATAACATAAGGCACAAGGTCAATCTGCATGCCTCGCTGCCAAATTATGTATTGAGGCTTGCGTCTGCGCAGACTGTCTACCACTTTCTGTTGCTGACGAATAGGTGCTGAATCGTAGAGATTGATGTGATACGGCGGCCGCGTCTTGAACCAAACATAGAGCATCGGCGCGTCCCCGAGCACCGCAAATGAGGGCTTTGATGACCCAAGCACGGATCGCAGTTCATCGGCCATCTGCACCTCCGGCCAGTCCGCATATCTTTCCATCTCAAATGTTCTCTCCTTGTAATAGCGGACCTTTTCACCGTGCTTCATATAGTCGGTCAGCTGCCCCGCCGTTTTGAGGGCCCGGGTCCGCGACCCGCTCGCAGTTGTCAGATACTCCTGCAATCCGCCACCACCCAGTTGAACCGCAAATACAACAGAACCAAAGAATGCGCCAGTCAAAATAGATGAAAGCCTCGCGCGACTGTCCCAGAGCAAAACCGCTGCAAATGTCAGTGCAAACAATGCGATCATAGTAACCGCCGCCCCAGGCCTTGCCAAACCCCTATGCAAAAGCATCATGGATGACCCGGCTGCAGCAAGCAGAAGGCTTGAGACGGCACGACTGGTGGATCGTCTACCCAGAAACCCCTGAGCCAGTCCCGCGAATAACAGCAAGAATGGCAAAGTCGTGATGAACATATTTGTAAATAAATGGCTCGCCAGCATCCCGTCTGCTTTCTGCGCAACCCCAACATATGCGACGACATCGTTCAAGTTCAGGAGGAAACTCAGATTGCCAGATACATTCCCCATAGCCAACCAGAAAATGAGAATCGATAACCCTGCAGCGAGTACCGGCACTACGTCGACTACCAGGCCTCTGATTGTACGCAGTGACCAGATAGGCAACCTTCCAAAAAGGAGTTCCCCGAAAACCACCAAGCAGACACCCGCCAGACCGATTATCAACTGATCAACTCCCAAGAAAACCGCAATAAAGCATGCCACGAAAAAGACCAGATGGCCCCAGCTTGGGACTCGATGCCGGGCGGCACCTAGTGCAGCGTACGATATCCCCACGAGCACCGCAGGCATGTACCGCCATACGCTGAATCCGAGTGTGCTAAACATGGCAATCGCAAAAAGACAGATGAGAACCTGCATCGGGCGTCGTCCACTAAGTCTCCACAATGACCATGCAAGGATTGCGAGCATCAAAACATCCGCAAGCCACTTCCAGATTGTCCCCGTCGGGATGAAGCCAAAAAGCCATTGGTTTCCGTACGGAAACCAGAAGTCGTCCATTGGCACGAGTCCCGCGTGCAGAAAAAACCGCCAGGCGGTGAGATTCCCGGCATCCCAGCTCGGTGAAACCGGATCCGACGGCGGTCCGCCAATTGTGGTAACGAGCGTAAGCGATAGGACCATCCAACCTATGACGACTATCAGCAGACCTCTGACATCTGTAGAAGACAGCCGCTTTGACCAACGGGCCCGACCAGACACTCTACCTGCAGCAGTAGCTGCGGGTGCTGCCGATCCAGCGTCGCGGGTAGATTCCTGCGAGCTCCGCCGCAACAGATAAAAGCGCAACCAAATTGATCCAACCAGGATGACAAAAAAGCAGGCCCAGGCCGCAATCTGCTGGCCAGCGTAAGGCTGACCGTAGAAACTGGCAGCTCCAACTGCGACGGCAACCGGTGGGTCGGGGTTGACAATATCCGGGACCACCGCGTAACTGACAATTGCAAGCATCCAAACGCCTACTCCGGCAGCGACAGCGAAGAGCCTCCCCCGGCCCACACCCATGACTACGGCAACGATGCCCAGCAACAACATGACCGACCAGAAATTGAGAACTGCCGGCGCGCGCCCTGTGCCGACCAACCACTGCTTGACATTTCCAATAGTTCCTGGCGCGACTAGAGCAGGTTTCGGGCTATCCTCAAGACTTGCCTCTGACCCATTGAGTACCCCCGTGAGGCCCTGGTTGTCAAACCGTATGCCTGAGAGATTTTTTTGCTTCAGACTGCTCAGGGTGCCGGCTTCTTTATGGCTGACTTGTTCCGACCCATACGAGATATATAGCCCGGATACGGATATCCGTGTTCCCGGATCACCTTCGATGCTGAGCTTTAACTTCTTAATCGGACGGTGTCCGAGTTCCAAGCTCTTAATGCCAGCCTGCTCTGATAATACAACAGCGCCACTCGGCTTGTCATTGACCTCGACAAGCACGTTTGCATTTGGTGTCGCCTTCCCAGCAAGATCCATTCTTGCCGGCTCACCAAAGGGAAATGGTAGAAAGAGATCGAGCACGAGCCAGGCAACCAGCCCAGCCAGAAATGCGTAGATCGTGATTCTGAACCTACGCCGACCAGCAGTATTTGACAGCCAATGAAACATGAGCTAGGGGTCCTCCGCCACCCAGATGAGCTACTCAGATAGTTCTGATATCCAGGGTGTGCCACCCGCAGCCTGAGTAAGCACACCCGTCACAATCTGCCCCGATTGGCAGTGAAGATTAGCTGCGCATAGGCAGAAAAACCCTGCGCTCCGTGCCCGCTACGGAAGCACCCCGAGATCTCTTGTTTTATCTTTGTTTCATGTTTGACCATGCAAATGTCCCTTTCACATGTGGACTGGGTTCAACGGACACCAGTGAAGTTGAAGCCACTTTACCAACAGTTAGGCTTAAAGGATCATGTAGTAACCCACCCCCGCTAGCGCACCGTCCACGACTCCACAGCCATTGATATCCTCCAGCACTCACTCGTTGGAGTCATTACATGAATCACGGAAAGTCACAATTGCGTAGCTCACCCGCGCAGCAAGCAATAGCTTTTGCATGTTTATTTATTCTTGCACTTGTAATTATTGTCCTTTTCTGGCCCGGGTATCCTATTCCTGATGTAACCAATATGATGAACGATGCGAGGCGTGGCATCGTTACCGATCAATATTCTCCGCTAATTGCTTCAGTGCTCAAATATGGTGGGGCATTGGCATCCAAAATTTGGATCCTTTTCTTCCTACAGACTGTGTTATTGATTGTTGGCTCTTTTCTCGTATTTCGTGACGGCTTCAAGCCCGTAGCGGCCGCTGTCATCACGGCTCTCATTATTCTCTCTCCGGCCATCTTTGCGCGGGCTGTTCTGGTCGAGCGGGATATTTGGATGCTCTCCAGCTTGCTCATTGCAATAGGGCTCTGTAGTCACGCGATGCGGTATGCCGGGCGTCGCCGCTTAATGGCTCTAGCTGCTGCGGCTTTTGCAATTGCCGTGTGTGTCATGACAAGGCAAAATGCAATTTTCTTCGTGCTACCTACAGCGTTCTATTGGAGCTACGTCTTGATGAATACCAATGCTGGCCAAGGCTTGCGTTCGAAGATGATCAGGTACAGTCCAAGCATAATTCTCATCATGTCAATCGCGGTGGTTGCTATCGCGTCCGATGGGATGTTTGTTAATAAGAGGGTTTATCCGAGATTTCCATTGATTGCCTATGACCTTGCTGGAATGTCAGTAAATGAGTCTACGGTGCTCATTCCACAAGATGTTTTGAGCGATCCCGATGCAACTGTATCGGACGTAGATAGTAGATTCTTGTTCAAACATGCTGGTACTATTGTATTCCCTCAGGGAAGCCAACCTGCAGTAATCCCTTGGGAGCCATCTAACCCATCCATCAAAGACACCTACGTTAAACTGGATGAGGCTTGGCGAAAGGCGGTTCTCCGTAACCCAGCTGGGTATCTGAAGGTGCGCTTCAGAATGTGGCGTGCCGTTGTCGCTTTAGACACTATACCCTATGAGACCGTTTGGATGCCAACCCAGCTTGATCAACTTCACGCGGTGAAGCACGCAGGAGCATGGAAATTTCTTGATAATTACGTATCATTTTTTACAGATACGAAAGGCCGTACTGGCGGCGCTGTGTTTTCCGCCTGGATATATCTAGCTCTAGGCATCGCTGCGGCGGTGATTGCATTGATTTTAAAGCGACGGAACCTTCGCATAGTGCCCTTACTGGCAGCTTCCGCTGTATTAGGTCAGATCGGGTTGTTTTTCTTCACCCCCGCTGGGTCCTATCGCTATGAAATAACGGCGGTCTACTTGTCCTTGATAGCGGTCACGTTCGTCATTGGTGAGGGAATAAGAGTTCTTTGGTCTAACTCCCTGAAATCGACCGATACTTCATCAGAGAGCGCCGACCCTAAGCTGCTGTAAAGTCACCTGACGTTGAACGGTGTTCCAAAACGGGCTGCGGCGGAGGCGAGCTCAGGCGACTTCACTGGTATGACGAATCACATCCTCCCAGTCGCGGGTACCCTTACTGAGAATTAGATCGGTTGCACTACACCGAGTTGCTAGCTCACGGACAACTGGTCGTCCGCTCACTCTTGGACTCACTTCGATGTCAGGCCGGAGGACACCGGCAAGCTTGGAGACAAGGTCGTACTTCGTAATCGAAGCATTTGGACATATGTGATGCACCGCACTTTCATCGCGAAGTCTCTTAAATTGGTGCACTTCCGTTAGATGACTAATTAATGCCGCTAGCTGAGCCGATGTCACGCCGACCCACAACTGATCCGAGAAACCCTCAATCGCAGTGTTGGGCTGCTGCCCTACTACCCACTCCCAGATGCCCTTTTTCTTGAGTGGATCGGGGCCAATGACACTGCACCGCAATGAAATCGCCCATGGGCTAGCCGGCTCTCCCAGAAGCTTGGCCGCTCCATAGTGATCGTCAGGTGTCGGGTGGGAGTCTTCGTCCACGGCGCCAGCGCCGGAAGCGAACACAGCATCGGTCGAGACATGAACCAAAGGAACTTCAATAAGCTCAGAAGCTATCGCAAGGCGCCGTGGCCATAGAGCATTAACAACGACCATCCTACTTACTGTGCAGTCATCCAGGTTCGGCCCTCGTAGAACTCCTATTGCGTTCACGATCAGATCAAGAGATCCGATATCGCTCAGAAGCGACCTCAATTCGACATCGGTCACAACATCGACATCGATCGCTATATCGCACTTTGGTTGACCATTACGACCGATTGCGATCACTCTCATGCCCGCTTTGCGAAGATCGGCGACTACACGGTGACCAAGCAGGCCCGCTCCGCCAAAGACTGCGATATTGCGCTCGCTTGCTGATCGGCTGTGTTCCATAGCTAATGCATAATCCTGACAGTAGATCGAGTAGTTACAGCATTATCTGATCTGCATTTCGGGAAGCGGCGTCACCCAGGCTCCGCGATACCAATCCTCGTTCGCCATGATGTTGTCAAGGTAGTTCCACGCGGACACGAAGACGTAATCGGGCTCGTGCTTGCGGAACTCATCGGGACTTACGATCGGCGTGTGGGTGCCCGGCATCAGCTTCCCATATCGCAGCGGAGATGCATCGACTACAGCACCAAGATAGTCCATGTTGCACATATTGACCCACATCGTCGCCTTACCGGCCGCACCGTACGCCCAGATTGTGTTGCCGTTCGCAAGGTCGGCCATGGTGCTGCCAAAGACATCGATTTTGCGCCGGCAATCTGCTGCAAAACGCTCCCAGTTGTCGGCTTCGTTCAAGCCGGTCTCCTGTTCCCAGCGATGGACGCGCTCAAGTTCGGCTGTTGGCTCGCCCTTTCCTTTTCGAGCGGCGGCAATTCGAAGAGACCCACCATGCATCGGTATCCGTGCAGCGTCGACGATTTCGAAACCGAACCGGCCCAGTAGCTCTGCCAATGTTCCAAGCGAGTAGAAGGTCAGATGCTCATGGTAGAGAGTGTCCCACTGAAGTTTGTCGCGAAGGTCGCCCGCATACATGACTTCTAGGCAGAGAACGCCGTCCGGTGCGAGGATCTCTGTTGTAGCTCGAAGTATCTCCTCGGGATCCGCATTGTGTGCGAAGACGTTGCTTCCGGTAACGATGGACGCCGCCCCGACTTGACTGCGCAGCTGATCGAGAATGGGCTCGGCAAACGCCCCCGTGAGAACATTCAAACCGTTTTCCCTGGCCGTCTCAGTGATGTTTTCTGATATATCGATTCCGACCGCGCGAACTCCATTACTCTCTAGCGCCGTCACCAGAGTGCCATCGTTACAACCAAACTCAACCACCGATTTGGGATTAAACCGCTCGCAGAGCCAGCCGGCATAGTCGTTGAAATGGTTGACCAGCGCTGGAATAGTGCCAGTGGAGAACGAGTAGTCCTGAAAAAGTATGTCAGGGTCAACCGGATCTACAATCTGGACCAGGCCACAGCTATCGCACACGCTTATTAGGAGCGGGTACTGTTCTTCAGCGCCGATCTCCTCCGGCCCATTGAGAAATCCTCCTGCAAGCGGTAGATCTCCAAGATCAAAACACGGACGGACCGATGTCTTGGCGCATCCTCTACAACGATCAGCCACGGCTACCACACAGAATCTGACAGCCAGAAGCCGCCGTCACGGTTAGCAGAGAGGGGGCACGGCATAAATATCCGAAGCAGATGGCTCTGATAGCTGTGCATAGACCGCGGAGTATATGAAAAAGGTGAACGATGTTGATGACGTATCAGGCCGGTGAAGGTGGTTATTTCTTTGCGCACTAGAACCATCGAAGACCGGCGCGATGAAACATGGCTCTGAACAGGGTCACCATGTAACCCATGAACTCGCTGTGTAAGCGGAATTTCGACTGCTCTTGGATCATGGGGCCAGTGGGTACTCCGGACACCCTGGCAATCGTACCGCCAGCCAATAAGACCTTGAAGGTAATCTCGGGACAGATGGAGAGGCGGGTAGAGTTCAGACCTAGTGCCTGAACAAAAGTACGATTGAAAGCTCTGAATCCGTATGTACTGTCCGGAATATTGGCACCGATCAACAGGCGGATAACACGACGGTATATACCCTGGTAGATACGGAAGCGCCATGGTATCGATGTTGGTTGCTCACCAGACGATTCATATCTCGAGCAGAGCACAAGATGAGCTCCGTTATGGAGCTCGCTGAGCATCTCGGGCACAAGATCCAAGGGATCGCGGGCATCGGGCATGACAATGACGCAGCGGCGTCCTCGCGCATAAGCGACACCGAGTCGAAGAAGGCTGCCAAAGCCCGGGTTACTGCGATTCTGGACTAGGATGCGGATATGAAGCAGGTGGTGGCTGTCTGCTAGGTCCTCCGCCAGCTCGAGGGTGCCGTCATCGCTCCCCGCATCGACTATCAGCACCTCGGTCGCCGAGTTCGTCGTCGCCATGATCGGGGCAAGACGCTCTAGAGTGGTTCCGAGTGTCTTGACGTCGTTCAGCGTCGGGATAACAATGGACGTGTCGACCGTCATCGCTCCGGAACCTGCCAGGGATCCCAGTAGCGCGCTGGGAACCGGAAGTCATCCTCAAGCGAAGAATCCAAGGTTGCATCGGAGAAGTAGAGAAGCTTGGTCCCTTCTAACAGGGACATGGCGCCGTTGGCGTAACCCTCCGGCATCTCCAACACCGAGGGTTGGCTGGCATCGAGAACAAACCGATGGACTTCCGCCTCCTTCGATGGGTTTTCCCAGTCGTCGATCTTGACGCAGCAGGCCAGTGCCGACCCCGATGTTGCCATTACCCATTTGCGCTCCTTTTTATGAGCATGCCACGCCCTAACAGTTCCTACAGCGAAGTTCTCAACCATGTACAAGCGACGACACTCACTGGGGTCGAAATCGTTGATGAAGTAGACTCGGCCGCGATCGTCTGCGCTACACCCACCCTTGATGATCCTGGGTTCATCCGGAGACATCTACCGGCTCCGATCGTGTTGTGTGCCGTGCCAGGCTATGTGAGCTACGAATCTCTTCTCCAAGTGGTATGGCCTCCGGCCGCAGATAAGGACGGAGCGCCTCGAGATTTGAGAACTGTGCCATGCTCAGGTCCTTGACTCGCCCGGCGTCAACCAGCGTCCTCATCTGATCGATTGCGTCGTCCACTGAATAACGACCCTTGAAACCGAGTTGTTCCTCAGCCTTTTTGAAAGATACGCGGTAGTTACGAGTGTCTTGGAAGGGAGTATCAACCATCTCGATGGTTGCTACACCCTTTGCAATCCGCTCGGCCAGCTCAAGGATGGTCGCGTTTTCGGTTCCTAGGTTGAATATCCCGGCAGCATCGCTCTCGAGGTGCGGAACAACTGCGGTGGCCACATCACGAACGTGTAAGAGCGGGCGATATTGGCGACCGCCGAACACTTGAAGCTCGCCGAAAAGCTTGGCCCGGACGACTAATAGATTTGCTACCAAGTCGAGACGGATACGTGAGTAGGTATCTCCGGCACCGGCAAGTGTGGCCAGCCTGAGTATGAGGCTCTCGGGACGTTCCGACATGATGTGATTCTCGGCTGCAACCTTCGCCTCCGCATACAGTGACAGAGGGTTAATTGCGCTGGCTTCATCCAACTCATCATCCTGTGCACCGTAAACAGAGCAAGTGGATGGAAAGATGATCCGCCCATCGAAGTTGGCACACAGCCAGTACACGGATTCAAGATTGATCTTCTTGGTAAGCCCTTCATCAAGTGCACAAGCTGGATCTCCCACGATAGCTGCAAGCCAAACAACGGCGTCAGCCCAATCTAGTTGTGGACGCAACTGTTCTTGGTCAAGGACATCTCCGTAGATAAAAGGCACGTCCTTGAGATAGCGGTCCTCGTAGAGCAACAGGTCATAGACTCGGACATCGTGACCGGCCTCGATAGCGGCATCGGTCAGCCACCCGCCAACGTAACCCGCACCACCTACGATCAGTACGCGCGCCATTACACCGGCCCGAGGCCTGCCGGCAGAGACACTTCAACCGTAAGCAGGTCAATTGGTTTCGTGGTCATCATACGGCGGGCTAGTATAGCCACGTCAAATACTGAAGCTCTGAAAGATTGACGGGAATGTCCTTTACTAAACCACTTAGTCGTGTCAGGTCGAAACTACGGAGACTGGGCCAACGATCATCCAAGCTCCATGCCTCAACGGTAGACGAGTCTGCCATCGAGATGGATAGCCCCCCTGGCGGCGATCCCAGTCAAAGTACTCAATGGTTCCTTGATCACTACAAGAACGCCGCACAAGAGACGATCGAATTCCTGAGCGAGGGTGGGGTTTCGCTTGAAGAGCACTCGGTAGCCGACATAGGTTGCGGCCAGGGCTTCATGGACCTCGGCATAGTTCACAAGGCAAAGCCGGCCCGTCTTGTCGGTTTTGACATAAATGAGACGTCGCGAGAAGTTCTGGCCGAAGAGGCGCGGGCCGCCGGAGTTGACAGCTCTTTGCCGAATGAGCTGGAGTTCACTCAGTCAGAGCCCGAGCGACTACCGGCGCCTGACGATAATTTCGACGTTGTAATTACCTGGTCCGCGTTCGAACACATTGCCAACCCACTGGCGGTGCTGAAGGAGATAAGGCGCACCATCAGACCACATGGGGTGCTCTTCATTCAACTGTGGCCGTTTTACCACTCACAACACGGCCTACATCTAATGCACTGGTACCCGGAAGGATTCTGCCAATTCCTCGTTGGCGACGATCAGATACGCGACCACCTGCAAAGCGATACCGAAACCGATCGAGCGTGGACTGAGATGATGATCAACGAATACTCCACGTTGAACCAGATAACGCTTGACGAGCTTCAGGCCGACATGCGGGAGGCCGGGTTCCGAGTGGTGAAACTTGATATTCGATCGGACACGACGCACATGCCCGAAGGTGTCGACGACTGGCCCCTGTCTGTCGTTGGCATCAGTGGGGTGAAGCTTTTAGCGGTGCCGACAGAGCCACGTGACAGGGTACTTAAATCGGTAAAACGCCGGGATACTTGAATTCATTGTCTATCCCTTTTTGCCTCCACCCCACAAACGCGAAATGAACCCCGAGCTTTGAAGCGAGCAATCCACGGCAGTTTCAACCCTCCACTTGGCAATCTCATCACTCTCGATGCGCGGCCAAGCATCGTGATCGATGACGAGTCCGGAAATTCATCGGCAAATCGTCGCAACCTGATCTCAACGTTGCCAGCGTATTTGTTTGCCACCAAAACACCCGGTGGCGCCAACTGGAGATCCAACTCCCCGCCTCCACGTGGTTGAAATAAAACGCAGCTTCCACGTAGCTTTGTAGTCCCGTTCGTTGCCGTGAGGACTTTTGGTCGAGTTCCG
>SDBV01003118.1_pt1 | contig 24671 bp, 19 predicted proteins | sample 2277081 | NCBI WGS metagenome assembly SDBV01 (sample SAMN10402039, study PRJNA504765) | marine sediment metagenome | isolation source: marine sediment core GS10_PC15, 223 cmbsf | place: Arctic Ocean: Southern Knipovich Ridge | collected 2010 | reverse complement strand
GCAATTTTATTATGCATGAGTACCATGCAATTGATGCCAGGGTTGTATGGGACACAACAAGGTTAGTTTTACCAGGTTTTAAGGAAATCATTGAACACATCCTGGAGAAAGAGTTTAACCAGCCTAGCTGATACTCCCCCAGTCAATTCTGTTTGGATTGCCCTTTTTGATGTGTTTGGTGAAGATGAAGTTCTTTTCGAGCCGGAGGTCGGGGTCCCCTGCAATGATGTTTTCGGCAGTGTCGCGTGCCAGCTGCAGGATCTGCCCGTCTCTGCCCAGGTGGGCAATCTTCAGGTTGAACGGGATACCGCTCTGCTGGGTTCCCTGGATGTCTCCTGGACCCCTCAGTTTCAGGTCCACTTCGGCAATCTCGAATCCATCGTTGGTGCCGACCATGGTATCAATCCGTTTGTGGCCCTCCTCGGATATCTTGTAGCCTGTCATCAGGATGCAATAGGACTGGTCGGTCCCCCGTCCGACCCTTCCGCGAAGCTGGTGCAATTGGGAGAGTCCGAAGCGCTCTGCACTCTCAATGATCATCACTGAAGCGTTGGGTACATCCACACCCACCTCGATGACCGTGGTGGCCACCATAATATGGGTGCGTCCGGCCACGAAGTGGTTCATGGAGATCTCTTTTTCCTCGGGTTTCATTTTGCCATGGACTACGCTGACTTGATATTCCGGCGGGGGAAATGCCCTGGAGATGCTTTCATACCCGTCTGTCAGGTCTTTAAAATCCAGGGTCTCCGATTCCTGGATCAGGGGATAGACAATGTATGCCTGTCTGCCCCGGGCCAGTTGTTTCTTCAGGAATCCGAATACCATCAGTCGCTTTGAATCATAGGAATGCCTGGTGATGATAGGTATGCGGCCAGGTGGTAACTCATCGATGATGGAAACGTCCAGGTCGCCATACAGGGTCATGGCCAGGGTGCGGGGAATGGGTGTTGCGGTCATCACCAGTACATGGGGCAGCACATCCGCTTTTTTCCAGAGCCGGGCCCGCTGGGCCACTCCAAAACGATGCTGTTCGTCGATCACAACCAGCCCCAGGTTCTTAAATTGTACCACATCCTCGATGAGGGCATGGGTGCCGATCAGTATTTGAAGTGAGCCATCCAGCAATCCAGCATGGATCGGTTCCCGGTCGGATTTTTTTATGGAGCCGGTGAGTAGTTTTACCTGCATATCCATTCCTTCCAGAAACCTGCTGATACTTGCCAGGTGTTGCTGTGCCAGGATCTCTGTGGGGGCCATGATGCAGGCCTGGAAACCGTTATCCATTGCAATCAGCATGGACATGAGGGCCACCAGGGTTTTTCCACTCCCCACGTCCCCCTGCAAGAGCCGGTTCATCTGCCTGCCCGAGCCCATGTCTTTTCGGATCTCCTTGATGACCCGTTTCTGTGCAGCTGTCAGCTCAAAGGGCAGGTGCTCCCGGTAAAAAGTATTAAAAATATCACCCACCGTCTCAAATACATTGCCCCTGAAGCGTTTGTTCCGTTCAGTTTTGCCCTGGAGGATGTTTAACTGGATGTAGAACAGTTCCTCGAATTTCAACCGGAGCTCTGCCTTTTTGTACTGTGCAGGGGTATCGGGAAAGTGGATCTGGCGCATGGCTCCATCCAGGTTGATCAGGTTCAGTTTTTGCAGCAGCCATGCGGGCAGGGTCTCTTCAAATCTGGAAGGCAGACCTTTGATCAGGTTGGCCATCAATTTGCTGATGGCCTTCGTGGTGAGGTAATGGTCTTTCAATTTCTCTGTGGTAGAGTAGACTGCCTGCAGACTGGAGCTGACAGCGTGTTTCTTACCGGGATCCTCTATCTCCGGGTGAATAAGGTTTAGCTTCCGGTTATAGACTGAGGGTTTTCCGAAAACCACCAACTCTTTCTGTATGGGGTAATTCTCAGGGATCCATTTGGCACCCCTGAACCACACAAGTTCAAGTTGACCGGTGCCATCGGTGAAGCCAGCCACCAGCCTCTTTCCCCTTCCCTTGCCAATGGAAGCATACCCGGTTATCTGGCCCCTGATCTGGATAAAAGGCATGTCCGAAGTAACCTCCGATATTTTGTAGAAACGGCTTCGGTCCACATATCTGAATGGATAGTGTGTGATGAGGTCTTCATACGTATTGATCTCAAGCTCCTGTCTCAGCAGTTCGGCACGTTTTGGACCAACCCCCTGAAGAAATTGTATATCCTGCTGTAAATATTGTTGCATTCGTGGAGCAATTTATGTAAAATTAGCATTTTGAAGTAAAGCATAATCATTTCGATACCAACCCATGGTGTGGCGAATCTTCAAATACCTGGAACATCTGTTTCACAGGCGGTACAGGAAGGGCAGGGGCATCCATTCTCCCTACCTCTTTACATTGGTTCATGATGTGATTTTTAACGCTCAGGGAATCGATATACCAAATGAGATCAGAGAGATACACCTGAGGTTAAGGAAAGACAGGACCAGGATCGGTGCAGGAACACTGGGAACGAAAACCCCAGTGGACCGTTCTGGCGAGCGTACAGTAGGATCTTTTGTTCGCGGTTCATCGGTTTCTCCCAGGTATGGGGAACTGCTTTTCCGGATCGCCCAATGGTTTAAACCGGACATGATCCTGGAGTTGGGAACGGGTCTGGGTGTCAGTACCCTGTATTTGGCTTCCGGCGCTCCGGATGTTCCGGTGCACTCCCTGGAGGGCAGTGTGGAAAGGGCTGCTTTTGCAGCACAGCTGGTGTGCCGGTGTCATCTGGAACAGGTATCCATCCACTGGGGCGATCTGGATAAAAAGCTGGAAGAGGTGCTTCCACTGGTTGAAGGTCGTTTTGTGGCTTTCCTGGATGCCAACCACAGGTATGAACCAACGATCCGCTATGTGAGGTCCATACTTGAAAGGGCGGGGGATGAGGCAGTGATTGTTATGGATGATATCTACTGGTCGAAGGGGATGCAAGCGGCCTGGAAGGAGGTCGTATCCTGGCCGGAGATCAGGGTAAGCATCGACCTGTTCCACATGGGAATCCTGCTGCTGAGAAATGACCTGAACAAAGCCCGTGTGAAAATAAAATATTAAGTTTCTTTTAGAATATATCTGGTCTATATTGCTTACTTTCGTGTTCAATTCTATAAATTATGGGAACAGTCATCAGTTTTGACAAAATTGTAAAGAACTACTACATTGGTTCTATCATAGTTGAAGCACTGCGAACGGTTAGCCTTGAAATAGAAGAAAACGAATATGTGGCCATCATGGGACCATCCGGATCGGGGAAATCCACCCTGATGAACCTGGTGGGCTGTCTGGACACACCCACCAGCGGTTCCTATATCCTGGGTGGGACCGATGTAAGTAAAATGGATGACGACCGGCTGGCAGAGATCAGGAACCAGGAAATTGGATTCATTTTTCAGACTTTTAACCTGCTGCCACGTTATACCGCCCTTGAAAATGTAATACTTCCTCTTATTTATGCGGGAATTGGCAAATCAGAACGGGTAAAACGGGCGAAACAGACCCTCGAGGATGTGGGACTGGGCGACAGGATGGAACACAAACCCAATGAATTGTCGGGCGGTCAAAGACAGCGTGTGTCCGTGGCCAGGGCCCTGGTGAACAAGCCTTCCATCATTCTTGCCGATGAACCAACCGGAAACCTTGACTCAAAAACTTCAGTGGATATCATGAAACTTTTTGGTGAGATACACTCACTGGGAAACACCATTATTCTTGTTACCCACGAGGAGTCCATCTCCCTGTATGCCCATCGCATAATCCGGTTGCTCGACGGGGAGATCGATAAGGTTGAGATCAACAAGAATCCTGAGAAATAGAAATGCTGAATGAGCAAAAAATCAGGCATTTACACAAAAGGTGGGGATAAGGGAGAAACCTCTTTGATCGGAGGGAACAGGGTTCCAAAATATCACCCCAGAATTGAGGCTTATGGATTGGTGGATGAGTTAATGGCCCACACTTCATTGCTGCGCGATCAGGTGAATGATCCTTCGCTGAAAGAAGATCTTTTAACCATTCTCGAAATTCAGATGGCTACAGCTTCCATACTGGCGGCCGATTGCGATGATTGTCCCGGAAAGTTGCCCGGAATAGGAGAAAAACAGGTGGCGTTCCTGGAAGCAAGGATCGATGAAATGGATGCTTCGCTTGAATCTCTCAATTCATTTGTGATCCCCGGGGGACATCCTTCTGTTTCCCAGGCACACATCGCAAGAACCGTGTGCCGAAGGACTGAACGCACCATTCTGAGGGCGATGCAGGAGATCACAGTTGATGAAGCAGTGGTCCGGTTTTATAACAGGTTGTCAGACTATTTTTTTGTATTTTCAAGGAAAATTGCCAGTCAAATGGGTATTGAACAGATGCCCTGGAAAAGCATGTTGTAGGAATTGATTTTTTTTTTAAATTTGCGGCACTTAATAACTACCTATTATTTAACCGAAATTTCTACATGAATGTACTGGACCCTGGAATTAGCCTCTAAGCTTGAAGATGCACCCTGGCCTGCTACCAAGGAGGAGTTAATTGACTTTGCCATCAGATCAGGTGCACCTATGGAAGTAATTGAAAATTTACAGGAGATCGAGGATGAGGGAGATGTTTACGAAAGTATTGAAGACATCTGGCCCGATTATCCCAGCAAAGATGACTTTTTCTTCAATGAAGATGAATACTGAACAGGGAGCGTCAATCTCCTTTCGTTATTTCCATTTGAAAACATCCAGATAGTTCCACGGTCTCCATTGCTCCACCCACTTGAAACCACTCAATCGTGCTTCTTCTGAAGGGAATAGGTTCAATGGGTAATAGGTGCCATCCGGTTTTGTAATGTAGTTAACCCGTGAGATTTTACTCTCTTTAAGATAGATGATCAGATCAGAGCATTCGGTTTTATTGGCTCCCACAATGACGTTCTGTTCTTCTGCATAGTATATGGTTTGTCCGTTACCAGTAACATCAATCCGGGAAAGCTTGTTATTCGTGAAAAACCCGGTCATCTCTTTCCCCCGCATCTGGTCGTATTTGTCAGAATCCTTCTGTGAGGTGACAAATGCGGTTCCGGTGAGATACATCCTGTGCAACTGCTGATCGACCATAACCACCCTGATCTGACTGGCAGTAAGCTGGTTCTCATCCGACCAGAGGACAGGTTCTCCATAAAAATCGAAAGTGCTGTCGGCCTCTACATAGACCAGTGAGTCGCACATCACCTGGATGTCGGTCCGGAAGATCTTAACCCTGTAATAGGCCTTAAGGATACGGCTTGACTCTGTAAGCTCAGGATTCTGCAGGGTGCGGAGCGTGTCGGCATGCACATACATGGTGTCGGGTCCATCCACCTGGATCATCAGGGCACTGTCGGTGACCATGGCGTAGTCCCTGTCCCGGTAATAGAGACCGTAGTTCCCTTTGAGGATCATGCTCTCGGCAGAATCAATCATTTCAACATTTGATCTGGCGCGACCAAATCCCTCGTTGGCATCATAATAAAGGGTATCGCCCCTGATTGTACGTCCCCCCTCTTCCAGGTATGCGTTATCGGTAACAAAGGAGACATCCTTCTGGGTGTCATACCACCCGTTTTCGCAGTAGATGTATCGCTGGTCACTTATGATCTCTGTGGGTCCGTAGAAATAGGAGATCTCTGTCCGGGTGTCATATTTCAGACTGTCGGTATAAATGGTGTAGTCGGGATTGATGATCACAACGCTGTCCATGAAAAAGAAGATCTCGTCACTGACGAAAAAACGTCCCCTTCCACTGGTCAGGATGTTGTCTTCCTGAGTAAGGATCCCCCCTCCCATGTACCAGGCGATTCTCGATGCCCGGTTATAGTTGAGTGAATCGGTCAGCAGCGTGATCTCTTTGTTGACCAGTTTTACATTGTTCCGGACCCTTGCAATTTTTGTATTCCCGTCATAATGCACAAAATCGCCTGTCAGAGTGAGGGTGTCTCCCTGAACAATTTTCACATTGCTGAAGGCATCCACCGAACCTGAGAATATATAGAAATAGGCTGAATCGCAGAACATGACCACATCGTCATGTTTCAGCCTGACATCGCCCAGGAGCTTCCTGGCACCCTTGCCGATTACCTGGTCATAAGCAGTGAGTTCTGCATTTAAGATCTCTATGCGGGTAACCTTCTGTCCATACATGAGATGTGCCGGAGCCAGCATGCCGAGCATAAACAGGCATGACAGGATAACACCCTTATGCAGGGATAATATCATTTCTGACTGGTCTGCTCCCCAAAGAGCGCACAATGCTTAAAAGAGTGATCAACCCGGATATAGGTGGTCTCCTTTTTTCCCCTGTACCATTCAGTCATAACCTCATTGCTTTTGTGTCCAAGTGCCATGTTCTGTAGAAGCAGGTAATCCTGCTTCAGATTGGCACGATGAGGTTCTGTACGTGCCTGCAGGTAGAGTAGTTTGTAACAGGTTTTACCATTTTGATCTTTTGTTTCATAGGGTTCCGAAAGATCTCCTATCTCCATGTTGCGGATGATATAATAATCTTTTGTATCGAGCTGGTCCAGTTCAAAAGTGGCTGCCATGGTCCTTGGATTAACGATCAGTCCCCCGTTCACACTGGTTTTGTCATCTTCCGAGTACCTTTTTGCTGCCAGATCAAAGGTGGTGGAATCGGCTTCAATGACCGCTCTCAGACTGTCCAGCTTATAGATGGCCTTCTGTTTCGCATTGGCATCGGCCTTGGGGTTCATCAGGATGTGCCTGGTATTGATCCGGTCACCCCGGCGTTCCACCAACTGGATAATATGGAATCCGAATGAGCTTTCCACGATCTTGGATACCTGTCCTTTTTTCAGGGCCCAGGCTGCATTGGCATAAGCTTTGTCCAGCTCACTGCGAAGCATAAATCCCAGTTCACCCCGCCTGGAAGCACTCGGTCCCTCGGAATAAAGAATGGCCAGTGTTCCGAAGTCTTCACCTTCCTGGACACGCCCTTTTAATTCCAGCAAACGTTCCTTGATCCCGAACACCGCTTCATCACTGTACGAGGGATAAGCAACGATCTGGGCGAGTTCAACCTCCGTATTGATATACGGGATGCTGTCGGAATCAAGGGATCTGTAATAGCTTTTCACATCAGAAGGTGTGGTAGCCACATCTGCTGTAATGGAGGATCTCACCTCACCTGTGATCATCTGCTCCTTGATGGCTTCACGCAGGTCATCCTTGATGTCGAAAATGGACTTGTTGAAATAATCCTGCATCTCATCCTCACTTCCAAACTGACCAATGAAATAGTCGAGCCGGGACTCCATTTGCATCTCAACCTGATCCGGACCCACCTCCACACTGTCGATCTTGGCCTGTGCCATCAGTAGTTTCTGTTCCACTAACGAGTTAAAGATCAAACACCGGGCATCGGGTGCCATGTACATGCCTGACATCTTCATCTGGAGGTACTGTTGCTCCACATCCGATTGAAGGATATTGAAATCTCCAACAACTCCAATGACCCTGTCAATGATCAATGGTTGTCCCATTGCATGGATTGACAGGGCTATTCCTAAAATAATATATGCAGTTCTCCTGATCATAATGCCTATTGATAAATTTCAAACTGATTTCTGGTTACACCATCGTTGTATACCCTGTGCTCCAGGTCCTGGAAAAACTCGATCTTTCGCTTATTCAGAATGATGTTGGTGATATCATCGGCAACCATTTCCATGGGCGCAACCTCACCTTCCGGCAGGTGCTCACTTACATGCAGAAAATAGCTGTACAACGAATCTGTCGTTTCTATGTTCCGGTTGTACCTGAGGTACCTGGATGGTTGTGAAATCCGCATGGGAAGTTGCTTCTTGATGGAAGAGAAGTATATCCACGTATTGTTGAAATCACTGTATTTTTCTGCATAGCTGATACAATATTTCTCTATCTGATTCAGGTCATCCTCGACATTGGACCTGGACCATCCACGTAATTCATCGATCCGGGGCGCAGACAGGGAAACTTTAATAAAGGTGCCTTTTATAACACTCTGACCCAGGAGAAAGTTGTTGACGTTTTCCTGGTAATATGATTCCAGTTCGCTGTTACGGACAATGGTATCAAGCTTTTGTTGCAGGAGTTTTTGCCTGTAGGAAAAGATCAAAAGGGATTTGCGATACTCGGCAATCTGCTTCTCAAAATCCTTCTGTTCATCTGTTAAAGCCTGCTCAGCCCTGTGTAGCATCAACTGGTCCTTTACCCATGTATCCACATATCGTTTGGCCAAAATGGCGCTGTCCTGGCTGGTCGTTCCAGCGGGAATGGCATCGCTGATATCAGAAGGGTAGAGGTATCGTTCGATAACACGGGCTACCGGATCTTCATGGTTGTTACTTTCCAGAATGGAACAACCGGTTGCTAGCAAAACCAATGCTGTTATGACTGGCAGCGATCTGATCATGTTTAAGGTTTGATCCTGGAAAGCAGGCTTGTGTCCACCTCCACAGGGTATTTCTGTTTCAATACTTTAAGCCACTCTTCTTCCAGGTAGTTCTGGTAATCAGATGTAATCTGCCCACGTGCTTCATCCAGCTTCTTTGGTTCAGGCGACCTCACCTTTTTCAGGATCACAAAGCTGGTCGAATCGTCTTTCTTAACCAGCGTTCCCAGTCCAGGTTGTCCCTTCATGGTATCCACCATCTCATTTTCGCCTTCCAGCACAAGCACTTTTACAAGTTTAATACAGGGAACTGTATCAGTGGAGCAGAATTTTTCATTCAGTGCGACTTCATCCAGTCTGCCTTTCAGAATTTTTTTGTATGCCTTTCTGACTCCTTCAACATCAATTGCTTCCGAGCATGTCACCACAAATGCGTCGGTTCGCTCCTGCCACATGTAATCCATCTGGTGCTCCTGGTGAAATGCGGTCAGGCCCAGTGTGTCAGAAACTGCTTTCGACCATACATTCTGATCCATGATATCAAACAGAAGTATACCATCATGATACTCCTCGTAAATGTATCTGAATTCCGGGTACTTATGAGAAAGGAGGGATTCTTCATAGTCCATCACCACATCCTGTGAGTATTGCAGGTACATTGCATCCACATAGGCACGGGGATCCCGGAACTTCCCCCTGTTCTGTGTGGCTTCAATATAAACTGTGAATTCTCCTGCTGTGACTACATGGTCCCCGATCTTCATAAGGGGAGTATCATCTTCCTTCAGGTCACCCCCGTCCCACTTACCTAACAATAAAGTTGTATCGATGGCCGCATAGATCCCCTCCAGGGCTTCAGGATATTCACTGAATCCATGTTCCTTCTTGAGTTTGGAAATATACTGCACCGTTCTGTATTTCCCACGATCGCCCCGGTTGGCTTTTTCCTGCAAATCAGGTTTCATCTCTTCAAACGAACCTATTCCCTTTTTGTCAATCAGCTTAATAATATGCCACCCGTAAGATGACTTGAGGGGTTTGGAGAAATCACCTTTATTCTCGATGTTAAAACTAACATCCTCAAATTCGGGGATCATGCGGCCCGTCCCGAACCAGGGTATTTCACCGCCGTTCCTGGCAGAACTGGGATCTTCTGAATAACTCCTTGCCATGTGCCCGAAATCGGCTCCCAATTGCAGGCTGTCATAGACCATTTGCGCTTTTTCATATGCCGTTTTTTTCTCAGGTTCACCCATTCCTTCCGGAGTTCTTATGAATATATGGGCCACCTTGACCTGTCCCCGGGCCGGCCTTTTGTCATGGATCTGCAGAATGTGGTAACCATAATTGGTTCTGAAAGGCTGGCTGAGGGTGTTCACGGGGGTGTTGTATGCCATATTTTCAAAAGAGTAAATCATGGAGAACACGGTAAAATAGCCCAGGTCCCCACCGTTTCTCTGGACCGATCCGTCGTCTGATGTAGCCCTGGCAACTGTTGCAAAATCTTCCCCGTTAACGATCCGTTGCCTGATATCTGTGATTTTTTTAAATGCTGCAAGTGTATCTGCAGGGCTGGGATTGGGCGGAAGTTTGATCAGGATATGACTTGCATTGATGTCCAGTTTGGCCCGTTCATAGGCTTCCTGCATCATCTCTTCTTTTGTCTCCTCGTCGGCCAGGTAAGGTTTTGCAAGCTGAACCCTGTATCCTTCCAGTTCATTGATGAATTTGGCAGTTGTGTCCATTCCAAGTGCTTCCGCTTCCTTTACCTTGAGTTTGAAGTTGATAAACAATTCCAGGTATTCCTCCGGGGTTTGCCGGTTAAGCGATGCTTCATTGTTGTTCTTTTTATAAATCCTTTCAAATTCATCCAGGGTTACCTTATCATCGGCAATGGTAAGGAGCACAGGTTGTTCCTGACCGGCTAGTCCTGAGACCATTGTGGAAACCAGGGCCATTGAGAGTAATAAATTCTTCATTTTTTAAATATGTTTAATGTAAAACGATCTATGCTGTTATATATTATCTGCTGTAGTTGGGAGCCTCCCTGGTAATGGTTACATCATGCGGATGACTCTCCTGAACACCTGCATTGGTAATTCTGACAAATTTTGCTTTTTGCAAGTTAGAAATATCTGATGCACCACAGTACCCCATTCCTGCACGAAGTCCCCCCACCATTTGATAAATGACTTCTGCAAGGCCCCCTTTGAAGGGTACCCTGGCAGCGATCCCTTCGGGCACAAGTTTCTTGATGTCATCTTCCACATCCTGGAAGTAACGGTCCCGGGATCCATGTTGCATGGCTTCGAGTGAACCCATACCGCGGTAGGACTTATATTTCCTTCCATTATAGATTATTGTCTCTCCGGGAGATTCCTCCACACCTGCAAAGAGCGAGCCTGCCATGATGGAGCTTGCACCGGCAGCCAGCGCTTTAACGATATCTCCCGAATACCGGATACCTCCGTCGGCAATAACCGGGATTCCCGATCCTTTGATCGCATTTGCCACATCATAAATGGCAGTCAGCTGGGGGACGCCCACTCCTGCAATTACCCTGGTGGTACATATGGAGCCCGGACCAATCCCAACCTTGATACCATCGGCTCCGGCTGCCACAAGGGCTTTTGCAGCATCAGCCGTACCAATGTTCCCGACTACCACATCCAGCTCCGGGAATTCTGCTTTTACCTTTTTCAGGGTTTCAAGGACAGGTTTGGAGTGGCCATGGGCCGTATCAATGACCACAGCATCCACTCCGGCTTTCCACAGGACCGCGATACGGTCAATGGTATCGGCAGTAACGCCCACCGCAGCAGCAACGCGCAACCTTCCTTTACTGTCTTTGCATGAATTGGGCCTGTCTTTTGACTTGGTGATATCCTTATAGGTGATCAGTCCGATCAGTTTCCTGTCGCTGTCCACCACAGGTAATTTTTCAATTTTGTATGCCTGTAATATCTCAGCGGCTTTGGCCAGGTCCGTATTCCTGGTAGTGGTGATGATGTTCTTACTGGTCATCACCTGTTCAATGGCCTTTTCCATCTCCTGCTGAAAACGAAGGTCCCTGTTGGTGACAATACCGATCAGAACATTCTTATCGTCAACCACCGGGATCCCCCCGATCTTATACTCTTTCATAAGGGCCAGTGCGTCGTTGACAGTGTCTTCCTTCTGAATGGTGATGGGTTCGTGGATCATCACACTCTCAGCCCTTTTAACCCTGCGCACCTGCCTGGCCTGTTCTTCCAGAGGCATATTTTTATGGATCACCCCGATCCCTCCTTCACGGGCAATGGTGATGGCAAGCAGTTCCTCAGTAACGGTATCCATGGCTGCTGAAACAATGGGTGTGTTCAGCGCGATGTTCCTGGAAAAGTTTGATTTGATATCCACTTCCCTCGGGAGGACTTCCGAATAAGCAGGAAGTATTAATACATCATCGAATGTAAGTCCTTCAGAAACAATTTTATCCTGGGCGAAAGCCATTGTATGATTATTTGGTTAATTTTAAATGTGGCAAAATTACAAAAAAAAAGAATAGCTATTCTTGAAGAAATACGACAAATTTTAGTCCGATACTGGGGTTATACGGAATTTCGTTCTTTGCAGGAGGAAATCATCCTGTCGGTGATAGGTGGAGAAGATACCCTGGCGTTGATGCCCACCGGCGGAGGTAAGTCTGTCACATTCCAGGTTCCTTCACTTGCTATGGAAGGGATATGCATAGTGGTGACACCCCTGATCGCTTTGATGAAGGACCAGGTGGATCAGTTGATCAGCAGGAAGATCAAAGCCGCCGCCATCCACTCAGGCATGACCCGGAATGAGATTCTAACCACCCTTGATAACTGTATCTTCGGAGATTTCAAGTTCCTTTATGTATCGCCCGAACGACTGGGTACAGAACTATTTCGTGCACGGGTCAGGGATATGAATATAAACCTGATTGCAGTGGATGAGGCGCATTGCATATCGCAGTGGGGATATGACTTCCGGCCTTCATACCTGGAGATCAGTTCCCTCAGAGAGATGCTTGAGGGAGTGCCGGTACTTGCACTGACGGCCACGGCAACACCCGAAGTATGTGATGACATTCAGGATCGGCTGCGCTTCAAGAAAAAAAACCTTCTGAGGAAAAGCTTCGACCGCGAAAACCTGGCCTATGTGGTCAGGCAAACAGAAGATAAGATCAGGGAGTTGATAGGGATTGTCCGGAACCTGGAAGGATGCGGCATTGTATATGTCAGAAATCGCAAGAAATGCCGGGAACTGGCAGAGCTGTTCAGGGAAAAAGGCATTCCGGCAGAATACTATCATGCAGGATTGAAACAGAAGGCCAGGGATGAAAGGCAGCAGGGATGGACTGGTAATCGATTCAGGGTGATGGTGGCTACCAATGCATTTGGAATGGGGATTGATAAGCCTGATGTGCGTTTCGTGATTCACATGGACCTGCCAGATACCCCGGAGGCTTATTTCCAGGAAGCAGGACGGGCAGGAAGGGATGAGAAACAGTCCTGGGCCATACTCCTTTACAGTCCGGCTGACCATCGACTGGTCCAACAGCGCATGGATGTTAATTTCCCGGGAATTCCCAGGATACGGGAGGTGTATAAGGCCCTCTGTAATTATCTCCAGGTACCGCTGGGAAGCGGAAGGGGGCAACAGTATGATTTTGAACCGGGTGATTTCTTGCACAGGTACCGGTTCAACGCCCTGGTTGCTCACAGTGCCCTGAATATTCTTGGCAGAGAGGGTTATATCACCGTCACAGAAGCATTCAATAATCCTTCCCGGATCATGTTCCGGGTGGGACGCGATGATCTATATAGTTTCCAGGTTAAAAATGCCGAATTCGATGGATTTATCAAGCTGCTGCTCAGATCGTTCAGTGGGCTGTTTTCCCAGTATGTAAAGATCGATGAAGCATTCCTGTCAAAGCGATCGGGCCTGTCACCTGAGAAAATTTACGCGTACCTGAAAACACTTTCATCCCGCCATATCATCCATTATATTCCACGTAAGAATATACCGGTGATTACTTTCCTTGAAGAAAGACTTGATGAGAAAAACCTGCTCATCTCACCCGAAAGGTATTATTTCAGAAAAGAGCGATACGAGAAGAGGATCAAAGAGATGATCCGGTACGCTTCTTCGAAGACCCTGTGCAGAAACCAGTTCCTGTTGAGTTATTTCGGACAGCGGGAGGTCCCCAGGTGTGGGCGTTGCGATGTATGCAGGGCAGGTGTTGGATTGGATCCGGAGGATGCCGAATTTAGCATGATCCTGGAAAAGATCCGGGGTCTTTTATGGAATGAAGAAGAGACCCTGGAGGACCTGATTACAGCTTCGGGGATGGATTCCGGGAAGGTAATCCAGGTGATTGAATGGCTGGTGGAGCAAGGTATGGTCAGCAGGGAGAAAGACCTTAAGCTAAGCTGGAAGGGACCCCGTCACTGATTTGTTCTCTTTTATAGTATCTTTGCCAGATGCAAGACGAGAACGTCCATCTCCATAATTACGTGTATTCCAGTGAAATGGTTGAGTTTGTCACTTCTGCCAATGCATATTGCCGGCTCCTTGAAAAGCCGGAAGGGGTGGACGGAAAAGCATTCATCAATCAATCTGTCAAACGTCTTTCAGGGGTGTATGCGACCATCCTGAAGATCGCCGCAACTGAACCTGTGATTGATTCCCAGCCAGAGTCCACAGTCTCAGAACAGGACTGGTCCATGGTTTATCAACGGATATCCTTGTTCCTGGGGCCACACAACGAAACCCTTCGTGCTGCTGACGAAGATGAATTCGATCGTTCTGACCTGGTCGCGCACACCGTCTCCGAGGACATGGCCGATGTTTACCAGGAGCTGAGGGACTTTACGACCATCTACAGCAGAGGGATGGAGGAGCTGATCAATGATGCATCCTGGGAGCTGAACGAGCGGTTTGGGGAACACTGGGGAGAAAAACTATTGCGTGCTCTGACAACGCTGCACAATCTTTACGTAAAAGGGACCGATCCGACAGAAAAGAGATGATGTTTCAGAGCGAGATGACCAAAGAAGAAGTTGCAGGGTTGGAGCTGATCCAGTATGAGGGCCCCATCAGCGTTATTGATTCCATGAGATCTTTTGAACATGAGATCGATCAGATCGCAAACCATTCCATACTGGGATTCGACACAGAAACCAGGCCTTCATTCAAAAAGGGGCAGGTTTATCCAACTTCCATGATTCAGCTGGCTTCTTTTGATCAGGCATGGCTTGTTCGCGTGAGCAGGATTGGGTATCCGAAGCAATTGCAGGATCTTCTCTCCCGTGAACATACCATAAAAGTTGGCTCAGGTTTGAATGATGACCTGCGAAAACTCCGTTCTGATTTCCAATTTGAACCAGGTGGATTTCTGGATCTTCAGCGGTATGTGGAAGCATTCCATATCCAGGAAAAGGGATTAAAAAAACTGAGCGGGATTGTGCTGGGCCGGCGCATATCAAAATCACAGCAGGTCTCCAACTGGGATGCAGATAACTTAACCGAGGCGCAATTGCGCTATGCGGCCACAGATGCCTGGATATGTCTTAAAATATACAATTCATTGAGAAACTCTTTATCACAACAGCATGGATGAACGGACCAGGATCATATTGAAATCCGGGAAAGACCAATCCATCAGGCGGCTTCATCCCTGGATTTTCTCAGGGGCTATTAAGAAGATACAGGGCCCGGCCCGGGAGGGTGAGGTGGTGGATCTGTATGATAACAAAGGTGAATTCCTTGCTTCCGGTCATTACCAGGATGGCTCCATTGCTGTCAGGGTGCTGAGTTTTGATAAGGTTGAGGTAGACCAGCAGTTCTGGAATGATAAGATAGGCAATGCATGGAAGCTGAGAGAAAAACTGGGGCTGGTTACAAACCCTCAAACGAATGTATTCAGGTGGGTTAATGCTGAGGGAGATGGACTACCGGGGTTGATCATTGATTTTTATGCGGGTACTGCAGTGATCCAGACACACTCCATAGGGATGTACCGGGACCTGAAACTGATTACTGAATCACTATTGAAAATAGCAGGTAAGAAGCTCCACACGATCTACAATAAGAGTGAATCGACCCTTCCGGATAAACCAGGTATTACGGAGAGGTCAGGTTTTCTGCTGGGCGATAGTGAGAGTGGTGAGGTGATGGAGAACGGATACAGGTTCATGGTGAACTGGATGCACGGACAGAAAACGGGTTTTTTCATCGATCAGCGAGAGAACCGGAAGCTGGTTGAGAGTTGGTCGGCCGGAAGAAGGGTGCTGAATATGTTTGGATATACCGGTGGTTTCAGTGTATATGGACTTGGTGGTGATGCCAGCTTAGTACATAGTGTGGACAGTTCCGGAAAGGCCATCGATATGACCCGTGAGCATATGGAAATGAACTTTCCGAAGGATCCCAGGCACGAGGCATATGCGTTGGATGCATTCAAATTCATGAATAATATTAGAGACAAGTATGACCTGATCATTCTTGACCCACCGGCCTTTGCCAAGCATCAAAACGTATTGAACAATGCCCTGCAGGGTTACAAAAGGCTAAATCAGAAAGCTTTTGAGCAGATTGCCCCGGGGGGGATACTCTTTACTTTTAGTTGCTCTCAGGCGGTGACCAGGATGAATTTCCGAAAATCGGTATTTGTAGCGGCTGCCAATGCCCGGCGGAACGTTCGGATCCTGCACCAACTTTCCCAGCCCGCCGATCATCCTGTGAGTATTTTTCATCCGGAAGGAGAGTACCTGAAAGGACTTGTGCTTGAGGTGGAGTAACATTTTCATTCCCAAGTCGTCTTATACTTGGTAAAACCTTATTCCACAATTAAAAATTTTTAACACATGAAAAAAGCGACTTTTCTTTTTATTGTAATTTCTTTAACGCTGAGTGCGTGTGTCATGGATGGCTGGAACAATGGTATATCCGGCAATGGAAATGTGGTTGATGAGACCAGGGACATTACCGGATTTTCAGGAGTGCATGTAAGTTCCGGTATCGATGTCTATCTTAGTGAAGGTGAGGAGTTTGAAGTGAGGGTTGAAGCAGATGAGAACCTGATGGACGTAATCTTGACCGAGCTAAACGGCAACATACTGGTTGTTAAGACCGAACGTTACGGGATCAGGCATGCCAAATCAAAAAAGGTACATGTGACTTTACCGGAGCTTGAGGTGCTGAAGATCAGCAGTGCAGGTGATTGTGTGGGACAGACCCCCTTCAATTGCGATGAATTGAAACTGGTTATCAGCAGCGCCGGTGATCTTTCACTGGAAGTGGAAGCCCACAGGATTTACCTGGAGATTAGTTCCAGCGGTGATGCAAAGATCTCTGGAAAAACAAATACACTGGATGTATCCCTGAGCAGTGCCGGCGATCTACATGCTTTTGATCTGATCGCTAAAAAGGTGGATGTGAATGTTTCGAGCGCCGGGGATGCCAGGGTCCATGCCACTGAGGAGATCTCCATGAATGCCTCCAGTGCAGGGAGTATTTACTACAGGGGTGATGCCACGGTAACACACTCCAGGAGTTCCAGTGCAGGAGATATCATTAAGAAAGACTGAGGTGCCTGCAACATCTGATTACCCGAGGTAGCTTTTAAGGATTTTGCATCGTGTGGTATGCTTGAGTCTTTTGATGGCTTTTTCCTTGATCTGCCGAACCCGTTCACGGGTAAGGTTAAACTCTTCACCAATCTCTTCCAGGGTATGTGGGTGTTTCCCATTTAATCCGAAATAGAGGCGAATGATGCTGGCTTCCCTGTAAGTCAGGGTACTCAGTGCCCGTTCAATTTCCTTGCGGAGCGAATCATTGAGCAGTCCCCGGTCGGGCGTGGGTGTTTCGCTATTGAGCAGTATGTCGTACATGTTCCCATCTTCACCGTTCTGAAGTGGCGCATCCATGGATACGTGCCTGCCTGAACTACGGAGGGCATCTTTCACATCTTCGGGTGCCAGCTCAAGTGTTTGTGCAATCTCAAGTATTGTGGGTTCGCGCTCGAATTTCTGCTCAAGTTCGGCAAAAGTTTTATTGATCTTATTGATGGATCCGATTTTGTTAAGCGGAAGACGCACGATGCGGGCTTGCTCGGCCAAGGCCTGCAGGATGGACTGTCTTATCCACCACACTGCGTAACTAATAAACTTGAATCCACGGGTTTCATCGAATCTTTGGGCAGCTTTGATCAGTCCCAAATTTCCTTCATTGATCAGGTCGGGGAGACTTAAACCCTGATTCTGGTATTGCTTGGAGACAGAAACCACGAAGCGAAGGTTGGCCTTGATCAGTTTTTCCATGGCCTCCCCGTCTCCTTTCCTGATCCTTCTGGCCAGTTCCACTTCTTCCTCAGCTGTAATCAAGTCAACCTTGCCAATCTCATGCAAATATTTATCAAGAGAGGGTGTTTCCCGGTTGGTGACCTGTTTGATGATTTTTAGCTGTCTCATGCCTCTCCCTGCTTGAGGTTCGTTATACGTATAAAATACGACTATGTTACATGGAAAACGTCATCCCAAAAGATCCTAAATATATATGAAACTATCCTTGATACCAAACCCGGACTTGTTTGAGATCAATTATTTTTTGGTAGTTCAGCATAATTCTTTTAAATTTGCACAGATTTTCATTCAAACGAACGATTGATCCATTCTTTTTTTTATTCCAAACGATCTTGATATACAATTATCCTCACAGGATTTTTTCTTAATTACCATTTATTTATGTACGATATTCTAGAATTGAACAAAAAGCTTCTCTCAGAGTTGCGTGATGTTGCAAAAGAGCTTAAAATTAAACGTGTGGAGTCTTTTAGAAAGCAGGACCTGATCTATAAGATACTCGATACACAGGCCATCGTTGTTTCTGAAAACAAGGCGGCAAAAAAGGAGAGTCCAAAAAGGGGTAAGGCGACCAGCGAAGCTGAAAGTGCAGCAGTCGTACCGAGAAAGAAACCTGGCAGGCCCAAGAAGGAGAGGAAGCGGGAGCCCGAAGTCAAGGCATTTGCTTCTGAAGAGAAAACAGAGGCCAAACCTGCCTCGATGTCGGAGACAGACAAGGAATCTAAAGAGCGTCTGGCTCAAGCCTCAGGTGAGAAGTCATACAGGAAAGAGGGCGGCCGCAGGGGAGATGATAGTTACCAGCGGAGACAAAGCAGTGACAGAGGTGACCGGGGCGACAACCGTGGAGACCGGGGCGATAATCGTGGAGAGAGGAGTGACAACCGTGGTGACCGGGGCGATAATCGTGGAGAGAGGAGCGACAACCGTGGAGAGAGGAGTGACAACCGTGGAGAGAGGAGTGACAACCGTGGAGAGAGGAGTGACAACCGTGGAGAGAGGAGTGACAACCGTGGAGAGAGGAGTGACAACCGTGGAGACCGGGGTAAGAAACCTTTTGAGCGCAGAGAAGTAGATAAATATGATTTTGAAGGATTGATAACCAATTCCGGTGTGTTGGAAATCATGCCCGATGGCTATGGATTCTTAAGGTCTTCGGATTACAATTACCTTAATTCACCGGATGATATATATGTTTCCCAGAGTCAAATCAAATTATTTGGTCTGAAAACAGGAGACAATGTGAAAGGGACCATTCGGCCCCCCAAAGAGGGTGAGAAGTATTTTCCCTTGATCAAGGTTGAAGAAATCAATGGACGAAGCCCAGATTATATCCGCGACCGGGTTCCGTTTGATTACCTTACCCCGTTGTTCCCCGATACCAAGTTTACCCTGGTCGGAGCCGGTCAGACCAACCTTTCCGTAAGGGTTGTGGATATGTTTGCACCCATTGGGAAAGGGCAGCGCGGATTGATCGTTGCACAGCCTAAGACAGGTAAAACTGTATTGTTAAAAGATATAGCCAATGCCATTGCTGCCAATCACCCCGAGGTTTACATGATCGTTTTGCTGATCGATGAAAGGCCCGAGGAAGTAACCGATATGGCCAGAAGTGTAAATGCAGAAGTGATCTCCTCCACATTCGATGAGCCTGCAGAGCGGCATGTAAGAATTGCCAATATTGTGCTGGAAAAGGCAAAGCGCCTGGTGGAATGCGGGCATGATGTGGTGATCCTTCTGGATTCAATTACCCGGCTTGCCCGGGCTTACAATACCATTTCCCCGGCTTCAGGCAAAGTACTCTCAGGGGGTGTGGATGCCAACGCACTTCATAAACCGAAGCGTTTCTTCGGAGCAGCGAGGAACATCGAAGACGGCGGCTCGCTTACGATCCTGGCTACAGCGCTTACAGAGACCGGTTCCAAGATGGATGATGTGATCTTCGAAGAGTTCAAGGGAACAGGTAACATGGAGCTGCAACTTGACAGGAAGCTGTCCAACAAGCGGATATACCCATCCGTTGATGTGAACCCTTCCAGCACGCGTCGTGAAGACCTCCTGCTGGATAAGCCCATGCTTGATAAGATCTGGATCTTAAGGAATTACCTGTCAGATATGAATTCGGTGGAAGCCATGGAATTCCTCAGGGACCGCATTAGCAAGACGGCTACCAATGAAGAGTTCCTGATCTCCATGAACAGCGGCTGACCGAACCCATCAAATAAGTCAAAAAGTGATGGTGAAAACCGTCATTTTTTGTTTAATGTAAGCCTGGTCTGAGCCTTTGGTATGCGGAACAGGGATTTATTTGTAATGATTTTATATTACAAACGTCTTATCACAATTGAACCTATTTTATTAATTTTGGTTGACTTTGATTAAAATAGTTAACTATCTGTAATTTAATTATTTAAGCAAAATAACATGGCAAAAAAGAAGAATTTTTTAACATGTGATGGTAATTATGCTGCTGCGCATATTGCATACATGTTCACTGAGGTGGCTGCCATTTATCCCATTACCCCCTCTTCAAATATGGCGGAGTATATAGATGAATGGTCGGCCAATGGCAGAAAGAATATATTCGGGGAAACCGTTAAGGTGGTCGAGATGCAATCAGAAGCTGGAGCAGCTGGTACGTTGCACGGATCACTTCAAAGTGGAGCCCTCTCCTCCACCTTCACTGCTTCACAGGGATTGTTGCTGATGATCCCAAATATGTATAAGATCTCGGGCGAATTACTGCCAGGCGTTTTTCATGTATCGGCGCGTAGCCTTGCCGCCCAGGCGCTCTCCATATTCGGGGATCACAGCGATGTAATGTCTGTCCGACAAGCGGGTTTTTCCATGTTAGCCACCGGAAGCGTGCAGGAGGTGATGGACCTGGCCGGAGTGGCCCACCTTACCGCCATTAAGACCAGACTTCCTTTCCTCCATTTCTTTGATGGATTCCGTACTTCCCACGAGATCCAGAAGGTAGAAGCTCCCGATCAGGACGAACTGGCCAAACTGATAGATATGGATGCTTTGAAAGCGTTCAGGAACAATGCACTCAACCCGGAACATCCTGTTACCAGGGGATTGGCCCAGAATCCGGACATCTATTTTCAGACCCGCGAAGCAATCAACAGGTTTTATGAAGTGATTCCCGATACAGTGGATGCTTATATGCAGGAGATCACCAAACTCACAGGCCGGGTGTATCATCCATTTACCTATTACGGTGCTGAAGATGCGGAGAACATTGTCATTGCTATGGGTTCTATTACTGAGACGATTAAAGAGGTGGTTGATTATCAGATGGCAAAGGGTGAAAAAGTGGGATTGGTTTCCGTACATCTCTACAGGCCCTTTTCAGAGAAATATTTATTGAAGGTTCTTCCCAAGTCGGTCAAAAGGATCTCTGTGCTTGATCGTACCAAAGAGCTTGGAGCCAATGGGGAACCACTCTATCTGGATATGAAGGATATATTTTATGGCAAAGAGAATGCACCCGTGATTGTTGGTGGACGATACGGTTTGTCTTCCAAGGACACCACTCCTGCCATGATGCTTTCTGTATTTGAAAACCTGAAACTGAATGAGCCGAAGAATGGATTCACTGTAGGAATTGTTGATGACGTGACCTTTAAATCATTGCCCTTGTTACCTGAGATTTCAATCGGTCCGGAAGGTACCTTTGAAGGCAAGTTTTACGGATTGGGATCCGATGGTACAGTGGGGGCCAACAAGAACTCCATCATGATCATCGGGGAAAGCACAGATAAGTACTGTCAGGCCTACTTTGCCTATGACTCCAAGAAGTCGGGTGGAATTACCATCTCTCACCTCAGGTTCGGGGATCGGCCCATTCGTTCTCCTTATCTTGTGGGCACACCGGATTTCGTGGCATGCCATGTCACATCCTATCTGGAAAAATATGATATGCTGAAGGGCCTTAAGGATGGAGGCACATTCCTGCTGAATTCCATCTGGGATGAAAATGATACACTTAATAAGCTGCCCGGTCATGTGAAAAAATATATGGCGGTGCACAACATCAAGTTCTACATCATCAATGCCACAAAGATGGCCCAGGAAATAGGATTGGGTAACCGGACCAACACCATCATGCAGTCGGCCTTCTTTAAGATCGCTGATATTATTCCTTACGATCAGGCAGTAGAAGAGATGCGCAAGTTCATCATCAAGAGTTTCGGCAGAAAGGGTGAAGAGGTTGTGAACATGAACTTTTCCGCAGTGGAAATCGGCGGAAACGTTACCAGGGTTAAAGTTCCCTCAGCGTGGAAAGAACTGAATGTCTCAGTAGAGAAAGATGAACGGGATATCCCTGATTTTGTGAAGAATGTGATGGAACCCATCAACAACCTTCAGGGTGATGATCTGCCTGTCAGTGCATTCACCGGGCGCGAAGACGGAACTTTCCCATCAGGAACTGCCCAGTATGAAAAACGCGGGATTGCGGTGAATGTACCTGAGTGGATCGGGGATAACTGCACCCAGTGTAACCAGTGCGCCTATGTATGTCCCCATGCTGCCATCCGGCCCTTCCTTATCGATGAGGATGAGGCCAAAGCATTACCTGAAGGGACTACCATCCTGGATGCCAATGGTAAAGCTTTTGCAGGGCTGAAGTTTAAGATCCAGGTCTCGGTATTGGACTGTACCGGTTGTGGTAACTGTGCTGACGTATGTCCGTCTAAGATCAAGTCCCTGGAGATGAAGCCGCTGGAAACTCAGAAAGCTGAAATACCGCGTTGGGAACACATGATCAAGGAGATCTCATACAAGGATACACTTGTGGATAAGAAACAGACCGTGAAGAACAGTCAGTTTGCACAGCCACTCTTCGAGTTCTCGGGAGCTTGTGCAGGTTGTGGCGAGACTCCCTATATCAAATTGATCACCCAGTTGTATGGCGACCAGATGATCGTGGCCAATGCCACCGGTTGCTCCTCCATTTACGGCGGATCAGCACCGGCCACTCCTTATTGCGCCAACGACCAGGGGCAGGGCCCTGCCTGGGCCAACTCTCTGTTTGAGGACAATGCTGAATATGGATTCGGTCTTGCCACCGGCGTGAATAAGAACCGTGACCGTATCCGAAACCTTATGGAGGCTTCCAAAGATGCAGTGAAACCTGCAACAAAAGAAGCATTCGGCGAGTGGATCACTTCCATGGAAAATTCGGACGCTTCCAAGGACGCCTCTGCCAAACTGCTGGAGGTACTCAAAAAAGAGAGCCATGACGTGGCAGAAGAGATCATAGGTCTTAAACATTACCTGATAAAGAAATCGGTATGGATCTTTGGTGGCGACGGATGGGCCTACGACATCGGTTTCGGAGGGTTGGACCATGTGATTGCTTCCGGCGAGAATGTGAACATCCTGGTTATGGATACCGAGGTGTACTCCAATACAGGTGGACAGGCCTCCAAGGCAACACCTGTAGGTGCTGTGGCTAAATTCGCTGCTTCGGGGAAGAAGATCCGCAAAAAGGACCTGGGCATGATGGCCATGACCTATGGTTATGTTTATGTGGCGCAGGTATCCATGGGAGCCAGCCAGTCACAATTCCTGAAAACTGTCAGGGAGGCTGAAGCCTATCCCGGACCGTCGATAATCATCGCATACTCGCCTTGTATCAGCCATGGATTGCGTGCCGGCATGGGCAAAACCCAGGCACAGGGAAAACTGGCTGTGGAATGTGGTTACTGGCATCTCTACCGTTACAATCCTGCAATGGAAGACGAAGGGAAGAATCCGTTCATATTGGATTCCAAGGAACCCCAGTGGGATCAGTTCCAGCCCTTCCTGAATTCGGAGGTTCGCTACACCTCACTGCAGAAATCGTTCCCTGAAGAGGCAGTACAGCTATTCAAAGCTGCTCAGACCAATGCCAAATGGCGGTATAACAGCTATGTCCGGATGGCAAGCCTCGATTTCGCACCCACTGCATAGTTAGATACTTTATATTGCACAGGAAACCGTCTGCGAAAGTGGACGGTTTTCTTTATACCCTTCACATATCTTCAGGAATAAGGGCATAAATTTTTACCTTTGCAGGCAAAATTTGAATGTTGGGCAGGATATTAGCTATAGATTACGGTACAAAGAGAACCGGACTTGCAGTAACCGATCCCGGGCAGATCATAGCCTCACCCCTTGTTACGGTCCCCACCCATGAATTGATGCTTTTTCTGGAATCCTATTTTAAAAAGGAGGAGGTGGATACACTTGTGGTTGGACATCCCAGGAAGATGGATCATACGGATTCGGAATCCATGAAGCATATTCGCTTCTTTGTGGAGGCCTTTAAAAAGCGCTTCAAAGGGATTGCGGTGGAGTGGATGGACGAGCGATTTACCTCCAAATTGGCCATGGATGCTATGGTTACCGGGGGGATGAAAAAATCGGACCGGAGGATTAAGGGAAATGTGGACAAGGTGAGTGCCGCCATCATATTGCAATCCTTTCTGGAGCTGAGAAACAATCGCCCCAGATAGACGTTAATAAGATCAAAAATTAGAGTTTACATAGAAATGGTATTACCGGTATATGTTTATGGAATGTCAGTGTTGCGGAGGGTGGCGCCCGATATCCCGGAGGATTACGAAGGACTGGATCAGTTGATCGCAGATATGTTTGAAACCATGAGGATCAGTGACGGAATCGGACTGGCTGCTCCGCAAGTTGGGAAATCGCTGCGCCTGTTCGTGGTGGATGCCAGCCCAATAAGCGAGGATAAGGAGGAGCCTGAGTTGAAGGATTTCAAAAAGGTTTTTATCAATCCCTACATCCTGGATGAGTGGGACGACCCATGGTCATTCGAGGAGGGGTGTCTGAGCCTGCCTAAAATCCGGGAGGAAGTT
>SDBV01003117.1_pt1 | contig 24682 bp, 18 predicted proteins | sample 2277081 | NCBI WGS metagenome assembly SDBV01 (sample SAMN10402039, study PRJNA504765) | marine sediment metagenome | isolation source: marine sediment core GS10_PC15, 223 cmbsf | place: Arctic Ocean: Southern Knipovich Ridge | collected 2010 | reverse complement strand
CAGCAGAGCCCATCTCCGTTTCTCTTTGCAAGAGAAATATAAAAATAAGTTATTTGAATAGGTAAATTATGTTATTAACAGAAAGTTTAGTAAACCAAACTTCGTGTCAACCATATTCATGAAGGTCAGACAAGTAACCATAAACGCACAACCTCAAACCGGACTGAGACTTGTAAGCCGGGATTCCAAACCGGAAGGAACCATTGTTGAAGTTGAAGGAATACCAATTGGGGGAGAGGAAATTGTAGTGATGGCCGGTCCCTGTGCAGTGGAGACCCTGGAGCAACTCACCGAAACAGCCAGAAGTGTCCAGGCCGGAGGCGCAGTCATATTAAGGGGTGGGGCATTCAAACTCCGCACTTCACCTTACAGCTTCCAGGGCCTTGGAAATGAGGGGTTGAAGATGCTTGGAAAAGTAAAAACCAATACCGGCTTACCGGTGGTTTCCGAAGTAATGGATACCCGGGAGGTTGAAAATGTGGCCAAATATGCGGATATTTTACAGATCGGATCAAGGAACATGCAGAATTTCCCCCTGCTGAAGGAGGCTGGAGACTGTAAGATCCCTGTCCTTTTAAAGCGGGGCATGATGGCTACCATCGAAGAGTATCTTTATGCAGCTGAATATATCCTGTCACGGGGAAATCCTTCGGTGATCCTGTGCGAGCGGGGCATCCGGACCTTTGAATCATCCAGCAGGTTTACCCTGGACCTCAACTCCATACCCATTCTCAAACAGCGGACGCATCTTCCTGTGATCGTAGATCCAAGTCATGGGACCGGTCAGCGCTGGCTGGTACCGTCCATGGCCAAAGCAGCCGTAGCTGCAGGTGCTGACGGACTCTTAATAGAAGTGCACTACCGTCCCGAAGAGGCATTGTGTGATGGATCCCAGGCCCTCTATCCTGAAGACTTCGGCCTGCTGATGGCCGACCTCCGCAAAGTGGCTGAAGCCGTTGGGAGGAGCATCTACAGTCCAAAACAGGCATAAGAATAGCCCAACGCAAGCGTATAAACAGTCCAAAACAGGTGTAAGAATTGTCCCTGGTACTTCAATACTTTTCCATGCTGACCCTGACTTCTGCCATGTTGGGATCATTGCCCTTATCTGCCCAGGATGAGTCTGTAAACATTGGTTTGCTGGTTCCCGACCGTTCATTCACAGAAGTCATTCAGGCAGCAGAACTGGCCATTGGCCAGGCAAACCTGCGGCCGGGAATGAACAGCAAACATTTTGAACTGGTGGTCCGGACAACAGTGGGCCCATGGGGAGCAGGATCCAAGGAATCTGTCAACCTTGTATATGAAGACAAGGTGATGGCCATACTGGGATCACTGGATGGCAGAAATGCACATCTGGCAGAACAGGTCGCCACCAAGTCTCACATCACATACCTCGAAACCCGGGCTACTGATCCCACTTTATCACAGGCCTTTGTACCCTGGTTTTTCAGGTGCATTCCAAACGACGATCAACAGTCCGAGGCCATCCTGGAATTGATACAAGAGAAGGGAGGAGGCAGGATGGCTGTACTTTCCACCGGGGAGTATGATCCCCGGATGGCCGCAAAAAGCTTAACGCGTATCTCTGCCCGGAGAGGATATGCCAGTCCGAAAATCTTTATGATTGACCCGGATCTTTCCCACATAGAACCATTGATCGTACAAATAACCAACATGAATATCCGGCACCTCGTTGTCACGGTCCATTCCATGGCAACCCTTGAAATCATTGGACGATTAAAGAGGAGTAATCCGGAAATGCTGGTGTACGGAACGCATTCCTTCACTGCAGGCATGGACCATAAAAATTCTGATTGTAACTCTTATGAAGGAATGATGATGATTTCTGACGGAAACCAGTTCACTGCAACAGGAACAGAGTTCCGGAATGCGTTCAGAAACAAATATGGTTACTTACCGGGGGTATCCGCATCCTGTGCCTACGATGGTATGAACCTGATTCTTGTGTCCATCCTCAATACGGGAACAGACAGAGAAGCAATCAAGGATTACCTCTCTGAAATACAATTTAAAGATGGTGCTACCGGCTCCATTTCATTCGATGAATTTGGCAACCGGACCGGAAAATTCGGATTTATACAGATCCTCGATGGGAAACCCGTTCTTCTGGATTAATTATCATACTGGTTACTAAGCCTGAAATCAATTCCACTTTCACCAAAAGATTAGTTTTGAATGATGAAAACCTTCAAGTTCTGCTCCAGACCATTCTTCAGATCAACGCCCATTGCTTTGATCCTGATTGTTTTAGTTTCATGTAAAAACGAAATGCCAGGGGAATTGCCCAACATCATTTACATTCTTGCGGATGATTTGGGTTACGGTGATGTATCCGCATTCAATCCGGATGCAGCCTGGACAACCAGTCATATCGATCGCATTGCTGCAGAAGGGATGATGTTTACCGATGCCCATACCAACTCTGCAGTTTGCACACCCACCCGCTATGGAGTACTAACCGGAAGGTATGCCTGGCGAACCCGGTTAAAAGAGGGAGTTCTGTGGAGCTGGGATGAACCCTTGATTCAATCCGGCGAGATGACCGTTGGTAAACTTCTCCAGCAGAACGGATATACCACAGCCTGCATTGGAAAATGGCACCTGGGCCTGGGCTGGCAGTACCATGTTGAAGATGCCGACAGTGTAGATTTCTCCAAACCTGTCTCAGGGGGTCCAAATACATTGGGATTCGACTATTTTTTTGGAATCGCAGCCTCCCTGGATATTCCACCCTACGTATATATAGAAAATAATCTACCCACCGCTGTACCGACCCGGTATACTGAAAACCAATCCGATATGGGCTGGTGGCGGCGCGGACTCACCGGAAGTGATTTCGAGCACGGGCAGGTGCTGCCGGTATTAACAAAAAAAGCAGTGTCCTTCATTGAAAACCATGTCAACAGCGCAGAAGACCATCCTTTTTTCCTCTATTTACCTCTGCCCGCCCCACACACTCCCATACTTCCCACAGACGATTTCCAGGGCAAAAGCAATACGAATCCTTATGGAGATTTTGTGCTGCAGGTAGACTGGACCGTTGGTGAGATCCTGAAATCTCTGGACAGCCTCGGAATAAAAGAAGAAACACTGGTGATTTTTACCAGCGATAACGGTTGTTCCCCTGAAGCAGACTATGAGGATCTGGAACGATTCGGTCATGATCCAAGTTACACCTTCCGCGGAGCCAAAGCGGATATCTACGAAGGTGGTCATCATGTACCCTTTGCTGTCAGATGGCCCGGCAGGATAGCTCCGGAAAGCACAAGCAAACAGGTGATCTGTCTGACCGATCTTCTGGCCACTGTGGCTGCAATCACAGGTGAAACCCTGGAGCCCGAAGCCGGGGTTGACAGCTACAACCTGTTGCCTGCCATGTTTCAGGAAACAGAAACACAGATTCGTGAAGCCACCATTCATCACTCGGTCAATGGATCCTTTGCCATCAGGAAGGGGAAATGGAAACTTATTATGTGTCCCGGCTCAGGCGGTTGGAGCGATCCCCGACCCGGATCTTCTGAAGAAGCTGATCTGCCCCCGTATCAACTATATGATCTTGAAACAGATATCGGCGAAACCCGAAACTTATTTGATCAACATCAGGATGTGGCTTCTGGATTGCGGAACTTACTTGAACAGTACATAATCCTTGGCAGAAGTACCCCGGGACCTCCCCAGGAAAACAACAGGGTATCCAGGTGGAATGGCATAAACTGGATATCTGAAGAAGTGAAGAAAGATTTAATTCTACCTTAGGGAAACATCAGATTTTTCACATAAAGGTCCTGAAAATCCGGCTCCGATTCCAGGTTAACATGATCCGTTAAGGAAAGGATCGACTCCTGTTTTGTCTGATCAGCAAAGAGGAACATCTTGGCACCAATAAGGGCCGTATTCCCCAGCTGATGCATGATATCAGTGGAGAAACTTAACATCCCCAGTCTATTCACATTGTTCAGGTTTATATAACTTCCAAATCCTCCTGCAATGTATACATGTGCAATGTCGTCGGAATCAATGGACAACTTTCGAAGCAGGATCTCAATTCCGGTAGCAATGGCAGCCTTGGCAAGCTGAAACTCCTGGATATCTTTCTGTGAAATTTTCACCGGTGCATCCAGGGTAATGGTTGTTTCTCCGGATAAAATTTCCCCGAACATCCCAAGGGTTCCGTTTTCCAGCAAGATCGAAACGGCGTCAATCAAACCGCTCCCACAAATTCCAGTTGGTTTCCCGTTTCCAATGACCCTGCATTTCCAACCTTCACCTTCAGGTTCAATGGAAGAGATGGCACCGGTGGTAGCCAGCATACCCATTGATATCTTAGCGCCTTCGAAGGCAGGTCCTGCTGCTGTTGAGGCACACAGCATGCGGCTGTTATTACCAATGACAATCTCGCCATTGGTACCCAGGTCAATCAACACCGAATAATCTTCCTTCTGGTACATGCCGGTGGCCATGATCCCTGCAAGTATATCACTGCCCACAAAGCTGCCTATGGATGGATAGAAGCTAACATTGTTACAAAAGAATTTGTCCCAACCCAGTTCATCTGAGGTAAAACATGCCATCGCCAGATTGTCAGATTCAAACGGGTAAAACGAGAGTGGGGTAATATCGTATCCACAGAAAAAATGGTGCATCACCGTATTTCCAACAATCACAATCCGGTCCGGGGGCTCGCGCCTGCCATCCATCATTTTTCCGATCATTTCCCGGATCTTGCTCCGGATGATCCGGGTCATCTCATCGCTCCCCTTGCTGAGAGATGACTCCAACCTGGAAATCAGGTCACTTCCAAATTTATGCTGTGGATTGAGGGATGTTTCTACTGCAAGTATCCTGCCGGTGGCAAGGTTCAGCAACTGGCAAACCAGGGTGGTGGTTCCCAGGTCAAATGCGATTCCCAAACCCTTTCCGGGTATGAAATCAAACTCTGTTTCATCGGCCTGAATAATGGTCTCATACTGCCCCACCTCCAGAACAAGATCGGTATTGCAGATGCTCTGGCAAGCAAGCCTCCAATCCCTGCCCAGGTTCAATTTATTCAGTCTGCCTGCATGAAATGAATCAGCTTCAATCTCTCCCTCAACCACCTTAACTTTGCAACTGCCGCAGGTACCTTTACCTCCACAGGGGAATTCCACACCATACTCGTGCAGAATATCAATTAATGGGGTTCCCTCCCTGGCAAGGATCTCTTTGCCAAGGGGAATTAACTTAATGCTTATTGTTTTCAATCCCTAGGCCACACAGGTATTTAAGTATTCTACGGCACCTCTTGGATCAGGTGAATAGAAATCGGCTCCGATTTTTGACCGGAAATCATCATTTAAAGGTGCTCCGCCTACAAGGACCTTGGTGCCTGGGTGAACTTCTTTGATCTTCTGAACGATCTCCTCCATATTGGCCATGGTGGTTGTAAGCAGTGCAGATAGTCCGACAATGGCACCTGGATTATCCACCAAGGTTTGATTAAAAGTGTCTTCATTCACATCCACACCCAGGTCAATGATGGTCCAACCGCCTCCTTCGACCATCATGGCCACAAGGTTTTTTCCAATATCGTGCAAATCTCCTTTGACTGTACCAATAATAAAAGTACCCTTGGTCTTCACATCGCCCGATTGAAAAAATGGTTTCAGGTGATTCATGGCTGCACCCATGGCTTTGGCCGACATGAGCATCTGAGGAACAAATATCTTGTTTTCAGAGAATTTCCGGCCCACCCTGTCCATCGCCGGAACAAGTGCGTCGGTGAGTATGTTGGATGGTTTCACCCCATTGTCAAGTGCCTGCTTTGCCAATTCATCAGCACCGTCCTGCCCCTTCATCTGGGGAGGGTATGGAGAATTCTTATCGACTTTACCAAATTCAACTGCTTCACCTAGCTGTGCTAATATGGGTTCCATTACTTATTGGGTTTAATGATAAATGATATGCGTTTGTTTGTTTGTTGTAAAAATAGCCATTATGCATCACTAAGTTGATATTTGTTTCACAAATTATGATGCTATATTGACCTAATTATTATTTTTATACAAAATAAAACTAGAATGAAAGAGCTACTGGAGGAGATCAAACTGAATCCTGATGAATCATTCTATATTGGGATTTTTCAGGATCACATCGACAAAAGTTCCTGGCACTACCACCAGGAGTTTGAGCTAAGCTTCATTACTGAAGGTTCGGGTAAAAGAATTGTGGGCGATTCCATTGAGGAATTCCACCCTGGCGACCTGATCTTCATTGGCCCCCGGATTCCCCATGTCTGGTTCTCGGAGGAATCTCCCGGCAGTCAGCATTCCGGAAGAACCCTTGAGTCTGTCTATATGCTCTTTAACAATGATATTTTACCTGCAGGGCTCACTCTGTTACCGGAATTTGAACATGTGAGGAAAGCCATAAAACTGTCTGAAAGAGGAATCAGGATCACAGGCAACACACTGAATGAGGTAAGCCGGATCATGTTACAGCTTCCTTATATGAACCGGATGAAGCGGTTGATGTTTTTCTATGAGATTATGGATCTGATAGGAATGAGTGATTCCTTTTCATTCCTTGCCAGTTCCGAATATGTAAAAACCAAATTTGACACAACCAATACCAGGATCAACAGGATCCATGAGTTTCTCATGAAAAATTATCAGAATAATATCGACCTGAACGAAGTTTCTGAGATCGCACACATGGCCCCTGCGTCGGTCTGCAGGTTTTTTAAATCATCCACCGGTTTAACCGTATTTGAATATTTGAATAAGATCAAGATCGATTATTCATGTCAGTTATTGTTGAATACTGACCAGAACATCGTGGATATAAGCTACGATTGCGGCTTCAATAACCTGAGCCACTTCAACAAACAATTCAAGAAATTTATCGGCAAAACGCCCACCCAGTTCAGGAAGTTGCGGATGAATTAACTTAATATTTATTATGCACAACGTCCTGTATATGCAAAAATAGCATCAGTATAAGGTAAGCATGATGTTCTCTCTCCTCCATAAGCAACCATATCTTTGTACCATGCGGCTGATCATAGTAGCCAGGGGCATCCAAAATCAACCGGTACTGATTTTATTAATAGCAATAACAAAATTTTACACGAATGAAAGATCTGGATATTGCAAGAAAGGTAAAGCTTCAGCACATCACTGAGATAGCAAGGAAATTTGGAGTGAATGAAGATGATATTGAAATGTACGGCAAGTACAAAGCGAAAATCCCCCTCTCTTTTATTGATGAGAAAAAGGCGGCCAAAAGCAATCTGATCCTGGTATCGGCCATATCCCCCACACCAGCAGGGGAAGGGAAAACCACGGTCTCCATAGGATTATCCGAAGGGCTGAACAAGGTGGGGAAGAAAACAACAGTAGTTTTAAGAGAACCCTCGCTGGGACCGGTGTTCGGTATCAAGGGGGGAGCCACTGGCGGAGGATATTCGCAGGTACTTCCCATGGAGGACATCAACCTGCACTTTACGGGAGATTTTTCAGCCATCGAGAAGGCCCATAACTTACTGGCGGCTGTCATTGACAACAACATCCAGAGCAAAACCAACGGACTTGGTCTGGATCCTCGCACCATCTCATGGAAACGGGTAATGGATATGAACGACCGTTCCCTGCGGAGGATCATTGTGGGACTGGGGGGAACCGCTTCGGGGATCCCCCGGGAAACAGGATTTGATATTACAGCCGCATCGGAGATCATGGCCATCCTGTGTCTCGCTGCCGATCTGCATGATCTGAAGATCAGGCTGGGGAATATATTTATTGGCTACACCTTTCGCAAAAAGCCTGTCTTTGCCCGGGACCTGAATACGGGAGGTGCAATGGCTGCCCTGCTGAAAGACGCCATCAAGCCCAACCTGGTCCAGACCATTGAAGGAAATCCGGCCATTATCCATGGAGGACCATTTGCAAATATAGCCCAGGGAACCAACTCGGTTATAGCCACCCGCATGGGAATGACATTCTCAGATTATACCGTAACCGAAGCCGGCTTCGGATTTGACCTTGGAGCTGAAAAGTTTTTTGATATAAAATGCCAGAGTGCAGGACTTTCACCGAAAGCAGTGGTTCTGACAACGACCATCAGAGCCCTTAAATACCATGGCGGTGCAGATCTGAAAACCCTTACTGAACCCGATTGTGAAGCGCTGACCAGGGGGCTACCCAACCTGGAAAAACACCTGGAGAATATTAAACAGTTCAATATAACACCGGTGATTGCCATCAACCGCTTCACCTCAGATACGGACGAGGAGATAGAAATCATTCGGAAAAAAGCTGAATCACTTGGTGTAAGATGCGCTGTGGCTGATCTCTGGGCCCTGGGTGGTGAAGGTGCCATCGATCTGGCTAAACTGGTGATTGAAGTGGTGGAGAGCAATCCTCCGATCTTTGACCCCATGTATGACTGGAGTTGGTCCGTAAAAAAGAAAATAGAAACGCTGGCTACAAAAATATATGGTGCCGAACATGTAGACTATACAGCACAGGCAAAAAAAGACTTGATAAAGATCTCAGCGCTGGGATTGGACCAGATGCCCATATGCATTGCCAAAACCCAGAAGTCATTATCTGACAATCCTGCACTCCTGGGGAGGCCCAAGGATTTCATTATCACTGTGCGGGAGATAGAAATTGCTTCCGGTGCAGGTTTCCTGATCCCGATTACCGGTAATATTATGCGAATGCCAGGACTTCCCGCCCATCCGGCCTCGGAAAATATAAGTATTGACAACAATGGGAACATTACCGGTCTCATGTAGCCAAACATTACTAAAAACAGAGACAATGCAAACGATATTAAAAGGCAAAGCAACTGAAGTAGTCATTGATACGGACGGACCTGTGATCATCATTGGTGAGAGTATCAATCCCACACGCAGAAAAAAACTGGTGGAAACACTATCTCAGAACAATTTCGAATTTGCACACCAGCTGGCCAGGAGCCAGATCGACGCAGGAGCAGATGTACTGGATGTCAATGTAGGATACCCCGGAGTTGATGATGCGGCTCTTCTGCCTGCCACAGTCCAATCCATTCAGGAAAAATTTGATGTTCCGCTGTGCCTGGACTCTCCCAATCCAAAAGCCATTGAGGCTGCCCTGAAGGTTATTGAAGGAAAATGCCTGATCAACTCTGTGAATGGGGAGGAAAAATCACTCCAGGCGATCCTGCCTCTTGCAAAAGAGTATGGCGCTGCAGTGATCGGGCTGGTCATGGACGATGAGGGGATCACCCATGATCCTGAAAAAAGGCTCAGGATCGCTGAAAAAATCCTCGAAAGAGCGATCCTGCAGGGGATCAAAGAAGAAGATGTGGTCATTGATCCCCTTGCCATGGCTGTAAGTGCAGATCCCAATGCATGCCTTGTGACCCTGGAAACCATCAAACTGGTTCATGACAAACTGGGTCTCAACATTACGCAGGGAGCCAGCAATATATCATTTGGCCTTCCCAACAGGGATGTTTTAAACTATGCCCACATGGTTCTATCCATCTGGAATGGATTAACCTGTCCCATTGCCAATCCAAATAAAATTACCACACTCATCAGGGCTGCCGATCTGATCCGTGGAAGGGATGACTATGCCATGCGGTTTACGGAACATTATCAAATGATGGAAGCTTTGAAAAGTTAGTTAGTTAGAAAGTTAGTTGGTTAGAAAAAAGAAAACAATGTCGCTGTTCACTCCTGGAAGAAGATGGCAACCGCCCTTTTTTCCATTTAAAAAAGAGCCCTTTGGGAAACGTGTTCTCCGAAAAATTGAGCGCTGGACAAAAGGTCCCATGTTCGGGTGCAGGATGTGTGGCAATTGCCTGCTGCAGGAAACTGCATTTATCTGTCCCATGGAGTGCCCCAAAGGAATGCGTAATGGTCCCTGCGGAGGATCCACACCGGAAAAATGCTATGTGGATGAAACCCGCCCCTGTATCTGGTATAAGATCCATGAACGGGCATTTAAGATGGGGCGGGAAGAGATGCTCCTGGAAGTATTACCACCGCTGGACTGGGACAAAGTGGGAACAGAGACCTGGGGGGATGTGTTCCGTTCAATAGGCAAATTTGGAACTGCATCTTTCCTGAAAAGTCGCTTCACCCGGGATAAGGAGAAGAAATCACATGCCTGGGAATCGGTGTTCAAACCCGTAAGACAGCCCGAATGGTGGCAGGGCGATTCACTGTACCATCCCCCTGCCTATGAAGAACCTGTTTCCTACCTGGAACGGCAATTGCGCTCCGGGGGATTTGTAGTCACCGCAGAGGTTTCCCCGCCCCTGAGCACAGCCACGGGTAAACTGAAACGCGATATTGAGATGGTGAAGGAGCTGGTAGCAGCCATCAACTTCACGGACAGTGCTTCGGCCAGTCCGCGCATGTCGAGCATGGCATGCAGCAAGATTGCCGCGGAGCTGGGAGCAGACCCTGTGCTGCAAATCGCCGCCAGGGATAAGACCCGCAGCGGTCTTCAATCGGATATTGTGGGCGCCAATGTGATGGGTGTTCGAAATGTGTTGTGCATCACAGGGGACAATGCCCGCATCGGCCCATCCCCTACCAGCAATACAAATATTCTGGACATCGATGCGGTTCAGATGTTGTGGATCCTGCGAAGAATGAGGGATGACGGTATCTACCTGGATGGAAGAAAGATGAAATCAACCCCACAACTATTCCTGGGGGCAGCTGCTTCACCTTTTGCTTCCAGACCGGATTTCCAGGCCCTCAGGGAAGAGAAGAAGATCAATGCCGGTGCACAATTCTTCCAGACCAACCTCATTTTCGACCCGGATGGTTTGGATCTTTGGCTGGAAGCGCTTGACAAACGGAACATTCTTGATAAAGTATACATTCTTGCCGGGGTAACACCCATCAGAAGCAACCGGATGGCTCAGTACCTGCACCACAATATTCCCGGGGTGACGATACCGCAGAAAATTCTGGACCGTTTTGGGGAAGCCCGTGAAGATGATTACGAGGAGCTTGGTGTAGAAATCGCACTGGAGATCATCGACAAGATCAAAACCAAACAGGGCATCAACGGCCTGCACCTGATGTCGGTGGGCTGGGAAGCCATTGTTCCCCGCATCATTGCTGATGCAGGGCTGAACTCATAACCGGCATTTAACAAGCATCAGTCATCTGTTTAAACTTCCCCTTGCTCTTACGAATACGTACTGCAACTACTTTGTATTCGGGGCACTTTGCTTCAGAGTCGTGGACATCAGAGGTAATTTTGTTAACCATGATTTCAGGGAAATGGAAAGTTGTGCTTAGTATCCCTTTGTTTACCTTATCAGTAACCTGTACTTTAACATCTATCTTTCCTCTGGGTGATTCGAGACATATATAATCACCATCGCTGATCAGGTTTTCTTTTGCATCTTCCGGATTAATCAATAAATAATCATCTGAAAGGATAAGCTCATTACCAGTTCTCCTGGTCATTCCTCCACAATTATAATGTTCAAGTTCCCTGTTCGTCGTTAAAATAAAAGGATATTCTTTACCATGTGATCGTATCTCCATACTCTCTTCCCAGGGGTGGAATTCGAAATAACCCTTCCCTCTTGTGAATTCGGTTTGATGAAGAATCTGAGTATCGGTTCCGTCTTTTGCAACGGGCCATTGTTTACCGTTTAAACCTAAATTTTCCCATGTGATGCCTCTGAAAAATGGTACAATTTGTGAGATCTCATTTAACAATCCTTCTGCTGAATAGTCTGGCTGATCATATCCCATTTTATTCATGATGTCCACAATAATCTGACCGTCTGCCTTTGCACCTTCAATCGGATTAACTACCTGATGAACTGCTTGTACACGTCGTTCACCATTTGTGAAAGTTCCACTTTTTTCGAGGAATGAAGCTCCGGGTAATACAACATCGGCATATTTTGCTGTTTCTGAAATAAACAACTCCTGTACTACCACGAGATCGATAGCTTCCAGTGCTTTAATCACTTTTTGGGAATTCGGATCTGTTTGAACAACATCTTCTCCAATAATCCAGATGGCCTTTAATTTCCCCTCCAAAGCTGCATCAAACATTTCAGGGATCTTATATCCAATGCCTTTTGGAACATCAACTCCATAGAATTGCTTATATTTCTTATTTACTTCATCATCCGTGATATCCAAATATCCGGCACCCTGATGTGGCTGAACCCCCATATCAGCACTGCCCTGAACATTATTCTGTCCACGCAGCGGATTGACTCCTACCCCTCTTCTCCCGATGTTCCCTGTTAAAAGAGCCAGGTCGGCTATTTGTATGACTGTAAAGGTTCCCTGTGAATGTTCAGTGACTCCTAAACCATGGAACGACATTGCATTTGGTGCAGAAGCGTAAGCAATGGCCGCTTCTCTCACAAGATTGCGATCAACACCTGAAACTTCCTCCATCCTGTCCAGATCTATATTTAATATTTCCGTCCGGAACGCTTCAAACCCTTCTGTTCTTTTATCAATAAACTTTTCATCCGCCAACCCTTCTGTAATGATATAATAGATCATCATATTTAGAACGGCCACATTGGTTCCCGGCCTGAGGGCAAGATGATAGGTAGCATACCTGGCCAGTTCGGTACGTCTGGGGTCTATTACAATGGATACATTACCAGATTTCATGGCAAATTGCTTTAGTCTGGCCCCGGTAACAGGGTGGGCTGTGGTAGGATTGGCACCGATTACCAAAATACAATTTGTATCATCTATATCATCAATGGAATTTGTTGCCGCTCCCGTACCAAATGTTCTCTGCATCCCTAAAGCCGTGGGAGAGTGACAGACCCTGGCACATCCATCAATATTATTCGTTCCAATGACTGCCCGGATAAACTTTTGCATGAGATAATTCTCTTCATTGGTACATCTTGAAGAAGAAATTCCTGCAATGAAACCGGGTCCAAATTCTTTTTTATAGGATGAAAGTTTGTTTGCAATATAACTATACGCCTCCTCCCAGCTCACTTTTTCAAATTCACCATTGCGTTTGATCATGGGTGAGTTGAGTCTGTCAGGATGATTGTAGAATTTAAATGCATACCTGCCTTTTATACAGGCATGTCCCCGATTCACCTCTGCATCATAAGGTGCCTGAATACTGAGGACTTCACCATTGCTGGTTGATACATCAAGGTTGCATCCAACCCCGCAATAGGTACAGATCGTCCTGGTTTTATGGGTTGCCAGGATTGCTTTAGACTGAAATACATCAGATATGGCAGCAGTGGGACAAACCTGTGAGCAAGCGCCACAACTGACACAATCCGAATCCATGAATAATTGATCATCTCCTTTTACAATATGAGCATCAAATCCTCTTCCTGCCATACTCAACACAAATTGTCCCTGTACTTCATCACATACCCGGACACACCGATAACAATTAATACATCTCGAGATATCAGAAATCATGTATGGATGACTCGAATCAATTTTTCTGTCAAAGTGGTTTTCACCTTCAGGATATCTAACTTCCCTTATACCAACCTGTGCAGCTACTGTCTGAAGTTCACAATTACCATTCACCTCACATGTTAAACAATCCAATGGATGATCTGTAAGAACGAGTTCAATGATGTTCTTGCGTAATTCTTTGATGGATTTTGAATTTGGGTAAATGTATTGGCCCTCGGCAACGGGGATGTGACATGAAGCCATGGTAGTTACGGCTCCGTTTTCTTCCGAAGCCACATCCACACTACATACCCTGCATGAACCAGATGGATCAAGATCCGGGGAATCACATAATGTGGGAACCAGATTTTCTCCTTTATGCCTTCTGATAAAAGAGAGAATTGTTTCCCCTTCATTTATTTTAAAAGGCTGATTGTCTATATATGCAAGTGTCATTATATATGCAGATTCTATGTGAAGTATTGTTCCAGTTCAGCCCCAAAATATTCCATTGCATTTCTTACCGGTAAAGGTATTCCTCCACCATGTGCGCAGAGGGATCCTTTTTCAAGTGTGGTGAGAAGATCGTTAAACAGATCTCTGCTTATCTTATATTCAGAGTTTAAAGCTTTTATACACAATTCATGTCCTCTTTTAGTGCCCAATCTGCACGGGAAACATTTTCCGCAACTTTCATGAGCGGCAAAATGGAACAGGTGCTCAACAAATTTCATCATCGGAAAATCTTCGGGTATACATATGATTGAAGCATGACCGAGAATAAACCCGTTTTTCGAGAATGATTCAAAGTCAATGGTAAGATCATCAATTTTTGAGATGGGTACCAATCCACCTAAAGGCCCCCCAATTTGCAGGGCTTTAACCGGTGTTTTATATCCACCTCCCAAATCGTTCACGATCACCGGCAGGGGTATTCCCATTTCCACTTCATAGATCCCGGGATTATTGAATAAACCATCCAAACATACGAGCTTTGTTCCGGAGGAGCGATCCGTTCCAATAGCTTTCCAGGCTTCACCTCCCTGTTCAATAATATAATGTAGAACTGCAAGTGTCTCAACATTAATCACAACTGTAGGTTTATTGAACAATCCCTGTTGAACCGGGTATGGAGGTCGAACACGAACTTCAGGACGTTGTCCTTCGATTGAATTTATCAAAGCAGTCTCTTCACCACATAAATATGAACCCTGCGCACGGATTATCTTCATATCAAAACTAAATCCAGTGCCATCAATGTTATTTCCGAGCAAGCCTTCTGAACGGAGTTCATCGATTGCCTGCTGGACAATGATTGCTGCTTCGGGATATTCTGCCCGAATGTATACAACGCCGTAGTTTGCATGCGTAACATATCCAGAGATTAACATGCCAAACAGCACTGAATGCGGTCTCTGCTCAAGTAAATATCGATCTGAATAAGCTCCGGGATCCCCTTCATCAGCATTACATATGATGAATTTTGTGTCACTTTCGGTATTGCGACAAAATTCAAATTTTAATCCCGTAGGGAATCCAGCACCACCACGTCCTCTAATGGTCGAAGCTTTTATTTCGTCAAGAACCAGAGATGAATCCCTCTTTAGTGACTCTCTGAATGGAGCATAATACCGGGTAATATTTGTGAATGGTTTGGTTAGAATCTCTTTTCCATTGGCTTTAATGAGATATTTATCAAGATTTAGTTCGTTCTTCTTATTGACAATTTCTCCGAGTTCACCAATTGCTTTACCAGAATAGTTTTTCCCATTGTAATGAAAAGCGCTGTTTTCATGACATCTTCCAAGACAGGTCATCTGACCTATTTCATTGTCCTTAAAATGTTCTTTAAGCTCTTGATTCACTTTGCTTTGAGTTCCTGAGCAAACGCAGGCAGTTCCATCACACACATAGACCTTCTTGCCTTTGTTTTCCGGTTTCAAAAAATCATAAAATGTAGCTGTACCGTAAGTATTGGCTTTGCCGACCAGGAACTCATCAGCGAGACTATCCAGGTCATCAATACTGGGCGTACCTGTTGGTTTTGCTAATTTTCCAAGTCTGTCAAAAAGGTTATCCTCCAATCCTTTTCTGCCTGACAATTCACTTAAATTCTTTGACATAATATGGTTTAACTGGCCTTGATATATTGTTTGGTGTTTTTTGTTCGTTGGGGATGTGAATAGCACGTGGTTCTATTCTCACGACAAAACGCAAATAGAGTGATTCCAAGTTCTTTGGCATAATCAACTGCCAATGAGGATGGTGCGGAAATGGCTGCCAGAAATGGAATTCTGGCTTTAAAACATTTGATCACAATTTCGTATGAAACACGTCCGCTGACTGTCAGGCATGAAGTCTGATTCATTTTTTGTGATAGAATAAGGTCCCCGATTACTTTGTCCACCGCATTATGTCTGCCAATATCTTCCTTTGAACAAAGCATTTCTCCTTGAATGGTGAAGGCAGCTGCAGCATGTGTTCCTCCTGATTGACGAAATGCAAACTGTGAAGCAATCATCATTTGAAATATTTCGTGAATCATATCAAATTCTATTCTTACCTGATCATCTATCGTCTCTCCCGGGACAGACAGATCCTCCAATTCAGTTCGTCCGCATATACCACACGATGATACTGATAACAGGCTTCTGCTGTTTGCATATCCGTAACCCAGCTCCTTTTCAGGAATTGACAGATCCACTGAAGTGACAATTCCCTTATCGTTTTCTCTTTTCAGAACTAAATCTGGGAGATAATTCGCATCCATCAGGATTCCCTCTGAATGAAGCAGTCCGCGTACCAGGCTAACATCATCCCCTGGTGTTCGCATGGTTACCGTAAAGGGTTTGTTGTTGATACTGATTTGTAAAGCTTCTTCAATGATGAGTGAATCATCAGTTCTGTTCACTTCATCCAATTCAAATTTCCTGCCTTCATAAATTCGTGTAATCATAGAATATCTTTTCCATCCAACATTTCTTTTGCCACAAACGTAAATATAGTTCTTTTGAAGAATGTCCCAAGTTGCAATCTTGCATTATACAGCAATTGACTAAAGGGCAGCAACGGTCTGAACCAATAACCGGCATTTATACTACCTTTCATCCATGAAAAAACGGGATGTGGTCAAAATGGTGCTGGATGGGAAAAAGCCGCCCTATGTACCCTGGTCCTTCAAATTCACGGAAGAACCCCTCAAAATGCTTCAGGACCATTATGGAGAAAAGGACCTTGACCTGCCCCTGGACAACCACCTTTTAAACCTGGGCAGTGATATCGGCATCTTCAGGGAGATAGAAGAAAATATGTTCGAGGATGTATTCGGGGTGGTATGGGACCGGACCGTCGATAAGGATATCGGAATACCCAGGGAGAATATTCTTCCCGGACCGGATATGGAAGGATACCAGTTTCCTGATCCGTTGGACGAGCGTTACTTTGAGAATATTGAGCCTGAGATTGCTAAGAAACCTGATCTTTTCAGAATATTCCAGATTGGTTTCAGCCTGTACGAGAGGGCCTGGAGCCTCAGGGGAACGGAAAACATTTTGATGGACTTCCTGGTGAATCCCGAATTCGTAAAAAAATTACTGGCAAGGATCACCGACTATAACATCACACAATTTGAGAAGGCAGTTACATACGATATTGATGCGGTATATTTTGGGGACGACTGGGGGCAACAATCGGGCCTGATCATGGGATATGAAATGTGGGAAGAGTATATCTTCCCCGAATTAAAACGCATGTATACAAAGGTCAAAGAAGCTGGAAAATATGTAATGATTCATGCCTGTGGTGATGTTGATGAACTGTTTCCGGACCTTATAGATGCCGGTTTGGATTGCTTCAATCCATTCCAGCCTGAGGTGATGGATGTGGAGGCGCTATTAAAAAAGTACAGGGGCAGACTCTCTTTTTATGGCGGGCTATCCATTCAGAAGACACTACCATTTGGCTCAGTGGAAGATGTAAAGAAAGAATCAGAATGGCTGCTTGAACTCGGGAAAGAAGGAGGATATATCTTTTCTCCATCTCACTCGGTGGAAGGAGACACCTCCCTGGAAAACATCCTGCAATTTATAGATTCTGCAAAGCAACAAGTCAACTACCAGAAGATGGCATAAAGCGCTGCCAGCACGCCAAAGATGACAATCGCTGAAGCATTAAAAACCGGTCCGGTCTTAAAGAGTCCTTTTTCGATCTCAATGCCTTTTTCACTGTCACCCTTACCCCTTCTTTCAAAAAGTGACAATACAACCAGCAGTGCACTTAGAATTAGGAAACAATAGCCAACCCTGTTCATAAACGGCATGTCCGGAAGGACCAGGTCAAATGACAATGAAAGTGGAATGGCCAATACGGCCACCACCAGTGCTGCATTGGCCGTTGCTTTCTTCCAGAAAAGCCCGGCCAGGAAAATGGCAACCAGCCCGGGTGTAATGTACCCTGTGAAATCCTGAATAAACTGGAAAGCCTGGTCCAGGTTCCTCAATAGCGGGGCAATAAATACAGCGATGGTCAGCACCGCCAGGCTGGTGATCCTTCCGGTACGCACCATGGTTTTTTCAGATGCATTCTTATTGATCAAAGGTTTATAAAGATCCATGGTAAAGATCGTGGAAGAGCTATTGGTCATGGAGCTTAAGGAAGACACAATTGCAGCAATCAGGGCAGCAAACACCAGCCCCTTAAATCCCGGTCCCACAAAATTACTGAGCAGCCAGGGATAGGCATCATCAGGTTTTCCTATATCTGCCTGGAGGACATATGCAGCAATACCCGGTACCACCACCAGGATGGGAAGCAACAGCTTCAAAAATCCTGCAAATGCCATACCTTTCTGGGCTTCACGAAGACTTTTTGCTGCCAGGGCCCGCTGGATGATGTACTGATTACAGCCAAAATAGTAAAGGTTGGCCATCCATATCCCGCCTAACAGGACACCGATCCCGGGAAGGTATGTATACATCTCATGATCTCTGGGCAGGATCATATGGAACTTCTCCGGTGCCACCTCCATCATTCTACCAAATCCCGCCAGGACCCCTTCCCCGTCCCCGATCACCCTCAGCACAAGGAAGGTAGTGATGAGTCCGCCGATAACCAGGAAGGTTACCTGCATCACATCGGTCCACGCCACTGCCTTTAACCCGCCGTATACAGAATAGATGGCAGAGAACAGTGCAAGGCCGATGACGGCATGAAGCAGATCAATGCCCAGCACATTCACAAGCACCAGCCCACCCAGGTAGAGAACAGATGTCAGGTTAATAAAAACATACACCAGCAACCAGAAAACAGCCAGGCTGGTCCTTACCCTGTGATCAAACCTGATCTCAAGAAACTGGGGCATGGTATAGATCCTGGTCTTAAGAAAAATGGGCAAAAAGTATTTGGCCACGATCAACAGTCCAATGGCCCCGATCCACTCGTAAGTTGCTATCCCAAGCCCGATGGCATATCCCGACCCGGACATGCCGATAAACTGCTCGGCTGAAATATTTGAAGCGATCAGGGAAGCTCCCACAGCCCACCAGGGAAGGGAGCGACCGGCCAGAAAATAGTCTGAGGATGTCTCCTCCACACCCTTTTTTCTTCTGGAGACAAAAAGGCCCAATCCAACAACAAGACAGCAATATCCAATAAAAACTACGAAATCCAGTGTAGAAAGTTCCATAAAAATTCCTTAATTGATTTGAAAAGCTGCAGAACTGATACTCATCCCGAGTTTCTCACTCCTTGATCCCGGTGAACTGCCACCAATATAAACGATATTTCCAGGGTCTCATTCGCTGAAATCTGTTCTTCTGAAAGCGTTACCCCGCTGTAGCTAAAACTCGTATATGATAATCCGTATCCAAAAGGATAAAGGGGTTGGGAGGTCATGTACCTGTAAGTCCTTTCTTCCATTGAATAATCCTCATAATCGGGCAGCTGGTCGACCGAAACAGGGTCATAAACAGGATGGAAAATTTACGTATCATGGGATGCTGAATTTAGTGTTTCGCTAAAGATAGCAACTTGCATCTATTCTCCTAAACCGAAGCCAGATAATGCCCTAAAAAAAAGACTACCCTTTTGAGATAGTCCCTTTTAAGATCAATACCGATCAATATTATACGTCAATATTCGCATACTTGGCATGCTTTTCAATGAATTCACGTCGTGGTGGAACCTCATCACCCATGAGCATAGAGAAAATGCGGTCGGCCTCAGCCGCACTATCGATGGTAATCTGCCGAAGGGTGCGGTTTGCCGGGTTCATGGTGGTATCCCATAACTGATCGGCATTCATCTCACCCAGACCTTTGTAACGCTGAATATGGATCCCTGAGTCCTTTCCCCCTCCGACTTCTTCAACGAACGCTTCCCGCTCCTCCTCGCTCCAGCAATACTTTTCTTTCTTTCCTTTCCTTACCAGGTATAGTGGCGGGGTGGCTATATAGAGGTAACCATTGTTGATCAGCTCATTCATGTACCTGAAAAAGAAGGTCATGATCAAAGTGGCAATGTGGGATCCGTCCACATCCGCATCGGTCATGATGATGATCTTGTGGTAACGTAATTTTGAAAGGTCCAGTGCCTTGCTGTCTTCCTCTGTTCCCATCTTTACCCCCAGTGCTATAAAAATATTTTTGATCTCCTCGTTTTCATAGATCTTGTGCACCATGGCCTTCTCAACATTAAGGATCTTACCCCTGAGTGGCATGATGGCCTGGAAAGCCCTGTCCCGGCCCTGCTTGGCAGTTCCTCCGGCCGAATCACCCTCCACCAGGTATATCTCGGTTAAAGCCGGGTCCTTTTCCGAACAATCTGCCAGTTTTCCGGGCAACCCTGCACCGGATAAAACATTCTTGCGCTGCACAAGTTCCCGGGCTTTCCTTGCAGCATGCCTTGCCGTTGCAGCCAGGATTACCTTGGAAACGATCTGGCGCGCATCCTTGGGGTGCTCCTCCAGGTAATGGGTCAGTTCGGAACTAATCGCCTGGTCAACCACTCCCATGATATCTGAATTACCCAGTTTTGTTTTGGTCTGTCCTTCAAACTGGGGCTCAGCAACTTTTATGGAGATGATGGCTGTAAGTCCTTCGCGAAAATCGTCTCCACTGATATCAAATTTCAACTTTGCCAGCATTCCCGATTTATCCGCGTAAGATTTAAGGGTTCGTGTGAGTCCCCTTCTAAATCCGGAAAGGTGAGTACCCCCTTCAATGGTATTGATGTTATTCACATAAGAATGTACATTCTCAGAAAAGGATGTATTGTACTGCAGTGCAATTTCAACCGGAACCCCGTTCTTCTCCGTTTCGATATGGATAGTATCTTCAATCAGTTTTTCCCTGGTGGCATCCAGAAAGGCGACAAATTCTTTTAATCCCTCCTCGGAGTAAAAATGGTCTTTGCGGAAACCATTGCCATTGCCATTACCGTTTCCATTACCGTTTCCATTGTCATTCTCCTCTTTCTCGCGCAGATCCGTGATATTCAAATGAATGCCTTTGTTAAGGAAGGCCAGCTCCCGGAGGCGGGAGGCGAGTATCTCGTATTTATACTCGGTTATTGTGAATATGGTATCATCAGGTTTGAAAGTTACAATGGTACCGGTCTTGTCTGTTTCACCCACACTTTCGACCGGGCCATCGGGTTTTCCCCGCTGGTATGTTTGCACATATACCTTGCCGTCTCTGTGTATTTCGGCTTTCAGCGTTTCTGAAAGTGCATTTACACAGGAGACACCCACACCATGCAATCCTCCGGATACCTTGTAAGAATCCTTATCAAATTTACCTCCTGCATGCAGTACAGTCATAACCACTTCCAGGGCGGATCTGCCTTCTTTCTCATGCATATCGATGGGAATCCCCCTCCCATCGTCCACCACTGTAACGGAATTATCCTCATTGATAGTCACATCAATTGTTGTACAGTAACCCGCAAGCGCCTCATCAATTGAATTGTCTATAACCTCGTAAACCAGGTGGTGCAGTCCTTTTTCACTTAAATCCCCAATGAACATGGCAGGCCGTTTCCGAACTGCTTCCAATCCCTCCAGCACCTGTATGCTTTCGGCATCATAATCATTCTTCATTCCTGTGCCAGTTGCATCCTTCTTTAACTCCTCACTCATTATCTCTGCTTTAATCAATTTATTTAACAATAGACTCAAAACTTACCTTACATGGCGACAAAATACCGCCATTCATTTAATTACTATTTCTACGTGATTCTGAACCTTGGGAGAAACCCGTGAAAGGTTTTCTTCCTTTCAAGATTTTCTATCCGAAAAGGAATTTTTAAATGCTTGTCACTCAAATGTTTACCAATCAATCTCTACCCCCTCAATGGTTCTGCTAAAAATAGTAAAAATATTTCGTTTTAGCATCACCGAAAACCCTGAAAATCAGCGAAGTTATTAACAGAATTCATTGGTAAAAACAGGATCAGTTCTTGGTGCCAAAATTCAGTTTATGATGCACCTCCCTGGAGACCCTCCCGGTAAGCCGCGAATCATACTTTTCCATGAATTCAACCACTGCCTCCCTGTCACTTTTGGAAAGTTCCCTCAACGCCCAGGAAAGCGCTTTCCGGATCATGTCATGGTGATCATCCACTACCTGCTTGCAAACGCGGATTGTACGTGTTGTATCCCCGGTTCCACCACGGGATTTCATATTCAGTGCCACTGTGGAAACCACTGCCACCCTACGCTCCCAGTGGTTGTCTGATTTCAGGAGGTGTTCGATATCACTATCCCCGACCACTCCTTTACCCCATAATACACCGTAGATTCCCACTGAATAGAGGTCAACCGAAGCCCAGTTATCCAGGTTCTTCCCAAGATCACCCAGGTCGTGGTATTGTAATGCACTCAATATTTTCCTGTTTCTGCCTATAATTTCAAATGCGATGTACTGGCATTCGAATATTCCCGTTGCAACAAGTGCCTTACTGAGGCCAATCCAATCCTGTTCATGCCACACTCTATAGCGGTCTTTTAGTTCTTTGATAATGATTTTCTGGTCAGGATTGGTTACTCCCGCCACTCTCATGGAGGTTGGAAAGTAGGTTTTTGACTTTTCAATCCTTTGAGGATCACTGAGATCTTCCAGGGCAGCTATGATCTCCTTAACAATGGGTCCGGGGTTCATGGTCGTATTGAATAGTTGCTTATTTGAAGAACCCTTCCAGTTCATTTGCGAATTTCCCGAGGCTGTGCATTTTTTTGGCCAATTCATGGGTTAAAAATTGTAAATCAAGCTTGCTGACAACGGCGTTGAGCCGATCCCGCTTTTTGGTATAGTCCTGTCCAACTAACTGATACGCAGCCTTCATGTCATCTGCAGGATGATCCCTTTCCTCCATGTTCTCTGTTCTCGGATTAAATCCCAGGTGCTTTTCTACATACTCCGGTGTCAGCTTCCGTGAAACTTTTTTCAGGTGCTTATACTCTCCAAGAAACCAGGCTTCTGTCTCCATAATGGCCAGGTAGATATGTGTACGGGCCTTTTTTTGTGGAAGTTTATGGTTTAATCCCCGAAGCAGTTTGCCCACATCTTCCCTCTCAAAATTGGGATAGACATCCCGCAGGCCCATGATCATTTTATACCCGTTGGAGACCAGCTTATCCCTGTGTGCCATCAGGTATCCCTTTACGTTAGTTTCCCCTCCGCAATCATAGACCAGCACATAATAATCGGTCAGATTTTCCACATGAGCTGCCTTCATGACCGTAAACGACATCCTCACATTGTGTCCTCCCGTAATCTTCACTGTCTGGATGGCAATCCTGTTCCGCTCAAACACTGCCCGGAGCATATGCCTGACCAGGATCTGTTCAGTAAGACCCTCCACAAAAATGGCAAGCTTCTTCATTCCTCCGATCCCTCTCCCTTTTCCTCATCCTGGAACCCGGATTTGAAGAATTCGCTGGCATAAAAGTCAAAATTGTTAAGCCCTGTAAATTTAAAGTCCTCGAATATCTCCCGGGAATTCTCATAATTATAGAGGCTGATCTTGTTCCCTTCGCGCATGATAACGGCCCAGTTCTCTATATCCACCGCATTCATGATGAATGAATCGTTGGTGGACATGATCAGCTGGATGCCTGCCTCTTTTCCCTTGCTGATCAGCAATTGCACCAGTTGCCTGGCCCGGGCAAAGTCCAGTCCCTCGCCAATGTCATCTATGATTACAAAACCCTTGCGGCCACAGAGGATGTAGTAATTGACCTGGATCAGTACCGAAAAAGCCCTGAACATCCCCTGGGACATATCCCGCTGGGTCACCTTCTTCTCGAGTCCTGTTTCTGTGGTATAAACAGCATACCTGTCTTGGTCTGCATTGCTGTAGCGCTCAGAAAAATGGATAATTCCGAAATCCTCCAGGGCATAACCAATCTCATTCATATCCTGCAGGACCCTCTCCCGGAATCCGGGAAATTCCTCATTCGCCACTGAGATAACCGGTACAAGCGAATTATTCGTAATGCTCAGGTCAATCTCTTTCACCTCGAACGCCGATTTCAGGGCATACCTGGTTTTTCCAAGCTCGCCACTGAAATCAAATCTTCTCAGACTAATAGCCCAGCCATGTATTATTTCAATGAAAGGATGTTGCAGCCTGTCGCGTTTGGCGTAGCATGCCAGCTGATCGTGAGGTATCTCGAACTCCAGGAATATGGAGCCGGGGGTGTACTCATACTTAATGACCCCCCTGCCTTCTTCGCCCCGCTCCAGGACCAGCTCTTCACCCATGTATAACCGCTCCATCTGGATGGTATCCAGGTCATACTCCAGTTCATACCTCATAAGGTTTTCACTGTTCCTGAACTGCAAATCATAACAGACAGGACCTGTGGCACTCGTGCCCCTTCCCTTGAGCATGCTGACCAGGTCAGTAAGCGCATTCAATGTCCTGGTCTTACCGCTTGAGTTCTTCCCAACCATCAGGTTGATCTCCCCCAGGCTCACATTGTCGATCAACCACTCGATCTGTTTCCCAGCATTCTCCCGGAATGTAAATTTGCGTAAGTACATGGACAGGAATGTTAGAATGTTAGAATGTTAGGTTTGATAAAGTTAGGAAAGAATGGGCGATCTAACCCTGTTATAATACATAAGGGCACCTCTAAAAACCTATTGTTGATATAATCACCTGATTGTTAATATGTTAATTGTTGTAAATACTATTAATTGCTTAGTTTTACAGTATAAAAATAAGCAATAATGAAAAACATAA
>SDBV01003116.1_pt1 | contig 24685 bp, 18 predicted proteins | sample 2277081 | NCBI WGS metagenome assembly SDBV01 (sample SAMN10402039, study PRJNA504765) | marine sediment metagenome | isolation source: marine sediment core GS10_PC15, 223 cmbsf | place: Arctic Ocean: Southern Knipovich Ridge | collected 2010 | reverse complement strand
GGTTCTTCGCCGCCGCCGCCCGGTCCTCCGCCATGACCATTCCGGTGATGAACAGCGTTAACGATAATGTCATCTTCTACCCTCTGGACTTCCGGCCTGTCTTCAAGGTCGGCTGCCGCCTTGGGTGGCAAGAGGACTGTTTTACCATTAATAAGTGTGATATCTCTTAATTTGTCCGCCCCGAATTTTTTGACCAGGGCGTCCTGAGCCGCGATATTTTCATAGCCTTCATTAAAGATGACGATCTTTCGAACCTTCGCGTCTTGAGGTGCTGCCGCTGCCGGACCTACCAAACCCATTATCAGCGCGAAAATACTGACTAAAGCAATCAGTGTTATCGCTTTTTTTGATCTCCTACCAAACACAAAAACCACTTCCCTTCCCAAAAATACTAAAATTAATTAGAAAACCGTTTGTTGATAAATTAACCGCTGATTGAATAGTAGCTTGCCGAGTCAATATTATCAACAATTTTTATAGTGTTTACTTTGCAAATATTACTTACCCACTCTAGGGTAACTTCAAGCGATATATACTGGGTTTTATAAGTAACTAAATGAATCTTTAACGATAGGCTTACTGAATAAATATCAAGCTTTTAATTGCCGGCTAGATCTTTTTAGCGCCGGTTTCATCAAGACAGAAATCACAAAAACCACCACTGTCTTTAGCTACCTTGCCGCTTAAGGCGGAAGCCTTACTGCCGACATCGTAAGAAGGTCTATTGGTACCGGCAATTGCCGTCGCAAAGCTCAGTACCGTAAATAATATTGTTATGGATAGTAAAGTTGAGTAAATGAGATTATTTGACCTGGTCATTATTTCTCCTAGTACCAATTAGTATACATTTTTTATAAAGCAGAGACAATCCAAGTCCCCGCTACTTTAGATACTTTTCATCAATAGCGTCTACCAGGATCTGCCTCTGTACCTTTGATCCTTTCGTATAGCCGGAGAAAAGATAACCGGGTTGATAATAGAGGATGCCCTGATCATCAAAGGAAACCGTATAGATAAGCACGACGGTATCTAGTTCGATATTGATAATAGTCTTAAGCGTCCTTGGCGCGTCTATGTCGGGACTATCAACCGCCATAGGTTCGACCATGGGTTCGACCGTAGGCGCTTTTGCACCGCGCTCCAGATCGTTTATGGCCTCTTCAGCATTAGCAGCAGCGCTGCGACTTTCCACCGATTCGACTTCAACGACTTCGGCACCGATCTCTGTGACCGGTCTTGATATCGACTCCGGACCCTCCCTTAAAGCAGGCTCCGGCAATCCTGTTCCCATCGAAGGGACAATACCCGACCCGATCTTCTTAAACGCCTCCTTGACGTCGATCAGAGGATAGAAAGAACTATCCGTCTTTGATGGTAGTTCTCCCGAAGCCGAGACGATATTTCCGCCTCGCCCGACCATGATCGAAAGCGCGCGATATCCCTCACCATTCATCCCTTCACCGATCTCAATGTCATCGACGATCCTATTAAAAACAACTTCGATAAATGTCGGCTCTCTTCTTATGATATCCAGATGTTCCGCATCATCAGTCACGTCACTTACCGGCGCTTCAAGAATAACTCCGCCTTCTATCGCTTTAGGGCTGGATAGACCTTTCTGATCAAAGCCTACGTCTTTTAAAAAGATTTTAGCGATCGAGACGGCTTCTTTCTTCCCCGGTAACCGGCTATCATCAGCCTCCGCTCGGATATTCTCATAGAAAAATCGGCCGTCTCTTCCGTATACTTCGAGATATGAGTCACCATCAATAAACCGGTAAATCCCGAGTTCGCTTGCAACGCTTCCGACCCCTTTTTCAACGTCTGCTCCAATAACCGGCGTGATCAAGTTCCCTCTTTCCTTGCTACCATTTACAGAAACTCCCGGAACTCCGGTCTGAGTGTCGACAGGTATGTCGCTAAAACCAAAACGTATAGCTAGATCCTGTATCCGACCCAGATCCCACTCACCGTTTATGCGTCGATAGACTTTCGCGACTCTTGCTATGTCGGGATAACGGCCACCAACCCAACTATACTCAAAATCTTCGCCCACTATCATTTCTTGAGCGCCCGGTCTCGCGGGGAAGCCGAGAGCAAAAGAGTTCTCTTTTGCGTTCATCCGATTTACTGTAGGAAGTTTTCCAAATTCCGCGCTGTCCGACCCTAATCCGTCTCCGCCAAAATATCGCGTTAAAACCGCTATCGATAGGGCGATACCGATCGCCAGAAGGACAACGACCAAAGTCTTGCTTCGCTTCACCATTTTTTTTGATCCAATCACAATGTCTCCCATTTTAATCTATCGACTACGTTTATGACGTAAAAATTTCAAAAAAAGTTCCCATGATCGATCAAGCAGGATCTTTTTATATTGCTTGGCCTATCTTCAACAGTCTGCTGCGGCACTTGACAACGCTATGATTTATTGTAAGATTAATCAGAATTTTCTGAATAGTCAGATTAATAGGGAGGTTGCATAATGTCCAAGACAAACGAAGACGGAGAAAAATACTCAGTCTATGGCTTTGACTGCCAGGTAGAGTCAATCGTCAGCATAGACGACAGGGGCCAGATGGTATTACCAAAAAGTCTAAGAAAAAAACTGGATATTAAATCCGGCGACAAGCTGGCTCTTATAAATTACGAGAGGGGCGACGACTTAAAGTGTCTCGTACTGATCAAGGCATCTGAATTCGAGAGTTCCGTCAAATCAATGATCGGGCCACTTATGCAAGAACTAATATAATAATAACTATGACCTAGGAGGTAAAAAAGTTAAGATTCCTTTAGACAGAAAAAATTGCTAACAACAGCGCCAGGCACCCATGGATGACTATCGGCATATGGGTCTTGGCGATTATCAGCTCTATCTTTATCATCCAGGCTTTCCTCGGCGACGCTATAACAATGAAAAACAAGCCGCTTGACAACCCCGATTACTACCGAGCCCAAATTTTGCTTGAAGAAAAAATGCCCGGATTTGATCAGTCTAAAGAGACAATAGTAATCGATTCAGATCTTTCGATCGACGATCCAAAATACGCCGCGTTTGTGGGAACGGTTGTCGAAGATCTAAACGGATTTGATGATATCCATGAAGGTGCCGTCTCTTACTTCCAGACACAAGCTCCACAGATGGTCTCCGAAGATCAAAAGACGACCATTATACCTCTTGCTCTTATTGGTGACACCGATGAGGCGATGGAGAATGTTGAAAAGATAGAAGAAAGTCTAACTAAGCTAGGTGAAGACAACAAGAATTTCGATGTCTATATGATCGGTGATGCGTCATTAAATAAAGCGTTTAGCGAGATAGCTGAAAAAGATGGATTTAGAGGTGAGCTTTATGGAAACATAGCTGCCTTGATAATTCTGACAATTATTTTAGGTACATTAGTATCGGCCATTATTCCTATCGTTCTTGCGTATATGGCTATAATCGTCGCCATTGCCGCGACGGCTTTGCTGGGCCAAAGATTCGAGTTCGCTTTCTTTGTCGTAAATATGATCTTGATGATGGGTCTCGCCGTTGGGATCGATTATTCACTATTCATAATATCAAGATTCCGCGAAGAGAGACTGAAAGGTCGAGATAAGCTCGAAGCTATCCGGGCAACCGGGGCAACAGCAAACCGAGCCGTATTTTTTAGCGGAATAACCGTTCTATTGTCCCTGCTTGGTCTATTTATCATCCCTCATTCGATATTTAGGAGTCTCGGCGCCGGAGCTATGTTAGTCGTAACTTTCTCGATCATTGCATCGATAACTTTGCTTCCTGCGCTCTTAAGCTTGCTTGGTGACAGAATAAATTTGCTGAGAATTCCGTATCTTGGCAAGAAGATGACAGAGTCAAGAGAACATGGTTTTTGGAGTAAGGTCGCTAAAAGCGTTATGAAGCATCCGATCATTAGCCTTGTTGCTACTTTAAGCCTGCTATTGCTTCTTGCTTCCTCATACTTAAGTATTAGCCTTGGCTCATCTATGGGACCAGACTCTCTCCCCGATAACCTACCTCAAACAAAAGCTCTAAATCTTATGGCCGATAAATTTGCCGTCGGCGGCAGTCAGATGACATCGGTTTTCGTAACAATTGATGGTGGGATAAAATCTCTTGCTATTCAGGATGCCATAAATAAGCTACAAGCCGATCTCCAAAAAGACAAAGACCTTGGCGCAGGTCAGGTCACCAATAATGATGATGGAGATCTCGCCCTTATTGCCGCACCGATTCTTACAAAAAGCAAAACCAAGGAGTCAGAAGCGATTGATCGGCTTAGAGACAATTATATTCCATCGGCTTTTGGCGAAACAGATAGCGAAGTGTTGGTTGCCAGTATGCCTGTTGAGATGAAGCATCTTACGAAAGTAACAAACGACTATGTACCGATCGTATTTGGCATAGTGTTAAGTCTAAGCTTTATTTTACTGACAGTAGTCTTTCGGTCCATCGTCGTACCGATAAAAGCGATAATCATGAACCTCTTGTCCGTCGGTGCCGCCTATGGACTAATCGTCCTCGTTTTTCAAAAGGGGTACGGTGCCGATTTTCTCGGGTTTGAGACAGTTGACGTAATTGAGACATGGCTGCCTCTCTTCTTGTTCTCGATATTGTTCGGGTTATCGATGGATTATCACGTCTTTCTTCTTAGCCGTATAAGAGAACACTTCGATCTGACACACGATAATACCGAATCGGTCGCCTTCGGGCTGGCGTCGACCGGAAGTATCATCACCGGCGCGGCCATAATCATGGTTGCCGTATTTGGTGGTTTCGCCGCCGGAGATCTGATCATGTTCCAACAGATGGGATTTGGACTAGCGGCCGCTGTCTTTTTAGACGCTACGATTGTAAGGATGATTCTCATCCCCGCCAGCATGAGGCTGCTTGGAGACAGGAACTGGTATTTACCGAAATTCCTCCAATGGCTACCCAACATCAAGGTCGAGGGTTCTTTAGATGGCGACACTGTCGCGGAAGCAGCGGCAGATGACCGAGTTGTTGAACCGCTTAAAAAGTAATTGAAATATATTGCATCTACAAAAAACACCGACCCTGATAAAGGGCCGGTGTTTTTTAGTTAGTCCAATGAAAGCAACAGGTGAAAGGTGGCGAACAATGTAAGGATACGGCCAATTTAAGTACCGGAAAATGACGTGGAAACATGTGCCGCGACTCTTGGCTGTTCTCTCGCGAAGACGAGGGTTAAAAAAAACTCGTACGCGACATTGTCTTTGTTACTGCAAAGCTTATTCGCAGTACGTTAAGGGACGTATGTAACTTACTTAACTAACGTCTGGATTATCCTTAAGCTACGGATTCGCGCTTAAGATATTATCAACGCTACTTATTCCTTCCTGTACGCCCGAGCGTATCGGATTTAAATAGATACAAGAGATAAGAGTCGCTAAATAACGCTCTTCCTCAACTACTTTTGATTTACAAAGATTCGAAAAAAGATGGTGCTTCTTCTTTATCGCTGATTAAAATAGATCGCGGAACCTCAAAATGACGATGCGTACTTTATAAAGAGGTAAAACAGACCTTCTTATAACCAAGTTGATCAATAAGTAACGAAAGTTACATACGTCCCCTATTGCGGAACCAACTCCCGAGATTACGACGTCGCCAATAGCTTGCTCCTCGTAATGACGATAGTCACCGGCGAGGCATTGACCCCTAGGCGCTGCGATCTCCAACAGCTCAAACCTTGTCACTCTCGTAAAAAAGTAGCCTTTCCCTTTTTCTCACTCCGATACCCTCAATTCCGCTTTCAGCTCTCTGCTTCATCACTCCTTACTCTCTTACTCTCTTACTGTTTACTCCATACTCAGACCCCTCAATTCCGCTCTCAGCTCTCTTTTTTACTTAATCTTTTGCGCTCAACCCGATTATTCTTCAATTTTCAGTTTTCAATCTTAAATCTTCAATTCACTTTCTCTAACTTACTCCGACACCCTAAAATCTGCTTTCAGCTCGGCTCTCTGCTTTATTACTCCTTACTCTGACCCCTCGATTCAGCTCTCTGCTCTCTATCTTTCGCTCTAACCCAAAGCACTTCTTTCTCCTCCAAAGTCAGACCCTTAAAATCCAGTTCTTCGGATTTTGCCATCTTCTCCATCTGGTCAAACCGTTCTTTAAACTTAATTGAGACCCTTCGAAGCGCGATCTCGCTATCTATCCCCCACCGGTTTCCAAGATTAACCAGAGTAAAGAGTATATCCCCAAACTCTTCCTCCGCCTCGTCTTGCCCCATTGTCCTTGCCTCTCTTAACTCTTCTATCTCCTCCACAAGTTTCTCCATCGCCCCTTCGTCCGTGGGCCAATCAAAACCGGCCTTGGCCGCCTTCTTTTGAAGTTTTTGAGATAGAGCCAGAGCCGGAAGTGACATGGGCACGCTGCCAAGGTGGGAGAAATCTTCTTTTTCGGTAGCCTTTATACGCTCCCAGTTTCTTAGTACTTCACCGGAGGTAGTAAGTGTCTCCTCCCCAAAGATATGCGGATGGCGCCTTACCAGTTTTTCCGTTATTCCATTGATTACATCGCTGATGCCGAAATTTTCTTCTTCAGTCGCCATCTGCGCTTGAAACACTACCTGCAGGAGAAGATCGCCCAACTCCTCCTTTATATGATCCTGATCGCCTGACTCGATAGCATCGATCACTTCACAGGCTTCTTCTAAAATATTCTGCTTTATCGTATGCGGCGTCTGCTCGATGTCCCACGGGCAACCGTCGGGAGATCGTAGTTTTGCCATCAACTCGACTAGGGCCGAAAAATCATCGTCAACCAATATAACCACCTTTTCAAAAAATTAAAGGCCGACCAAGAACTGCCTGGCCGGCCTTTTACCGCTACTATACTTAAATCCCCTACTTGTTATCTGCGACCTTGAACTTTTTCTTCAAAGCTTCGATATAAGCGAGGTACTTAGAGCGTTGTTTTTCCAATTTTAGTCGTTGAATGATCTCTTCCTTTGACTCTTCGAAAGATCTCTGCCTGGCTTCCTTCTTGTCCTCGAGTCTCATAATATGAAATCCGCTGGCATCATTTACTAGTTCGCTTGTCTCCCCTACAGATAGAGCGCCAATGGCTTCCCCTAGCGCCGGCGAGAACATATTTATCTGCCTAAACCCAAGGTCACCGCCATTATCCTTGGTAGCGGAATCTTCAGATTTATCTTTTGCCTGCTGGGAAAAGTCAGCGCCGCCCTTGATAGAGGCAAGAACCTTTTTGGCCTCTTCTTCGTCTTTAATCACGATATCGCTGACGCGCACCTGTTCCGGCTCTTCGTAGGTTTCCTTGTTTTTATCATATTCTTCCTGCGCTTCGTCGTCGCCGACACTCACGTCTTCAACTTCCTCGTTTACAGTTTTCTCAAGTAGAAGCTGCTCTCTTATCCTCTCTTTGTATGACTCGGGAGTCATACCCTGTTGCTTCAAGGCATCTTCCAGTTTTTTCTCATCATCGTTGAATAGTTTACTTACTTGCGCGAACTTCTCGTCTACATCTTTCTCCGAAACCTTGATACCCCTTTCCAGAGCATCTTGCCGGATCAACTCATTGGTTATCAGCTGTTCTTTAAATCTGTCCCTGTAACTTTTTTCAAGGTCCGAACCTTTTTCACCATCAAAAATACCGGGTTGCTGTTCGCTTATAAGATCTATCTGCTCGTCAACGTCCGCTTTCGGTATGGCGACACCGTTGACGGTTGCTACCGACTCATCGCCTGAACCCCCGATAAAAAGAAAGAATATGGCCGCTACCGCAGCGACTCCTGCTAAGGCTATTAATAATATCTGCCATCTTTTCATACAAACTACTCCTTTTTAAGTGGCGTCTCTTTTTACCTGTGGAATTATATCACTTATTAAATTCAATAGAAATGTTAAGACACTATTGCCGGGAAAGTCGCCTTTGACGCTAATTTCGCTAAGTCTTTCTTTATAGCTTACTCGCAAATCGCCCTTTATAAAAGTTATTATTATTTTTGCTCGATCGCTATCTATTCCCTTGATCGAGACTCGGCCATTTCTAAAGGTAATCGCCGAGATGTTTGCTTTTTTTGCCATCATCCTGACCCTGGTCACGCTAAAAAGGTCACGGACGCTCTTTGGCAGTTTACCGAATCTATCCAGAAGCCCCTCTCTTTCTAAGTTCAGCTCTTTCTCGTTCCTACAACTTGAAATCGAGCGATAAATATCCAGTCGAAGATTATTGTCCTCAATATAACCCGTCGGAATGGTAATATTTAAAGAGAGGTCGATTTGACATTCATCACCGTCCTCCATAGGCTTGCCCTCCAGTTCATCGACTGCCTCTTTCAATAACTGGCAGTAAAGTTCAAACCCGACGGCTGACATCTGGCCATGCTGCTCGGCACCGAGAATATTTCCGGCTCCCCTTATTTCAAGATCCCTTAGAGCGATCTTAAAACCCGACCCGAGTTCGGTAAATTTAGCGATGGACTTAAGCCTTTCCAGAGCGGTCCCCGATAGGTTCTTGCCCGACTTATAAGTAAGATAGGCAAAAGCCTGATGGTGGGCTCTGCCAACTCTCCCCCTCAGCTGGTAAAGTTGGGCTAGGCCAAGATTATCGGCGTCCTCGACGATCAGCGTGTTGGCGTTAGGTATGTCAAGCCCGGACTCGATAATGGTGGTACATATCAATATATCCGCCTTTTTTTCCATGAAATCTACCATGACCTTTTCCAGCTCGACTTCGCTCATTTGACCGTGGCCGATGAGTATTTTAGCATTAGGGACATAACCCCTTAGCCTGGCAGCGATCTTATCGATATTCTCGACCCGGTTATGAAGGAAGAATACTTGCCCCCCTCTTGCCAGTTCTCTTTCGATCGCTCCCTTGATCGTAGCCTTCAAATACTCGCCGACGTAAGTTATGACCGGACGCCTACCTTCGGGAGGGGTATCGATGATGCTTAGATCCCTGACTCCGGAAAGTGACATCTGAAGAGTTCGCGGTATCGGCGTCGCCGAAAGTGTGAGTACGTCGACGGATCTCTTGAGCGCTCTTATATGTTCTTTGTGACCGACACCGAAACGTTGTTCCTCATCTATTATCACAAGACCTAAATCGCTAAAATCGACGTCTTTTTGAAGTAGTCTATGGGTGCCGACGACAAAATCAATTTTACCTATTCTGACCTTCTCAACGATTTCTCTTCTTTGTTTTGGCGTCCGGAAACGACTTAGCATCTCAACTTTAATCGGATAAGGCGCGAATCTTTCCTTGAATGAGATGTAATGTTGTTGAGCTAAGATGGTCGTCGGGGCCACCATCATCACTTGCTTGCTGTCAAGGATAGTCTTGAATGCCGCCCTTATCGCTATCTCAGTCTTTCCGTAGCCGACATCGCCGCATACGAGCCTGTCCATTGGCATAGATGATTCCATATCCTTTTTTACGTCATCAATCGCACTTTGCTGATCCCTCGTCTCCGTATAGGGAAAGGCACCCTCTAACTCGCGCTGCCACTCGCTATCAATAGAAAACATATACCCCTTGCTCTTCAATCTTTCCATGTAGAGCTTTTTCAGATCAATTGCCAACCGGTCTACAGATGACTTCGCTTTTTTCTTAGATTTAATCCAGTCGCTTGAGCCGAGCCTGGTGATCTTCGGTTCGTTTGAGTCCGGTCCGATAAATCTAGAAACCTTGTGGAGCTGGTCGGTCGGAAGAAAGAGTCTGTCGCCGGCGGCGTATTCCAAGATCAAATACTCTCTCTCGATCTCATCAACCTTTCTCGTGACCAATCCCTTAAACCTTGATATCCCATGCATCTCATGGACAAGGAAATCACCGTCCATAAGACCCGTAAAATCTAGAAGCGCCTTTTTCCTTGAGACATACGATAGTTGTTGCGGGGCGAGGTGGCGGGGGAATATATCGCTCTCGCCGAGAACCGCCAATCTAAGCTCCGGTATGACAAACCCCTGATCGATACTACCAACGGTAATAAAAGGCTCACTGGGACTTATGCTATCATCGGACCTGCTGATCGAAAAATCATCCATTAGTTGACAGAGACGATCATACTCACCACTATCGGGAAGCGCCATCACTACCGAATAGCCGTTATCTTTAAATTCCTGTACATGCTTTTTCAGGACGTCTATTCGCCCCGCGGACTCCGGAGGATAATTTGCCTCTATTATAAGATCGGCCCGCTCTCCGATGAGCTCCTCGAAGGTCGAGGCCTCTTCGTAGATATTCTCGATCTCCTTGATTGACAGAAAGTAATCCGAGGATGACAATGCTCCACCCGTGAATACTTTACTTACCGCCTGATCTTGCATTTTTAGATAATCCAAAGCCTCGCCCATAACGGAGTTTCCCTCGCTGATAACGATCAAAGGTGGCTCAATAAAATGTTCGATCAAGCTTCCCATCTTAAAAAGGGCCGGCATTATTCTGCCGACAGGCGAGTTGCCTGTGTCCTCTTCAAGAGATGTATTAGATGTAGCTAAGAAATCTCGTGCCGCTTCTTGGATCTTATCGTCGACCTTATACTCACTGACAGCCATTACCTCAATCTCCTCTAAACGACCTATTGAAAGCTGGTCATCTACTGAGAAAATCCTAAGTGATTCGATGGTGTCTCCAAAAAAATCTATCCTGACAGGCTGGAGGCCGGTTGAGGGAAATATATCGACAATGCTCCCCCTGCCGGCAATCTCTCCCCTGCCCTCTACCGTTTGGACCCTCTCGTAACCATATTCTATAAGACGGGCCAAAAAACCATCTGTAGCCAGCTCATCGCCGAGCTTTAAAATTATGGGGTCCTCTATCTCATGCCTTTTTGTAGGGACCTTTCTTAAGACCGACCTGATTGAAGCAATGACCAGGGATTTTGACGTTCCTATTCTTTTAAAAAGCCGAAACCTCTCACCAATATGTTCGGTATTCGGCCTCATGTCTTCGTAGGGTTCTGTGTCGTAGTCAGGGAATAATAGATCGTCTTCCCCGCCTAAGTAGCTCTTTATCGACCTCCCTAAATACTCGGCTTCATCTTCGTCTTTAACGATGATGAGCATCGATCTGTTTAGATCGGAAAAGGCCGCGGCTATCAAGGCAGGCCTTACGCTTTTGATGGCGACAAATTCACTAGATCCCTCGGTGAGCAAAGCTTTGAACTTCGGATATTTGTCCAATTGCCCCACGATCGAAATAAGTTTGTTTAACTTTTCTTTCATCTCTTCACTTTTTTCTTATCAACACTAAAAAACCTCGATCGGTATGACCCAGGCCCCGCTTTGTCGGATAGAATCGATAATGTCTATCGTTTTTTTATATTATACCTATTCATCGCCTTATCCACACCATCGGTGATGATGAGTTTTATAGCGTCAATCGCTTCCACAAGAATGAATTCAAGCTCAGAAAATTGAACAACGTTAAAATCGCTTAGAACAAAGTCGGATGGCTCCGTCTTACCGGAGGGACGACCAATACCAAGCCTTACCCTTAAGAACTCTTCGCTACCAAGGACGTCCACGATAGATCTTAACCCGTTATGGCCGCCGGTACCGCCGCTCTTTTTAATTCTTATCTGGCCAAGATCAAGATCAAGATCATCATGCACTATGATCAAGCGGCCAAGATCTATATCAAAATGATTCACAAGCGCGCCAACGCCAAAACCGCTTAAATTCATGTAGTCTTTAACGGTTGCGATTATCGCCTCGTTGCCGTCGAAATCGACCTCCGCCAGCTCAGCTTTTGGATGCTTGGCCTTAAGCTGGGTCTTTGTTTCTTTAGAGAGACCGGTTACGATCATCTTACCTAGATTATGCCTATTTCCGGAGAACTCTTTGCCGGGATTCCCCAGGCCTACGACTAGATATCTATTTTTTTTGTATTTATCTATCATTTTTTACTCCGTTACGAATATTTTAATATAAGAAACGACCACATTGATTCAAATAAATAAGCACACCCAGGGTGTGCTTATATTTAGATCGTCTTCTTAAGTTGTAATGCTAGCCTTATTCAGCGGCTTCTTTGCCTTCAGCGGCTTCTTCGCCTTCAGCGGCTTCCTCGCCTTCAACGGCTGCCTCAAGACCTTCTTCTGCGGCTTCCTCAATGACAGTCGGAGGCGGAACGATGGATAATATCGTATCGTCCGAAGCGTTAAGAATAGAATATTTATCATTTAAAGAAATATCTTCTACCTTAAAGCTGTCTCCGATAGCGACTTCCGTAATATCCACCTCAATGACGCTGGGCATATCAGTCGGCAGCGCTTCGACCAAGAGGTCACGAATACCGACGTTCATAACGCCGCCCTCTTTTAAGCCGACACTTTCACCGACCGCAGTAACGTGGACGCTGGTTTGAATCTTTTGATCAAGGGCTATCATGTGAAAATCTACATGGAGCACATTATCCCTTACCGGATTTCGCTGGATCTCCTTTAAAATAACTGTCGGTGATTCATCTTCACCACTCATATTTAGCTTGATTACGACATTAGCACCAGCCCCGCTATGCGTAAGATCAAAAAATTCCTTGGCATTGACCATTACTTTATACGGATCGCTTCCTTTTCCGTAAACGATAGCCGGAAGGCCGCCTTCTCTCCTGATCTTTCTGACTACCTGCTTACCTTTTTCTTCTCTCTTCTCTGCTTTTAGCTCTAGTATCTCCATTTTTCACCTCTGAAGTGATTTTACCCAGTTGGTTTCTTTAGTCAAGTAATTAAGCCTATTTTACTATATTAGCTTCTTTCCGTAAATTTCTTCCCTGCCCACTTGATAGCAGTTAATTTTTTATTTAAAAAATAATATTGCCCGATAATGTTACTTCTCGTATTAGAATACATCGTCACCAAAAAGCGTGCTAACCGATTCATCCTCATAGATATTATTGATCGCCTGAGCAAAAAGTGAAGCGATAGAGATGACTGTGATCTTATCCAGCTTATTTTCCGACTCAAGCGGTATCGTATTTGTCAGGACAAGTTCCTTTATGGGTGACGCCTCTATTCGCTTTATTGCCGGTCCGGAAAGCACGCCATGCGTGGCGCAGGCATATATCTCGGTCACACCTTCTCTTAGCAGTGTCTTTGCCCCCTCGGTCATTGTTCCGGCGGTGTCGATCATATCGTCTACAAGTAAAGCTACCTTGCCTTTAACATCTCCCACTACCTGTCCGACCTCAACAACATTATGATCGGGTCTCGTCTTGTGAAGAATGGCGAGGCCGGAACCGAGTTTATCTGAGAACTTTTTCGCGAGCTTTACCCTTCCGACATCCGGCGAGACAACAACCAGATCCTTTAACTTCATTTTAGAAAAATAATTAACAAGGATCGGAAGCGCCGTTAGGTGATCTACCGGGACATCAAAAAATCCTTGGATCTGCCCAGCGTGAAGATCCATTGTGACAACCCTGTCTATGCCGGTATTTTGCAGAAGATCGGCAACTAATTTTGCCGTTATCGGCTCTCTTGACGTAGTTTTCTTATCCTGCCTTGAATAACCGTAGTAAGGTATCACCGCCGATACCCGTTTTGCCGAGGCTCTCTTTAAAGCATCAGCCATGATGAGTAGTTCCATTATATTTTTGTTCACCGGGGTAGAGAGGGTCTGGATCAAAAAGACATCAGCGCCTCTTACGCTCTCGAGAAATCTGACATATATCTCACCGTCACTAAACTGCGTTATTTTAACCTTTCCCGCCCTAATGCCTAGCGCCTTTACGATCTCAGTTCCTAAAATCGGATTAGACCTACCCGAAAAAACCATAATCCTTTTGTTTGCCGGCTTCATCATCTCTTACCAGTTCCTCCTCTTTTCCGTTTTTTTGCCGCTTTTTCCCTATGTTTTTTAGCCCATCCTTCAATATTTCTCTGCTCGGACCGCTCGATCCCCAGTCCCCCGCTTGGCACGTCCTTCGAGATCACAGACCCGGCACCCGTCATCGCGCCCGCTCCGATCCTAACCGGCGATATGATCATCGTATCGCTTCCGATAAAAACATCATCCTCAATGACAGCTTCCCACTTGTTGACGCCATCGTAATTGCAGGTTATGCTGCCCGCTCCGATATTTACATGCTCGCCGATCTTCGTATCGCCTATATAGCTAAGATGAGGGACCTTGCTGTTCTTCCCGATCAAAGCCTTCTTTAGCTCGACAAACGTCCCGGCTTTTCCCCCTGAGCTAATTTTTGTTCCCGGCCGAAGTGACGCGAACGGCCCTATATCCACGTTGTCATCTATCAATGACTCATTGACGCAGGAGTACTGGATAGTCGTTTTATCTCCAATTGTTGAATCTTTGATCTTTGCCGACGGACCTATCTCGCAATTTTTTCCGATTATCGTCTGTCCGATTATAAAGGAATTAGGAAAGATCAAAGTCTCGCTACCAATCGTTACGTCTCTTCCGATAAAAGAAGTCTTAGGAAGATGGAAAGTAACGCCGTTTACCATATGTTCTTCATGTATTTTCCGCTGCATTATCTCTTCGGCGTCCGCTAACTGCAAACGCGAGTTAACACCCATGATCTCTGTTCCGTTTGCCAGAACGCTAACGATCGATCTACCCCCGTCGCTTAAAACGCGAATCACGTCCGTCAGATAATATTCATTTTGATCGTTTTCGTTAGAGATCTTATCAAGCGCCGAGAAAAGTTCGTCTTTATCTACGCAATACATGCCCGTGTTTATAATATCGATCTCTTTTTGCAGCATCGTCGCGTCTCTTTCCTCGACTATGCCCACCACTTCCTTGTCTTCATTGAACAGCATTCTTCCGTAACCGCTCGGGTCTTCCATCTTAGCCGTAAGGACCGCCGCCGTTGCATTGCCGTCCGCACGTCCATTGATCAGCTTTTTAAGGGTTCCGGTAGTTATAAGAGGGGTATCACCCGTTAATATCAGAACCTGACCATGATAATCATTAAGCGCGTCCCTGGTTACCATTACGGCATGCCCGGTTCCAAGTTGCTCATCTTGAAAAACAGGCTCCGCTACCCCCTTTATCCGGCTCACCACCGTTTTGCTGCCATGGCCGACTACTACGACTATCCTTTCGGGAGATAGCCCTTCAACCGCGTCCATAACATATGAGAGCATGCTCTTATCACATATCTTATGCATCACTTTGGGTGTTGCGGATTTCATCCGTTTGCCGAGTCCGGCTGCGAGAATTATCGCGGCAAAGTCCAAGTAACCTCTCCGTTTCTTCAGGGCATACAAGGAAACAAAATTATTCTCATAAGACATACCATAAAGGCAAATAATTTTTCAAGGGCAAATTGTGATTTTTTGGGTTAGTTTAAATATTTTTCTCTTATACAGTCTTAAATGTTGCATTTAACTAGGCGACCTTCTTAACATTTGAGACCCAGGTATCGGGGCCGCTTTTCTCGTCGCGCCACGCGTAAAAGCCCGCCCGGTCTTTTTCAAGTTGATCGTGTATGGAGGAAAAGCTCTTGTCGTTGATTATTTTCATCTCATTACCGACCGGCATTTCGTCAAAAGTCAACATCACTATAGAATTTACGTTACCGGTTTTAAACTCCCTTATGTCAAGAATAAGAAAAGTATCATCAGCCCCAAGGTGACCGAGCGTTATGCTCATCTTTTCCGTCGCCTCCAGCAAAACCTCTTCTCCGAGATAACGTTCGGCCATGGGAAATAATATCTGATCCTCTTTATCAATGTGCTCACGAAGGACGATTATCACGGCCCTTCCTTTTTCAACGATGTCGTCCTTGAACCCGGCCACATCCTTATTGTTTTTTAAGCGCTCCACAAGTTCTTGAAATTTTTCATTATTGGATTTAAAGACTTCGTGCTCAAGGTATAACATCTTAAGAGGGCCGTCACCCATCCCCGGCATTTTACCAAGAAGCGGAAACAAGATCTCCTCTTCCTTTAAAAAGTGTCTTTTTACAACCCGTCTGATAAAGTCGGCGGCTTCAACGATATTAGCCCTAGCGCCCTTATCGGAGTCGATCTTATCCAGACCCTTCTCAAGCTTCTTTAACTGCTTTAAAACTACTTTGTGGTCGGCTGATAATAACTCTGTTGCTCGCGTCATCCTGACACCTCTGTATTTGAAGATATATTCACAGATGAATGATCTAATTCTTTTCTATACCCCAAGACGAAAATATTAGTAAGACACTGATCATGGCAGCAGATAAAATTGGTATTTTAAACATAAATAATATAAAATAAATCAAATTCTTTTTTCTGTTCCCGAGAATTAAGAGCTCAGTTATGACAGAAGTCGAAAAAATGTCTAGAGAAGAAAGCAAGGGTTATAATGCTTTATTCTATAATGCGCCGATATCTTTTTTTGAGATAGACTCATCTGACGTTAAGGAGTTTATCGAAGAGCTGAGGCGCGACGGGGTAAATGATCTCGAAAATCATTTCAACGATAACACTTTAGACATCATTAAATGCGTCTCACTCATGAGAATAACTAAAGTCAATCAAGCCGCGCTTGATCTCTTTAAAGCCAAAGACCAGAACGAAATCCAGCAGGGGTTCAGCAAGATATTTACCGAGGACTCTCTTCTGCCGTTAAAAAATCAACTTGTTGCCCTCGCTAATAATTATCAAATATTCGAATACGAGAATAATTGCGTAGATCTTGAGGGCACACACCTTACCGTAAACATAAAGGTCGCGATCGTAGATACCGATGGTAAGCCATGGTCCCGCATCTTGTGTTTCGTCGAGAACGTCACCTGGAAAAAAGAGCTCAAAATAGCTCGCGTAGATAGTAATAAAAAATATGAACAACTCCTGCAGACGGCTGACGAAGGTATTTGTATAGCTGGCGCTGACGACAGATTCACTTACGTCAATAAGAAATTTACGGAGATAACCGGCTACGACGACAAAGAGATGATCGGGATGTCGATATTTGATTTGTTTGAAAAAGATAAGGAAGAAGAGATCAAAGAACATCTAAGCAGACGTTTTGCCGGCATTAGTGAGAAGTACGAGATAGAGGGGTTAAAAAAAGACGGTACCAAAAATTGGGTTCTTATCTCCGCAAGTCCTATTCATGATGAGGCCGGTCAGATTGTCGGAACTCTTGGCATGGTTACCGATATCAATGAAAGAAAAAGGGTCGAAAAAGAGCTGAAAGAAAAGGAAAAGAGTCTGGCAGAAAGCGAGCAACTTTACCGCATGTTGGCTGAGTCATCGAGTGATATTATCGGTATAGCGGATAAAAAAATGAATTTTAAATATATGAACAAGAGTGGTTGTGAACTACTAAACATAGATTTCGATAACCTTATCGGAATGAATATGGAAGACTTTTATGACAAAAAGACTATATCTGTTGTGAGAAGGAGCTTTAATAAAGCCATCAAGTCTAGGAAGGAAGTAAAATATTCACTAAGAATCGATGCGACAGGAAAGAAGAGATGGGTAGATGTCTGCATTATCCCCATTGTTGGTACCAAAGAAAAAATTGATTCATTATTAATCACCTCGCACGACATAACTAAGTTAACTGATGAAAAAATCTACAGTAACACCTTAAACGAGATCAACGCTTTTATTAATTCCTCATTTGATATTAAGGAAATATTTAAGAAGGTCAATCCTAAGGTAGCCGACATTTTAGAAACTGAGTCAGTCGCAATGTTCGAGAGAGTGCAAAATGAGTGGGAACTTAAGTTTCATCGACTTGGCGACTCATCAAAACTACCTGTCGGCCATAGGTTTTCCGATAAAGAACTGCCGATTGCTTCCATCGCCGCGAGAACAAATGCGGCTTATGCGGTAGAAGACGCATGGGAGGGAGAACCATTAAGGCGTGAGGCAATGAAAAGGCTGGGGGTAAGATCCGCTTTGATGATACCCCTTACAAGAGGCGCTAAAGTCTTTGGAGTAATATGTTTTTGCAACCACTCTAAAACCCAAATCTTTACAGATAAGCAACTAGACTTTTCAAATAAACTTTCCTCCTCTCTATCCCTGACGTTCGAAAACGCGAGACTTTACGAGAAAGAGAAAAATGAAAAAAAATTGAGCATCACCCTAAACGAGATCAACTCAGCTATCCACAAAGGTCAAGATATCGAAAAAACATTTGATATTGTCTTGCAAAAGAGTTGTGAAGCCTTTGGATGTTTCCTTTGCGCCTTGGTCATGCGAGAAGGCGACCAATGGGTTATAAAAAACATATGTGGTTTGACCAAAGAGATGGTCGGAACTAAATTATCAGACAACGAAGCTCGTACGGCCGTTATCGCCGAAAAAACTAAGCAAGCTGTCATAGTTGAAGACGCATTGACTGATGACAGGGTAAGCATTGATATGGTGAAGAAATACGGGATCCGGTCCTTTGTGACGGCCCCCTTATTTATGGGCGATTCAATGATCGGCGTATTAGAATTCGTAAAAACCGATACTCATAAATTTAGCGAAACACAAATCGATTACCTAAACAAGATCGCCGCTTCTGTCTCGTTTGCTCTAAGTGGCGCTCAGCTAAACGATAAGAAGTAACTCTAAAAAGTACAAAACCAAGACGACCTTATCTCTATCGTAGCAGCGACTTCCAATCCGCCGTGAACTTCTCCATCCCCACATCCGTCAGGTCATGCTGAATATCTAACGAAGTCCAATCATCGTTTAGATCGATCTCTTTGTAAGGGATAGGACTAAGACCATTTGAATGATAATGGAATTCTCCATTAGGGATGACCATCCCTTCTTCAGCCCACTCCTTAAGGACCTTGAAAGGAGCGGTGACGATATCGGACCCCAGTGAAATAGCGTCAAGATGATGATTAAGATTTCTTACACTGGCGGTCAGAACCTCGACATGACCATCTCCGGGGAGATACATCTTTAATATATTTTCAATTAGCTCCATACCGTTCTCGCCCCGATCATCCAGGCGCCCGATAAAAGGAGATGCGTAGACCTTCCCTTTCCCTGCCTTTCGCGTCGCGGCATATACCGCTGCCGCCTGCTCTTGAGAGAAGCAAAGAGTCATGTTTACGGGGATCCCGGCCTCAACCGAGTTAGCCGCGGCCTTAAGTCCCTCAGTCGTAGTAGGGTACTTAATGTAAGCATTCTCAGGTATCCACGCTTGCATCTCTTTTCCCTGCTCTAACATCTCAGCGGCCAAGCTATCGCTATCGGAATATACTTCTACGGAGATAGATCCATTGGGGATAAGCCTGGAAATTTCTGTAACTACACCGCGATAGTAATCGTTTATCTCTTCGTGTGAGAATTTGATCCCTTTTGCCAGTTTTTCCTGAGCCTCGGGGGTCTTGGCGATCAGACTGGGGTTCGTCGTCTGCCCATCGAGAAAACCAAGGATATCTATCGCCCTTTTGGTATCCTCAACGTCACCGCTATCGAGAAATATCTTAGTTTTCAAATTTTCCGGTCGCATCAGATCTCCTTTACGCTTTTAATAATAGCTGAACTTGATATGCCTTCGTAATCTAATAATTCGTCCGGTTTTCCACTCTTTGGGATCTTATCGACGGCAAGCGATCTGAAGTCTACCTTTACTCCGCCTATCGCGCTTAAAACAGCTTCACCTATTCCGCCCGGACGGTAATGATCTTCTACCGTGATGATCGCGCCACACTCTCTAGCTGCCTTTATCAAGGTTTCCTTGTCGATAGGTTCGATACTATAAAGATCGATAACTCTTATCTTTGTCCCAACGCTAGCAAGTATATCATAAGCTTTTAGCGATTCTTGAAGAGTCACGCCGGCTCCTATAACAGCAACTCTGTCATCGTTACTCTCCCTTAAGACCTTGCTCCCGCCTAGAGGAAATGTCTCATCCGCTCCATATATTACCGGCATATCCATTCGCGTAAGTCTGATGTAGACATTACCGTGGACCTTAGCCGCCTCCTCCACTAATTTTCTTGTCGAGACGCCATCTGACGGATATAGAACTGTCATATTATTAACGCTTCGAAACATCGAGATATCCTCCAGCGCCATCTGGGAAGGGCCGTCCTCTCCGATAGAGACACCGGCATGAGATCCGGCAAACTTAATATTAGTATATGGCTGAGAGTACTGACTCATCCTGACCTGATCGAATGCTCTTGTAAAAAAAGCGGCAAACGTTGAGATAAAAGGGATCTTCCCCCTTCTTGAAAGACCGAGAGCCACTCCTACCATATTCTGCTCGGCGATGAACATCTCAAAATATCTCTTTGGATATTTTTCTCGAAATATCTGACTATACGTCGAATTACTGACCTCGGCATCCAGTACTACCATGTTTTTAAAGCGAGGAAATATCGCCGTTATTGCCTCCCCGTATGCCTTCCGCGGCGAAATGCTCGATCCAAGCTCGTAATAGACGTCCTCTTGGTCGCTCACGACTACCTCGTCCGAACTTACATGGTCCGGCTTGGAGATACTTCCCCTGATCTCGTAATCGATAACTCCAAGACCTGCGATAGCTTTTTCCTGCCCGTCTTTACTTAAGGCCTTTCCGTGCCAACCATTAATATTTTCGATCTCCGCAACGCCTTTGCCTTTAATCGTCTTGGCGATGATCATAGTAGGCCTGTCTTTGATCTCCTTGCTTTCTTTAAGAGCTCTTTCTATCGCCTCGATATCATGACCGTCGATCAAGATCGTATGCCAGCCAAAAGAAGCTAGCCTGCTTTCGTAAGCCTCTATATCATGGCCGTACATCGTCTCCCGGCTCTGACCCAGCCTATTTACATCCAAAACGCCGATGAGATTATCAAGTTTATAATAGGCGGCAATCTGGATAGCCTCCCATTGAGACCCCTCCGCCATCTCGCTATCACCTAGAAGTACGTAGGTATTATATGGGATTTTATCGATAAATTTAGCATTAATAGCCATCCCGACTCCGATAGAGAGACCTTGCCCGAGCGATCCTGTGGCAGCTTCCGCAAATGGGAACAAGGGCGTGGGATGACCCTCTATATTGCTACCGAACTTTCTAAAAGTCTTAAGTTCCTCAACGCTGACTTTTCCGGCCGCGGCAAAAAGGGAGTAAAAAAGCGGCGAGGCATGACCCTTTGAGAAGATCAATCTATCGTTACTAGGATTCTCGAAGTCATCGAGGTCAGCTCTAAAAGTTCCGCCAAATAGAAGGGTGGTCAATAGATCGGTCGCCGATAGAGACGATGTCGGATGGCCCGATCCGGCCGTCGTAGACGAAAGCAAGATGTAGTATCTTACAAGGGTCGCGAGCCTGGTAAGGTCTTTTAGCTGCTTATTCATTAAAGTCCGTGACCTCCAAACTGATCGCGCAGTACCGTCAATATTTTTCCGACATAATCAGGGTTGTCCTTTGATTGAACTCGAAAATCAAAGGCTTGCTCGATATTGTCGACCTTTAGTCCCATCTTTTTTGCGATACTTACAGTCCATTCGCCTTCACCGGTGAAACCAACCGTTCCCGACGCCTTCTCCAAATTCGGACCCAGTTTTTCATAACCTTCTTTCAACCAGCCGATCAGAGATGACGTGATCACGCTGCCGTGACCATAGACGTCTGCCGCCCTGGTAAGGTCGATATTAAAATCCGACTCTCTTAGGACATTAAATCCTTCGGCTATCGCCTGCATCATCCCGTACTCTATGCCATTATGTACCATCTTTACAAAATGACCGGCGCCATAGCCTTCAAAAAACTGATAGCCGTCGGTTACCGATATGTCTTTATATATTGGCTCCAGGTATTCGAAGGTCTCCTTCAGACCGCCGATCATCAGGCAAGCCCCGTTTCTGGCCCCGCCGGGACCTCCTGATACGCCGACATCAACAAACTTTACCCCTCGCTGCGTTATCCTTTTAGCCCTTTCAACCGTATCCATGTAGAAAGAGTTTCCCGCATCTATAAGAATGTCGCCTTCTTCCATGAGATCCAGAAGACCACCATCTTTAAAGATACTCTCTTCAACCGGCTTTCCTGCCGGAATCATCATCCAGATAACTCTTGGCGGCGCCAGAGTTTCTAGCAGCTCTCTAAATGAGTATTCTCCCTCAACCCCCTCTTTCTCAAATTCTTTTGTCGTCTCGGCCGTTCGGTTATAAGCGACAACATCCCATTCTTTCTCAAGAAGTCGAAGTGCGATATTTCCACCCATCTTACCGAGGCCAACTACCCCTATCCGCTTTTCCATTGCCGATCTCACCCTCCCCTTATCGTCGTCGCGTCTACTATAGCGTCTTCCTCGTCAAATCCCATCAAGTTAAAAGAATCCTCATTACTCGAATAGCGTTCAAGCGGCACCTTATTATTTCTCCACGCACGGATGATGGGATCAATAAAATGCCAACCCGACAGAGCCTCTTCACCGGTAATAAAAAGTGTTTGATCACCTTTTATACTGTCCAATATCAACTTCGAGTAACCTTCCAGATGACGGACGCCCGAAGCTATGTCCTCATACTTGAATTCCATTATCTGTTGTTCCAGCGACATGGTCGGTCCCGGACTCTTAGACCAGAACCTGATCGCGATACCCGGATCGGGTTCTAACCGGAAATAGACGGTGTTCTTGTTGAGCCCGGTAGCTCTCGCAGATTTTGACAGCATTTTTGAAGGGTAAAAAGTCACGGCGATCTCCTTCTCCGTTCTCGGAGCCCTCTTGCCCGCCTCGAGGATGATAGGGACGCCGTGCCATCTTTTTGTGTCAATCGATGTCTTGATCTTGAAATAAGTCTCTGTCATAGAATTTTTCTTTACCCCGGTTTCACTGAGGTAATCCAAGTACTGCCCTCTGGTCGTTCCCTTGACGATTTTATCGATCCCCAGAACGCGGACATCTTTTAAAAGCCTGCTTCTCGCTCTCCTTATGGCTGCCGGGCTCAGATCGTCGGGGGCATCCATGGTAACGAGAGCCAACATCTGGAGTAGATGGTTTTGACCGATATCAAGGAGCGCTCCCAGATTGTCGTATGTATCCGCCCGACCCTTGACGCCGATACTTTCCAATAACTTGACCTCGATCTTTTCGATGGAGCGATTATCCCATACATGCTCTAAGAGGTTGTTTGCAAACCTGAATATGATAATATTTTGAAGGAGTTCCTTAGCGAGGTAGTGGTCTATCCTGTACACCTGATCATCCCGGAATATTTTATCCAGGATCTTGTCGATCTTCGTTGCCTCGTTTAAGTCTGATCCATAAGGCTTCTCTACCAATATCCGTGTCCAACTGTCCTTAGCATCACAAGTCTTGTCAAGCTTGCTCGATGAAATATTGTTCAGTATCTCCACATAGTGTTGCGGCGGGACGGCAAGGTGAAACAACTTATTCGAGCATAAGTTTTGATCCTGGTCGATAACGGTTAACCGCTCATGGAGTCGGTCGTAATCTTTTACATTCGTAAAATTGCCTTGTTGATATTCAAAGAGGCCAAGGAAGCTATCCTCTATATCACCACCTGTTTCAAGATGGTCGATGACCGCTTTTTTGACAAGTTCCTTAAAATCAACATTTCCGAGGTCTCGTCTGGAAAAGCCTAAGACCTTTAGCGATTTTGGCAATCTATCAGTTTCAAAAAGATGATATAACGCCGGCAGGACCATCCTGCCCACAAGATCGCCGGTAGCGCCAAACAATACCAGCACGTGAGAGTCCATATCCCATTACCCCCATTACCAACCGCTTTATTAGGTAGTTGATATCACATTGACGACTTTTTTAAACAAGCATTTAATGAATTGATCCGGCTGGCTAATCAAGCAGGGCGGCTACAAACTCTTCAGGCTCGAAAGGTCTAAGATCTTCAAGCGCCTCACCAACCCCAATAAGCGAGATCGGAATACCGAGTTCTTTTTGAACGGCTATGACGATCCCGCCTTTTGCCGTACCATCCAATTTTGTCAGTACAAGGCCATCCAATTTGATCTCCGTATTGAATGTCTTAGCTTGCAGTATTCCGTTTTGACCGGTCGTCGCGTCAATCACTATAAGCGTATAAACGGGAATATTGTCTGCCTCTCTTAGGGCCACCTTTTTGACTTTTTTTAACTCTTCCATAAGGTTGACATAGGTATGAAGTCTCCCGGCCGTATCGATTATAGTTATATCGGTCCCCTTGGCTTTAACCGACTGGATGGCATCGAACACGACAGCGGCCGGATCTGATCCGCGTTGATGTTTTATAAGGTCCACGCCGGCCCGTTCAGCCCATTCTTCAAGTTGCTCGATAGCGGCGGCTCGAAATGTATCCGCGGCCACAAGGGTGACGCTCTTACCGACTGACCTGAATTGATTGGCTAATTTTCCGATCGTAGTCGTCTTGCCGGTACCGTTGACGCCGACCATCATTATTATCGCCGGGGTATCTACGGAGGTAATATCCAAAGAGTGATCGATATCTGTTAAATTTTTGATCATCTCGTTTTTAAAGAGCGTGAAGAGACCCTCCGCGTCGAAGACTCCTTCTTCTTTTACCTTGTTTTTTAAGTCGTCTACTATGGAGACCGTGGTCTCCAGTCCGACGTCGGCGCATATTAAAATAGCTTCACGCTCGTTCCAAGTCTCGTCGGTCAGTTTGCCTTGGTTAAAGACCGTCTGTACCTGATACGCGAAGTTAGTGCGGGATTTATCAAGTCCCGACCGGAGGCGCTTCAGCCAACTCTTTTTGTCCTCTTCCATCATCACCTCGCCTATCCAAGTCGCTTAATTTTTGAGACATTA